>Ga0209604_1001637_pt1 | contig 17617 bp, 12 predicted proteins | sample AD_UKC097_MetaG_FD_184405 | JGI IMG/M metagenome (GOLD analysis project Ga0209604, IMG submission 184405) | Active sludge microbial communities of municipal wastewater-treating anaerobic digesters from USA - AD_UKC097_MetaG (SPAdes) (version 2) | ecosystem: Engineered > Bioreactor > Anaerobic >... | reverse complement strand
GGCATGTCCCCACCCCCAGTGATGCTCGTAGAGCATCAAGAATTGTAACGGGCATGTCACCCCACCCCTCCCCCCGTCATTCATACTCCATGTAACATTTTTCCGTTATAATTGTACTGAAATCCGAAAGTCATGAAAAGGAACCTTGCACTACCTGCATTATTGGTTCTCCTGATTCCGGCACTCCTCATGCAGTCGTGCCGCAAGGAAGAACCCGATCCCTTCGAGGATAATGAATACCTCCTCTCCAGCGAGGTGAAGATGATGAGAACAAAGGAAAATGTAATCTCCGTCCTTACCCTGGCTGCCACACAGTACCCGGCGGCAGCAGACCTGATCCCCGACATCGTCAGCGGGGCCAATATCTATAGCGTGACCTATGTCTCAGAATTTCAGGGGGAAGAGGTCATTGCATCAGGACTGATATGCGCTCCGACCACTCCCGGCACCTACCCCATACTCTCATTTCAGAACGGCACCAACACACTTCACTCCCTTGCACCTACAGCCGATCCGCAGAGCCTGCAGTACCAGATGATAGAATACATAGCATCTGCGGGTTATGTGGTGATAATAGCGGATTACCTCGGCTTCGGGGCGTCAAAGGATATGGCTCATCCATATCTGCATAAGGAATCCACCGTCCGGACAGTGGTTGATTTGCTTCGGGCCGTGGCCGAGTTTGATGAGGATGTGGCAAAGGATATTTCCGTCACTACCGACTGCTTCATAATGGGTTACTCGCAGGGCGGATGGGCAACGATGGCGCTGCTCGATGCACTTGAAAACGATTATTCCTCTGAGTTTACCGTTAAGGCCGCCTCCGCCGGGGCAGGACCATATGACCTGAGCTGGTTCAATGAACATATCCTTGGCCTTACGGAATATCCCATGCCGGTCTTCCTGGCCTATATTGCAAACGCATACAGCACCTATGATATCTACCCCAACCCGATTTCCGATCTGTTCAATGATCCGTACGCAGGGCGAATACCCGGTCTCTACGACGGCCTGCACAACTCTGAACAGATCAACAGTCAACTGAATAACTATATCTCTGAACTTTTTACTGCCGCCTATTTGTCAGGGGCCTCTACCAGTCCGGATTATGCAGGGGTACGCAATGCCCTGACAGCCAATAGTGTCCCCGGCTGGAGCAGCGATGTGCCGCTCCTGCTGCTTCACGGCACAGCCGATACCTACGTCATGCCTGAACTGTCAGAGATGATGTATGACGCTATGATTGACGCAGGTACAAGCCCGTTGTCATGCTTCCATGTTACCATGGCGGGCCTCGATCATTCCCAGGGAGCAGTGCCGTTTGGCCTGGCCAGCTACGAGTTTTTCAAGACATACAGGTAAGACAGGGTGGGAAGAAAGAAGCAGTTGCCCGTCCTCAGGGGTGTAACAATAACCGATATCGGATCAGAAGGCAATGCCATCGCCAGGGTTGATGACATGGTCCTCTTCGTACCCGGAATGATCCCCGGCGATGTGATTGATGTCCGGGTAACGAAGAAAAAGAAGAGGTATATGGAGGGTGTGGCCCTGGAGGTTATCACGCCATCGCCCGACAGGACAAAGCCTCCCTGCAGGCATTTCGGGGTCTGCGGAGGCTGCCGGTGGCAACACCTGCCCTATGATAAACAACTGTTTTACAAGGCGCAGCAGGTGCGTGACAACCTGACGCGCATAGGGCATACGCCGATACCGGAGATTGACCCGATAGTGGGATCAGAAAAGATTTACGGGTATCGCAACAAACTGGAGTTCACCTTTTCACAGAGACGATGGATGACCGGTGAGGAGCTCGAGACCTGGATAGCTTCAAAAGAAGCGCATCAAAAGGCTGCCTCGGCAAAGATATCTTCAAGGGAATCGCATCAGGAGGCTGCCGCGGTAAAATTAGCCTTTATGGAGACGCCACAGGCCGGGGAGGGCGAAAGCGTGGCTGCACCTTCCTACAGTCCCGCCCTTGGGTTTCATATCCCCGGGATCTTCGACAAGGTGCTTGATATCAATGAGTGCCTTCTGATGTCTGAGCCGGCAGACGCCATCAGGAACGAGGTGCGCCGGTATGCGCTTGAGCGCAAGCTCGCGTTCTACGACTTCCGTGAGCATCGCGGCTTTCTGCGTACCATGTTCGTCAGGCTGACCACCGCCAGCGAGGTGATGGTGGTGCTGGTGACAACAGATACCCGAGCCGCTGACCGCGACAGGCTGCTGGAGCACCTCGCCGGACGATTCCCGGAGATCACATCACTCTGGTATGTCATTAACACGAAGAAGAACGACAGCATTGCCGATCTGACACCTGTGCATTTTCGCGGCAGCGAATTTATTACTGAAACGATTGAGGGGCTACGGTTCCGGATCGGACCGAAATCGTTCTACCAGACAAACAGCCTCCAGGCAGCGAAGCTCTACAGCATAGTGAGGGAGTTCGCGCAGCTGCTGGGCGATGAGAACGTGTATGACCTCTATACCGGTACGGGAACAATTGCCTGTTACCTGGCGTCGTGGGCATCGAAGGTGACGGGGATAGAGTACATCGAAGAGGCTGTTGCAGACGCGCGGATCAATGCCCGTGAGAACGGTATCGCCAATGCGGAGTTCATTGCGGGCGACATAAAGGATATTTTCAATGAGGATCTCTTCACTCTGCGAGGACGTCCCGATGTGATCATCACCGATCCGCCGAGGGCCGGGATGCATGGCGATGTGACCCTCGCGATGCTGCGGTCAGGGGCGGAGAAGATAGTGTATGTAAGCTGCAACCCGGCAACACAGGCGCGCGATCTTGACATACTGTCAGAGGGTTACGAGGTGCTCCGCGTCCGTCCCGTTGACATGTTCCCGCACACGTTCCATGTAGAAAACGTGGTCCTGTTGGTTAAAAAAGCTTGAGAAAAAGATCAGATTCAACGACCGCTGACTGCCGACTGCCGATTGCCGACTGCTGACTCAATAGCGGTCCAGCCACCTGTACTTCTTATTGCTGCTTCCCAGCTTGAGGGCCAGCACCAGCTCGTGCGACCCGCTGGTCACACTCTCTATCTCGCTGAGAGTATAATCATATGAGTATCCCACATACATGTTGCCCCACCTGACCCTGACAAAACCCAGCAGTGCTCCCTGGCTCGAGGTGCCATAGAAGCCTCCTGTGCGGTATCCTCCTCCAAGCCAGAAGGTCTGGTCATAGATGAACGTGAGAGCCATGTCAGCCTGTGGCAGGATCTGCTCTGACACCTTAAACAGGACCGAAGGCTCGATCTCAATATTCTTTCCCGTCTGGAAGCTGTATGACCCGAAGGCGTAGTAGTGCCTCGACATCCTGAACTTGTCATAAGCCTTCAGCGTGTCAACCACACCGTCGCCTATGCGGGCCGCAGCACCGAGCATCGACTCTGCGGAAAAACCCAGGGTATACCGGTCATTGAGCAGGTACATGCCAAAGTTAATGTCAGGAACGAATATCCCCTTGCGCAGGTTGTCATTCAGCCACGGTTCAGCGGGATCACGGAAGCTCTCGTGATCGGCATTGATGATATAATGATAACCTGTAGCCGACAGCCCGAAAGACAACTGTGTATAATCCTGTACCCATATATGATATGAATATGCGGCATGAATACCGGTTCTCTGAACAAGCCCGTTCTGATCACTGAAGATGCCAGGCCCCAGACCTGCTCTGCCCTCGGTCTTCGCCCTGTAACGGGTACTGCCGAAGACATTTTTCGTTAATGAATAACCCTTCTTTGTGAATCTCGTCTGGTAGCTGAGAGAGTAGGTTCGCGGCGCGCCGGCATACCCCACCCACTGCTCCCTGGCGGTGATGTTGAAGCTGGTGTACCCTTCGCTGCCTGCAGCAGATGGATTTATCAGGAACTTATTGTACATGCACTGACTGTACAGCGGCATCTGCCGGCCAACAGTCCGCCAGACACAGACAAACAATCGCAGAGGAACTTATTTTGCATCTTCTTAATGCTGAAACTCACCCCGCCCGGAAATTTAGACAAAATCAAACCGAATGACACAATCAGAGATCTTATTATCTGATTGCCAGACATAAACGGCGAGATGGAGTTGTTATCGTCTGCGAGTTTTTTCAAGTGACCTTGTTCATTTGAGAGAATAGAACTATTCAGGCTCGTATCCTCTTTTTTTTTGAGCCTGTTCTGTTAAATCCTCTTACTCTCTGGTCCTTTACTCTATGTTAGTCTTGGGTTCTCTGGCTTATGTAATTTTAGTCGGACAGATAACCACGAAACAAAAATACCGATGATTCTGGAAGAGAAATATTTTTTTTGACAAGTGAACAAAAATTGAAGATAAGTGTATCGTTTAAATAATTTAACCCGAAAAAGGGGATCTATACATATTTAATAAATGGGATTTAGACGGAATCGGGGAGCTTAAAAGAGATGGAGATTCTTGTATAGTATCTAATGTTTTTTTATTTTTGCCCCGCTGCTGAAAAGATTGGATGATTAATTCACCGGAAAGCAGTAATCGTTTTTTGGAGCGATGGGTGAGAGGCTTAAACCAGCAGTTTGCTAAACTGCCGTACGGGTAACCGTACCGGGGGTTCGAATCCCCCTCTCTCCGCAAAACCTGAATGGCCCCTCTGCTGCAAGGCAGAGGGGTTTATTTTTTGCCGACTTTGCGTTGAAAGCTTGCTTTTAAAAGCAGAGGAGGTAAAAAATAAATACCAGGAAGGTCATTCAGGTTTTGCAGGTCCACCTCAAGGGGATCACCGCAGGTAATCTCTATTGTGTACAACCTTGGTGCCAGGCTGTCGTTGCATTGTCAGTTACAGGTGATCCTACAGGGGGATCAACGAAGGTAATCTCTTCCGGAAGACAATTCCGGGGAGGATGTGAATTGTAAAGTCAGGATCACCCAGTATAATCCCTCACAATCACAAAAATATTCATGCACCTCCCTGCGCCGCTTACGAAGAAGGAAGGGCTGCCAGCTAACCGGCTAAAACGAACCAGGCTTCTCCCGCCAGGCCCCATCTGCCGTTAAACATGTCTTAAAACAGGTACACGCACACCTGTCCAGCTCTGTAACTGGCCAAAACAAAAACGATCCGGCTGTTCTCAGTCGCACAAACAGAGTCATCCCGGGAAATTTTATCAACAAACATTAAAATTCCATTAAAAAAATTGCATGAGATTAAAACCAGATTAAAATTTATGTATAACTTTGCCCCGTTTTTACGACTAAACATCGGAGACATTTTTGAACAGAATAACAGAACCAAAATTTAAACAGAAATGAAGAACAGAATCTTTTTAGCAATCGCTACAGTTGCCATTATGGCCCTCATGGCCAGCTGCGCAAAAGTTCCCCAGGAAGCTCTTGACAGTGCAAAAGCCGCTCTTGAATCAGCACAGGCTGCACAGACTGACATCTACTTCCCCGGCGAATTCGCTGCTCTGAATGACTCACTCACAGTCATGCTCCAGAACATCGAAACACAGAAGTCGAAGTCAGCCAAGGATTTTAAAGCCATCAAGACCGCTGCAGAAGGTATAGCTCTTAAGGCTGCCGAACTGTCAGGCAATGTAGAAGCCAAGAAAGCTGAGGTAAAAGCTGAAGCTGAAACAATGATGGCCGGTGCCAAGACTCTCCTTGAAGAGGCCCAGGCGCTCCTTCTCAAAGCTCCCAAAGGCAAGGAAGGCAGAGCTGTTGTTGAAGAGATGAAGACTGAACTGACTGACCTCGAGACATCACTCACCACCGAGGTGCAGGGTATGTTTGACGAAGGCAGCAACTACATGGCAGTTGTTGACAAGGTAAAAGCTGCTACAGAAAGAGTTAATGGCATCATCGCCGAGCTCAAGGCAGCTATGGAAAAAGCCGGTATCAAATTCTAAAATACCACCGGCCAACAGAATGATCCCCGGGCCCTGTCCCGGGGATTTTTTTTAACTTCGCCCCATGAAAAGCGGAAGCCTGACCAACCTTATTGTTTATTCCATTGTTGCCGTCGTTCTCATAGCGCTGGGTGTGCTGGCATTCCACGCTCTCGTCCCCGAGTCGCCGCAGCCGGAGGTGGAGCAGGCACGCGCAGCCATCGCCCGGGCCAGGGATCAGCAGTCGGGGATCTATTCTCCCAGGCTCTTTCGCGAAGCACAGAACAACTACGATTCCGCTATGGCCGCATGGCGAAGCGAGAATGAGCGCTTCATCCTGCTGCGCAATTACGAGCGTGTGATCATTTTCGCTGAAAGCGCAGAGAAAAATGCTGAGGACGCAATGCGAAACACCGCCTCGCGGTCGAAGAGCCTGAAGAGCAGCCTGGAGAGCGAGATCGCACGCCTGAACAGGGAGATGGCATTGTTCGAAAAGATCTTTCTCTCAATGCCACTGCCGCAGGATGTCAGGAAGAAGCACTCGCGCGGGAAACTGCTTATCAAGGAGGCGGAGATCGATTTCAGCAAGGAGAGATATGTGGATGGAAACCTGAAGATCACCGAGGCAAATGAATATATATCAGGCACATACAATCTGGCTCGTGTCACGCTGCAGGAGTATTTCAAGCACTACCCCGAGTGGCAGGAGTGGGCTATGGAGACCATCGAGCAAAGCCGGAAGAACGGATCATACGCCATCCTGGTAGAAAAGATCCCTCCCCAGTGTCACCTGTACCATGGAGGCAAAAAGAAGTATACCTTTGAGGCTGAATTCGGCACCAACTGGCTGGGCGACAAGAAGAGCAGGGGTGACATGGCCACGCCGGAAGGAAAATATACGGTCACCAGGAAGCTGTCCGGAGGGGCAACGAAGTACCACAAGGCCCTACTGATCAACTATCCGAACAAGATAGACGTGCAGGAGTTCAATGAGCGCATAAGGAGCGGCCAGCTCCCGGTGGATGCCAGCATAGGCGACATGATAGAGATCCACGGTGAGGGCGGCAAGGGCGGCCACTGGACACAGGGGTGTGTGGCTCTCAAAGACTCCGATATGGACATACTGTACAGATATGCTTCAAAAGGAACACAGGTAACAATCATCGGATCAGCTTTAACCCTTGAGGAATTCTTTTCCTCCAGAGAGAATTTATAATGGAAGAGCAGAGCGAAAATTTTTCAGAGGAGACTGCGCCCGGCATAATATCCAAAGCGAAAGGATACCTGAACATCGCAGTTGATTACGTGAAGACGCATCGCAGGGCGATAGCAACATTTAAGATCATTGTGGCGATGCTGGCGTTGATGCTTATTCTCTCTATCCCTCTCTACCTGTCGCCGGCCCTGCAACACTCCTGGGGGACCAGTCGCTCCGAGTGCCGGGCTGACTCGTCGCTTCTTGATAATCGTGCCATCAGGAGGCAAATATCCGTAACCAGTAATGAGATCACACGCCTGGAGCGAAGACTGGCATCGTTTATCCCCACCCAGACCTACCTGGTGATCAATACTGTTGACAACAGGTTCTCCCTTTACCGTAACCGGAGACTTGTTCGTGAGGGCTACTGTTCTTCAGGCAGTTATACTCTTCTAAAGACTGAGGAAGGAGATAAGGAGTGGATCTTCAAGACCCCTCGGGGCAGGTTAACAATACAGGGCAAGATCACCAATCCCGTCTGGAGGAAGCCCGACTGGGCGTTTGTGGAGGAGGGGCTTCCGGTGCCCGGCCCCACCCATCCCTCGAGGTATGAATTTGGCGTCCTCGGGAAGTATGCGATGACCCTCGGCGACGGTTACCTGATACACGGTACGCTATATCAGCGGCAGCTGGGGATGCCTGTAACACACGGGTGCATTCGGTTGGGCGATGAAGACCTTGAGGCCGTCTTCAGATCGCTGAGCGTAGGATCAAGGGTTTATATCTATTAAAAGCCATCTGCCATGAAGCGCGAAACGAGAAAAAGGTTAATAATATGGGGTACGATAATTGTCCTCTTTCTAATCTATTATTGCGTTATGGCGGTGTTGGCCGTTAACCATGCGGTTAACAAATTTGACACTGAATATTTTGCCTCGCTGGAGCAGAATGAGGATGATACGATCAACCTGTGTGCCATTCCCGGTTATGTTGACATGATCCGTCAGAAGGCTTTTCTCAGCTCGCAGTTGAAGATGGCTGAGTCGGATTCGATAGGGCTGCTTATCAACGTTCGTGACAGTGTAATCCAGTTACTTATCAAGGGGTTGCCGGTACGGACAGTGAGTATTGATGAGTATGATGTCTCGCCGTTTTTTCACCGGGCAAACCAGGAGGCCATTTACAGCATGCTCTCGGCTCCTATGACAATTACCGGCATGCAGGCCACCTTCAGGAAGGATCCGGTCAATGTCAAGATTGCACCGAAGGATACCACCGAGGCTGTCACTGACGCGAAGCCAGACACCACTGATTTTGAGGCGGTATTCTTCACGCTGGATACTGATAAAGACATCCGTTTCTATTTTGAGCAACATGAAGATACGATAGGTGCTGACCGCAGGGCAAGGTTCTTTTTCGATCTCAGGGACCGCACGAGGAATACCGCGGCGATCATGAAGGATGTTGTGCGTTTGAGGGTGCCTCCGTATATTCCGTACATCAAGATATGGATCCCGAAGGCAGAGGCGAAGATCATTTACCGTGCTATTCCGCGTGAGGGGCTGATAGTGCTGACGCAATAGTGCAAATGCGAAAAGAGTTTATGTTCTAATGCAACAGGGTTTCCGGGATACGTTGCCCGAAAAAAGTGTAATTTCGCACCGTTTAATTTCCGATCTGTAGCTCAGTTGGTAGAGCATCCCGACACTTGTGTCGGGAGGGTCCAGGGTTCGAGTCCCTGCAGACCGACCAGAAAACCGCCAGGGGAGTCGCAAGACTCCCTTTTTTGGGCTCAGCTGGCAGAGCATCCCGGTCCGCCACCCGGCGGATCAGATATTATCCCTGTCTGGTCCTCAGGGCAGGTTCTAACTCACTGTTTTCACCGTGGCAGCAATCCCGATTCTGACTTCCGGTATGCAATTCACTTGAAGTTTTCGAGAATGCAACTACCACATATACAGGGTCATAATAAAACCAGCCAACTGTTAACAAATCATTAACAAACAATTTGTGCATCAGTGACTGATCATAACGGTCTTTAGTCTGAGTTACCGTAATGGACAGTACTGGTAACCGGATGGCAGCACATCGTACTGCCAGTTTAGTATTTCATTTAGCCATGAATCTGCCGGAAAGGACAGTTTTCCCCGGATTAATTTAAAGTGCAGTTTTTAGGATAAGAGTTAGTCTGTATGCCATGAAAAGATTAGAGCTTCATCTTACTGCCACACACCGTTTGATGCTTTCGGCACCGGCCTGGCAGTGGTTTTCTAAATAACTAACCTAAATGTAAAGCTTATGAAAAAATTGCTTTTGTTTCTGATCTTTATTGTGCTAAGTGCTTCTGCACTGTTAGCGCAGGCAAGAGTAATTACGGGTACAGTCACCTCTTCCATTGAGGGAGAGGGGACACTTCCCGCAGTTACTGTTATTGTAAAAGGTACGTCAATTGGCACTTCTACTGATGCTGACGGAAGGTATTCAATTACAGTTCCTGCAGATGCCACCACCCTGGTTTTCAGCTTTATCGGCATGAAGCCGCAGGAGGTGCCCATTGAGGGCCGCTCGGTCATCAATGTTGTCCTGGAATCAGAGACAGTGGGCCTTGACGAGGTTGTGGTTACGGCTTTAGGTATTTCCAGGGAAAAGAAGTCGCTGGGGTATGCCACCCAGGAGGTCAAGGGAGATATAGTTTCCACTGTCAAGACGGCGAACTTCATGAACAATCTCTCCGGCAAGGTTTCAGGGGTGCAGATCCAGAGGAACCAGAACCTGGGAGGGTCTACCAATGTCATTGTTCGTGGAAGCAAGTCGCTGATCAACAGCAACCAGGTTCTATACGTTGTTGACGGAGTGCCCATCAATAACCAGATCGGGAAATATACTGATGTGGGTGTGACCTCCAGCCAGGCGGCGACAGGTCCCGGTTACGATTACGGGAACGCTGCAGCTGACATTGATCCTGAGAGTATTGAATCAATAAATATTCTGAAAGGTTCAGCAGCCACGGCTCTTTATGGTTCACGGGCATCGGCCGGTGTGGTCATGATCACGACCAAAAAAGGAAAGATTCTTGGTGAAGGAGAATCGGCTCCTGTTGGCGTGTCACTCTCCAGTGGATTTACGTTCGGAACGATTGACAAATCAACTTTCCCGACTTATCAGAATCAGTACGGTGCGGGCTATGGCTACGGTGATCCTCCACCATTTGGAAGCAGGACCACTTCAGGCAGTCTGACAACCGATGATCCGGTCAATGATCCTCTTGTCAGATGGGTTCAGACGGGTGAAGATGCATCATTCGGTCCGAAGTTTGACGGACTGCCTGTATGGGGATGGTATTCGGTTGACCCGGAGTCGCCATGGTACAAGCAGTCAAAACCCTGGGAGTTCTCCAAGCATGGGCCTGTCACTTTCTTCGAAACGCCAATGACGCTTACCAATACGGTAGCCATTGATAAGGCTACCGACTTTAGTTCTGTAAGGCTGTCATATACCAATTACTACACTGAAGGTCTTCTTCCAAACAGCTCACTAAAGAGGAACAATGTGACGCTCAGCGGACAGTGGAATGTCAGTAAAAAACTTACAGTCACAGGTATTGCCAATTATATCCTGCAGAAGGGGAAAGGCCGCAATGCAACCGGTTATAATGGAAATATTGCCACCAACTTCCGTCAGTGGCAGCAGACAAACCTTGATTTTCAGGACCTGAAAACTGCGTATGAACTTACCCAGAGGAACCTGACATGGAACTATAACTCAGCATTGGATTATCCCCTTTTCAGTAACAACCCTTATTGGGATGCTTACCAGAACTACGAAACTGACAGCAGAAACCGCTTCATCGGCAATGCATCAATAAATTACAAGATAACCGATTGGCTGGATGTATTAGGTCGCATTTCTGCTGACACCTACTATGAATTGCAGGAAGAGAGAAGGGCTGTGGGAAGTGTATCAATGCGTTTCGGTCTTGCCAACGTACCTGACAGGGTTACTTCGGGCTATCTCCGGAGGGACAACACGTTCAGTGAGTACAACTTTGACGTCATGCTGAAATTCAACAAGAAACTTGGTTCATCTATCAGCATTAATGGTGTGGTCGGTTATAACGAAAGAAGAACAAACAACACATTCTTCTCCAATGCCACCAACGGAGGTCTTCGTGTTCCCGGTGTCTACTCACTGCAGAACACTGTCAATGAGCTTCCTTTGCCGCTGGAGGTTAACCAGATAGTTGGTGTCAGGAGCCAGTACGCAAGCGTATCATTGGGTTATAAGGACTTCCTCTACCTGGATGGGACTTTCCGCAATGACTATGCTTCCACGCTGCCGGTTGATAATAATAAATATCAGTATCCATCAGTCACGGGTGCATTCCTCTTCTCGAATGTCCTCAACAAGGAATGGCTGTCACTTGGCAAGCTCCGCCTGAACTATGCACAGGTGGGCAACCTGGCCGGGTTTGATCAGCTGTTCGATGTTTATCTCGCCAACAGTCCCATGAATGGTGCAAATAATCAACTCCCGCCATCCAAAAGGAATCCCAATCTGAAAAACGAACGCACCAACAGCCTCGAGGCAGGGCTCGAAATGGCATTTTTCAGAAATCGCCTTGGGTTTGATCTTGCCCTTTACAAGACAAACTCACTTGATCAGATAATACCACTGACAGTTAGCCAGACAACAGGTTATTCAAATATTATGATCAATGCCGGGGAGATTGAAAATAAGGGTATTGAGTTTACCGCTAATGCCAACCCGGTAACAGTGGGGTCATTCAGATGGGATGTTGGGTTCAACTGGTCTATGAACAGGAACAAGGTCATTGCATTATATCCCGGTATAACGAACCTTCGTCTGAATTCAGTCAACCTCCAGGGAGGTGTCACGGTGAATGCGGAAGTGGGACAACCCTATGGGGTAATAAAAGGGAAGGATTATACCTATGATGCCAACGGGAACAAGATTATCGATGCTGAGACCGGCAGGCCGATACTGACAACCTCAGCCGCCATACCGATCGGCAACTTTACTCCCGACTGGAACGCCGGGGTTTCCAACTCATTCAGCTATAAGAATTTGAATCTCAGTTTCCTGATAGACATGCAGAAGGGTGGTGATATCTGGTCACTTGATATGTTTTACGGCATGTACAGTGGACTCTATCCGGAGACTACATTCATCAATGATCTGGGCAATCCGGTCAGGGATCCGATAGTATGGGTTGATGAAGACGATCACAGTAAAGGCTATGCATCGACAAGCGGAGGCTATATCATCGAAGGTGTAAATATTATCGATGGAGTGAGCGTGCCCAACACCACCCGTGTTGATGCTACAAACTCAGATGCTTTCGGGGCCGGCCTTGACCCCCAGAAGGCCTTCATCTATGATGCGGGTTACATTAAGCTCAGAGAAGTGGTATTGAGCTACAACCTGCCCTCGAAACTGTTAGGCAAGGCCTTTATCAAGGGAGCTTCCATCAGTTTCATCGGCTCAAACCTGTGGATCATTCACAAGGACCTGCCATATGCTGATCCCGAGTCTGGGATGACGGCAGGAAATATCCAGGGTTATACAACCGGATCACTTCCGACTACCCGTGATTTTACTTTCAATTTAAAATTAAACTTCTAAGCGAAAGGTCATGAAAAAGTTATTGATACTTATTTCGGTATTCCTTGCAGTGACTGCATGCACCAAGTTGGAAGACCTTAACAAAAACGTGAAGGATTTTGCCGTGGTTTCAGGCGAATCTCTATACAACGGTGCAACACTGCAATTCATCAATCAGCTCTCAACCGAGAGTGTAAACCTCAATGTAACAATCATGTGGATGCAACACCTGGCCGCTACAACCTACTTCGACGAGTCAAGGTATGACATGACAACCAGGGGGATCCCCATCAACACCTCGAACATAATGTACAGGCTTGTTCTGATGAACTACAAGGAAGCTGCCCGGGTTTTGCAGGACCAGCCCCTTGCCGGTATTTCTCAGGCCCGTCGTGACAATCAGCTGGCTATCGTAGAGATAATGACTGTATTTGCATGGAGTTATGTTTTCGAGAACTTCGGGGATATGCCTTATACACAGGCGCTTGATTTCAACTATCCGTCACCTGTTTATGATGATGCCCTGACTGTTTACAAGGATCTTATCAGTCGTCTGGATGTGGCAATTGGCAAGCTGACCCTCTCTGAAGGCGGCATGCCGGCGGGATATGACAATATCTTTGGTGGCACCGGCAATGAAGTTGAAATGTGGCACAAGTTTGCCAACACTCTCAAGCTGAGGATGGGACTGATGCTGTATGATGTTGATGCAGGTTACTCGAAGACAGTTGCAGAGTCTGCCGCTCCGCATGTTTTTGCCGAGGGTGATGTGATGCAGATGCACTACCTGGCGGCAAGCCCGAACCAGAACCAGCAGTATGTTGATTTTGTGGCATCGGGTCGTGACGACTATGTTGTTACATCCAATATCATTGATGCCATGCAGCCAACCGATCCGGCTCCGGAGCATCATATTCTGAGTGTAACCGTTACGGATCCCCGGCTTAAGTTTTATGCCATCCCTGTTGTTGGCAGTGAACCTCCGGTATATTTAGGTGGCGCCCAGGGTCAGTCAAATGGTTATCCGTCATTCTCTCATGTGAATCCGATACACCTGGCGCCTGACAGGCCGTGGGTAATAATGGACTACACTGAAGCAGAGTTCCTGTTGGCGGAGGCTGTTGAAAGAGGTTTCACGGTAGGAGGGACAGCTGAAGGTCACTATAACAATGCAGTCAGGTCCTCTATTCTCTTCTGGGGTGGTACTGAGAGTGAGGCAGATGCCTACATGGCACAGCCCTCGGTTGCATATGCCACGGCTTTCAGTGACTGGAAGCAGAAGATCGGGACACAGGCATGGCTGGCCTACTGGCTTCGCGGGCAAACACTCTGGAATTCCTACAGGAGGCTTGATTATCCCAGGCTGTTCGCTCCGCCTGCATACCTCCTTGAAATAGACAAGGTTCCGGTACGCCTGATGTATCCTGTCTCAGAACAGACGCTGAACCCGGATAACTACGCTGCAGCATCTGAGAAAATAGGCGGCGACCTGGCGTTGACACCTCTCTTCTTTGACAAGGTGATTTATTAGGTTTTCCCAGGTCAGGCATGATATTGAATATAAGAGAGGCTGTCAGCAGATGACAGCCTCTCTGTTAATCTGACAAGTCATGAGGCAGAACTGCTTTCCAATCTTTTTCGCTCCAGATTTATAAATTTCGTGTTCCACTTTTCTGCTGCAAGGTTATTAGTGCTTCCTGCCTCCGGGTACTTAGGCAGCATCTTAACTATAATAATTACATAAAGGCCTCGTTTGTTTTAAGCCCCGCAAACGAATGCTGAGAACACAGATTATTTATTATCAGGCTATTTCTCTGCTGTCTGCTTCTGGAACTCCAGTTGGCCTTTCATGGCTCGGCTGAGGAAGAGGCCGCCTTCGGTAAGCTCATAGTCCCACGACTTCAGCATCTGCGGCCACCAGTGCGGATCATAGATCCAGCACATCCAGCTTATTCCACGCTCCTCGAGGAATTTGATGATGCGGTTGCCATAGTCGTTGTAATCAGGTGCATTCATATCTGTATGGAGCCCGAACTCAGTGGCAACCACCGGCACTGATGCTGCCGCAAAGGCGAAGTTCTCCTCCCACCTCGGCTCCCAGGGCTGACCGCGCTTGAAGGCATAGGGGTGGGTCACATAGGCAATCCCCCCGGCATTCACCGGGTCATCACGCAGGGGCGAAAGATCATATGCCCAGTCAAGCCCCGCAACCAGCGGAATGGTCTCGCGGTCATATGCCCTTATCAGGCTGATCATGTGCTCATTCATCTTTTTCCACTCCGACCAGGGGAGTGAGCCCAACTCGCCGCGATAGATAGTCGGCTCGTTGAACAGCTCGTAGAAGGCTACGGTGTTATGTCCGGCAAAGTTGCGCGCAATGGTTCTCCAGAACTCGTAGGTCTCTGTCTTCGTGGTGTTATACATCGGATCCTGGAAGAGCTCCATCCAGAGGTTCCCGATAGAGTGCCAGTCGATGATAACATACATCCCCAGGTCAGTACACCAGTCAACTGCCTCACGCAGAAGCTCCACGTACTTTTCGGGTGTCCGTTCGCGCCATGCCACAGGGTGTACAGGTATGCGCACTATCATGGCGCCGGTCTTTTTGACCTGCTCGAAGTGGTTCTTGTTCCAGTGGCCCTGCCGCTCTATCTTGTCAGGGTCGGAGATTGACAGTCCACGGAAGAGTACTGCCTGGCCCTTGTCGTTGATAAATTTGTTGTCCTGCACCCTGATAAGTGGAAGCGTCTTTGCCTTCGGATCCGGGTCCGGCCTGGCTGTCGGGTCGCCGGAATACCACGGTTTGGTTTCCTGGGCACAAAGGGCATACGAGGCAAATAGTGCCGTCAGCAAGAAAATTGCCATGAGTGATCTTGTTTTCATATCGCTGGTTGGTGTTTGATTGACCGGTTAAAAGCTCCTGTCATGATTTGTAGATGATGAAATTACTAAAACATCCCTTACTGTCAAATAGTCCTGTTAGAACAATTAACTCCGCTCAGTGTTACACGGATAACAAAACTAATATAAAAGAAAATGAGTAATGTTAAAGTGGCTTTTTTCGATGCCAAACCATATGACATTGAATCGTTTAATGAGCTGAACCGCGATTTCAGGTTTACCATAAAATATTTCAAGTTTCACCTTACCGCTGACAACGTCGTGCTCGCGCAGGGGTATGACGCCGTGATCATCTTCGTGAATGACACCGTGGATGCAGAGATGATAATGAAGCTGAAGGAATACGGGGTGAAGCTTATTGCTCTTCGCTCTGCGGGATTCAATAATGTGGACCTGAAGGCTGCTCTCAACAATATAAGTGTTGTGCGTGTGCCGGCATATTCGCCCCATGCCATCGCGGAGCACACGGTGGCGCTTATGCTGACGCTCAACCGGAAGGTGCACAGGGCTTACTTCCGCACGCGCGATACCAATTTCGCCCTGAACGGGCTGCTGGGATTTGACATGTACGGCAAGACGGCCGGGGTGATCGGCACGGGACGGATAGGGAAGGTGCTGGTGGGGATTCTACGCGGATTCGGGATGGAGGTGCTGCTCAACGACATGTACCCTGATGAGGCGTTTGCCGCGGAGACGGGTTGCAGGTATACCACGCTGGAAGAGGTTTACAGGGCATCAGACATCATTTCGCTGAACTGTCCGCTGACGCGCGAGACAGAGTACATGATCAATTCTGCAACCATTGCCATGATGAAGAAGGGGGTGATGCTCATCAACACCGGTCGTGGCAAGCTTATCAGGACCGCGGATCTGATTGAGGGGCTCAAGAGCGGGCAGATAGGGTCGGCAGGGCTTGATGTTTACGAGGAGGAGAGCCAGTTCTTCTTTGAGGATCTCTCGGACAGGGTGCTGGCTGATGATGTGCTGGCGCGGCTGCTGACATTCAACAATGTGATCATCACCTCGCACCAGGGCTTCTTCACCCGCGAGGCCATACGCAACATCGCGGAGACAACACTGAAGAATATTGACGACTTCTTTGCCGGCCGCAAGCTGGTGAATGAGGTGTGCTTTAATTGCGGCAACTGAAAATAGCACTTGTAAAAATACTTGACAATTGGTTTTCAGGGGCTTAAATTTATATTTTCTTAAACCCTTAAAAGAAGAAGTACTTATGAGAAAGAAATTAGTTGCGGCACTTTCAGTGTCGATGTTACTGGCGACGACATTATCCGCCCAACCTGAATTCGGAGCCGGAATCAAGGGCGGAATGAACCTTGCGACCCAATCCACCACAGGAGAAGGAGAAAATGTTGCCGTAAGGCAGCTGATTGGCTATAACGCAGGAGTTTATGGAAACGTCTTCATCACGGACCTAATCGGTATTCAGGCAGAATTGCTTGCCGTCAGCAGGGGCTCTGACTGGGATGATCCATACTATAACGTCAAGGATCTGCTTACATATATCGATCTGCCATTACTTATCAAGGTTCAGCCGATCAGGTATGCCAATATTCATGTCGGACCGCAGTTTGGCTATTTGCTTGCTGCCAAGCAGGAGGATAAGGATGACGGTGATATCAGGGACATCAAGGACTGGTATAATCTCCTTGATGTAGGTCTTGCATTCGGTGCGGAAGCCAACCTGCCCTTCAGGGTCAACTTCACCGTCAGGTATGTGCTTGGCCTTGTTTCGGCCACAAATGATGTAGAGTATATTGACCCCTGGAGGAACAATTTTCTCCAGTTCTCGCTGGGATTCAGGATAGTCGGAGATAAGTAGCAGTATTACTGGCCAATGAAAAAGGGAGGCGCCGCAATACGGACCTCCCTTTTTCAGCAGGTTATCTGATCAGATGAATTACTTCATTGCTTTCTTGTATAGTTCAGCTACCTTGTTCCAGTTGACCACGTTCCAGAAGTTACCCACGTATTCAGGTCTGCGGTTCTGGTACTTCAGATAATAGGC
>Ga0209604_1001634_pt1 | contig 17643 bp, 17 predicted proteins | sample AD_UKC097_MetaG_FD_184405 | JGI IMG/M metagenome (GOLD analysis project Ga0209604, IMG submission 184405) | Active sludge microbial communities of municipal wastewater-treating anaerobic digesters from USA - AD_UKC097_MetaG (SPAdes) (version 2) | ecosystem: Engineered > Bioreactor > Anaerobic >... | reverse complement strand
TTTATTTGTTGCCCGTTTACCTCAATATACGAATTATACATTGCTGAAATATATATGTATGAAAAAGCATCGCTTAAAAACAATTGTTTTGCAATATTGTCTCTAATTTTAAACACTGTTTTATCCTGAGCAAGATATGCAGTTTGATTGTCTAAATCAAAGTAAAGCTTGTAAACTTCTTCATCATTTTCTTTTTTTAGTATAATTTCATAGCTCAATAAGGATGTAATATCTTCATCTGTTTTATTCTTCTTATTTACTGCATCTATAATTATATCCGCATCCTTGCTGTCTTTTGGTAAAACAATCTTAACACCGTTTTGTAAATTTACTGCTTCAATTTCGGTAACATCGGAAAAGAAAGTGCTGCAACCGGAAAATAAAACACACAATATAACAATAATTATTATTTTCTTCATAATACCTCCATCAAGTAGTTTTTGATTTTGACAAAGTATTATACATTATTATATGGAAATTGAACTATGAAAATACAAAATAACACAATAATAGTATAACATAGATATGCTGATATGAAATAAAAAAATGCGATATATTTAAAGAGCTGTCAAATGACAGCTCTAATTTCAACAGATGAGATTATTGGAGCTAAGGCTCTCAGAATGACACATAGCTTATTCATAGCAATACCTAATGTCTTGTTATCTTTCTTCTCTGAAATAATTTACTCCGCAGCTTGCGGGCTGTTGATTTTCTTTTGATTTTCTTATTGAAGTTACTACCAGTACCAAGGCCGTTATAGCAAATGGAAGCATATCATAAAATGCATTTGGAATTGTAATAATTGTTTTTGGAAAATAATATTTTAAAATATTGAATGCTCCAAATACAAATGAACCGAAAATTGCTCTTAAGGGTTTCCATGAAGCAAATATAACGAGAGCAACGGCAATCCATCCCTGACCGTTTACCGGATTGTTCATCCATACACCGCCGTTGATAATCATGGAGCAGTATGCTCCTCCTATACCGCATATACCGCCGCCAATGAGCACATTAATATACTTTAGCTTTGTTACCTTGATTCCTGCTGCATCGGCTGCACCGGGATTTTCTCCGATAGCTCTCACATTGAGCCCTGTCTTTGTGCGAGAGTAGTATATACCGCATGATACAGCAATAGCTACACCCAAATATACAAAAATATTGTATTGAAATAATAATGGTCCCAAAACAGGAATAGTGCTGATGCCGGGGATATTGATATTGCTTATTTGTGCAGTTATTTGTTCAGGAAGCTTTAAAGAATTTGAAGCAGAATTTACAAGCATAAATTCTCCCGCAAAGTTTGATATACCTACACCGAAAATTGAAAGGGTAAGACCGGTAACATTTTGATTTGCCATAAATGTAATTGTTAAAACAGCATAAATTAAAGCACCCAGCATGCCTGCCAAAAAAGCTGCCAAAAGGGCAATATAAATACTATTGCTGAAGAATCCTGCCATGAATCCGGCACATGCTCCCATAGCCATCATTCCTTCAACTCCAAGATTTAAATGTCCTGCCTTTTCATTCATAATCTCGCCTACCGTACCAAATAACAGAGGAGTTCCCGCAAATACCGCAGCAATTAAAAATTTAATGAACATGTTATTTCCCTCCTTTTTTGGTAAGTACAAATTTATATCTTATGAAAAATTCGCATCCTAATATAAAAAACAGAATTATACCCTGCAGCACACTTGCAAAATATGTTGACAATCCATAGGTAGACTGCATGACGCTGCTACCCTTATCGAGTATGCTGAACAAAAATGAAACCAAAAGTATTCCAAAAGGATTTAAATATGCCAGCCAGGATACAATTATTGCAGTAAATCCAACTCCGCCTGCAACAGAAGATGCTAAGGTCATATCTGAACCGGCAGCCTGAATCATTCCCGTAATACCGCAAATTCCGCCGCTTATAATCATGGTTCGAAGTATTATTTTTTTTACATCCATACCTGCATATCTGGCAGTAGATTTACTTTCACCGACTACGCTTATTTCATATCCGTGTTTGGTATATTTAAGATATATGAATACTATGACAACAAGAATCAGAGCAATAATCCATCCGAAGTGCACTCCAAGGACCTTATCGATTTGAGCATTGGCAGTAAATCTTGCTATTTTCGGAAAACCTGATGAGCCGGGGTCCTTCCAGGGACCATCCCTTAAGTAAGTAATTATATGCAATGCTATATAATTGAGCATCAATGTAAAAAGTGTTTCATTAGTATCATATTTTGATTTAAAGTATGCAGGTATAAGTCCCCATAGACCTCCGCCTATTGCTCCCGCAGCAAACATAACAATCAATAACAAAAAATGAGGCCAATTATCGTGAAACAGAGCAAAATATGAAGCACAGACAGCACCGACTATTATCTGTCCTTCGGCACCTATATTCCAAAACCTCATTTTAAATGCAATAGAAACACCTAAGGATGACATTAATAATGGAATCATAAATTTAACTGTTGCCTGGAATGCCATTTTGCTTCGAAATGCTCCGGATATAATAGTCCCGTACAATTTAAGGGGATTAAAGCCTAAGAGAAGTATGAATAATCCTCCTGCAGTAAGGGCTAATACAAAGGCAGCTATTCTTATTTTTAATATATCATTGTTTGAGCGCTCGGATATTTTTACGGTCCTTATAAAAGGTGTATGACTTCTGTTATTCATCTGAGTCAACTCCTTCCATCTTTCTTCCTGCCATCATAAGCCCGATTTCTTCCTTTGTAGTATTTTTTGCATCCACAAGACCCATTAATTCTCCATGGCATAAAACCATAATCCTGTCGGACAGCTCCAACAAAACATCCAAATCTTCTCCTATAAATAATATAGCAACATTCTTTTTCTTTTGCTCATTTAATAAATCATAAATTATATAAGAAGAATTTATATCAAGTCCTCTGACGGGATATGCAGTAATCAGAACATTCGGCTCAGATTCAATTTCTCTTCCCAAAAGAACCTTCTGTACATTTCCTCCTGAAAGCATTCTTACCGGAGTTTCAACATTCGGAGTTGTAATACTCAGTTTATCAACCAATTCTTCGGCTAACTGTTTGGACGGTTTTTTGTCAATTATAAAACCTTTATTTTTCTTGTATGATTTAAGCAGCATATTATCAATCATGTCCATAGAGCCTACTAACCCCATGCCTAATCTGTCCTCCGGTACAAAACTCATGCTTATGCCTAAATTTATAATTTCATCGGGAGTTTTCCCTATAATATTTTCCTTGTTATATAATACGGCTCCTGTCTTAGGATGCATAAGTCCTGCAATAGTTTCGCACAATTCTCTTTGCCCGCTTCCTGCAACACCTGCGACACCTAATATTTCTCCGCTTTTTAGTTTAAAATTAATATTGTTTAAACCAATTGTGCCATCCTCATTTACAACAGACAGGTCTACCACCTTTAAAACGGTCTTCTTTCTGCTTGTTTCGGGACGCTTGATTTCAAGGCTGATAGGTCTTCCCACCATTAATTCCGTAAGCTGTTTCTCATTAGTCTCCCGAGTATTGACCGTATCGACTACCTTTCCTTTTCGAAGTATTGCAACCCTGTCACTGATTGCTAAAACTTCATGGAGCTTGTGTGTAATAATAATTATCGCATTCCCCTGCTCTTTCATTCTGCGAAGTATCACAAAGAGCTTTTCAGTTTCCTGAGGTGTGAGTACCGAAGTGGGCTCATCTAAAATTAAAATCTTCGCCCCCCTGTACAGCACTTTCATTATTTCAATGGTCTGCTTCTCGCTCACGGACATATTGTAGACTTTTTTATCAGGCTCTATTTCTAAACCGAATTTGTTGCTCATTTCAAGAATTTTTTCTTTTAAAGCACTGTTTTTGACGTATCTTCCCTTTGTGCCTAAAACAATATTATCCATTGCACTGAATACTTCTACCAATTTAAAATGCTGGTGAATCATTCCTATGCCTAATTTTATAGCTTCGTGTGGATTTGTTATGAAAACTTCATTTCCATCAATAAATATTGTACCTTCATCAGCATAATAAATGCCGGATAAAATATTCATCAATGTGGTTTTTCCCGAGCCGTTTTCTCCAAGCAAAGCAAGAATTTCACCATATTTAATTCCAAGGTTAACATCTTCGTTTGCAATTACTTTTCCAAAGGATTTAGTAATACCCTTAAGTTCTATTACATAATTATCTATCGTTTTCAACATAATCACCTATATACCATCCTGATCGAAACGTAGTATCTCATGAGATTCTTCGCGCTATATCCCTCCGAAGACTGTTAAGGGGTTGGCAACAACCAACCCCTTTGAATTATTTTTCTACTACTGTTTTAAAATACCAATTGATTCCGCCGGTAATAGTACCGTCATCCAAGGTTTTGCCTTCTTCTCCAACTGTGGAGCCGTCATTAGTCTCTATTACTCCGTCAAAAACATTGAAGGTGCCATCCATAATAGATTGTTTTGCTTCCTCGATTTTTTCAACGGTTCCTTCTGCAGCAATACTTTCATTAATAGGTGAAATATCAATCATGCCTTCCTTCATTCCACCATAATAATTTTCACTTAACCAAGTTCCGTTAATAACTTTTTCTACAGCCCATGTATAATAAGCTCCCCAATTCCATACTGCAGATGTAATGGTAGCCTTTGGAGCATCCTTAGACATATCTGAATTATAGCCTATACCAAAAACTCCTGCCTTCTCTGCTTCCAATTGAGGGTTGGGAGTATCGCAATGCTGGGCTATTACGTCACAGCCTTCAGCTATCAATGCTTTTGCGGCATTTGTTTCTTCTTCGGGTGAATACCAGCTGTTTGTAACCTTTACATAAACTTTTGCTTCAGGGTTAACGGAATGCACACCCATTGCAAATGCATTTAGTCCGCCTGTTACCTCTGAATTATCCTTACCCATTGCTGCCACATATCCCAACTTATTAGTTTTTGTTTTTAATCCGGCTGCAATTCCTGTTAAATATCTTGCCTGATAGATTCTTCCGAAATAATTGTTAAAGTTTCTATCATTGCTTTTATACCCTGAGCCGTGTGAAAATATTACATCAGGATATTCTTCGGCTAAGGCTTCCATCGTATCCATGTATCCCCAGCTTGTGCCAAAAATGATGTGTGCTCCTTCTTCAATACATTCGCGTATGGCTGCATCAGTAGCTGTAGGGTCTGTATCATTAACATTGTTTTTACGAATTATCTGGCTGTCGCTAAGACCAAGTGCTTTCTGCATTTCTATTATTCCCTGATCATGTGCAAAGGTATAACCGGAGCCATCAGCAGGATTTCCGATATGTATTACTCCAACCTTAATATCTTCCTTGGCAATTGCAGGAAATATTCCTTCTCCGGAAACTTCCGGCCCCTCTGATTCGGGTTTTGTTTGTTGTCCGTTGGAACCGCATGCAGTAAACAATGAAAGTATCATTGTCAGCGCTAAAATAATGCCTAAAAATTTTTTCATTTTATCCTCCTATGTAATAAACTTTGCATCAAGAAATAAAAAATGCGAAAAGTATCCCTAATCGCATCAATAGAATAATACTATCAATAGTCAAACAATTTAAGGTTGTTTGGTAGAAACTATGGAACCATATTATCCATATTATATTGATGCAGTCTATATATTCAACATAATTATAACTTAAGCTGTGACAATAATCAACAAATTATTTTGTTATCAGTCCGGTGGGACAGGGTTCGCAGAAATAATTTAATATTAATAGTTGAATACTAACTAATGCTCAGATACAGAATTTATCAGTAATTAGAAGGTCAGTCTTAAATGTCACATTGAAGCTGTCCGTTTATTCCAAAGTTTTCAAATTCCATTTCTCTTATAACGATTCTTACGGCTTCCTTTGGACAATTGGCGGTTCTCGATACTACTTCCGTTATTTCCTTAACCATTTCTCGTTTTTGGTCAACGGTCCTTCCCTTTAGCATTTCTACCTGTATAATAGGCATGATTCCATCTCCTCTTTCTCAATATGGTAAATTTAATACTTTATTATTTTTTTGTGTACATAATCGGACAAGGCGGTCATCAGCATTGCTTGATACAAAATATTAAATTCAATTATATCTCCTAATTTATATTCTGTGTCGCAATCGTGAATATCCAAAATGGTATGGTCGCTGCTGGCTCCTAATACAATCATATTCTTATCCTTTGGAACAAGCCTTGATGAGTCCCCTAAATCCTGATTTCCCAATGCAATAATTGCCCTTTTTCTGATTCCCCTGTCTTCGTAATGAGGCAAATCTCCAAAAGCATTTACCATTAATTGTCCGATGGGGTGAGTCGGTTTTTCATTTATTTCAACAATTTGAGCCTTTAAAACAAATACATCAGGGTCCAGACCTTCAATATTTGTATCCCAGTAAAGAGGCAAATCCTGTGTATTATTTATTCCTTCTCCAATACGAAGATGATTTATTTTCTTTGGAACTCCCCCTCTCACCAAAAGAGGCAGCGTGGTTGTCCCTCCTCCGGATATTATGTTTAGTTTTCTGTTTAGTTTTTCTTCTATTTCTGTTGCTGCTTCTGCCAATTGACTTAAGTTTTCCGTAGTTGGAGCAACTGAGCCGTAACAGCTTAAATTTGAGCCTATACCTTCAAGATATAAATTATCTGATTCATATTCAACATATTCGGCTAATCGAATCAATTCTTCTTTATAAAATACTCCTTCTCTTAAATCCCCCAAATCATACATAAGCACAACGCCGTAGATTTTATTTTGAGCTTTTGCTTCTTTATTTAGCAAATTCAGAGTTTCTTTTTCAGAAACCAAGGATATATCACTGTATTTAACGACATCCTCAATTTCACACATCATGGGGATTCTGACCAATAACAGAGGAATATCAAATCCCCTGTCCTTCAAGGCTTTAAGCTGTTCAATTCGAGAGCTGCCTATTTGATAACAGCCTCCTTTTACCATTTCTTCGGCACCTTCCGCAATTCCGCCGAATCCTTTAATTATGCCTGCAACCTTGATTCCGTTATCTTCACATAGTTTTGTAACAATTTTGATATTGTTGTAAAGTTTTTTTAAATTGAATTCAAGCATAGGGTATCTTTCCATAGGAGCCTCCTATATTTTTTTTCTAAGCTTTATAAAAAAGTCTTGTAAAATACCGGTGCATTCTTTCTCCAATACACCAAACTTAACCTCCGGCTGGTGATTTAGCTTTTTATTGTTTGTTATATCCAAAACAGAGCCGCATGCACCCGTTTTTAAATCCCTGGCTCCTATTACCAGCCTTTCGATTCTTGAATTGACGATTGCGCCGGCACACATGGGGCAAGGCTCCAAGGTTACATACATGGTACATCCGGGAAGACGCCATCCGCCCAAGTTCTTACAGGCATCCTTTATGGCTGTTATTTCAGAGTGGAGAGTGGCATCCTTTAATGTTTCTTTTTGATTGAAACCTCTGCCGACAATTTCTCCCTTTCTTACTATTACGGCACCAATGGGAACCTCATTTATTTCATATGCCTTGTATGCTTCTTTCAAGGCTTCCTCCATAAATACTTCATCCATAACTCTTCCTTTGTTGCATTTTATTTTAATTATAGTTTTTTCATTAATTCAAGTCAACAATATTGTCTAAGAGCCTGTCTTAACATAAGCAGAAATTGCATGTTATTTAATATACCTTTTCAAGGAAGCTTGTCTCCTTATATTACCTGTTTACTTTCTTCACAATAAAATATAAAATTAATTATAGTTTTAAAGAGCAAAAGATTCCTTATTAGAGGTATGGGGACACACCTTCAATGAAGGGATAGCCTTTCTGGGTGAGCATTGAAGGAATGTCCCCGTAAATATCCATACTTGGAACAAATGTTAATTTGATTAAGTCTAATATATGAGGAGGAGGTACTATGAAAACAATAAAAAAATTATGGGCTCTTGGTCTTTGTGGCATATTGGTAATCAATATGAATTCAATGGCTTACGCTGATGTTCTTGATGATATTATAGGCAGCAGTACTATTGAAGATACGGAAGATGCTGAAAACACTGAAGATGTATACACAGATGTTGATAATGAAGACGTAACTGGAAATGATATCACAGTCACTGATGAAAATATAGCAAAATATTCGGTTTTGTTTTCCGACATTGATAATCATTGGGCAAAAGAATGGATTAAAAATGCAGTTGGTTTAGGCTTTGTATCAGGATATGAAGATGGAACCTTCAAACCGGACAGAACTATTACAAGAGCTGAATTTTCAACAATGTTAAACAAGGCAATGAAAATTGAAATAACCGAAAATATAAACTTTTCCGATGTAAGAGAAAAAGAATGGTTCTATAAGGAAATTCAAAAATCTGTAGCTGCCGGATTTTTTTCAGGATATGAAAATAATACATTCAGACCAAACAATCCCATCAAACGGGAAGAGGTAGCAAAAGTTGTTGCAGGTGCCATAACAACGGGAAACATTGACGGTGAAGGTGCTACGCTTTTAAAGGATTACAGTACTATTCAGGAATGGGCAAAAGATAGTGTAAATACTGTTTACAACAAAGGATACATACTAGGCTATCCCGACAAAACGTACATGCCTTCTAAAGCATTAACCCGTGCCGAAGCAGTGAAAATTATCTTTGAAATAGTTGATAATGAAAATATTGAATACGGGTTTAATATTACAAATTACAATGAAACTTACAGCAGCGCAGTAGTGGTTGGAAATTTAAATGTTTTGGATTCTGTCGGCAACGGTAACGTATATATTAAAAATGTTGTGGTTTTAGGTGACATTGTAATTTCGGCTAAAAATGTTAAATCGGTTGAGCTTACAGATGTTAAGGCAAGAAGAATAATAGTTGAAGGTGAAAATAATCCTGTAAGAGTAGTGTACAATGACAATGTAATAATTGCAAAAAAATAGATATAAAAAGATTCTTCATCACGAAGAATCTTTTTTGTTGCCGGTTTATTTCAGCATTTCAAGCGTATTTACAAAATTCTTATTTAAATTAATTTCATTTATATAATTTTTATCAATATCAGAAATTTTTTCATATATTTCTAATATATATTCTTGTTCTCCCGCCATAACCGCCTTATTGAAACGAGAATCGTAATTCATTGACAACTCAATAAAGGCCTTATCATTTTCAATAAATAAATTTTCTATATCTTTTGTCAATGCACCTCTTAAATCGTTTAAATAAACACTCTTTATAACATTATTAAGATTACTAATATTTTTAAAGTCTGCATACAGATTTCTTCCGCTGTAATAGTTCTCATCGTAAATATAATAGAATTTTTGCTTTTTATAATCAATTGAATTCAGCAATTTGTTTGCTAACTCATTTTTAGTTTCATGCTCTTTTGTAAGTTTATCTGTTGCAGTTAAAGTATAGTCTCTTATTATTTTACTCCCATCCTTCATCCAGTAAGCTATTACAAAATTATTTATTCCGTAATAATCAGATTCATGATAAAATGTTTGGTCTTTTAATATTTCCTCGTGAAGTTCAGTAATATTTTCGATAATATCTTTATCTTCATAAGTAATGATATTCCTGTTTCTTTTCCATTCCGGAAAATCTGAATTTTCACTTGTATAGTCGCCCCTTAAAAACCTGTCGATTTCATTTATTGACCATCTTTGATTGCCCACATATGCCATTTGAACATCTTCCGGCTTAGGAACAAGATTTTCATATTGACTTGCAACTCCTACGGTACCTCCCGTTATTACAGCAAATGCAACCATGCTCACTATAAACACCTTAACTGATGATTTTGATATTCTGAATGATTTTTCAATAAATGCAATTATTATATAGTAGGACAGTACTGCCAATAATGCTGAAATAATTAACCTGTTTCCGATACTCATATATCTTGAAAAGCCTATAGAAAATGATGCAGGTATTATCAAACATGCAAGTACTGCCACAAAATATTTAAATCCATTGAATACAATAAATCCGGTGTTTTCGTTTTTTCTCCTCTTTATAAATTTATTTATAAGCAGTGATATAAATATTAATATAGTTGGCAACAAAAGCAAATATACCAAATCTATCGATTTACTTTCCGCGTACCTTACGAAGTACAAATAATCAATCCTGTATATATTATTAACGAAATAATCGCTTAAAACATCCGCGCTGAACCCTAATACCAGGTTTTCCAATATTGAAAATATAAACATTATAACCAACAGTATTATCAGCGGAAGGCAAAAATTGAATATTGTCATTGCCCCTGCCATCAAGGTATTTCCTGACAATATTGACGACAAAGACGCTAACAGTATTATTGCCGAAAGCCAGGGAATAAGCATTTTAAACACTTTAAGTACTTCATAGTCCAAACCCTGAAAAATTACTGATAAGACAATAAGAGCCAATAAATAAACTGTAAAAACTGCATTTGTCACTATGTTAATAATTATCTGCTTGCCTAAGGTCACAGGCTTTGAGCTGTAATATGTTAACTTTGATTCATTGTGGAAAAAACTGTTATCAACCAGACAGTTTATCAAAACTAAAATAAAAAGCTCAACTATACCAAACATTATAAAGAATTCTTCATCTACTCTCAAAATATACGGTATTAAAAGTGTTGTTAAAAAAATTATAGCCGTCGATAGAAGTACCCAATTTTTCTTTTCCTTAATTGAATAAATTAATAGCGGCATAAAGTTATTTTTCTTTTCCATAACCCACACCTCCTAATTCTGTAATAAATATTTCTTCAAGACTCATTGACAGCTTATCGAACAACAAAAGGGTATATTTGTTTTCCAAATATTTTTTAAGCTCATCTATGTTTCCTGTTAAAGTTGCAATAAATACGCTGCCGATTTTCACAACCTGAAGCATATTGAATTCTTTTAGCTCATCAGGGTCAAATCCACCCTCCACGGCAAATTGAACTCTTTTAATATCCTCTTTCATCTTTTCAAGGTTTTCTTCTCTTAATATTCTGCCTTCATGCATTATTCCTACTCTGTCGCATATATTATCCAATTCCTTCAGGTCGTGGGAAGAAATAACGACAGTCATGTTATTATCAATTATTTCTTTTATAAGAACATCCCAAAACTTTCTTTTAATTACTGCATCTAATCCATCTACAATTTCATCAAGCAAGAGCAGTCTGGGCTGAGCCGCTATTGACAAAACAAATGCTGCCTGCTTTTTTTGACCTTTTGACATTTTGTTTAATACTTTATTTTTATCTATGTCAAAGTATTTTAACAAATATTCAAATTTTTCTTCAGACATATTATACATCAGCTTTTCATAATGGAATAATTTGTTCAATGTATATTGATAGGGAAAGTACAGCGTGTCCTGTACAAAATAGAAGTCTTTTATAATATCCGAGCCTTCCACAACCTCTTCTCCGTTAAAAGTTATATGGCCTTCATCTTGTTTGTAGACTTTCATAATATGTTTTAATATAGTTGTTTTTCCGCAGCCGTTAGAGCCTACTAAACCATAAATCCGGCCTTTATCGGCATTTATGTTTATATTTTTTAATACCTGAAAATCTCCGAATTTTTTGCTTAAATTATTTATCGTTAACATCATTGCCTCCTTTTGTGCCTGGAGTTAAAATATCTCTGACCATTTCAATTATTCTTTCATCTCTTAACCCAAGTTCCTTTAAGGATTTCACTACCTTATATAATTCATCCTTCATATTCTTTAAATGTAGATTCCTTAATTCATCAGCATCTTTCACAAAGTTTCCCACACCCTTAATACTGTATATATAATTGTCTTCTTCCAAATATTTATATGCCTTTTGTATAGTATTGGGATTGATTCTAATCATTGACGCCAATTCTCTTACAGAAGGCAGTTTTTCATCAGGTTTTAAGGATTTAGAAAATATCAGCCTTACTATTTCATCATAAATTTGTTCGTAAATAGCTTTTGGATTATCATTATCAATTCGAATCAATACTACACCTCCAATCATGCATTGACGCAAGCAACCTTTTTACTAACATATTCAAACAATCGACCCTCATATTCCGGTATAAGGTTAAAATTATTATAGTCATCCGGAATAATAAGTGATATTTCCTTATTAAAGGGTATTATTCCTTTTAACAAATAAGATACAAAACTTGAGCAGACAAAATGATATTCTCTTTGATAGGGTATGTTAAAGCGAATTAAAAAAACATTTAAAAAACTATACCTGTACTTATGGGGTTTAGCAAGAAAATCATTAAGCCGCTTGGTTATAATATCATAATCTTCATCAGTTACTTCAAACTTATATATTTTACATTTAGTTTCAGGATGCATTTTAAACACGCCGCTGTTTATGTCTTCCTTTATAAATCCTCCCACTAAGGGAAACCATGTAATTTTCCTTCCAAAACTGAACATAGTAGAGCAATCATTTTCAAAGGATATCGAAATATGATTATATGGTTTTTTTGAAAAGGCCTTTAGTGTTCTACATACAACTGTATTTGTATGAGTTAAAACTATTTTTATCTCCTTCATAATCTCTCCCGTTAATTTGTTACAAGCGTATTAGTACACTTGGTACAGTAACTGTATTATATAGCATAGTACACTCCTTGTCAATATATAAATAAAAAAAATGCACCTGAGAGGAATCGAACCCCCGACACATGCCTTAGGAGGGCACTGCTCTATCCTTCTGAGCTACAGATGCACATTATTTTTAAATGTTACACCATTTTAATTGCTTTGTCAATATCGTTGTTTCAAACCGTTTATGACAATTAAAAACGGCTTATTGATATTATAAACCGATAAGTATAAAATACTGATATACTAAAATAAATTTATAAAAGCTCTTACTATTCTAACCAAAATATTCGCCTTTTCTATATTTTCATTCACTGTAGCATCAACCTGTCCAATTTCTTCTCCATTGACAAGAATACTTATTGTTCCTATTTTCTCGCCTTTTGACAATGGAGCCTTTACTGTTTCATTGTAAGTTATTTTGGTTGTAACGATGTCTTGAGTTTTAATTATCTTATTAAATTCTGATGCAGGATATACATTCACCTTGCCTGACTTTGAATTGGAAATATAAACTTTGTCAACTGCTTCAGAGACATCCGTTAACTTTAATTTAATAAAATTGTTTTTCCCGTATTCCAGTAACTCAATTGTTTTATTTATTCTGTCCTCATGAGTTTGAGCTCCCAATATTATTCCAATAAGCCTGTAGTCAAGTCCGTTTCCTTTGACCGGCATAGTTGATACCAAACAAATACCTGCCTTGTCGGTATATCCTGTTTTCAAACCGTCCGCCCCTTCCACTACTCCCAATATAGGATTAGTTGCAGCTCTGCTGAAATTTCTTTCGGTAATAACAAGCTCCGGTCGTTTTGTAATTTCCAAAATCTCCGGATATGTGCGAAGGACATGTTGCACCAGCTTGTACAAATCTGAAACAGACATATAATTTTGACCGGTTTCTTCATCATTTATAGGCAGACCGTGAGGATTTATAAAGCTTGCCGATAAAAGACCAAGCTCTGATGCTTTAGTATTCATCATGTTTACAAAATTATCTTGAGTGATTCCTACATATTCAGCTACTGCAGTTGCACAATCGTTTCCTGATACTATGAGCATTCCCTCTACCAGGGTTCTCAATTTAATTGTTTCACCCGCTAAAATGCCAAAATTGCTGCCTTCCGTAGCTGCAGCATGTCCGCTGATTACAACATCGTCATCAAGAGAAATTTCACCTGCAGAAACCTTGTCCATCATCACAGTATAAGTCATCAACTTGGAAATGCTTGCAATTGCCAACTGTTGATTTATATTATAATCATAGAGTATTTCTCCTTCTAAATCTCCAAGCAAGGCACCCTTTATGTTTTCATTTATATTAATATCTGCAAATACAAGAGTATTTGTAAGCATAATGATTATTAAACACAATAAAAGTGTTTTTTTGATTTTCTTCATGAAAATCCCTCCAATCAAGATGCTATAATTATACAACAATCTTTTGATATCTGCATTACTAAATTTAGAAATTTGTTGGAAAATTTGGTAATTTGTTTTATTTTAAAGATTTTTCATATATCCACTTTAAAATATCTTCATATATGTTTTCTTTATCTACTTCATTTAATATTTCATGTCTATCATCCTTATAAAGCTTGATTGTAACATCGGTAAGCTCTTTTTTGAAACTGTCATATAATCTTTTTACATCTTTTCCAAAGTTTCCTACAGGATCCTGCTCTCCGGATAATAGGATTACGGGTAATGTTTTTGGTATTTTATTCATGTATTCTTTACCGTATAAATACAGCATTCCTTTAAACATGTAATAAAAAGCATTCAAAGTAAAAATAAAATCTATTTTTCTATCCTTAACATAAGCATCTACTGCTTCTTCGTCCCTGCTAAGCCAATCCGACTTGGTTTTAGCAGGCTCAAAATATTTATTGTTGCCTCCGATTGTCAGCTTATTTATAAACTTGCTTCTGTATCTCCATCCTTTAAAAACTGCCATTAACTTAGAAATTATCAGACCTGCTTTTACTGATAAATATGGCTGATAAGCGGTTCCTACGAGTAAGGCACCATTCAAATCATTATATATTGAAATATACTGTCTTACCAGAAATGAACCCATACTGTGGCCTAATATAAAATAGGGCAAGCCTTCATATTCTTCCTTCAATATTTCTCTTAATTTTCGCATATCTTCAATTAATGACTTGTTTCCGTCTCCTTCACCGAAAAAACCGCGGTCTTCTTCAACAAGCACTGAATCTCCATGTCCAAGATGGTCATTTCCTGCAGTCAGTATTCCGTTTTCGGCCATATAGCGTGCAAAGCAGTCGTACCTATCAATATGCTCGAGCATCCCGTGAGCAATTTGAAGCACACCCCTTATTTCAGCATCAGGCACCCATTTAACCGCATGAATCTTTGATTTTTTATCGGCTGAATCATAATAAAAGTCTTTCTTGATTACCATAATTACTCCATAAATTTAATATATAACTATATAATTTCCCCGCCATCATATGACTCTCCGCCGCAATCAGGCATAATACCATACCTGATTGACCAAACATGTTTATATTTTAATGCTTGGGAATGTATTTTAATTATATCTTCTTCAGGTACAGTCTTAATTACTTTGGCAGGTATTCCTGCGACAACAGAAAAAGGAGGTATTTTTTTGTTGTTGGTAACTACCGCACCTGCAGCAATAATGCTTCCCCTTCCTATAACAGCGCCGTCCATAATAATTGCACCCATACCGATTAAGCAGTGGTCTTCAATTTTGCAGGCATGAACAGTTGCATTGTGCCCGATTGTTACGTAATCTCCAATTATTGCGGGATAATCATCTGCAACATGTACAACGCTGTTATCTTGAATATTTGTATATCTGCCTATTTCTATATAGTTTACATCTCCTCTTACAACCGTGTTAAACCAAATACTTGAATATTCTTTTATCGTTACCTTGCCTATGATTTGAGCACCATCGGCAATGTATGTTTTTTCGTCTATTATTGGCTTAGTACCTTCAAACTTTTTATTCATTATTTCCTCCCATACAGGACGTTCTTCTATTCTATCCGAAGAATTACCTTCAAGATGTCCCTCTTTTCTTATCCGAACCAAATCTTTATTTCTCTTTCTGCACTTTCCTTAGAATCTGAGCCATGTACTGAATTTTCCTGTTTTGATAAAGCAAATTTTCCCCTGATTGAATCCGGCTCAGCATTTTTTGGGTCTGTTGCTCCGTTAATTTTTCTTACTCTTTCTATTACATTTTTACCTTCAATAATCAATGCACATACATTTCCCCTGATAATATAAGATATAAGTTCATTGAAAAATGGTTTGTCCCTGTGCTCATAATAATGTTTTTCTGCAATTTCAACAGATGGCTTAATCATTTTCAAATCAGTTATATTAAAATTCTTTTCATAAACAGAAATTATTTCACCCATAAGTTTTCTTTCAATTGCATCCGGTTTTATAAGCACCAATGTTCTTTCTTTTCCTAAAAAGTCTGATATTTTTGAAAGCAGCTCATCAATATTATTAACATCAAGTGACAGTGCTTCAATAGGACACATTCCTGATTGTTCACGATTTTTTATGTATGAAACCAATTTTTGATATTCAAATACAATAGAAGTGTTTTTCAAAATATCCACAGCATTTTGAGAAATTAATTTAGTGCTTAGTTCTTTGATATCAGCATGTTTATAAATCATTGAAGCCGCCTTGCCGACAACTTTATCAGACACACTAGAGCCTTTTAGCTCGTCTTTGAGCTCATTAAAAGCTTCATAAACAGGTTTAATTCCTTTATTTTCACTTGTAAAAATTACTTTTCCATCCTTGACAATTACTATTGTTTTATTGTCATTATTCAGTATTTGTTTTGCTAATTCAATGTCTTTCATATATACTCCAATTCTTCGCTGTGCTCAGGATGACAAACATAAGGTTTGTCAAGCCTATGCAATGGCTAAAGTTTTTGCTTCATTGATTGTATTCATTATAGTATAGTACAGTAATTGGTGATTTGCAATAATAAAAACCGGCATAAACCCTGAGTTAAGAATGCTAACAAATAAAATCCAAAATATTTGGTTTAAATATTTTGGATTTATTTGTATTGTCCTGCTATCCTTGAGGCAATTGACATATATTATCACGACTTATTAAAGCCGGGTTTCATATTCGAATAATTAATTGTTTGACCTCTAGAATATGCTTTCGATATCTTCATTAAGTATATCGGTTATAAACATATGACCCGGTGCATGAGTTATAACTATTTCAGGTTTAGCATTTTCGATTGCAGCTTGCGGTGTAACTCCACATGCCCAAAATACCGGTACTTCGCCTTCTTTTATTATAACTGCTTCGCCATAATCAGGTTTATTGATATCCTTAATTCCTATTTCCGCAGGGTCGCCGTGATGTATCGGAGCACCATGAACATGCGGGAATTTCCCTGTTATTTCATATGCTTTATCTACATCCTCGGGTTTCATAGGCCTCATGCTTACAACATATGGTCCTTTGAATATTCCGGCTGGTTTAGCCTCTATATTTGTTTTATACATAGGAACATTACGACCCATTGTAATATGTCTGATTTCAATTCCTTCTCTTATCATTGCTTCTTCAAATGAAAAACTGCAGCCGATAAGGAAACAAACGAAATCATCTCCCCAGTATTTTTCTGCATTTAACACTTCATCAACCTTTACACCATTTTTATATATAAAATATTTTGGAATATCGGTAATGATGTTTGCTTTATCTGCAGTCTTTGTTGTTGTAAAACTTCCCGGTTCTGTTATTTCAAGTATAGGACATGGCTTAGGATTATACTCCGCAAATAACTTAAAATCATCTGCGTATTTTTTAGGTAATATTACCAGATTTGCTTGAGCATATCCACCGCACATACCGGATGTCGGTTCTTGAATTTTTTCTTCTCTTATTAATTGTCTTACTTCTTTTGGAGAAAAATCATGATATTTATTAGCCATTTATCTTATCCTTTCTATAAATATTGATAGTATTATTTAATCTATCTTGCACATTTATTGTATC
>Ga0209604_1001625_pt1 | contig 17734 bp, 15 predicted proteins | sample AD_UKC097_MetaG_FD_184405 | JGI IMG/M metagenome (GOLD analysis project Ga0209604, IMG submission 184405) | Active sludge microbial communities of municipal wastewater-treating anaerobic digesters from USA - AD_UKC097_MetaG (SPAdes) (version 2) | ecosystem: Engineered > Bioreactor > Anaerobic >... | reverse complement strand
ACTTTACTATTCCTAGAGGGGATAAAGGAGAACAAGGAGAACAGGGAATACAAGGACCTCAAGGTATTCAAGGTCCTCAGGGATTAAAAGGAGATAAAGGGGATAAGGGAGACAAGGGAGATACTGGTCCTACTGGTCCTGCTGGAGCAAATGGAGTTGACGGAGAAGACGCTTATGTATATATTGCTTATGCTTCAGACGCAAGTGGTACAGGCTTTACAACTACTTTTAATGCCAACCTAGACTATATTGCTATTAAGTCAACGACTACACCTATTGCAACCCCACAGGCTTCAGACTTTACTGGACTTTGGAAAAACTATAAAGGTATTCAAGGTATTCAAGGAGAGCAAGGAGTGGCTGGTGAAGATGGAAGTAGTGCCTATGTATATATAGCCTATGCAAGTGATGCAAATGGAACAGGGTTTACTACTACATTTGACGCTAGTTTAGACTATATAGCGATTAAGGCAACAACCTCTCCAATAGCCTCTCCACAGGCTTCGGATTTTACGGGTTTATGGAAGAATTACAAAGGAGAAAAAGGTGATAAAGGAGACAAGGGAGACAAGGGGGATACGGGAGAAACTGGAACAGCTGCTACTGTCAATGCAGGGACTACTACAACCCTAGATGCAGGACAAAATGCTTCGGTTGTAAACTCTGGTAGTACAAGTGCTGCTGTATTTGATTTCTATATTCCAAAGGGAGATAAGGGAGAGCAGGGAGAACAAGGTATTCAAGGTCCTCAAGGAATAGCTGGAGAGGACGGAGAAGATGCTTATGTTTACATTGCCTATGCTTCTGATGATAGTGGTACAGGATTTACAACAACATTTAACCCTGCACTTGATTATATAGCGATAAAATCTACAACTACACCAATACCATCTCCAAGTGCTTCAGACTTTATAGGGCTTTGGAAAAACTATAAAGGTGAGAAAGGAGATACTGGCGAGGCTGGTGCTGATGGTGAGAGTGCTTATGTGTATATAGCTTATGCTTCTGATTCAAATGGAACTGGTTTTACAACTACCTTTGACCCTACCCTTAACTACATTGCTATTAAGAGTACGAATACGGAGATAGTAAGTCCACAGGCTTCAGATTTTACTGGGCTCTGGTTTAATTATAAAGGAGAAAAAGGAGACCAAGGTCCTCAAGGTGAGAAAGGTGATGCTGGGGCTGCTGGTGAAGATGGACTAGACATTACTTGGAGAGGTACATACTCAGCAAGTACTTCTTATGTTGTAAATGATGCAGTTTATTACAATGGTGGAAGTTATATTTGTATTCAAAACACAATAGGAAACCTACCTACTAATGAGACATACTGGAACTTAATGGCTGCACAGGGTGAACCAGGAGAAGGAAGTGGAGATGTTACAGGACCTGATAGTGCTACGGATAATGCAATAGCAAGGTTTGACCAGGCAACTGGAAAACTAATACAAAACTCTTTAGTAACTATTAATGATAGTGGCTCTGTAAACATACCTGCTGGACAGAATTATCTTGTAAATGGAACTCCTGTTAGTGGATATTCTGATGAACAGGCACAAGACGCTGTTGCTGGTATGATGGCTGATACAGATACGGTAGATTTTACCTATACTGACGCTACGCCAGAACTCAAAGCAGACGTTAAAGACGCAAGTATAACAAATGCTAAGTTGGCTAATATGGCTACAAAGACATACAAGGGAAGGACTTCAGCAACAACAGGCTCACCAGAAGATGTTTCTGTGGCAACACTCAAAAGCGATCTATCCTTAACTAAGACGGATGTAGGGCTTGGAAATGTGGATAATGTACAACAATTACCTTCTTCGTATTTAGACATAGACGGGACTTTAACTGCCAATAGTGATACAAAGGTTGCTTCACAAAAGGCTACAAAGACTTATGCTGATACAAAACTTGCTAAGGCGACCAATGTAACAGCAATAAACGATACAGGAATTGCTGACGGAGAGGTAGCGGTATTCAATCTAACTAATAAAGACATTAGAACTTCTGATAAGACCATTGTAACTACTTTAGGTGCAGATGATACAACCTTGCCAACGAGTAAAGCAGTAGCAGATGCCATATCTGCTAGTGGTGGGTATACAGACGAGAATGCTCAAGACGCAGTAGGAAATATTTTAACAGATAGTAGTGAGATAGATTTTACTTATAATGACACAACACCTAGTATTACAGCTTCAATTAAAGCAGGGAGTATTGATGAGACCAAACTAGACACTTCTGTAAATGCAAGTTTAGATCTGGCTGATAGTGCTATACAATCAGCAGATTTAGCAACAGTAGCGACAACAGGTGCATATTCTGATTTATCAGGTACTCCAGACTTAACTACAAAATTAGACAAAGCAACTAATGTAACTGCAATAAATGATACTGGTATTGCTGATGGAGAGATAGCAGTATTCAACTTAACTAATAAAGATATAAGGACTTCCGATAAGACTATTACAACTACTCTTGGTGCAGATGATACTACAATTCCAACAAGTAAGGCAGTAAGAGATGTAACTAATACAAAGATAACAGCTTTTGCAGACCCTAATGCAGACAGAATAGTATTCTGGGACGATAGTGCAGGGGCTTTTGCAGCTCTTACAGCCTCAACAGGGCTTACATTATCAGGAACGACCCTTACAGTAAGGGCAGCAAGTGAGACAGCAACAGGTATAGTAGAAAGAGCAACAGACACGGAGTTTACAACAGGGACTGATACAACAAGGTATGTAACTGCCAATCAGGTTGCCAATGTAGCACAGAATATGAGTAACAAGACTTTAACCTCTCCAGTAATAAACACGGGAGTAAGTGGAACTGCTATATTAGATGAGGATAATATGGCTTCCAATAGTGCAACTAAATTGGCAACTCAACAGAGCATTAAAGCTTACGCAGATACGAAGATTGCTAAGGCACCAAATATAACCTCAATAGACGATACAGGAATAGCAGACGGTGAAGTAGCAATTTTTGACTTGACCAACAAAAAGATTAAGACTTCAGACAAGACACTTCCAACAGGAGCAATAGTAGGAACAACAGACACACAGACACTAAGTGGAAAGACCTTAACCTCTCCAGTAATAAACACAGGTGTTAGTGGAACCGCTATTCTTGATGAAGATAATATGGCAAGTAATAGTGCAACAAAGTTAGCAACACAGCAAAGTATAAAGGCTTATGTAGACTCAAAGGGTTACACTTGGAAAGGAGAGTGGGTAACAAGTACAGCATATGTAGTTAATGATACAGTAGAATATGGTGGAAGTGGGTATGTATGTATAATAGCTCATACTTCAGGAACATTTGCTACTGATTTAACTAATGGTAAGTGGGAAATGTTTGTAGAGGGTGTAAGTGCTGATAGTATAGCTTCTACTATTCACGGAGCAACTGCTAAAACTACACCAGTTGATGCTGATGAAGTAGGTTTAATAGATAGTGCTGCAAGTAATGTATTAAAGAAACTAACTTGGTCTAATATAAAAGCAACACTTAAATCTTATTTTGATTCAGTTACTACTACACTTACTAATAAGACTTTAACAAGTCCACTATTTACTGGCACTATAGATGGTTGGATAAGTGCAGGAGAAACTTGGACTTATGCTAGTGCAACAACCTTTACAATAAGTGGGGATAAAACTGGTAAGTATCAAAAAGGAGATAAAATAAAGCTAACACAAACATCTGTAAAGTATTTCTATATAATAGGGGTTTCTTATACAAGTCCCAATACAACAATTACAGTTACGGGGGGTAGTGATTATAGTTTGGCAAATGCGACAATTACAAATAACTTCTATTCAAGACAAGAGACACCATTTGGGTATCCTGCATACTTTAATACGGCTTCTGGTGAGAGAGTTACACCAATAGGAAAGAATATAAAAAGAACAAAGGTGGTAGGTGTGTCCTCAGATGGTTCTGGCGGTGGGTTTGCAACAACTTGGACTTTTGGAACGGCATTTACCACCCTTCTTATGGTTTCCCAAAGTGGAACTTGTACATCTTCTGGAGGTGGACAAACACCACCCAAAACTATGGCTTTGATAGATACAGTTGGTAACTCGTCTTGTAGGGTAGTAGTACAGTCAGGGGATGGCTCAGTTATCTCCTCTGGAACATATTATGTTTGGGCGGAAGCCTTTGGGGTAATTTAGTTTGTGCCTACCTATAACATTATGAACACTAAACTAAAATTGATACTTGTATTTTTAGGAGGAGTAATAACAACTCTTTTGATAGAGTATATGTTGAGGTGGCAAATAATGGTTATTTTAATTTATTGGTTTCTTAATTAAAATATATAAGGGGAGAAAGAAATGGCACAAGCATACGATGCAGTAATAGCAACAATAGTAGTAGCTTCAGACGCAACCTCTGTAACAAAGACAATGGTAAAGTCCACTACTTGGAGAGAGGGTACCTCTGGGGAGTGGAAAAGTACAAGTTGTACTTTAGAGGCTGGAAAGACTTATCAATTTAGAACTCCTAATTCTGGTTCTGGTTCTGGAACAACCGCTGTTTTGCCTAACATTAAAGCCTCTGTAGCCGTTGGGTGGGATACCTCTGGAAACACTATAACTAGTGTTGGAACTTATTTTTTGTCTTATTATGCTTATGGATGTAATAAATTAACTTCTTTATCAGTACCAGACACATCAGGACTTACATCTGTAGGAACTAATTTTATGTCTTCCTATGCTTATAACTGTAGTAATTTAACCTCTTTATCAGTGCCAGACACCTCTGGACTAACAACCGTAGGAAATTATTTTATGTCTTCTTATGCCTATGGTTGTAGTAGTTTAACCTCATTATCAGTACCAGACACCTCTGGACTAACTACAGTAGGAGATAATTTTATGTCTTATTATGCTCGTAGTTGTAGTAGTTTAACCTCATTATCAGTGCCAGACACTTCGGGCTTAGAAACTGTAGGAAGCTATTTTATGTCTAATTATGCTTATAACTGTAGTAATTTAACCTCATTATCAGTACCAGACACATCAGGGCTAACTAGTGTAGGAAGTTCTTTTATGGAGGGTTATGCTTATGATTGTAGTAATTTAACCTCTTTATCAGTACCAGACACCTCTGGACTAACAACCGTAGGAAATTTTTTTATGTCTTCTTATGCCTATGGTTGTAGTAGTTTAACCTCATTATCAGTGCCAGACACTTCAGGATTAATAACGGTAGGAATTTATTTTATGTATGCTTATGCTTATGGATGTAATAAATTAACTTCTTTATCAGTACCAGACACCTCTGGACTAACAACCGTAGGAGATTATTTTATGTCTTCTTATGCCTATGGTTGTAGTGGTTTAACCTCATTGATATTAAAGGGGGATACTGGGTGGTTTTCTAGTCATAATATAAGCTGGAGTGTTCCTTCAAGTAGGCTTAATTATCTATACGCATATTGTGATTCTGCTTATTTAACAAACTGGCAGGGATTAACAGCAACAGACAAAACGCTATACCTAAACTATATTAGAAGTAGTAGTTATGTTAAGGCTCTTCCTACCCCAATAGTAGGAGAGAAATATCCACTACCACCATTTAGGCGTAGTGTATAATTATATAAGAGGATACTAATTTAGCAGTAATATTATGGCAAGAAGTAAAAGAGTAACTCAAAAATATGTAGATTTTAGTGGTGGGTATCAGACATTTACTTCTCCTCTACTACTAAAGGTCAATGAGTCTCCATTTCTATACAATGTAGATATAAGTAAACCTGGTATTCTAGCAAAAGCACTAGGCTATGCACAAATAGGAACAGGAACAGGAAGTGGCTATAACAGGGGAGTATTTGCTTGGAACAGAGAAAATGGAGATGATGAGTTGTATCAGGTGTACGGCTCTGATATGTACAAATACAATGGAACAAGTTTTGTTTCTATAGGAAGTGGGTTTGGTACTTCTTCAGGTGCAGTAGAATTTGGAGTGTCTTTTATTAACACAGGGACAGGAGTAGGAACAGCCGCAGAAACCTTTGTAGAGAGGCTTTATGTTACTCAAGGAATAGAAGGTCCAGTACAATATACAACAGGTACTTCTATGGCGGGTCTAGCTAATGTTTATGCTAAACACCTAGAAGTTTACAAGGGAAGACTGTATCTAGGGAATGTTAAAACAGGCTCTAAAACATATCCTTCAAGGGTCATATTTAGTGAAGTAAGCAGAGACACCTTCCCAGAGAATAATTACTTTGATGATATGGGAGAGGGTATTACAGGACTTAAAGAATATAGTGGGGCTTTATTTGTATTTACACAAGATAAGGTGGCGGCTTGGGACGAATACTCTTTAACGGTTCTAAACACTAACGGTGGTACAACTAACAAACAAACAATACAAGTGAGTGAGTCAAGAATGCTGTGGTACAACAGGGGTGGTGTGTATATGTATGCAGGTGGTACAGAAGCAGTTTTAATAAGCAGACCAGTACAAGACTGGATAACAGCAATAGGAAATGCTAATGAGGTAACTGCTGGTTTAGACCCTAGAGGGAGATATTGTCTATACATAGGCAATGTTACACTTAACGGAGTGAATTATAACAATGTAATTTTAAGGTACGATATATTGATAAATGCTTGGGATATTCTAATAGACAGACCATTTAAGTATTGGACTAGAAACAAAGCAGGTGGTGTTTATGAGACCTACACAACAAATGTAAACGGTCAACAGGTGTGGCAAATAGATTTAGGATATGCCTTAAACGGCTCAGCACAAACTTCTGTATACCAGACACCCAAACTGTTTGGGGCTGCTGAGAATGTAGATGATATTAAAAATGCCTATGAGATACAAATTGTCTATAAGCCTACAAATGCGAATGAATATTTAACTGCTCAGTATAGAGTAGGTGGTACAGGCACTTGGTCTAATGTAGAGGGTACAGTAAATAATGTATCTTTATCAGGGACAGACGATATTAAAGTACAAAGGCTTATTATACCTAGTAAAGCCGCAGGTAAGTTTATAGAGTTAAAATTGAGTCATAGTTCAAGCGGATCAGGGTTTAACATATACGGTATTAACCTAATTTATGATGTAGAGGAGAGGGAGGAACACTAATGGCACTAACAATAACGGAACAACAAGTAAGGGAACAGTTAGGGGCTTATTTAACAAAGCCTTTAGAAGTAACTTCTGGTACTTTGTCTACACAGCAGACCTTGTCAGCAACTTCTTTGTCAACAGGGGGACTTAGTGGGTCTTTTATAATCAAAAATCAGGGGAATATTAGTATATACAACAACAACAACATACTATCAATTTTTATAGGATTCTAAATGATTGGAGATAATGTCCCTAAAATATTAGCAGCCAGAGAGGGCTTTGATGTTAGAACTGCAGAAGTTAAGAACCTAACCCTAGATTCTACTAAAAATCAGCTAAAAGAGTTTATGTCGGGAGGGGGTAGTGTAACTATTGTTAAAGTTGAATGGGATGCTCCTAAAAAGATAATTGAGATTAGTCATAATCTTGGTTATCAGCCTTTATTTACAGGGCAGTTTAGACTAAGTGGAACAGATGATTGGAAAATTATTCCAGCAGGAATAACATTTACTGTAGGAGAAGCAGAAGCTACAATTATGGGTGCTATGGATAGACCAAATAATAATATTCTACAGTTACATTTCTATGATTTTGATATTTTTGGAGCTGAGTATACAAAGGAAATAGACTACGAATATATAATTTATATTGACCCTTACAAAGATGCCTGGAGTTCCTAAACTAACTGTTGCTAGACCTAAGTTTGATGCAAGAACTGCACAGCCTAAGGATTTAGCCTTTAGTAGCGATTACAATCTTGGAAAAATAGCTAGAGCTATGAAGTTTACTACAAACACACCAGCAGCTCATGGACTTCCTTATACACCTAGAATTATGTCTATGAGAGAGCCTGTATCAGGAAGGTTTGGATGGGGAGGATTATGTGCAGTAGACGGAACTAACCTAAAACCAACCATAGCCTTACATGCGACTTCCTACGACCCTTATACTTCTGCAGATGATGTTGCTACATGGGTTTATGTGTTTGTTGATCCACTAGTTGCTGGAACATACAAAAAGGACATGACAGGCAAACCAGTCTTAATTGTTGGTGCAGATGTTAATAAGAACGACTATGAGCAGAGGATTCATTCTAATTATGATACCTTTAAGGTCCACAGCACAGGGAGACTTACCATAAATGCCCCAGAATATGACCCAGGTACTAGTGGGGGAGTTAAGACAACAACTGCAACTGTTAATCACGGACTTGGTTATGCACCTATGTTTGCACCTTTTGTCAATTATGAGATGGAAAGAGAAGCCTATTTGTCGTGGAATAGTCAATATAATTCTGAGACTTGGAGTTCAGGAAAGGTCTTTTATACAGGACAAGATGTTGTTAATCCCGATACTTCTGCTTGGTACACATGTAAACTAACACATACGGCAAACTCTACAAACAAGCCAGAAACAGGGGCAAACTGGGCGACCTATTGGAATGCCTATGTAGAACCAGACTTTTATGACACCTATGTAAACAAACTAGAGGACCAGAAGTTTATTTATGGAGGCGTAGAGGCTTTTAACTTATCCTATATTAAGTATTATTCTACCTCAACACAACTTGTATTAGAACTATCTCAATATTGTTATCCAGATGATCCCCCACTTTATGAATATACACCTTGTCCAGCGGAGAAAGTTTATGTGGATTACACAATTTTTTACAATCCAGCAGGAGAAGAATTTAATCTGTTATGATATGTTATAATATTACATATAGGAATGGGTAAACGAGGATGTATAATTTGATACATCTAACAAATGGCAACATATATAGTCCAGCGGGGAGACACACTCTCAGGAATAGCAAAGAAGTTGGGAATACCAAATTGGAGAACTCTTTATGAACAGAATAAAGCTGTAATTGGGAAAAATTACAACTTGATTAAACCAGGACAAAAATTAACCTATGGGGAGATAATAGCACAATCAACACCAACACCCGCACCAGTAGGAACAGGGGCAGCAGAGTTGGCAACACAAATAGCACAAGAGCAACCAATTAATTTTGCAGAAGTTTTACCGTGGGAACAATATTTTGCACCAGAATTGGCAAGAGGAAGTGCTGAACAAGTTTATGCACAATACTTTGCACCAATAGCACAGCAAAGACAGGAACAATTAGAAAGTAATTTTGCTGGTAGAAACTTAACAAGGAGTGGAATAAGAGGAAAATCATTATCAGACCTTTACAGAGAGTTGGGGCAAGAGCATCAAAAAGGAATAGAAGCTGATGTGTTACAACAAAGAGCTATGGCACAGGAAGATTATAATAGAATGCAGCAGTTATATGAGAGTAGTGCTGGAAAACAGAAACCAACAACAACAAAGTATGAACCTTATAAAGTGGCAAGACCTGTTACAGACGCAGGTACTTATGGAAGTTCTTATCTTGATTGGCTCAATAGGGCTACAAGAGTTTAATTAAGTATATAAAAGCAATGGCAACAACGGCGCAAAGATTAGCAGAATACGAGGAATTATACAGAAAAGCTCAGCAGTATAATCCTAATCAATACCAACAGGAGTTTGAGAAAGCTTATGGAGAGACCACCAATTATAACAAGGATTTAATAGAACAACAGGCACAGGCTCTTGGGGAATTACAGGCGGTTGCACCAACATATAGGGAGAGATACATGAACAGCTTAATTACTGACCCTACTGCTCAAATGGCACTAATTGCACAAGCAAGACAAGCACCTATTACTTCTTATGGGACTGCTGCTAATTTACTCAATGCAAGAGGACAAAGATATCAGGACATATTAAATAAGGCTTTGGGGGGCTATCAGACAGCAGCAGAACAAGCTAATATAGCAGCAGAAAACGCTTGGAGATTGTATCAAGACGCCTTACAGCAAGACCAATTTAATGCACAATTAAGGGCAAGTAGAGGTGGTGGAGGTGGAACAAGTGCGATAGATCTTCTTAGTGCATTGGGTATGGCAGGTGGCACAGCACAAGCACCAGTAGAAGATGTTGGTGGGGGTTTTGTAGAAGATGATGAAGAATCAAACTGGACTAGTTCTGCTCAAAAAACAAACATCTTTAATGCAATCCCAACCCTCATAGGAAATTATCTTGGTAATACTAGAATAAAAAAACCTGGAAGAGAGTTAACATTTATGGAGAAATTGCTTAACAGAAGGAGTAATAGAGGCTCTGGCTCAGTCGGAGGCTCTTGGTAATATAAACTAATATATTTAGAAATATGGCACTAAGATATTTAAATGCAGAGGAGTTAGAAAAGTGGAAAGCTCAAAATCCTGGAAAAACCTATTTTGACACAGCAGGAAATCCAGTAAGTGTACCTAGCACTACTAAGGATTTAGGCTTTCTAGGAAATCTTGCAAGAACTGTTAGCAAGCCATTTAGAGTAGGTGGTGGTGCACTTCAAGAGCTTGGATATACAGTTGGGGATATAGTCCGTATGGCACAAGGGAAAAACCCATTAGAAAGACCAGAACAATATGTTGGGCTAACACAAGAAGAATCACGAGCACTCTACGAAGACCCATTAAGAGAGGGATTAAAATCGGCAGCAGGTGTTATGTCTTACGCAGTACCAGCAGGTGCGGCTAAGGGGGCTGCAACTGTGGGTTCAAGAATAGGAACTGCAGCAGCAAGAGGAGCAGGTGCAGGAACACTTGGAAGTTTTGCACTAAGCGAGAGTGGAAAAGAGTTAGAAACGGCACTTAAAGGAGCAGGGTTAGGTGCTTTAATGGGAGGTGCGTTGCAGGGAGTAGGAGAAGGAGTAAAAGCCGTTAAGAGTGCTAAGATAGCAAACAAATTAGACGATATGGCAGATGAGTTACAAGCCTCCGCTCTTAAAAAAGACATAGGAATAGCACCGACAACAAAACAAGGTAAGAACATTTTACCTAAAGAAGTATTAGAAACCGCCAATAAAATGGGGGTTAAAATTAAAAATCCAGAGGACTTAAAGACCTTTGGGCAGGCACTATATGAGAGTAATGCAAATGTAGCAAATGTAGCAGCACAGCAATTAGACGATTTAGGAAGAGCAGTAGACATAACAGATATTAAAAAACCTCTTTTGGAGCAATTAGCAAAAACTAAATCTCCAGAATTAAGGGCACCTATTCAAAAAGTGATAGACAGTATAGATAGTGCAACAGGGGGAAGTAATACCATACCAGCAAGTGAGTTGTTAAACCTTAAAAGAGAATGGGGAAAACTAGGAAACTGGAATCCACTAATGGATCCAGCAGCAACTACAACTGCAGGGGCATTTGAGGCGGCATATATAAAAGCAAACGATTTACTAGATGACGCATTTAAGAGTGCTGGTATTACAGGATTTAAGGAAGCTAATAAGGCATTATCCCTAGCAATAGATGCAGATAACTGGGCTGATAGAGCAATAGCCAATAGAGCCAATAGACCATTATGGAATGATATGACACAAGACGCAGCAATAGCGGCAACAGTATTTGGTGGTGGTGGTCCTGCAGCTGCAGCAGGTGCAGTAGGAAGTAAAGTCATGCAGAGATATGCAGAGCCTCTAGCTGAAGGTGCTTTAAGAGGTGCCTCTAAAGTGGCTAGAGGGGCTAGTGCTTTACCACAGGTATTACAACCAATAGTAAATGTAGGACAAAGAGCCGTTCCAGCAGTAGCAGGTTTAGCAGCTGGTACACAAGGTGTTGGCACACAGGGGGTTGGAACACAACCTACAATGCAGGGAGTACAGCAAGGAATAGGAACACAAGGAATGGAAGCTCAAGGAATAAGTCCTCTTAATCTTATGTTAGCTCAAGAGGTTTTGAACGGAAATATATCAGCAGCAGAAGCAAATGCAGTTCTTAGTTTACTTGGAATGAGTCCAGAAACTGGAAAACTAACGGAGAAACAGAAATTATTCAAATCGGCAGCACAAACGGCGGGAGAGGCTCTGGCTATGTTAGAAAGCGGACAGGCAAAGACTGGTAAAATACAGGGTGTCGGAACTGCGGTTGGAAAGTTCTTTGGAACACAGGCACCAGGACAAACCGACTACTTAGCTAAATTAGATGGTGCCAGAATGGCTGCAATATCAGCCCTATCAGGTGCCAATGTACCTCCTAGCGAGTATGAGAGAATGAGAAACTTAATACCTGAACCTAATGACGAATATAATATAGCGGTTCAGAAATTGAGAAGTTTCCAGCAGGTAATGAATAACTATGCACAATCCTACGGTAGTGATACCTCTGCAGATACAACTGGGGTACTACAAACACTTGGATTACAATAATTAAACTATTTAATAAGAGGCTATGTTAGCCTAAAATGATAAATGACAGAAATGGAAAATGATAAAATTATAATACTAGAACAACAAATGAAGGAGGTCTGCGAAAAAATTGACAAACTTGATGAGAAGATAGATAGGGGATTTACCGATATAAAAAAAGATATGACCCAGTATGTTAGAAAAGATAATTATCAAAGAGACATGAAGGCTATTGCTAAACAGGACAAATTACATAGCCAACAAATAGACAAAATAGGTGGCGCGGTCAACAAACTGATCTGGTTACTAGCAACAACAGTTCTAGGGTTTATCATAACACAAATACTGGCGAACAGATAAATAGGGGTTAAACTGGTTAGATAAAAACGACTACAACACTCCGTTCACAAAATTACAACACACAGCAGAGTAGAGCAGAGTAGGGGACTTTGCTTAGTAGTGGGATATAAAAGTGCCTTAAATACGGCATTTTTGTAAAATAGGGGGATATGTGTAAAGAGAGTAGGGCGGTGGAATAGGGGATATGAGTAGCCTATTTTAGAAAATGATATAATATACTAATAAGTTTGGGAAACTAAACATGGCATACACATCTCTGTTCAAAAAGGACGATGTAAGAATTACTACACCATTTTCTTCTAGTCATAAAGGTTTAGACTTATCTCGTGGAGTTGTTGAACAACCAATTTATTTACCTAACAGGGCAATTAGTGGGACGGTATGGAAGATACTTCCTGGTTATACAAAGAACGGAGTTGAGTATAAAGATGCTCCTATTATCTATATAAAGCATAAGGACGGTTCTGGCTCAAGATATATTCATAGTTACCCTAAAAATGTTAAGGTTAAAGTAGGAGACACAGTTGTTGCTGGTCAACAGATTTGTTGCACTGGCAATTCAGGACACAGCCATGGAGACCATCTCCACTTTGAGTGGCTAACTAAATGGGACGACCTAAACACTAGAGTTGACCCAGCACCTTATGTAATAAATGATAAAACACAAACACCCCCTACAACGCCCCCTGATACCCCTAATTGCGACGAATATATAAAACAGGTGAATATACTCAAAGAGGAAAACAAGGGGCTTACAGAGGCTCTAGGGACCTTAAAAGGGACATTGGAAGGTAAGGAGGGGGAACTTAAGACTGCTAATGATAGGGTTAAGTTTTTAGAAGATACCCTACTCCAGAGAGAAAAAGAATTAAAGAGTTTAGATGAGGATTATATAAGAGTCTTAGATGAGAGAATGAGATTTGAGAAACAGTATATGGATACCGTAACAGAGTTAAATGAGTTAAAAAAGCAAGGAAAGAACAACTTTCTTAATAAGATTTTAGACTTCTTACATAATTTATTAAGAGGAAAATAGTGAGAGACAGCAATGAAGACATTATAATGTACTTTGTTATGATGCTTTGTATGCTGTCTTGTGCTATGTGGCTTATTTTAATTAACTTTATTTTATAGTATGGAAAATTACTTTAACATAGTTCAAAACACAGTTTTTGTGAGTTTTGTTGGTCTGTTTGCACCATTCCTATTTCCATACCTTTTTAAGATTGTTGGAAAGTGGTCTAAAAGAGAATTAACTAAACAGGAAAAAAGATTGCTTGTAGGTCTTGTTTCTTTCCTTATATCCCTTGTTATCGTTGCTATAGGTTTTGATTGGCAAGGAGAATTAACGGAAAGGATAATGGCTTTTCTAATGTATATAGTCCTTAATTTTGCGACACTAAGAGGTGTTGTACAGAGTATTTATGAGCTAGTTATTAAGAACATTCCATCTCTAGATGAGGGACTTGATAGAATAGAAAAAGGAGAATAAATTGTTATTTTAAGGATTATGCCTTGTGGATCAAAATCTAAAAAAGGTAGAGGTAAAAAGAGAAAATAACTAGCAACTTAAAGGATAAGCATATGGAAAAGACCAGAATTAAGCTAATGTGTTTTTGTATATCAATAGTAATATTATTGTTGTTTGTAGCCATACTAGTCAAGTAGCACATTAAATTGAGTATTTACTGCCATAAAGAAGAGAGGAAGAGGAAGACCAAAAGGATCTAAGAATAAAAAACGAGGACCCATAATTAATATTAGAATTCCTACAAAAATGCCATCAGAAACAGAGAAAAAAGAGGCTGGGATATATAAATCAACTTCAGAGGATAGTTTTGAGTCTTTAAGAGATATCCAGATTAGAAAAATGGGAGAAGGAAATGTAAGTATAAGTTATCCTGACAGATACATTACAGAGCTAACCTTTGAAGAATTGCATGAAGATATGGTAAGGAGGGCAGAACTGCGACAGAAAGTAGAGAACAAAGAATACAATACCACTATTGAGATACAAACCGATAAACCTATTGCAGTAGGTTGGTTTGCCGATACTCATGTAGCAGGGCAAGATATAGATTATGAGCGATTAAGGTGGGAAGTAGAAGAGATTAAAAGAAACCCATATATGAGAGTTTTTCTGGGAGGTGACCTGACGGACGGGTTCTGTTGGGACCCAGCCCAGTTTGGAGATATAGCAAACCTTAATGAACAAGATTTATATTTGCATAAAATGCTGGAGTATATGGGATATGACAAAATATTAGCAGGAGTTATGGGTTCGCATGAGAAATGGGCTAGAAGAACTGGTTTAGATTCTTACAAGGATATTAGAAAAAACATTCCTATTTTTGATGGTATAGGAACAGTAGATTTGGTTATTAATGGAATTGTGTATACTGGGGCGATTATGCATGAGGCAAAAGGTTCTAGTTACTTTAATCCAAACCATCAGCAGAAAAGGTTTGTTATGGAAAACGAGGGGTATGATTTTGTATGTTCTGCGCATACTCACTTCGGAGCTGAACAATCTCAAGTAAGACAAACTGCAAAAGGAAGTAGGAAAATAGTATTCTTGTCTGGAAAAACATTTAAGAGAAGTGATGACTTCTTAGACACTAAGGGTTTTAGAAGGAAAGAAGGAGAAGGTCTTGGCACTAACTGGATACTGTTTAATCATAAGAAGAAAATGATGATACCTTTGAGTTCTACAGCAGAAGTAATAGAAATTATGGGGGGAATATAATTACAAATATTAGGCTTAATTTGAGGAGTGTAATCCAAATTTTAGGCGTAATTCTTGCAGTATAGTGGACAAAATAGGCGTAATTTGTATAGTAAGACTGTGCAGATTAGTAGTAAAATAGTAGGTTCTAAAGCATACGGTTTTGCGTATGTTATAGAAACAAAGGGGGTCCGTCTAAAGAAAGTAAAACGAGGGAGGTTTACGGCAGTTTCCTCCCTACCCCCTTTACAATTAACTTGACAATTATTTGACAATGGTAACAAGACAGAGATGTGAGATATATTCTAGGTGCGTCGGATACATAAGACCCATATCACAATGGAATACAGGAAAGGCTCAGGAGTTTAAGGACAGAAAGGTTTTTAATGTATCAAAAGCTCTATCAAAATAAGATAATTCTTCAAGATTAGCCTTGAGCAATCTTGTTGGTTGGTTACTGTCGACGGTAGCCAACCTTAAAGAGTGCCCAAAAGGGTCTCGTGTTCTTTAATACTTATAAATCCTATAACTAAACATTATAACATTATTGACTTCTTACTTTAACAGGTATATTCTAAACAATATGACAAGCACCAAGCTATCTTGCACAGAATTAAATATTTACATAGGGGGGTTGGTTTCTTCGCTTGGTCGCCAACCTTCCTATGCAACTATTTAATTTAAGACCAAGCAATTATGGGGATAAACATTCAAAGAGCTGATACAGAGGACTTCAGAGTAACCTTAATTGAACAAAATTATCAAGAAGAACCTTCTATTTATGATCTAAGATACCTTGTATACAGGCTGGATCTCCAAAAAGAATTAAACCTTAATGATATGGAGACTAAACTTCTAAGTTTTATTCTATCCTTTAACAATGTATCAGATAAATTTTACTTTGGGAATGCAACATTAGCGAAATTGTTTGGAAAGCATATAAATACTATATCTTCTACAATATCATCACTAGAGAAAAAAGGATTAATTGAATGCTCTAGGCAGATAATGGCAGGCGGTGGAGAAATTAGATTTATCAGACCAATGAAGAACTATGAGCAAGGCACACAGAAAACTGTGAGCAAGGCACACAGAAAACTAGGAGAGAATAATAATAAGATAAGTATTAATATATCTAAAGATATGGGTAAAGATACCCTGGTGTCTCCACATAATTCTCTTAAAGAGAAAAAAGAGTATGGTAATGCAGATATAAATAAGTTTATCAAAGGCTTAAATAAGTACTTGGAGATTAAGTTGCCAGAAGATGGTAAAGCAAGGAAGATTGCAAAGAATTCTTTAGATCTATTCACCAAGTATAGAAAAGATGGAAGTATAAAGGAAGGTAGGGAGTTCCTATATGATGATAAATGGGAGAATGTAAAGTGGTTCTTGTCGGAATATATGGAAAAGAAGGTCAAGAAGGGGTTTTCCGCACAAAGTTGGGAGACTTTATATAGAAATATAAAAATATGGATTGCTAATAATGGTTCTTTAGGTGATAAATAATTTTTAATATCTTTATAAAATGGAGAAAAATGATATAGATACTTTAATCAAGACGGATGTTGGTCTACTAACAAAGGAAAATGTCCAATACCTTTATGACACTGGACTTATAAACAGAGATGGAAATATCTTATATAAGTTAATCAGGCGAAGTGGTTTTAATAGACCTATGCAAATTTGGAATATGTTTTGTCTAATTAAAGAAGATATTACAGAGATTACAGGATTTACAGATCTAAACTTAATTGTTGATGTTATGCGAGAGGGCTTATTTGAAGATGATAGGAGATACCCCAGAGTTTTAGATTTTATTCAAAAAGGTTCAGAGCTAGTTCTTAATGCAATTGATAAACAAAAAGGCGGTGGTAAAAGCAGAAAATACGATTTTAATTTTGATGATGAATAGTAGTATAGATAGTACTACAGATAGTACTAAAGTATTTAAATTTTAACAATTATTTAATATGAAGATGTACAGAGTTAAAAAATACAGGAAGTTTCCAAGACAAAGTCCAAAGGATCAAGTTATACGAACTGTAGACAATTTGAAAGCGGCTCAAATAATTAGCATAGAGCTAAACAAAGCCTCAAATGCTAGATACTATGTAGAACCTTTTAATACGGAAGATTATGAAGTTTAAGGAGACCAGAGAATACAAACAGATGATTAGAATGAACCCTCATTGTAATGAGATTTACTACAATGTGTTTAATGCTCAAAAGATTAAGAGGACTAGCGACACACCACTTGATATGGAGTTTGCAATAGATGTTATTGTAGAGTTACC
>Ga0209604_1001623_pt1 | contig 17759 bp, 13 predicted proteins | sample AD_UKC097_MetaG_FD_184405 | JGI IMG/M metagenome (GOLD analysis project Ga0209604, IMG submission 184405) | Active sludge microbial communities of municipal wastewater-treating anaerobic digesters from USA - AD_UKC097_MetaG (SPAdes) (version 2) | ecosystem: Engineered > Bioreactor > Anaerobic >... | reverse complement strand
GGCACGGGTTCAAATCCCGTACGGGGCACTGGAACTGCATTTTAACGCCCAAAAATAAATTGGACAAATATTTTAAAATTGAACTTTTTTAGATTAAATTTAACTCAGAATAAAAAATAAAAAAATAAATTAATTTTGATTTAGAGTTTTTTTAGCCGAGAGTATTATTGTCATTGCCATGGCCCTGATGTAGGGATCACCTATTTTGCACATCTCTTCAAGTGCCTCCTTGTTTTCTAGATAATATCTTACAGTTAACATCTTTGATTCTGGTATATCCTTCTCCATAACTACCTCCTACGCATTCACGTCCTTCATAAAATTCTCCATCCTATTTTCCCCATTGATCTTGGACTTGTGTGCACTCTTTGCAAATTCTAGATAGTTCTCAAGTTCATTCATGACAGCTTTGATTTTACCGGATGTTTCTTCGATGCCTACAAGTGAAAGGGCAAATAAGCACTCTTTGGTATAGTGGATAGCATACTCTAGGGACATGATCATTTCTGAAAGCTGAAAGATGTCAAGGCCATTTATTGTCTCTTGTGAAAGAGTTAGACTGCAATCACAACAATCCTTTTCACAGACATCAAGATTTTTTGCCATAATTTTTCCTCCTTACTTACTACTTACTTACTATACTTCCATACTACACTACACTACACTACACCCATTTCAGTGGAGATTTTTTCTTTTAACTCTCCAGTTGAAATGCAGAGGGCCCTTGAAAAGTTGTTCAGCATATGCTCATCACTTATGACCTTGTCAAAACCAAGCACTGAAATCTTCTTCTTAATGAGTGGTCTAATTTTTAATTCCCATCTTTCATTAAGCTCTTTTTCGTTTATATCGCTAGAAACAGACTCTTTTTTATTTTTAATGGCTAATTCTTCTTTTTTAATTTTATTATCGATTTCTATTTTATTTATTTTATCTAATTCTGCTTTTGCTGTCGCTGTTTCCGATAATGCATTATTATAACGCTCTTCTGCCTGTTCTTTCTCTGATTTGCAGTTATTTAAGTATAAATGCAGCGACTCAATAACTATCTCAGTTATGCCTTTCTTCGATACTCTAAAGATCCGCTCAAGAAGATCTTCAGGGACCCATGCCTGGATGAGCTTCTTTCCGTACCTAAACTGGCCCCTAGTCATGCCGAAAACACCCCAAAATACCAGAAAAGTGTAGTATGGTGTAGTACAAAAATAGGCAAAAGTGTAAGTATATTTATACTATTTATACTTACACTACCCCCAAGTGTAAGTAGACTGTAGTATAAAAAACCACAAAAGTGTAAGTAAAACTGGGGCAAAGTGTAGTATAAAATCACAACGACACCTTGACATTTTTAATGCTTTCATGATGCCATGTGCCTTTTATGTTGACAAAGAAAGCCTTGCTAGGACATCTAGGGTAGCAATTCGAAATAGCTTGACACACAATATTTAGAATATTTGGATCTTTAGGCTTAAACGAAATAAAGTTTCTTTTCTCAGAAAAGTCCTTTACCGATTTAATAAATTTATTTTCTATCACCTCCATCTTATGTAAATTTAAACAGGCAAGACCCGAGGACTTCTTAGAAGAGACATCGAATCTGCCGCACATATCCGGGGTTTTTTTAGGGTAGTTCATTTAGGATCCACCTTGGGAGAGCTTGGCGGAGGTGGAGTAAGTGATGAATGCTACATTCAAGTCCGCCTTAGCTCTCATCATGCATAACGATTCAATGATTAAAGGAATTTAGGGAGGGGCGTAGTATTTTACATTAAAGTGCAAGTGATAGTATGAAGATTAATGTTGTATTTGGGAACAGATATTGATTAATTAAATAATAGTTTTTAGTATCAGAACTGAATGAAAAGAAATTATATTTTACTTAATTTATTGGGCAAATATATATCCACGTCCTCAAAACAGAAAAGTTTATATATTTACATATGTCCATATGGAGTATGGATAAGAAACTTAAGTCAAATAAAAAAAACACTCTGCTCTACCTTGACGAGAACCTTGTGGAGCTGGCAAAGGAGAAGAATTTTAATATTTCCGAGATAGCCGAGGAGGCCATCAAGACAAAACTGAACATAAACGGATACCATAAGATGTTTGATCCAGAAGAATACCTAGAGAATCTTAGAAAGAAAGGCCTTGCATACTACATACCATTCAGGATAAACAAAATAGAGATAGAGAACTACAAATTCGCTGAAAAGGTCAATATTGATTTTAGAGAAAAGAATCTTTTAGAGGGGATTAACGGTTCAGGGAAAACTAGGATAGTAAGATCGATTCTAATGTTCTTTGACAACAGCCACAGGCTTTTGGGCTTTTCAAAAGAAGCCTGCCCGCAAGGAATAGGTGAAATTAAGATACACTTTGACAACAGAGGGATGATCGGCTGCGAAGTTTGCGGGGAAAGGATTGGATTAAACGAAGGATGCATTGTGATAGACGAAGGTCTCGGAAAACTTGATTCCGATTCAGGGATAGTGTTCTTGAAATACCTTTTGGATAGAAAAGAGCAGATAATAGTAACAACAGTCTCTAGTGAAATATACATTTCTGATCCGAAGATTAAGGAGTTCAACATGATTAAGATTGAATATGATCATAACAAAGATCTGTATATAATGCAGGAAGTGCTGCATAGCGAATTGAAAAATTATTATGCATCTTTAGACTCCCTAAAATACAGACAGGAAGCGCTTGAAATAAAGATGAAGTCAGAAGAGGGCGGAACAAAAGAGAATCAAGAGAGAATCAAGAAGATTGAAATTGAGAGGATGAAGATTGTTAGCGATATCCAAGAAATAGAAAATAAGATAAATAAAATTTCTCAGCAGATTTCAAGTTTTAAAGGTCGTGATTAGATGACAGATTTTAAGAATATAAAAACTGGGTATGTTAGAAACAAACTGAAAGGGTTTGATTATAATGATGAGAACAAGCAATATATTCAGGATCTGATGTTCCTTGAGCGGGTGATATCTGGTCAGAGGATCAACTATATCGCCGGCATGAGCTACGAATCCAAGAAAAAGAAATACAAGGAAGAATTCAAGGAGATCTACACTGAGCTCAATCCCGAAGGCTACAAAAAATATCTGGAAGATGAAGAAAAGATCAGAATAAAATCAGAGAAGTCTAGAAAAGAATGGGAACAAACAATGAAGGAAGAAGAGGAGCTTTCCAAGAAGTCCTGGGGGGAAGTTAAGAAAGAATGATATGGAAAAATATTTTTTTTCACTATTTTCACTATTTTTTTCCATATCCTTATATATCTAGAAATAAATACTGAATTGTAAATTTATTAAATAATATTATAGTTTATTATTAAGGTGATGGATTGCACAACAAAGCTGAAAATCAATTTGTTGATGACTTGGTAGAAAAAATTACTTCTAATCTTCGAGGTATTACAGATTCAGAGAAAAGATTGATTTTACCTAACTATCCTCGACGATTATTAATATTGGGGTCCCTATCAGAAGAAGATCCTAGTTTCAGCGATATAGAATCTAGCAGTGTCAAAAGTAATAGCATAACTTTGATGTTCTTGACTAAAGACGAAGTTAATATCAAGGTCAAACCATGTCTTAACTTGTATTATGGTGTAAGGGAATTTGAAGGAGAATTAGAAAATCATGGCCTATCTAATGAGAACAGATTAATCCCTTTTGTTTGGAAACGTTTAGAAACAAGTTATCCTTACTATAATCTAAATAAAAATAATCAAAAAGTTGATTTAGATTTTAAGGATTATATTTCTAATATAGAAAAAGATTTAGAACATAGAGATTACTATCAAGATAAATCACCAGAATACCAATGGTCTGGACAAATACTACTTGAAATTGAGAATTATTCTAGTGATTCGAGTATTAAATTAATCAAAGTAAGATTAGTAAATAAAACTCCAATGTCAGATAGAAAAGGACCATCTTACGAAACTTCATTTTTTAATTGTTCACTAGAAATTAATTTAGGGGACTTGAAAGTACTGCAATTTGTTGACAAAAGAGAAAATGATTTTGGAAACATAAAAGAAATAAAATCTAATTTTAAAACTCTAAATTGTGGTTATACTTTTGATAAAAATAATAATGCAGTAAAAACAACAACTTATAAAAGGGTAGATCAAAAAAAGATTTCTCCTAAAGATTATTTTAATATAAATGGCGAGAAGAAAAAAATATTATTCAATGAATTAGCTAAGTCAACGAAAATATTACACGAAATAAATGAAGATTTACTTAATTACTTGGAGAAATACAAAAAAGATCCTGAATACAAAATGGGCAATGACTTTAAAAGAATAACAGATAATTATGAAGAAGTTGTCAATAGATTCAAAGAAGGAATTAATTATCTAGAAGATAATGAAAATGCAATGAAAGCCTTTCAATTAATGCAAATTACATTCGATAATTATACTGAAAAAGAAGATTATCATGGATGGAGAATCTTTCAAATAGTATTTATTGTTTCTTTGATCTCAGACATAATTAATAAAGACCATGAAAGAAGAAAAGAAGTTGACTTATTACATGTTAATACTGGAGGTGGAAAATCAGAAGCTTATTTTGGTTTAGTTGTATTTAGTGCATTCTACGACCGCTTATCCGGTAAAAAGTTTGGAACAACTGCAATAACTAAATTTCCCCTAAGAATGTTATCAGTGGACCAACTTCAAAGAATTTCTAATATATTCATTCATGCAGAAAATATTAGAAAAGAGAGAATACATAAGGAAGGTGATGATGAATTTTCTGTGGCCTATTTTGTTGGTCAAAGTGATGATTTCCCTAGACATACAATAGAAGTAATTGATACAATTAAACAAAATGAAAAGAAAGGATTGAAAACACCCGGTAGAATTATTAATTCATGCCCTCTTTGTAAAGGGGATATTTTCTTAAAATACGATATAAGTAATAAAATAATTCACTATTGTGAAAATTGTCGAAAAGAGTATCTTTTGTTCATTACAGATGAAGAGATATATCGATATCTTCCTACTTTTATAGTTTCAACTGTGGATAAATTAGCTGGCCTATCCTCTCAAAGAAGATTTAGAAATATAATGGGTGGAAAATTAAGTAAGTGTAGCAAAGGTCATGGTTATATGCCAAGAGGAGACTTTTGTGAGGTATACTTAGGACACCAAAGATGTGAAGACAAAGGAGTTGATATTAACTATCACTTTGATTCAACTCCTTCTTTGATAATTCAAGACGAAATGCATTTGATAAGGGAAGGATTTGGGGCAATAGATAGTCATTTTGAAACATTTATTGAATCGCTTAATGAAGAAATAAACAAATTCAAATTCAAAAATATTACAATGACTGCTACCGTAAAAGGAGCAGAAATTCAAAATAAAACAATATATTGGAAAGAAAAAACAAATATATTTCCGAGTTATTCGCCATATGGAAAGGGTAAAGAAGATCCATTTTATGAATTCAAAGATATTAATCAAAGAATAATACTAGGAATTAAACCCAACTTTAGGGATAATCAGTATGCATGTTTGATAACATTAAGGCATCTTGGAGAATTTATATCTAATGCTGAAAAAAACCTTAAACATTTGTCTGAAAAATATAATATAACCGAATCCGAATTAAAGGAAATAATATCTAAGTATAAATGCATTATGACATATCATAACAAAAAAGCTGATGTCAACGCAATGAATTTTTACATGCATTCAGTTGTTAATGATAAATTAGAAAAAATTAATTATTCTATTAAACACGATATTTTAACGGGTAACGACACATTAGAAGTTATTAAATCCCAAATACAAAATATAAAAAAATTTGATACTTCACAAAATAAAATATCTGCTTTATCTTGTACAAGTATCGTTTCACATGGTATTGACATAACCAGATGGAATTTTATGTGTTTTCAGGGGATTCCGGGGTCTACTGCAGAATATATACAGGCTTTGAGTAGAATCGGGAGAAAGGATATTGGAATAGTTTTTCTCTGGTTTTATCCAAATAGAGTCAGAGATATAAGCTATTACAATTTATTCAATGAATACCATGAAGAAATAGATCTATTTGTAGAGAACGTACCAGTTGAAAGATGGACTAAGATAGGATTTGAACAAACATTTCATTCATTATTCTGTGGCGCTATCTTAAATTATATGTCTGATAAATTGGAGAGGCCCATATACAACATAGACCATATAGAATCAGTTTTTTTTACATCAGATATTGAATACAATAACAAAAGAAAAGAAGAATTAGTAGAGTTTCTTGAAAGGTCATATCATGTCAAGGAGGGTATGCCAAACAGCGAATTCATGATAGAAATGATCGCAAAAGGTGTCAATGAAAGATTGAATTACCTTCATGAATATTCAAGAAATCCTTCAGTTAATAGAAAAGAATTCTTTCCTAATGCTCTTGATAATAATGATAAAAAGTATTGGAGAAGACAATTTGGGATGAGAGGAATTCAGGACACTATAAAATTAAGAAATTATCAATCAGATTTTGTTAGAAAATATAATTCCTGAGAGGTGTAAAAATGAATAAAAAGAATGATTTTGAGTATTCTGGGAATTCAGCCCCTTTTCATGTTGGTCCTGGATTGATGTTATTTAACAAAGGCCTTTCTTTCATGATTACAAATGTTGAAGAGGATGCAAACAATTCTAGAGGATTAGAAATTAATGATGAAAATTCATTAAGACAAAAATTAATCAGGATAATCGAAAGAAAATATAATTCAAGAATAAATAATTATAAACTAAAATATCGATTAATTTCATCAAATGATATCAGTAAGTTAAAAATAAAAAAATATAAATTCAAATTAGACGATAATAATGATTCTCCAGGGGGAAAATTTGAATTATTTCCAAATGCCTTTGCATGTAAATCTTGTGGGCATTATTTAATAGGTCAAAAAATAAATGAGTTTGAACCTAAAAAATGTAATATCTGTTCAAGAGGCGAATATGAACAAGTTTCTCTTTTAAGATACTGTGAAGAATGTGGCAACATAGACAAATTCTATTATAAGTGTCCAGAGCATGGAACAGATTATATAATTCTAGACAGAGGGGATAAAGATAATCTTTACACTTGGAATTTTAAATGTAATAAATGCGATAAAAAACTAGATATATTCAGATTTGATTGTCAACACAACATCAGTAAGTATACAGACTCAATCAAGGAAGGAAAATCACGATTTAAACCGATTACTATTAGAGAGGCCGGAATTTTTTCCCCAGTAGTTGTAACAAATATAGATCTACCTAGAACAGACTATTTAAGTAATGTAGAATTAAATAAAGAACTAATTATTTTTGGATTTTATTTAGGAGTGTTTAAAAATTTAATTGGAATAAATAACGTTAGTGATGTATACAACTTTTTTTTGAGTTATAATACTATAAAAAATATGAAAATACCTATGCAACCAGAATTAGAAAACAATTATAAGACAATTCTAAGTATTATTGAAGAATTAGAAAATATAAGAAAAGGAATAGCCAATGAAGATATTTTGAGAGAATTTAATGAATTGAGTGTTCTTAAAGGAATTGCAGAGGGAACAGGAATTGCTACAGAATTTTCTAGTTATATAAAAAAGCATGAAAAAGAAGATTTGATTGTAAAAAGTAAGATAGACCAATATGAAATATTTAAGCAGTTGCTAAATCTTTCAAATGTATATTATATTCCAAGCGTTAAAATAATTATGTCATTAATTGGAATAATAAAAGGCACAAATAAATTTTGGGATGATGAATTACCGCCACATTTTGAATTATTCTGGGATAATTTAATTAATGAATTAATAAATAGAAAATCGGTTGATAGATTACAGGAGAGATTTTCTGTTTATTCTTATCCGTTTGATACCGAAGGGATACTTATTGAATTTAATCCAAAGAGCATCGTATCTTGGATTAATGGAAATAATCTTCTAGAAAATAAATTTGACTTTAATACACCAAATGAATTTCTCCTAAAATTAGATCCAGAAACTAATGAAATGGCATATAATTATGTATATACTTTACTTCATACTTTCTCCCATATTATATTAAAAAAGATTCACTTATTTACTGGATTAGGAATAGATTCTTGTGGAGAGAAAATATTTGTTAATGGTGGATCCGTATTCCTATATTCTAACAATAACTTGAATATAGGTGGACTACAGTATCTTTTTGAAAATAAAATGTTTGTCGCTGATAGCATTTTAAATTCCTTATATGATGATGTAAACGATTGTAGCTTTGATCCTTTGTGTATGAATGAAAAAGGTTCATGCTTTTCATGTTTATACATACCAGATTTCGTCTGTTGTAATTTTAACATGAATCTTGACCGTAATGTATTCGTAGGGAACAGCAAACGTAAAATTATTAAATCATATTGGGAATGCAAATGAAAACAATAGAAGAAATAGTAAATGGTATTTTTGATTCATCTAACAAGATAGAATTAAATAAATTTAAGAGTATTTTATTAAAAGAAATCAATAATAGAGAATTAATTGATATATTACTAGAAAAAGGAACAAATGAAGGAAATTTTAAGATTGATGATAACTCCATTACTCTTATCAATAAATTCAAAATTAATAAAATAAAATCATCTATTGAACTTTGTATAAGTATACCTCCATTTGAGAAAGTAGCTTTAGATAGGATATTAGAAGTAAACAGAATAAACATAATTAATATTGAGGGCGCATTTAAAACAATGATTAAAAATTCAAAAGAAAGTATTAAGATATGCTCCCCATTTTTTGAATACAATGGTTGGAAAAGATTAGAATATGAATTTGTGGATTATCTAAAAAAAGGAGGAAAAATAAAAATAATATGTCGTAATTTTTCAAATGGATTTAGAAATCAAAACGATAAAAATGTGTTTATTAATTATCTAGACAGCATAGGATTCAGACAGAATATAGAATTTAGAGAGTATCACTTTGAAAGAAATCATATAGAATCAAGTACCCATGCAAAACTCTTCATAACGGATAAAAATGAAGCTTACATTGGTAGCGGTGAGATTAGAAAAAATAGTTTTGATACAAATTTTGAGATGGGCGTTTTACTAAAAGGGGACATTGTGAAGGACATAGAAAGAGTGTTCGATTATATGTTCGATAGTTCACAAAAGGTGGAATACTTTGACTGATATCCTAGATAAATTTAGTCTGACTTTATATCCTTATGAGGACAAAGATTTCTTCGAAAAATTATCTATGTCAAAATTAACAGAATGTTTAATCTATTCATTTCAATCTGCCTTAATAAATTCTAAAAATTTAGTTATTGTATACCCAGAGAATATATTTAGGCCATCTGTTTTACTTGCTTATGAGTATATGAAAAATTATTCGAAGGATGTATTGTGTTTAACAGTTAGTCGAGGTGATGATGAAAACAATCTCTATAAGAAACATCTGCAAAATTTTTGTTTGATGCAAGAAAATAATAAATATGGATTAATATGGAATTATTACGTACCATGTATACTTAACGAGGGATTAAAAGTTGAAATTATTTTTAGAGAAAATGTTACTAATAAATCAAAATCGAAGTTTAAGAAACTACTACAAACTAAATTAAACTCACCAAGATATAATAAATTAATATTTTCAAAAAAAATGATAAATGCAAATGTATTGGAAAGTATATCCAAAATAATATTTGATAAAGAAAGTTATGAATATACAAATGAATTAGGATTATGTATTTTTGAAAATCTATCCAATAAAGTTTATACACTTTCTCAGTTAGACTCTTTTTTAAATTGGAGTAAACCATTATTAAAAGGAGTAAAAATGGTATTCCACATATCGGATTATACAAATATCAATTTCATTAACAAAATAGCCAAAAATACAAATTCCGCTGTTTTGTATATCAGCCCTGATTTCTTAATTAAAACAAATAATTTATTTTATGATAAATCCTGTATTTCTGAGGACAAGTACAACATAAGTTTGAGTCATAACTATAATTTAGACTCTCCAGTTATATATTCAAATAACGGTAATAGGATAATACCAATTTTGATCGATGGAAAAGGAATCGATACTAGTGAAATCAGAGAAATGATAGGAACCATTAAAAAAGATAAATTGCTACCTAAGGGTACCTTTTCATTAATAAATAGAATTACTTTTCTTTTACCTAAATTAACATTACATCCTAACTCTTTAGGCAGATTTTTAACTTATACCTACCCTAATGGACAGATAAGGAAAATCAGCCTAGAAACTTTTTTTGAAGAATTTGATACTATAATTAGAACAGTGGAAAATGGATTTGATATATTAGAACAAACAAAAGATAAACTATTAAATTTATACAATACTCTAAACGAAACAGATAGATTTGCACAAAGTCATCCCTTTAGAAGAAAGAGTAAACCAATTCACTTGTTAGAATTAATAGATAATTTACTAAAAGAACAAAATAACAAAATTATAGTAGCTGTTTATGATTCTAGAGAAAAGAATATTTTAAGTAAAGTCATTTACCAATATTTTAACGAGTATTTGGAAAGCAATACTAAGATAGAAGTAAAAACTATTAATGGGCTAAGTCATTCATCTTCAGATACTGAATCCAGTATCTTAATTCTTCCTTCTTTTTTAATCTCAAGATACTTTTCTGAATATTTCAAACCATATAAAAAAATATATATTTTATGTTATTCTGGAGAAGAAGAAATTGCTCTCCAAAAACAATTGAATCTAATTTATTATGCTAGTTCTGAGTATTCTGACAAGAGTATATCTTATTTCGAAGAATTATACCAATTACTCCATTGGAGAAATGATAAATTTTTACAAGATATTCTCACCCTCAAATCAGATACTAAAAGAGAAATTGATACCGACATCTTAGATATTATAAAAAATAGAATACTAAAAGACAAAGATTTTGAATATCTTAAGGGACACGAAGACATATTTGAAGACTCGGAGGATACCTCGTTTTTTGATAAATTAAACAATCAAGAGGGTCATGGATATAGTTTAATTCTATCTTCTATTGAATCAGGAAAAATTAAGCCAATTCAACTTTCAAAAGGTAAATCTCTATTATTTATTAATGAAGAAGGAGGTATACAAGAGAAAGCAGTGAACGAACTAAAAGAAGATGACAAAATATTATTAATTGAAGGCGATGAAAAAAAATCATTAGTTGATTTTATTGCAAAAAAAATGGGAATAGAAGAAGAGATAGATCTTTACCATATTAAACTATGGAAAGAAAAATTAAATCAATATATTGAAGATGAAAATCTAACTAATAATCAGTTATATATTTTATACAAAGCAATGGGCGGTAAGAATACAACAAATCCGATTGCTAGGTGGAAAGATTCTTTTATAAATATCGCCCCTTCTCAAAAACATGACCTCTTAATCATGGCCAAATTAATAGACTATCCTTACCTAGTAGAAAATATAGATGATATCTTTGAGGATATTACATTGTTGAGAACAAGCCATAGACAAATTGGGAGAGAATTAAACGCAGTTATAAAACAAAAACTTTCTGGTGAATTGGATAATATGTCATTTGACGATTATGATATATCTAATCAATTGAAAATCTATGAAGTAATAAAAATAGTAAAAACAGATCAATAAACTTATAAAAATACTAACAAAAGTGTATTATATGAATACAAAGAGAGGTATACTCTTAGTAGAACCTATATTCCCTATCCCAACAAAAAGTAAAAATCATAAAAATATTTTGCCAATAGGATTGCTTAAAATAGCATCTTATCTAAGAGATAAAGGGAATAAAGTCAAATTATTAAGAGGAATACCAAAAGATTCAGAAGAACTTCAAACAATAACTGAATTTGAACCTAGCGAGATATGGATTACTTCATTGTTTACTTATTGGGCAGAGTACGTTAAGGAAACTGTAAACTATTACAAGAATAATTTTCCAGATGCTAAAATAATAGTTGGCGGGGTATATGCATCACTATTTTCAGAAGAAGAAGTAAAAGAGTATACAGATTGTGATGAAGTCTACCAAGGAGTAATGGAAGAAGCTGAAAAATTTTTACCTGACTACTCACTTGTAGATGTAGATTATCAAATAATCCATACGACAAGAGGCTGCTTAAGAAAATGTGATTTTTGTGGGACTTGGAAAATAGAAAATAAATTTAGCTATAAGAGTTCTATTAAAAATGAGATTGTATACCCTAAATTAGTTTTTTATGACAATAATCTTCTTCAAAATCCAAAAGTTGAACAAATTTTAAATGAACTTATTAAATTAAAAGAGGAAAAAAAAATTAAATGGTGTGAAAGCCAATCAGGTTTTGATGGGAGGTTACTTTTAGAAAGTCCACACCTTGGAGTGCTTTTAAAAAATGCGGGTTTTAGATATCCAAGAATTGCTTGGGATGGAAGCTATGAAGAGTACACAAAAATAAAAAAACAGTTAGATATACTAATAGAATCAGGATATTCCTCTAAGGAGATCTTCATATTTGTCTTGTATAATTGGGACATTCCTTTCGAAGAGATGGAAAAAAAGAGATTAAAATGTTGGGAATGGAACGTGCAGATAGCAGATTGCAGGTATAGGCCATTAGATCAGTTATTTGATTATTATAATGGAAGGAAGAAAGGACAAACAAATAGTGACTATCATATCCATGAAAAATCAGGATGGACAGACGATTTGGTTAAACTATATAGGAGAAATATAAGAGAACAAAATATTTGTGTAAGATATGGATTCCCCCTATATTCTCGTTCATTTGAGAATAAATCAATTGGAAAAGAGATTAGAAAACAACTAAAAAATTTACCTACACTAGAAGAGAAAATTAAGTTTCTTGAGAAAAAAAAGATTGGATATTGGATCCCTGATAGACCTAGAAAAGAAAATATATTCTTAAATAAATCCTTTAGTAAAGAAGAGTGTGCGTGCACAATTAAATGAGTTATTAATCAAACTATCTTTTCAAAATAATCCCCTTATCAATATCCAAAATAGAGCATATATACCCTTATTTCGCATAATCTAAGATATACGTAATGTCCGTTAAGAGAAAACTTTAATACCCAATACGGCCTAATCTGATAAATGGCAACTATAAAAGAGCTATATAACATATCAGATAAAGATTATCCTTCGTTACTCAATGCTTTGGAACATAAAGCGCCTGAAAATATTTATGTCAAGGGAAATAGTCGGATATTGAATGAGTTAGATAACAACAGAAAGGGCATAGCTGTTATCGGAAGCCGTGATATAAGAGAAGAGAGTTATAATTTAACTGAAAAGTTTTTCAAGGATTATTTGATTGGTGAAGATTGGATAATAATAAGCGGTCTTGCAAAAGGATCGGACACATTTGGCCACAAATTGGCCTTAAAATATGGATTGAAAACTGTAGCAATTCTCGGGCCGGGGGTAAATAACATTTACCCAAAAGAGAATGAAGATCTTGCAGAAGAAATTCTAGAAAATCAAGGTGCATTGATTTCAGAAAATCCCCCTAATTTTTATCCAAGGCAAAAATTTGAATTTGCTAAATGCCTTGTAGACAGGGACAGATTACAAACAGCTTTGGCTTCAGGAGTCTTTATAGTCGAAGCAGGGAACATGAGTGGAACATGGCATGCTGTTTCTTGGGCCTTAAGATTAAACAAACCTGTATTTACATATAACGAAACTAATGCATGTAAAGTTCTTTCGAGATATATCGATGGAACTATAGAAAAGGAATGGCTGACTAAGTATAAGATTAAGAAATTTGATGGAGAAGTTAATCTAATTCATTTTCTTGATGAGGAATTCCATAAGAATAATTTTGTCAAGATTATGGATAATCCTATTCTAAAAAAGCACAATAAACAAATTAGTCTTGACGTTTACCAATAAGATCTTTAGGATATTCATAAATTAACAAAGGCTTAAAGTCTATTAGTTTATTCTTTTCAGAACTGTTCCAGATGGCTGCGGCGTCTTTCATTCCTGCCTTTCTTGCAGCTTGGATATCTATAATCTCATCCCCTACAGCAAGGCATTCCCCTGGTTTAAGGCCAAGTTTTTTAGCACATTCAATTAGTGGCTCTGGATGAGGTTTATGATTTTGTGTATCGTGATAAAAAACATATGCACTGAAATTCCAATTCATCATCTTTACAATGCTTGAAGCATAGATTTCTGGGCTTGAAGTCACTAAACCCAATTTATACTTCTTTTTTAAATCTGAAAGAATCTCAGACACCCCTTCAAATTCTATAATCTGATGGATATTTTCTCTTGCTTCCTTCCATTTGTAGTTGTCCCTTAGAGATTTTAACATAGATGAATCGACAAGTGTCCCGTCAAGATCAAAGATTATCCCTTTGATATTTTTTGGAATTCCTAATTGTTTATCGTATTTTTGTGTAATTGGATATTTTTCGACGGCGTTATCTTCATGACCTATAGTTTTACCTAGAGTAATAAGGACTATGTCTCCAACACCTTTCCCTATAAGTTTGTCAATGCATGCCTGGGCTGTACTTCCCATAGTGTAAACATCGTCTAAAAGTAAAACTTTTTCTGATTGAAAGGATTTCATACAATTAATTGAATTATAGTGATCTTGGTATGTAGGCCTATCCCCCTGAGCCAAATGAGAAGATTTTACGGAAGTGTGTCTATTCAAAGCCTCAATGTATTTCATCTTATTTTTATCTGCAACTTCAGTTCCTAATTCTTTGATGGACATTGATATTTTATCTTTTGTAGAAGAAGGTATTGGAATTACATACTTTGCAGATATATTTTCGATAGATACAATAGAGTTAACGATCTTAGAAAAATCTCTAACTGCTAAAGGAGTATCTCTTTTGAAATTTAGGATATTCAAACTGAAAGTATTCTGATATTCGCCCCTACTTTTTGGGACATAATAATCAATAAAATAATGAGTTACCCTATGGCCTGATGCATTGACATAGGATTGATAATAAAGACAATCAAAACTATCGGATATGTTTTTCTTGAATAACTCTAAATTAGGATTCTTAATAGTGGAATTTGGATCTTTTTTACTCTTTTTTATTTCACTGACTTTATTAGTTATTTTTTGTCTCCCATTTTTATCAAAGCCCTTTTCATTGTAAATTGTTCCCGTGATCTTATGAATGCCGTCTTTATTGAATCCCTTTATGGTGAAACCATCTTTAGCATATATTGTTCCAGTATCCTTGAAAACTCCATTTAAGTTGTAGCCATCTTTATTGTATCCACCCCTGTCGAATCCCTTCTTATTGAATCCCTCCCTATCGTATCCATCTATATCGTAGCCAAATTTAGTATAACCATCTCTATCAAAACCACTAGGATCATACATAGTGCCAGTTAATTTATGTCTGCCTTTCCGGTCAAATCCTTGCTTATTGTACCCAGATACCCCATACCCTTCTCTATCAAATCCGTTCTTATCAAATCCAGCATTGTCATATCCCATTTTATTAGCTCCGGACCCAACATATCTCTTTATCGTGCATCCTTCTCTATCATAAATTGTTCCAGTATCCCTATGAATGCCTTGTATGTTAAATCCATATTTGTCAAAACCCTCTTTATCATATCCCTTCTTGTCATAACCAAATTTATTATATCCATACAAATTAAACCCATATTTGTCATACCCTTCATGATCATATCCATTGATATCATACTTAGTTCCAGTGCCATTGTTGATTCCTTCTTTGTTGAACCCTTTTCTGTTGAATCCTTTTTTGCCGTAGCCGTATCTATTGTAGCCTTGTCTATCATATCCCTCCTTATCGAATCCACAAACATTATATCCGTTCTTACGATATCCTTGACTATCAAAACCTTCTCTGTTATATCCATTTATGTCATATACCGTACCCGTGTCCTTGTGAATTCTTTCTTTGTTGAATCCTTTTCTGTCAAAGCCTTTCTTGTCAAACCCTTCTGCATCGAATAAATTTCCAGTCGATTTATTGACACCATTTCTATCAAATCCTCGAGAATCATAAAAATTATTTTCTTTTGTCTTAGTTGGATTATCCTCAATTATTTTTTGGAAATTACCATCATTGTAGTAGTAAGAAACTGATTGATTAGATTGATTTTTATTGATTTGTTTGTCCTTTCTTTCAAATTTTTTATTAATACCATTTCTATTATTTTTATTTTGGGATAGTGAATCAGAAATCCTAGAGATAATACCAAAACGTATCAAGAAATAATAAATCAGAGCGACCAGCATACATACAAAAATAAATATTTGAGTTTCAGGGGGATATGTGCTTATTACTTTAAAAATTGCACTTATTAGAGACATTGTTTAAAAAAAGGAATTAGAATTTATATATTTTATTACAGAATAACCTAAAATCATTTTAACGACTCATTTATAAATAAGGACAGATCCCATTAAAATAATTAGCCATTTCTTTTAACAGGAAGTGGTAATGTTAAAGGATCCTTTAAGATTCCCAACTTCTATTAAAAAAATATGCCTTTTTTTTTAATAGGAAACAGTTCTATTAAAAAAATATGGGATAATTTTAAATAGAATAAGCCCGTATATTAATATGTGGAAGCTGAAAATTATAAGAATGCATTTGGCAAGGTAGTGCAAGCGGATGGTGAAAAGGGGGATCAGTACAACTTTTTCATGCCCAATCCACTTCCCCCAAAGGTAGAGTTTGATGAGGAACTAGTGCTCATTTTGTCAAAGGCCGAAGAGAAATTAGGTAAACTATCAGGGATAGGCCTTACTCTTCCAAGCCCAAACCTCCTTATCATCCCTTATCTAAGAAAAGAGGCCATAATGAGCACCAGGATTGAGGGAACAAGGATCTCCATGCAGGAAGTGCTGCTCTCTGAAGCGAAAGAGAAGGAAGAGAAAACAAAGGACGCGCAGGAGGTAATAAATTACATTAATACTGTTAACTACGCCCTAACTAAAATCGAAAAATCTCCCATCAATGTAGAACTCATAAAAAACATGCATAAGGTTCTGATGGAGGAGGTTAGGGGAGATGAGAAGTCACCTGGAGAATTCAGGGAAGTCCAGAACTGGATTGGTTCTGAATTATCCAAGGTATCCGATGCCAATTTTGTCCCTCCAAATCCAGAAGCTGTCCCTAAATTAATGGAAGATCTAATCGATTACCTGAACAGCGAGCATAATGTTCCAGTGCTTGTCAGGTGCGCATTGATGCACTATCAGTTTGAGACCATCCACCCCTTCTGTGACGGTAATGGCAGGATAGGGAGAAGCCTGATAACGGTCTACCTGTGCAAAAAAAAGAAGATGATAAAACCGCTTTTATACATAAGTGAGTTTTTTGAAAAGCATAGGTTGGAGTATAATGAACTGCTGTTGAGAACTGGCCAAACAGGTAAATTCGAGAACTGGATTAAGTTCTTCTTAAAAGCTGTTGAAGTCCAATCCGAGGATGCATTGATAAGGGCGCATAAACTTCTGGATCTAAGGGAAGCTTACAGGAAGAGGGTGCAGAGGGAAGCACAGTCTAGTGATATTCTGAACATAATAGACTACTTGTTTTCAAATCCTTTTATTACGGTCAAGAAAGCTCAAATGATCTCAGACGTTACATACCCAACTGCTAAGAGGTATATGGAAAAATTAGCTGAATATGAAATCCTAAAAGAAACAAATCGTCTGCAAAGAGAAAAAACATTTGTTGCCCATGAGATTTACGAGATA
>Ga0209604_1001621_pt1 | contig 17783 bp, 15 predicted proteins | sample AD_UKC097_MetaG_FD_184405 | JGI IMG/M metagenome (GOLD analysis project Ga0209604, IMG submission 184405) | Active sludge microbial communities of municipal wastewater-treating anaerobic digesters from USA - AD_UKC097_MetaG (SPAdes) (version 2) | ecosystem: Engineered > Bioreactor > Anaerobic >... | reverse complement strand
ACTACCTCTACCTCAACCTGGCAAAGATCAACAGTGAAGAAGATTACATGAATCTCAGGTTCAATGAGGACAGGCTCAGGGAAACCCTGGACAGGGAGAAGTTCCATCGCTACCTGAAGGCCTTCGACGTGAAGAAGATGGAGCGGTGGGCTCAGAGATGCTTACCCTAGAACAGATCAGATCGTATTTCCCTGAGCAGGTGGCCAGGACCAACCCCCGGGGCGTCCTGGTCGAGTACCTCCAGTACGAGTTCCTCGATTCGCTCTCCAAGCTTCCCGAGGCTGCGTCGCTGAGCTTCATCGGCGGCACCGCCATCCGGATGCTGCGGCAGAGCCCGAGGTTCTCCGAAGACCTGGATTTCGACAACTTCGGCCTGACCTTCGGGGAATTCGAGCAGGCCCTGCAGAAGGCCTGCAGGGACATGGAGCTCAAGGGGTTCCTGGTGGAGTACCGGATGGTGGAGAAGGGTGCGTACCACTGTTATGTGAGGTTCCCCAGAATCCTGTACGAGACCGGTATCAGCCCGGACGGCAACGAGAAGGTCCTCGTGCGGGTGGACACGGAGCGCAAGGAGAGGTTCTACGAGCCGCAGCGGTTCCTGTTGAACCGGTTCACCGTGTACCGGCAGGTCCTGGTGGCACCGCTTTCCATCCTGCTGTCCCAGAAGATGATGACCGTGATGCTGAGGAAGCGGGAGAAGGGGCGCGACGTGTTCGACGTGTCGCTGCTGCTGGGGGTGGCGGAGCCCGACTATGAATATATGTCGCGGTATCTCGGGATGGGGAGGAAGGAGATCGTCGAGGAGTTCACCAAGCGGGTGGGCGAGCTGGACCTGGGGTACCTGGCCAGGGACGTGGAGCCGTTCCTGTTCGATGCGGGGCAGAAGGAAAGGGTGCTGACGTTCAGGGAGTACTGGAGGCAGGGGCGGTGAGGGGGTGTGCGGTTCATGGTGACCATCATCACACGGTTCTTCGAGGGTGAAGATTAGCGTACTCTGTACTGGTACCCGCTGTCGCCGTGGACCAGGGACGTGGCGCAGGACATCAGCCACGACAATGGGTTGTTCGATTTCATTGGGAGGAATACGAAGGTTGGTTTTGGGAGAGATGCGGGGGGGGTATAATCTCTGCTGGGTTAGTTCCTTAAAGCTCCCTACGGAGTAATTTATTGATGCATAATTGCTAAAGAAACCAAATAGTTATTCTTGACCTGATCGAATAAATATATATGCTAATATTCCGCAATCTTACTTTATCAGGGCAACTTCTTCGCATTTCCGGATGGTTCAGAGACGATACATTCCGCAGGTTGTTTTTCAATGCAGGAAAGCTGTTAGGTGGGAATAGCATCGCAACAGGTATTGCACTTGTCTCAACATTACTAACAGCTCGTGCGCTTGGGCCACAGAACTATGGTATACTAACTCTCGTCCTTGTTTATGAACTAACCATTGGCAAGCTTTTAACTTTTAATGTCTGGCAAGCATTCATCAAGTTTGGTGGTGAGGCATTACATATTGGCAATCATGAGGATTTGCGCCAGTTGATCAAACTCTGCTTTTGCTTGGATATCAGTAGCGCTACTGCTGGAACAATTTTAGCTATATTGCTTAGCGGCCCAACAATTAAGGTCTTAGGGTGGAATCAAGATATACGCTCTCTGTTGGTTCTTTATAGCCTCTTGGTCATTTTCAGTATTAATGGCACGCCCATTGGTGTGTTGCGATTATTTAACCGATTCGATTTGTTGAGCATCAATGCAGCCTTAAGCAGCCTTATTAGATTCATTGGTGTTGTTATATGTCTTTTGCTCAAGCAAAATCTTTATGGTTTTGTTGTTGTCTATCTGATAACCGGTATTCTAGGCCAATTATATCTCTTGATATCTTCAATATGGGTACTCTACAATAAAGGCATCCATGGCTATGTGTTTCAATCATTGGTAAATATTCAAAAGAGATTTCCAGGTATTTGGAATTATGTTTGGACAACCAATATTAACTCAACACTTGCAATGATCCTCCGTGAAGGCAGTACTCTACTTATTGCAGGACTTACTGGTCCATCTGCGTTAGGTCTCTATAAGATTGCCCAACAAATAACACAAACGATATTAAAACTGTCTGATCCACTCAATCATGCTATTTATCCTGAGTTGTCAAAGCTTTTCGCACTGAAGAGAATCAACGAATTTTTTTCTTTAATTAAGCGGTCCGCTGTTATAGTTACTACAATTTCCTTAAGCATATGGTTCGGGTTTGTTGTATTGGGTGAAAAGGTGATCATCTATGTTCTGGGACATATATACTTGGGCGCATATCCAATAGCTGTAGTATACATTCTTGCAGCTGTTGTTGCGATGAGTGGTTTTTCGTTTCAATCAGCAATGCTTGCAATTGGATGGCCACATAGATCAACTATTATATTGCTGATAGGGACAGTTGTTTATTATTTTTCATTATTTATCTTGGTACAATATATTGGGATTATTGGGGCAGCCTACGCATACCTTGTGTATTGCAGTATATGGTTAATTCTAATGTTTATGAATCTCAGGTCCTACTTTATTTATTATACTAGTGAATATCATCTACAATAATTATAGAAATATAAGGATATGATATGATAGTAGGATTAATTCGCAAGGTCATTTTATTTATATATGGTTATGTAATATTTAGAAAAAAGATAAGGGTGCACGGTTTTTTTAAGGTTGAGAATCCTAGCAATGTTGTAATTGGTGATAGGCTAGGCATTAATCATGGAGTATTTATTCAAGCACGAAATAAAATAGTATTAGGTAATAATGTAACACTGTCCCCATATTCTGTTTTAATCGACGCTGGTCTCGACTTTGAATATAGTAATTCGAGTCTAGGGCGAAAGAAGAAACATATCGAATCAATAATAGTAATTGGGGACAATGTATGGATTGGCGCTGGAGCGATTATTTTACCAGGAGTAACTATCGGAGATAATTGTGTTGTCGGAGCTGGAAGTGTGGTTACAAGATCTTTTCCTTCAAACCTAGTCATTGCTGGTAATCCTGCCAGAGAAATAAGAAAGATTGTCAAACGATGATAATAGACAAGAGATTCAGACTTGCAAGGATCTGGTCTAATCAAGAATTAAGTAAGCTGGCACCATTATTTGATGGGGATGTAGTAAATGTGTCTGCTTGGGATGATAGGGACAAGGAGGGGCGATCTTATAGAGATTATTTTATTAATGCTAAGAGTTATTCTTATACTAATTATATTGGGTATCGCGGATTTCAGGGATTGCCTAATGAATATTTTTTAGATTTAATTGAAGATGTACCCGATGAGTTAAAAAGAAAATTTGATGTGGTGTTTAACCACACAACTTTGGAACATATTTTTGAGGTACAGAAAGCTATTTCAACTATATGTGAACTAACACGAGACATTGCTATCGTAATAGTCCCTTTTGCACAAGTTCAACACGAAAGCGAATCATGGCAAGACTATTGGAGATTCACCCCATCATGTCTTCGAAGACTTTTTATGGAAAACAATCTGTCTGTTATTTATGAGTCCGAAAGTCCCCATAAGCGAGCTGCAATATACTTAACTGTTGTAGCATCTCGAGATCCTGATCGTTGGAGACATATTCTTCCTAAATATAAACCAATAAACAATGCAGGCTCATGGATAGGTAGCAATATTTTATTACGTGCATTCAGCACTATATTTTCAATCCTAAAGAAATAAGTTCATGACAAGAGATAGTTTATTATCATTCCTATTTTACGGGCATATGATAGAAAAAAGATCTTTCCCAATAAATATACAAGATCAATATACCAACAAGGAGTTATATTATGATCAACCATTTATGAAATTAGTAAAAATAGGAGTAAAGATATGGAAATCAGTGATTAAGGAATGCTTGGAAAAATATGGGGACGCAGTCATAGTCCCTTTGAGTGGGGGGTTGGACTCAAGAGCAATTCTATGTGGATTGTTAGACTGTCTATTACCATCTGAGATCATTACTTATACCTTTGGAGTTCCAGGGGCTTATGATTTTTTGATTGGAAATAATATTGCAAAAAAATATGGTACGAGACACTGCACATTTGACTTAACCTATTACGACTATACTTATAAAAATTTATTAGACATATCACGAAGAGTTGATGGGAAAACTGCCCTTTTTCACCATGCACCAATTAGTCTAATACAAGAGAATATTCCCTGTAGTGCTTTTTTTTGGAGTGGTTTTATGGGAGAGGCTCTTTCTGGTGCCCATCTGCCTGAACAAGAAAGCCTATCTTGGGAGCGGGCGAAAACACGATTTGTTAGTCGGAACGTTTTCTCCAGATCTATCAAATTAGTGCCTTTGGGTTTCAACTCTGAAGCTCAACTACCTCAAATACCATGGTTTGGCTCCGAGATTCTGAGTTATGATGATCAATTGGATTTTGGAATACGTCAACAATGTTATGTGAAGCCACTGGTGCTGATAGAAGGCTTTAATTACTGCACACCGTTTCTTCATCCCAAATGGATAAACTTTATTCTGCGCGTTCCTAGAAGATACCGAAGAAATCAATACTTATATAAAGAAATATTAAAGACCGCTCATCCAAAACTATTTTCGTTGCCAACTAAAACAAATAACGGGTTGCCGTTGGCTGCACCAGTTTGGAAAAGGGTGCATCAAACAGGAAGAATGTGGCTACGATCTGCAGCGAAACGGTATATGCCATGGGCTAAATGTAGTGTTTCCCCACATGTTAATTACATTGATTTTGATGATGGTTTGCGTGAACGTGATGATTTAAAGAATGTAGTTCATGAAAATATACAGGATCTGATTAGTCGAGGTATTATTGATTGGATTGATCTAAATGATATCTGGAAACTCCATCAAAGTAGGCAAGGTAACTTTGCCGACGCTTTAACACTTCTTGCATCAGTTGAAATTTGCCTGAACTATAGTGGCAGAGGATAAATCATTGAAAATCGCTTATCTGGCCAGCTCTATTATTCCTTCATATTCAGCAAATAGTATACAGGTTATGAAAATGTGTAATGCGTTCGTTGAGATTGGGAATGAAGTAACATTAATCGTACCAAATAAGAAAGCCATGGGTCTCGAATTAGTTGATTGTTTTGACTTTTATGGAATTAGACCAAATTTCAAGATTGAAAAGATATCACTTCTGAACATTAGAGGGCAATCGATCCTGTATGGTTTCAGATCAGCATATAGAGCTAAGTATTTTAACCCAGAGCTTGTGTATGGTCGCAATGTTATTAGTTGCTCCATAGCATCCTTATTAGGTTTAAACACGATGTTTGAATCCCATAGTCCCATTGCTGATTCTGGTTTTGTTAGTAAGGTTTTGTTTTCAATTATGATTCGGCGCCAAAATTTCAAAAGACTAGTGGTGATATCTGGAGCTCTGAGAGAGTTTTATTCTGAGCATTATCCCTCTATTTCTAATAACACAATAGTAGCTCACGATGGTGCTGATACACCTCATTCCACAATATTATATGATCATAAAATTGTTTCAGATAGATTACAGGTTGGTTATGTTGGAAGCTTATATAACGGAAGAGGTCTGGAACTGATTAGTTCCCTTGCAGAAAAGTGCTCATGGTGTGATTTTCATGTAATAGGAGGCTCTAATGATGATGAAAAAAAATATAAGCAGCAGCACATTCCCCATAATCTTACCTTTCATGGGCAAGTACCACATGGGAATATCAAGCATTGTTATGATAAATTAGACATATTATTAGCGCCATATCAGCGTCAAATAGCAACTCAGGCCGGGAACAACACGGTACGATGGATGTCCCCACTTAAAATATTTGAATACATGAGTGCAGGAAAAGCAATTGTCTGTTCAGATCTGCCTGTATTGCGAGAGATAATGAGACATGGGGATACCGTCATTTTCTGTGCCCCAGACATAGTAGATGATTGGTGCAACGCTTTAGTTGCATTGAGAGATAACATAGAATTACGCATGCTCTTGGGTTCAAATGCACAAAGAGAATTTCTGACCAACTATACATGGTACAAAAGGGCAAGGAAAGTCCTTGAAAATATTGCTCTGGATGAAATTGTATTATAAACATAATAAACGAGTATAATCAGATGGCTGTAATAGGCTATTTAACGCTGGCGTTTCTGATATTAATCGTAGAGTTAAAAAGGAAAAGGCCGTTACCTTTTGACTTTATTTTTATGTTCAATCTTTGGTTTGCAGGAAGTTATTCTATTATACCTATACTTATATTACTCTTTGAGCCGACCATTAAAGATTATTTTCTAAGTATTAATTATACTTTCCTATTTGGCAATTGGTATACGCCCTGGTTATTGATCGCGTCATACATTATATTTTTATATGGATATTATTCTGTTATTAATAATACATTGGGTAAAATATACATTAAAACCCTAATTTCAGAAAATCTTATTGTATATATTATTACATTTTCATATGTCTTACTTTTGCTTATGGTTACAGCTTATTGTATAAGCAACGGTGGTTTAACCGAGTCCATTACGATTGGGATTCATTCCCGTCTAACAGGTGCTGAAGCCGAGATCAGTAGATTTGCCTTTCTAAAGCGTATATTTGTATCTCTATCACCGATCTTGCTCTATTTTACATTCTATAAATCTATAATTCGCAAATATAATTATAGGTATATTTATAGATTCTACTTTGTTATTGGCTTGTGTGCTTTTGCTATTATTGCTTCAATAAATGCTGGTCGTGGATATATTGTTTTTACAGTACTTGGACTTTATTTTCTCTATTGTAATTACAAACGCAGAATACTTAAAATGCCGCTCGTTCTCATGGGACTTCTCCTTTTAATTTTTATAGTTTTCGGGAAACCTCTCATTGGAATAATACCATTTTTAATAACTGGCCAATATGGTTCAATTGAAAGCTTTCTTAATGTTAAACACGAAGCACTTGCAGATCGTGGTATTCTTGTCGAACTTATCCGAAATGCTGTGCACCCTATAAACTCTTTTCAAATTTCCTTGAGTTGTACTGATAGATATAATTTCCGGCTCCTTAAAGATATCGTTAGCGCTGCCATACGACTTGTGCCGACCTCACTATTGGGGATAAGGGACATACCTTTTAATACTGTAACATTTATTAATTCAAAGATAATATCACCTTATGCAGATGAGGGAATTCCACCAGGACTAATGGGTGGGTTTGTCTATACCCTATACATTCCAGGTTTGTTTCTAGGGAGCTTTTTATATGGATTAATAGGGAGAACTATTCAAAATATTCTAATTAACTCTTTGCGAATCTCGAGCACCGCTTTAGTGCCTCATTACTTATTAATGACATCATTCGGGCTTTTTGTTTTTAATGGCGATATATCAATATTTGTACCTAAAAACATTATGACGTGTTTATTAATAGTTATAATATTGATGAGTTCTAAGATATTTATCGCTCGAAGAAAATATATTAAGATTTGAAAAGCTCTTATTGCCCTTGATTGGGAAAGGGGAATTGCAGAATGAAAATTGCAGTGGTAAGTAATAATTATCCTTCTTCAAGCCGACCTTATAGAGGGGCATTTGTTTATAATTTTGTGCAAGAAATATGCAAAAATAACATTGATGTAACTGTACTTGCGCCAGAACCTGCGCATCATTATTTATTAAATAAAACAAAGAAAAAAGACTTTTATGGTAAAGAACTAGCACAAATATTTCGATTCCCGTATCTCTCTTTCTCGAATAAGTTCTCATACAGAGATTTTTCGGCGGTATATTGGGGAATGAAATCAATGGCGCTTTCAGTTAGGTTCAACACGCAGAGGTTTAGAATAAAGGCCGATCTCGTTTATGGTCATTTTTTTTACTCTGGATTGGCAACCCTCGAATTGGCTAAGAAGCTAGATGTTCCAGCAGTATTAACTATTGGTGAATCAAGGATTGAAGACCATACTAAGTATGTAAGCCATGAATTTATCATTCAATTAATGAGTCGTTTTAGTGGAATAGTTGCTGTCTCTCAGGAAATAAAAAAAATTCTGATAAACAAGTATAATGTTCCCGAAAGTAGAATTAAATGCATTCCAAACGCATCTGATTCGAGTTTGTTTTATCCACGTGATCGTATTGCAATGCGTATAAAGCATGGATTACCTTTAGATTCTTTTATTGTCATATTTGTGGGGCATTTTAATGAGTGGAAAGGAGTTCATAGACTGATTGGGGCATTGAATCTAATAGACAATGTTTATGGTATATTTTTAGGATCGGGATCTCCGCTCGGTTCTAATAATAAAATACTGCTAGCAAAGGCAGTAGCTAATAACCAAGTTCCTGAGTATTTAAGCGCAGCAAATCTTTTTGTTTTGCCATCCCGAAACGAAGGATCATGTAATGCAATTTCAGAAGCTCTAGCATGTGGACTCCCAGTAGTATCATCAGATGTGCCGGCAATAAGAGAGCAGCTTGATGAAGATGTATCATTATTAACCGACCCTCTAAGTGAAGAATCAATAGCTTCTGCTATACAGACGCTATTAAAAGATAAGCCATTGTACGATAAAATGTGTGTGGCTGCATTGAAAAAGGCGCAGAGCTACTCACTGAGAAATAAGACAAAGGAAATGATAGGATATTTTGATGAAATAATAAGACGATAGTGTAAGAAGGTATTTAAGTTATTAGGCTGTTATTATGGTCTCTTGAAAATGGGTCACTATGATACATGGAAATCTTTGTGCAACCCACCGGCGATTAGGAACAGATCTGGAGCTGATCTTCTGCGATAATGATCTCGAAGGTCAAGTACAAGATAGAGCAGTATTTTGGGGTTACGGCGCTGCACCAAGGTGCAGGTGTGCCCGTGTCAGTGCCATAGCGTTCAATAACAAGAGATCGTACCGTGCAGGATTCAGGGATCAGGTTCCTATTCCAGCGACCTAGGGACAGGTGTGTCCAGATCACGAGATGTGCCACAGGGCAGACGACAAAAGGGGAAGATCAGGCGACTGATACGGCTTGAATTGATGGTTTTTGAATGAAAAATGACATCAAAACAATTGGCCTGACACTAAATCGAGTATATGCAAAGGTCTCCTTATTTGAATAAGAGTGATCAGTTCATGTCTAAATATCCACAGCCTATAAAGATACTCTTTATTCATAAGTTAATCTTTGACTATCGCCTTTCGTTCTATGAAGAGTTGGCGAAGATACCTAGGTATGAGATTACTGTGCTTCATTCTGGAAAGCCAATGAGAAGAGAAGATAGCAAATTTCAAGAGATAATTGTTTTTCAGAAATCGTTCTTTGGGTTTTTATGGCAAAGCCGAAGTAGGTCATTGGCATGCAATCACGATGTGGTTGTTGCGCTTTTTGATGTGCATTATTTATCGACTTTATTATTAGCACTTCTTCCTCGCTCGTTTAGACTTATATTCTGGGGTATTGGCTTTGGTAAGAGTTCTTCGGCAAATCGGTTACGTACATATCTTGCTCTCCGTGCAGACGCCCTTGCCTTATATATGCCTGGCAATAAAAACAATTTCATTCGTGCGGGGGTGAATGAAAATCGCATCTTCTGTGTGCGCAATACCATCCATATAGAGAAACCGTTTTGTAGCACAGATGCTAGCCAAAAGATTTCATTCCTCTTTATTGGAAGTCTGGCACCAAGAAAACGCATCGATGAACTTGTAAGAGCTTTTGCCAGAGTTGTTGAAAGGTGTTCATCCAAAATCACATTGGAGATAGTGGGAGATGGAGAGATGCTTAACGATCTCCGGCTACTTGTATCTGAACTCAAATTGAACAAAAGAGTACGATTCATAGGTAAAATAACGAATGAAGCAGCACTGGCCCCTTTCTTCAAAAGAGCTATTGCAATGGTTTCTCCTGGTCAAGCTGGCCTATCGATACTTCATAGTTTTGCCTGTGGTGTACCTGTAGTAACCAATAGACATGCTATCTCAGGAGGTGAGATCGAAAATGTTATTGATGGAAAGAATGGGATCCTCTATGAAGGTTCGACGGATGAATTAGCGGCAGTACTATTACGATTGGCGGTAGATGTTGAGTATGCATTAACATTGGGTCGAAATGCTTTTAAGTACTATACCCAGTCGATGACATTAAAACACTCAGTTAGTGAGTTTGAGCGAGCGATCGATTTTGTATGTTCATTCAATCAATGTCAGGATAGGTTATAGAAAATGGATTGCCCCCCTCTTATGATCTATCGTTTTGGGAATCTTCTACATAGAGTTGGAATGAAGCGAGTCGCTTTGCTTATCTCCTGGGTCAACCGTGTTCTATTTGCTGTATGGCTCCCCTGCTCCTGCCAGATAGGGAAAGGGGTGAAGTTGGGGTACTGGGGTTTGGGAATTGTAATACACTCTCAGGTACGAATAGGAGATCATTCTGTCATCGGTCAGAATGTTACTATAGGACGTAAGGAAGGTGAAGAGTCGGTGCCGATCATTGAATCCGATGTTTATATAGGAGCCGGAGCTTCTGTGCTTGGCGGAGTAGTTATTGGGCGTGATGCTATCATCGGAGCTAATAGTGTTGTGCTCCATACTGTACCTGCCAGAAGTATTGCTGTTGGGGCACCTGCAAGGATCTTGAGATACCGAGGTGATGATGAGATTCAATCTTGGAAAAGACGTAGGTTTAGCAAATAATTATTATATGCTATTGGCTTTCTCACTTCATTATACCTTGACTTGAAGTCAAGGGTAACATCGAGAGAATGCATTAGGGATACTATGCTCATCGATCTCATCGCCGGCGCACGGCCCAACTTCATGAAGATCGCCCCGATCATTGATGCCATCAAGGCTCAGCAGCAGAAAGGTGCAGGCATTAGATATCGTCTCGTTCATACCGGACAGCATTATGATTACAACATGAGCGCCAATTTTTTTGAGCAGCTCAGTATCCCGGACCCCGATATCAACCTGGGGGCCGGAGGCGGGACACAAGCCGAACAGACCGCTGCGATCATGACCGGGTATGAAAAGGTGTTGCAACAGGAACGACCGGACTTGTGCATGGTAGTCGGAGATGTGACCTCCACCATGGCCTGTTCCATCGTTGCCCGAAAGATGCTGGTGGACGTTGCCCATGTGGAGGCGGGAATCCGTTCCGGTGACTGGACCATGCCGGAGGAGATCAATCGTATCGTAACGGACAGCCTTGCCAACTACTTCTTCACGACCAGTGAAGGTGCCAATGAAAACCTGAGGAGAAGCGGCGTCAAGGAAGAGTCCATTTATTTCGTCGGCAACACCATGATCGATACGCTCCTGAAAAACCTGGAGCGTTTGCGGAGACCGGCGATATGGGAGAGGTCTGGGCTGAAAGAAGGACAGTATATCGTGATGACGCTCCACCGTCCCGCCAACGTGGATGAAGAGAGGAAGCTCAAGGATCTCGTAGATGAGATCGTTCTGAACTCCAGAGGCGAGCCGTTAGTCTTTCCGGTGCACCCGCGGACGGCAAAGATTCTCCAGAGACTGGGCGATCACGCATCAAACCTTCATTTGATCGAGCCTCTCGGATACCTTGAGTTCAACTATCTTGTTCGGTATGCCAGGGCCGTCATCACGGATTCGGGCGGGATAACGGAAGAGACGACGGTCATGGGAATCCCGTGCATGACCCTGAGAGACAATACGGAACGACCTGAGACCATCACCATTGGAATGAACGTGCTGGTCGGGACCGATCCGAAAAACATCGCTCCGGTGTTGGGAAGACTTTTCTCCGGTACATGGAAGAAAGGCGGCATCCCGGAAAAGTGGGATGGAAAAGCATCAGAGCGTATCGTGGATATTCTTCTTCAGATACTTTCCTAACACATATGTTGAACAAGGTCAGGTATTCTGGACAGATACTCCGGCATTTCGGCGCCAGTTGGATGCTCAAGAGGGTCGGTTATCTTGTATCGCAGAAGACCGGTTTGTTGGAATACCTCATGAAACCAGTGTCCTGGGGTAGCGTACCTCTGGGTTCGTTCATCAAAGACAGCACCCTTTCTGAACCCGGCAGCTATTTCTCATGGCGCCACGAAGGCCCGGTGCCTTTCTTTTTCACACCGGCAGATCTTGAGATCTACCGGACCTTTGTAGAGCGGTGGGATGGGGGCTCCGAAGACCCGGTACGTGAGGCGTCGGAAACTGTCCGAGGAGTGATGAGGTTTTTTCGTCGTCAACCCTTGTCCACCGGTTTTCCCCCTGACTGGCACAAGAACCCCATGACATCGGAGAGGGTCGACTCAACCAGGCACTGGAGCAGGATTAACGAGTTCGCTCATGGTGATATCAAGACGATCTGGGAGATGAGTCGATTCACCTTCGTCTACCCTCTTGTCAGGGCTTACTGGCGCTCGCGTGATGAGATCTATGCCGAGGCATTCTGGACGGCTGTGGAGAGCTGGTGTGTGTGTAATCCTCCCAACCATGGAATAAACTGGAAATGCGGACAGGAAATCAGTTTCCGGGTTATGGCCTGGATCTTTGGTCTTTATGGATTCATGAATGCTTCGGCCACAACCCAGGAGCGTGTGACGCTCCTGGCACAGATGATAGCTGTCTCGGGTCGAAGAATAGCTGGAAACATCGGCTATGCCTTGAGCCAGCGGAATAACCATGGGATCAGCGAAGCCATGGGACTGTGGACCGTTGGTTTGCTCTTTCCGGAATTCCATGAATCCGCGACATGGAAGGAAATGGGGAGGAAATATCTCGAGCGCGAGGGGAGGAGGCTCATCTATGAGGATGGTGCCTTCAGTCAGCACTCCCTCAATTATCACCGTCTCATGCTGCACGACTACCTCTGGGCCATGAGACTAGGAGACCTCTCCGGTTGTCCTCTCAGCGGCGAGCTCAAGTCAAGGGTCGAACAGGCGGGAGAGTTCCTCTACCGGTTGATGGACCATACAACCGGGAGAGTACCGAACTACGGACACAATGACGGTTCTCTTGTCCTGCCCTTGACGAACTGTGATTACAGTGATTACCGTCCGGTCATCCAGTCAACGTGGTATGGATTAAAGGGAAAGAGGGTCTTCGATGACGGACCCTGGGATGAAGAACTGTTCTGGCTCTATGGGCCCAAGTCTTTGGATACTGCTGCGGATACCATGGAGATCAGTGACTTATCAGCACGGCAGGGAGGGTATTATACCCTCCGGTCCGAGAAGGGATTCGCCTTTATCCGGTGTGCTTCATTCAAATGCAGGCCCGGCCAGGCCGACCAGCTCCATGCGGACATCTGGTGGCATGGAAGGAATGTTGCCATCGATGCCGGGACGTACAGCTACAATGCGCCTTCACCGTGGGATAACGCATTGGAGAGGACGTGCTGCCACAACACGGTTACTGTTGACGGCCTGGATCAGATGGACCGGGTGGGGAGATTCCTCTGGCTGCCCTGGATCGGAGCCATTGTCGAATATTCCTTGAAAGGCAAGGATGGCCGGCTGTCCTATCTGGAAGGCCGTCACAACGGATTTGAACGGCTCAAGCATCCGGTGAAATATCGCCGGGGAATCGTGAGGATCGGGCCAGATCATTGGCTGGTACTTGATGACCTTTGGAGCCTTGATACGCATGACTACCGTCTTCACTGGCTCCTCACAGACGTTCCCTTTGTCTGTGATGAACAAGATGGCTCCATTATTCTTGATCTCGGGTTCAAACGCTACGTGATCAGGTCTGGCGGGTATGAAAAGGATATCACCTGGTCGCTGGTGCGGGGTGACTCACAATCCCCACGAGGATGGGTATCGGAATATTATCATGACCGTAGACCCGCGCTTTCCTTCGCAGCACATGTCCGTTCGAAGAAACAGGTCTTCTACACGATCCTCGGTCCTGAACCGGTAGCAGTGACTGCGATGAACAAAGAACTGCGGATCGAAGGTGAAGAGTGGTTGAGCTTTGTTGCGTTGAACGACCATCCCGGGGATGGAAGCAGAGGATCCCATCCCCTCATATCGAAGGTGTCCATCTCAGGCTCGATGACGGATGAGCTCACCTGTGGATAAATTGAATATTCTCCTCATTCATCAGGCATTCGTCACACCAAGGGAAGGGGGCGGCACCCGCCATTATGAATTCGCACGGCACCTTCTTGACCAGGGGCATACGTTCACGGTGGTAGCAAGCAATATTAATTATCTCTCCGGTGAGAGGATTGGAAAGGTAGATCGACTCGTGACAGAAGAGGAAGCGGACGGCATACGGGTGTTGCGTGCATACACCTATCCAGCCCTTCACCGGAATTTCATCTGGCGTGTGGTTTCCTTCCTCTGCTTCATGGGCACATCCGTTCTTGCAGGCCTCAAGGCCGGGAAAGTGGATGTCGTCATGGGGACATCTCCTCCGATCTTTCAAGGTCTTTCGGCGTGGGTCGTCTCCCTGATCAGACAGCGCCCGTTCCTCCTCGAGATACGGGATCTCTGGCCGGTATTCGCCATTGATATGGGGGTGCTCACTAACCCTTTCCTTATCAGGTTGTCGCAGTGGCTCGAACGGTTCTTGTATGCCCGTGCAGACCATATTCTTGTCAACTCTCCGGCGTATCGTGACTATCTGATCTCGAAGAATATCGATGAAGACAAGATATCCCTCATATCGAACGGCGTGGATCCGGATATGTTCAATCCAGATTCCAAGGGGGAAACGATAAGGGACAAGCTGAACCTCGCTGGCAAGTTTGTTGTCACCTATGCCGGTGCCTTGGGACTTGCAAATGATATCCCGACCATTATACGGACAGCTCAGTGTCTGAAGGAACGGAAAGATATCCATTTCATGCTCGTAGGCGATGGCAAGGAACGGAAGACACTGGAGGCGATGGCTCAGAAGGCCCTGCTTACGAACATGACCTTCACGGGATCAGTTTCCAAGGAAGCGGTTCCCGAATACCTCGCGGCTTCCGATGCCTGTATCGCAACTCTTATGGATATTCCCATGTTCAGGACTACCTATCCCAACAAGGTATTTGATTACATGGCGGCCGGTAGGCCGACGATCCTCGGCATTGGCGGCGTGATCCGCGAGGTTCTGGAATCGGCAAAAGGTGGACTTGCAGTTATGCCAGGTGATGACAAGGCCATGGCAGAAGCTGTAATCGAACTTGCCGTGGATCGCGGGAAGGCTTCGGATATGGGCAGGTCGGCACGCACCTATGTGGTTCGGAATCTCAACAGACACCACCAGGCAGAGATGTTCGAGATCCTGCTGGAAAAGGTACACAGGGCTGTTTTGCCAGGAGGCATGTCCTTGTTCAAGCGTCTCATGGATTTATTAGTGTCCATTCTCTGTCTCCCGGCCGTTTTACCGGTTGCGGCAATCATCGCTCTTGCGATCCGTCTCACCATGGGAACTCCCGTCCTGTTCCGCCAGAAGCGGCCCGGACTTCATGGCAGGCCTTTCACTCTCTACAAATTCCGCACAATGCGGGTACCTTCCCCTAGTAACAATGATCCTGCTTCCGATGCGCAGCGGCTCACACGGTTTGGGAGACTCCTCCGCAGCACCAGCCTCGATGAACTGCCGGAGCTGTTCAATGTACTCAAGGGCGACGTGAGTCTCGTTGGGCCACGCCCCTTGTTGATGCAATACCTTGATCGTTATTCGCCGGAGCAGGCCCGCAGGCATGAGGTCAAACCGGGCATCACCGGCTGGGCGCAGGTGAACGGAAGAAATGCCATATCATGGGACGACAAGTTTAGGCTTGATGTGTGGTATGTTGATAACAGATCCTTGTTGCTGGACATCAAGATCATCGGGATGACGATCTGGAAGATCATCAAGCGTGAAGGGATAACCCATCCGGGACATGCTACCACGGAAGAGTTCGAAGGGAATACCCATGAAAAATGATAAAGAGCATGACAGGTTTGATGACTGGCAATTCCCGGAAATAAAGGACGGTATGCCCACGAAATATCACTGGGTAGTGCAGAACGTTCAGAATTTTCACCTCGGTTATAAAACGGACATTGGAGCGTTCACCTATATCAATGCAAAACATGGTGTCACCGTTGAGGAGCATGTTCAGATTGGCTCTCACTGTTCCATCTATTCCATCTCCACTATCGACGGCAAACAAGGCGAGGTACGCTTGAAGAGGAACTGCCGAATCGGCAGCCACAGTGTCGTGATGCCCGGCGTCACCATCGGTGAAAACAGCATTGTCGGTGCATGCAGCTTTGTAAACTCAGACATCCCCGATAACACGATAGCATGTGGTGTACCTGCAAAGGTGGTTCGGTCACGGACATGAACGGATCACTTAATTACAATACATGGCCTTCCTTTGATCTAGACGAGATCGATGCGGTCGACAAGGTCCTCCGCTCAGGAAAAGTCAATTACTGGACCGGCGAGGAGGGGACCGCCTTTGAACAGGAGTTTGCGGCATTCCACGGCGTCAAGCACGCAATTGCCCTTGCCAATGGCACGGTGGCCCTTGAACTGGCCTTGCGAGTCCTCGGGATCGGACCCGGCGATGAAGTCATTGTTACGCCCCGATCCTTCATAGCCTCTGCCAGCTGCATTGTCCTCCAGGGAGCTCATCCAGTGTTCGCGGATGTGGACAGGGACAGCCAGAATATCACCGTCGAATCCATCAGGAGGGTGCTGTCACCCCAAACGAAGGCCATCATCGCAGTCCACCTTGCAGGCTGGCCCTGTGACATGGACACCATCATGGAACTGGCTCATCAGCACAAGCTCAAGGTCATCGAAGACTGCGCCCAGGCGCATGGCGCACAATACAAGAACAGGTATGTCGGTTCCTTCGGCCATGCCGCGGCATTCTCCTTCTGCCAGGACAAGATCATGACCACCGGCGGAGAAGGAGGCATGCTGCTGACCGATGACGACGATATCTGGTCATCGGCCTGGTCATTCAAGGACCACGGCAAGAACTACGAGAGCGTCTTCAACAAGAGGCATCCGCCTGGGTTCCGCTGGCTGCACGACAGCTTCGGAACGAACTGGCGCATGACCGAGATGCAGTCCGCCATCGGCCGCGTGCAGCTGAGGAAACTTTCCCAGTGGGTGAATATTCGCCGACGGAATGCATCATTGCTCAATGAAGGCTTGTCCCGACTGGATGCCCTGAGGTTGACAATTCCATCCCCTGATATCCTTCATTCATATTATAAATACTATTTGTTTGTACGGCCGGAGAAGCTGAAAGAAGGATGGAATCGGGATCGGATCATGTACAGGATCAATGAAGAAGGTTTTCCCTGCTTCAGCGGCGGCTGCAGTGAGATCTACCTGGAAAAGGCCTTTTCAACAAGTGAGCTGAAGCGGAAGGATCGGCTCCCCATAGCCAGGGAACTGGGAGAGACAAGCCTGATGCTCCTTGTCCACCCGACTTTGTCACATGAACACATGGCTGAGACGGTCAGAGTGATTAATAAAGTAATCTCTGAGGCAGGCAGGGGATAGGCCGAGGCGTGCCGCAGGCTCGAGGACCTCTAGCCGCTGCCTCCTTGTGACCATGAACGCTGCGCTTGTACGTATTGTCGGTACGTTATTCAAGAAGAAGAAATAGTTGGACGTTCAGACGGTCACGATACACCTTGACACGATGGGTATCTGATTCTATGATACGATCAGATTATCAAAGGGGGTCGCTGCCATGCGCCGCATAACGGCCACGGAACTTGCCAGGAACCTCAAACAGATGATGGACCTCGTCGAGTTCAAGGGAGAGGAACTGGTCATTGTCCGC
>Ga0209604_1001619_pt1 | contig 17813 bp, 18 predicted proteins | sample AD_UKC097_MetaG_FD_184405 | JGI IMG/M metagenome (GOLD analysis project Ga0209604, IMG submission 184405) | Active sludge microbial communities of municipal wastewater-treating anaerobic digesters from USA - AD_UKC097_MetaG (SPAdes) (version 2) | ecosystem: Engineered > Bioreactor > Anaerobic >... | reverse complement strand
CGCTCCTTGCCGCTCAACGCCACAACCTGCTCCATTCCGGTCCCCCAGCTCGGACATTTCTATCGAGCTGGCACCGTGACATTTCCATGGAGCTTCGACACTTTTCTCCGGGTCACGCTTGACAGGCCGGAGGCCGCGTCGTATGTTTCCCGGCCCTGCGCGAGGGCGACCGCGCGCAAGGTGCGTCCTCCCCCGGGAGCCGGTCTTTCTCAGTGTCCCGGCCGGGTCCTGAATACCAAGAGACGAGAAGCGTGGCTCGTTGCGCGCTTCGCCGAACCCCGACCGGAGAGCTGAGCTTCCGTGAGTTCCCGAACGCCTCTCCCCAAGATGAACGAGCTCCCGCGGCGCTGGATCGTCGTCGATGCCGACGGCAAGGTCCTGGGCCGCCTCGCAACGGTCGTCGCGATGCACCTGACGGGCAAGTCGAAGCCGACCTACACGCCGTTCCTGGACACCGGCGACTTCGTCGTCGTGGTCAACGCCGAGAAGGTCGCGCTCACGGGCGTCAAGGAGACCGCCAAGCTTTACCGGTACCACACCGGGTACCCGGGCGGACTCAAGACGACGAGCGCCGACAAGCTCCGCGCGACCCGTCCCGAGAAGATCGTCGAGGAGGCCGTCCGGGGGATGCTTCCGAAGACGAAGCTCGGAAAGAAGATGTTCAAGAAGCTGAAGGTCTACGCCGGCCCGAGCCACCCGCACGTGGCCCAGGTCTCGAAGCCGGTTTCGGCGTGAGTCGCGAGGAGAGATCGTGAGCAACCTGCAGTACCACGCGATCGGCCGGCGGAAGGAAGCGGTCGCCCGCGTCTACCTTCGTCCGGGGAGCGGGGCGTTCGTCGTCAACGATCGCCCGTTCGAGAAGTACTTCCCGAACGACGTCCTCAAGATGGTCATCCGCCAGCCCCTCCAGCTGACGGAGTCGACCGAGAAGTTCGACATCGTCGCCCGCGTCGCGGGCGGCGGGAGCGCGGGCCAGGCGGGCGCGATCCGCCACGGCCTCGCGCGCGCCCTCTGCCTCTTCAACCTCGAGCTTCGGCCGAGCCTGAAGAAGGCGGGCCTCCTCGTGCGCGACTCGCGGATGAAGGAGCGGAAGAAGTACGGCCAGCGCGGCGCCCGCGCCCGGTTCCAGTTCTCGAAGAGGTAGCCATGAGCCAGATCACGATGAAGGAGCTCCTCGAGGCGGGCGTCCACTTCGGGCACCAGACCAAGCGCTGGAACCCGAAGATGAAGAAGTACATCTTCGGGAAGCGCAACGGCATCTACATCATCGACCTGCAGAAGACGCTGAAGTGCTTCCGCGAGGCGGCGGCCTTCGTCACCGAGGCGGCCTCCCAGGGGAAGAACATCCTCTTCGTCGGGACGAAGCGCCAGGCCCAGGACGCCATCTACGAGGAGGCGAACCGCTGCGGCATGTTCTTCGTGAACAACCGCTGGCTCGGCGGGACCCTCACGAACTTCGTGACGATCCGCAAGTCGATCATGCGCCTCAAGGAGATCGAGGGGATGCTCGCCGAGAACTCGGAGGCGATCCTCACGAAGAAGGAGCGCATCCGGCTCGAGCGCGAGCGGACGAAGCTCGCGAAGAACCTCTCCGGCATCACCGAGATGGAGGAGCTCCCGGACCTCCTGTTCGTGATCGACCCGAAGAAGGAGGCGATCGCGGTGCAGGAGGCGAACAAGCTCGGCATCCCGATCGTCGGCATCGTCGACACGAACTGCGACCCCGACCCGATCACGCACGTCATCCCCGGCAACGACGACGCGATCCGGGCGATCAAGCTCTTCACCGGCAAGATCGCCGACGCCGTCCTCGAGGGCCTGCACGCCCAGGAGGAGCGGTTCGTCGGGAAGGCCGCGGAGGGGGACGACGAGCCGATGCCCGCGAACTTCGTCGTGACGGAGGGCGCGGCCGCCGTCGAGGCGATCGCCTCGAAGGACACCGCGCCGACGCAGGCCTGATCCTCGACCGATCCTGATCGAGCCGGGCCGGCGGGAGCAGCGGATGGCGCGCTCCCGCCGGCCCTCTTCACGTCCGGCAGCCCCGGGCGCACGAAACGAAAGAAACCGCGCGGGAGAGCCCGCGCGCGACGGGAGAGCCCGATGGAAATCACCACCGCGATGATCAAGGAGCTCCGGGAGAAGACCGGAGCCGGAATCCTCGACTGCAAGTCGGCCCTCGCCGAGGCGAACGGCTCGATCGAGGAGGCCGAGAAGTCGCTCCGCAAGAAGGGGCTCGCCGCCGCCGCCAAGAAGGCCGGCCGCGTCGCCGCCGAAGGGCTCGTCGGCTACGCCTGCGACGGCTCGATCGCCGCGCTCGTCGAGCTGAACTGCGAGACCGACTTCGTCGCGAAGACCGACGACTTCAAGGCCGCCCGGGCGGCCCTCGCGGCGTTCGTCGCCGCCGAGGTCTCCTTCGGCGACGCCCCCGAGGGGAACGCCGAGGCGCTCAAGGCGATGCCGTGCCCGCCGGCCGTCCCCGGGGCGACCGGGACGATCGCCGACTGGCTCCAGGCCGCCACGGCGAAGACGGGCGAGAACACCCAGGTCCGCCGGTTCGCCCGCGTCGTCGCCGGTGCGGGGAACGCGCTGCACCTCTATGCCCACCCCGGCGACAAGACCGTCGTCGTCGTCGAGACGACCGGTTGCGACGCGGAGCTCGGCCGCGACCTCGCCATGCAGGTCGCCGCGCTGACGCCCTCCTGGGCCGTCCGCGAGCAGGTCCCCGAGAAGGTCCTCGCCGACGAGCGCGAGATCGCCCGGGCCCAGGCCGTCGCCTCGGGCAAGCCGGAGAACGTCGTCGAGAAGATGGTCGAGGGACGGATCGGGAAGTTCTTCGGCGAGGCGGTCCTCGTCGACCAGCCGTTCGTCAAGGACGACTCGAAGAAGGTAGCCCAGGTCGTTGCCGAGCGCGGGGGCAAGGACGCGAAGGTCGTCCGCTTCGTCCGCTACAAGGTGGGCGAGGGCGTCGAGAAGAAGCAGACCGACCTCGCCGCGGAGGTCGCGGCGCTGACGAAGTAGAACGGGACGCCGATGGGCAGCGAGACGGGCCGGCCGGTCTACCGCCGGGTCCTCCTCAAGCTCTCCGGGGAGGCCCTCCTCGGAGGGCAGCCCTTCGGCATCGAGCCGGCGATGGTCGCGCGCCTCGCCGACGAGGTGACCGGCGTCGCCCGGATGGGCGTGCAGGTCGCCGTCGTCATCGGCGGCGGGAACATCATCCGCGGCGTCTCGGCCGCGACGCAGGGGATCGACCGGGTGACCGGCGACAACATGGGGATGCTCGCCACGGTCATCAACGCGCTCGCGCTCCAGGACGCCGCGGAGCGGCGGGGCGTGCCGACTCGGGTGATGACGGCCTTCGAGGTCCGCTCCGTCGCCGAGCCGTTCATCCGGCGACGGGCGGAGCGGCACCTCGACAAGGGGCGCGTCATCATCCTCGCGGGCGGAACGGGCAACCCCTTCTTCACGACCGACTCGGCCGCGGCGCTCCGGGCGAGCGAGCTGCGGGCCGACGCGATCCTGAAGGGGACGAAGGTCGACGGCATCTACAGCGCCGACCCGAAGACCGATCCTGCGGCCGTCCTCCTCCCGCACGTCACCTACCAGGAGGTCCTCGAGAAGCGGCTCGGCGTCATGGACGCCGCCTCGATCGCCCTCTGCCGGGAGAGCCGAATCCCGATCCGGGTCTTCAACCTCCTCGTCCCCGGGAACATCCAGCGCGTCGTGACGGGCGAGCCGATCGGCTCGACGGTCGACGCGGGCGAACCCGCCAACTGAATCGAGACCAGAGAGGAGACAGCCGATGCCCCTCGCCGAGATCCGCAAGGAAACCGAGCGCCGGATGACGACGTCGATCGACGCCCTGAAGGCCGAGCTGAAGCACCTCCGGACGGGACGGGCTTCCGTCTCGCTGCTCGAAGGGGTCCACGTCGAGTACTACGGGACGCCGACGCCGCTGAACCAGGTGGCGAACCTCTCCACGCCGGACGCGACGCTGATCCTCATCCAGCCCTGGGAGGCGCAGCTCTGCCCGCTCATCGAGAAGGCGATCCGCAACAGCGACCTCGGCCTGAACCCGAGCTCCGACGGGCGGGTCGTCCGCGTTCCGGTCCCCTCTCCGACCGAGGAGCGGCGCAAGGAGATCGTCAAGAAGGCCCACACCCTCGGCGAGCAGACGAAGGTCGAGATCCGCCACCACCGCCACGAAGCCAACGACAAGATCAAGAAGGAAGGGAAGGCGAGCGCGGTCTCGGCCGACGAGGAGAAGAAGGGCCTCGACGACATCCAGAAGCTGACCGACCGGTACGTGGCCGAGGTCGACGCGGTCGTCAAGGCGAAGGAAGCGGACATCCTCGCGCGGTGACCGGGACGTGGCCGTCGTCGCGCTGATCCCGGCGGCGGGCCTCGGCACGCGCTTCCACGACGCGGGGCCGAAGGCGCTCGTGCGGCTCGCGGGGAGGCCGTTCCTCCTCCACGCCCTCGAGCGCCTCGCCGCCTCGAGACGCGTCGACCGCGCGGTCGTCGCCGTCTCGCCGGGCCACGAGGCGGCCTTCGCGGCGGCTCTCGAGGGCTTCCGGGCGATGCCGGTCGCGACGACGCCCGGCGGGGAGACGCGGCGCGACTCCGTCGTCGCCGCGTGGCGCGCCTCGGGGGCGGCCGACGACGACCTCCTCTGCGTCCACGACGCGGCGCGCCCGCTCGTCGACCCGGCCGACGTCGCGGCCGTCGTCGACGCGGCGGCCGAGCACGGGGCCGCCCTCGCCGGGAGCCCCGTGACCGACACGGTGAAGCGGCTCCGCGACGGCTTCGTCGCCGGGACGGTTCCGCGGTACGACCTCTTCGCCGCGGCCACGCCGCAGGTCATGAGGGCCGGCCTCCTCCGCGAGGCGGTCGAGGCCGGGCTCGCCGACGCGACCGACGACGTCGAGCTCCTCGAGCGGCGAGGTGTTCCCGTCCGCGCGGTCGTCACGTCCCGCTGGAACGTGAAGATCACGTTTCCCGAGGACCTCCGACGAGCCGAAGCGTGGCTCGCCGCGGAGGGGCGTCGGTGAGCCTGCGGATCGGGCAGGGCCTCGACGCGCACCCGCTCGTCGCGGGGCGGCGCTGCGTCCTGGGCGGAGTCGAGATCCCGTCGGACGCCGGCCCCGAGGGTCACTCGGACGGCGACGTCGTCCTCCACGCCCTCGCGGACGCGCTCCTCGGCGCGGCGGCCGCAGGGGACCTCGGGAGCGTCTTCGGGACGACCGACCCGCGATTCCGCGACGCCCCGTCGTCCGTCTTCGTGACCGAGGCGCTGGCCCGCGCGGGGAGTCCGAAGGTCGTGAACGTGGACGTCACGCTGATCGCCGAGCGGCCTCGGGTCGGGACTCACCGGGACGCGATGCGAGCCGTCATCGCCGCGCTCCTCGGGATCCCCGTCGAGCGCGTCTCCGTGAAGGCCTCGAGCGGCAACGGGATGACGGGCTTCGGGCGCGGCGAGGGCGTCTTCGCCTCCGCCGTCGTCCTCGTCGAGGTCCCGTGATCGTCGCCGGGTTCCACCCCGTGGCCGCGGCGCTCGCCGAGCGGCCGGAGGCGGTCGAGGCGCTCCTGCTCCAGGACGGACGGCGCGACGCGCGGGCGCGCGAGCTGGAGCGGACGGCGCGGGAGAGAGGAATCCCGGTGAGGTTCGTCCCGCGCGAGGAGCTCGACCGGACGGCGGGGAAGGCCCACAACGGCGTCGCCGCGCGCGTCGCGACGCGGGACTACGACCCTCTCGAGGAGGCGCTCGCCGGCGAGCCCGGGACGCGCCTCGTCCTCTTCCTCGACGAGGTGACCGACCCGGGGAACCTGGGCTCGATCCTCCGCTCCGCCGCGGCGGCCGGCGCCTCCGTCGTCCTGCCGGAGAGGCACTCCGTCGGCCTTTCCGAGTCGGTCTCGAAGACGAGCGCCGGGGCGCTCGAGCGGGTGAAGGTGGCGCGCGTGGGGAACGCGGCCCGCTTCCTCGAGGACGTCAAGAAGGACCGCTTCTGGGTCTTCGGCGCCTCGCCGGAGGGCGAGCCGATGTGGGACGTCGACCTCACGGGCGACGTCGTCCTCTGCCTCGGCGCCGAGGGGCCGGGTCTCCGGCGGCTGACGCGCGAGACGTGCGACCGTCTCGTGGCGATCCCGATGGCGCCGGGCGCCGGCTCGATCAACGTCGCGGTCTCCGCCGCAGTCCTCCTCTTCGAGGCGCTCCGGCAACGCCGGCCGCCGCCCGGCCGCTGAGAGACGCTGCAGGGGCGGCGTCCTCACCGGACGCGGAAGACGTGGACGACGGGGCGCGCCCCGTCCGCGAAGAGCTCGAGCAGGTAGAGGAGGCCGCTGGCGCGGTCGAACGTCACGTCGCCGAGGCGGAAGCGCTGCTGGACGCCCGGCCCGATGTCGGCGAGGTCGACGCCGGACGGGTTCAGGTAAAGGAGCGGATCGACGTCGAGGTGGGCGTAGGGCTGCGGCTCCCACGGCTCCGCCTCCCCGGAGGCGACCCGCGCGAGGTCGTCCGGGTCGTAGAGGAGGAGCCGCGAGGCGAAGCGGCTGCTCCACCATCCGCGGCTCGAGGTGTGCCCCGCGCACTCGACCATCTCCGATGCGGCGCACGGCGTCCCGTCCGCGAGGCGGCAGGTCGTGTACTCGTTCACGAAGTCGCCCGCCACGCAGGGGAGGTCCGGGCCCGCGGGGTTGAGGAAGCCGTACCAGAAGCGGGCACCCACCCCCTTCGTCCCCGCGAAGAGGACGGCTGACCTCCCGGAGGCCGTCGTGAGCCAGGCGGCCCCCTCCCAGGTGTCGCCGTGCTGGGTCCCGACGAGGCACCGCTCGACCCGCTCGGTCTCGAGCGTCGAGGCGTAGCGAAGCAGGGGCGTGACCGGGAGGGTCGCGCCGGATGCGGGAGGCGTCCCGGCGGCGTCGAGCCAGGGCCTGTAGGCGAAGAGCGCCGGCCCCATTCCGGCCATGCCGCCGTCGCGGTAGCGGCCCGTGCCGAGGACACGGCCCGAGACGTGGGCGTTCGCCCACGCGTCGGGGATCTCGAGCATGTAGCCGTTCCCCTCCCACGGCGAGAGCCCGTCCAGGAACCAGGCTCCCCTTGGCCGCGGGGCGGAGAGGTCGGGCTCGAACCAGGCGTGCGTGGCGCGGGCCGGCGGCGGCGGGAGGTGCTCTCCCCAGGCGAGGTGAATTCGCGGCCCCGTCTCGGGCCGGTCGAGGTACTGCATCCCGAGGCGCGGGATCTCGTCGATCCCGGCGAAGAGGCCGCCGGTGACCTCGGTCAGCGGCTGGAGGAACGCCGCCACGGGGAGCGTCTCGACGTCGCGCGAGACGAGGGGCGCGGGGATCGAGACCTCCGCGACACGGCTCCCGTCGGGCAGCTCGCCGTAGGGCATCCGGTCGTGGCCCGAGACGAAGAGCGAGCCGGGGAAGCCGTCTCCGGCTCCACCCGGGTCGCCCCCCGGCCGGAAGGTCATCGCGTTCCCCCCGTATTCGAACGTCAAGGGACGCTCTCCTCCGGCCGGGAGGCGGAAGGCGCCGAGGTAGGAGAAGTCGTCGGGGGCGATCCGGGCGGCCGACGTGGAAGCGCTCGCGACGGCCGGGACGTACGCGCCGTCGCCCGTACGGAGGCCGGGTCCGGCGCCGTCGTTGAGGACCCCGTAGGCGAGCCACGGCGCCGTTCCCGCGATCCGGGTGACCCGGACCCATCCCGACGCCACCCCGAGCGGGCGGAGCGGGTCGGCGAGCTGGTGCCACTCGCCCTCCGCGAGGGCGACACGCGCGGGGGCTCCGGCAGGCGCCCCTCCGGCGAGGCCGTCGAAGACGCGGAACTCGAGCTCGACGGCGCCCGAGCCGGGCGGGCCGGCGTGGACGAAGGCGACGTTCGACCGGACCTCCCCGTCCGACCGAAGGCCGGCAATCCAGGCTCCGGCCCCGGAAGCCGGGTCGGGCCGAACGCCGGGAAGGAAGACGCCGTACGCGCCGCCGCCGGGAGAGGGGGAAGCGACTCGCGCGGCCGCCCAGAGCCCGGTCGCGCCCGGCGGCCCCGTCACCCGGAGCCGGCCGGCGAGCGGCGCCGGGCCGGCCGGCCCGACGGCGACGCCGAGGCCGCGCAGCCAGGCGAAGGCGTCGGAGATGATCCGCTGCTCGCGCGGCGCGAGCGTCACCGTCGCGCGTCCGCCCTCTCCTTCGGAACGCGACAGCGACTCCCGGTAATCGACCTCGAGGGGCGCGGCCGTCGTGCCGCGGTTCGCGAGGATCAGCTCGGTCCGGAAGCCCGGCGTCTCGACCAGGACGGGGACGACGATCGCCCCGGGGGCCGCCGCGTCGGGCGCCGCTTCCACGAACGAGCCGTCGTTCGTCCCCCCGTCGTTCACGACGCCGTAGGCGGAGAAGGCCCCGCCCGCGACCCGCTCGACGATCGCCCAGCCCTGCGGAAGGCCGGCCTTCGCCAGGATGCCGTCGACCTGCTTCCAGTCTCCCGGCCCGAGGCTCCAGCCCTCGGTCACGACCACCTCTTGGCCGTCTCCGGTCCCGCTCGTCACGGTGATCCGGACGGTCACGGGGGAGCCGCCGGGGTTCCAGACGGCGAGGTTCGACCTTTCGGTCATTCCGGCTCTGAGCCCGTGGACGACGGCCCGGCCGGTGAAGGCGAGGTCCGTCCTGGAGGCCGGATAGGCGAGCCCGGCGGCGCCTTCCGGGTGGGGTGCGGAGGTGGGCGTCGTCGTCCGCGCGACGGCCGCGAGGGTCGCGGCCTGCTCGTCGGGACAGGTGATGCGGAGCGTCCCGGCGTGGGGCACGCCGTCCCGAAGGCCCGGGAAGACGACCCCGTGCCCTTCCAGCCACGCGATCACGTCGGGGATCGTCCACTGCGTGCCGGCCCCGATGCCCGCCGAGACGCTCCCGGCGGCATCTCCGAGCGAGCCCCGGTACGCGAAGCCGAGGAGGACGGGGAGGGCGGCCCCGTTCGTCAACGTCAGCTCCGTGCGATAGTGCGCGGCCCCGCTCCGGACGTCGAGGACCACAGGAACGACGAGCTCGACGGCGTGGAGTCGAAACGACAACAGGACGACGACCCCGACCGGGACGAGGAGAAAGCGACGCATCGGAACCTCCGACAGGGCCCGATCGAATATGGCCTCGGGCGAAGCTGACCGCCAGGAAGCCCGTTCCGGGTGGTCGCGGCACGGGACTCGCTTGACGAGAAGGCCGAGCATTGATATAAGCCACGGTTCGCGCCTTCCGGCTTCGGCCGGGTGTCCGGCCGGAGGCCCCGGGGCGCGACGGGCTGGCGTAGCTCAACTGGCAGAGCAGCCGATTTGTAATCGGCAGGTTGCGGGTTCAAGTCCCATCGCCAGCTCCACGGGCGCTCCCGGAAGGGGTTCCGGGCCGCTCCGTGGGAAGGAGAGAGGAAGAGACGGACGTAAAGGCGGGTAGGTGGCCGAGTGGTTAATGGCAGCAGACTGTAAATCTGCCGCGCTTAGGCGCTACGGGGGTTCAAATCCCTCCCTGCCCACCAGCACTTCCGACATCGGCTCCGGCTCCGAGGAGGGGTTCGGAGCGGCCAGTCCAGGGGACGGGCCCACGTAGCTCAGGCGGTAGAGCACGTCCTTGGTAAGGACGGGGTCAGCAGTTCAATTCTGCTCGTGGGCTCCAGACTCCTCTCTCGGGCGATCGGCCCCACCGGAGAGAGGGCGGAACGACGGGGACGAACGCTACGGGCGGGAGTAACTCAGGGGTAGAGTCACAGCCTTCCAAGCTGTTGGTCGCGGGTTCGAATCCCGTCTCCCGCTCCACCCCCTTCCCGGGGCGGGGACGGACGGAGAGCCGGGACGAGCCGCGGGGGCGGCGAGGAAGCGGAGAAAGCGATGCCGAGAGACCTGATCAGCCTGGCGTGCGGCGAGTGCAAGCGCCGGAACTACACGACGACGAAGAACAAGAAGACCCACCAGGAGAAGCTGGAGGTCTCGAAGTACTGCCGTTTCTGCCGCAAGCACACGGCGCACAAGGAAGGCAAGGTCTAGGGACGGACGGGCACAGGGGTGTAGCTCAATTGGCAGAGCAACGGTCTCCAAAACCGTAGGTTCGGAGTTCGAGTCTCCGCACCCCTGCCACATCCCCCGCCTCGCCAGGGCGGGCCGAACGCCCCGGAGCGGGCGGCACGGCGCCCGAGGGCGCCAGGAAGACGGATCGAATGAACCTCACCGAGCGGTGGAAGACCTTCAGGGAGTTTCTCGTCGACGTCCGGAAAGAGACCGGCAAGGTCAGCTGGCCTGCGAAGGACGAGGTCGTCGGAACGACGACCGTCGTGATCCTCTATACCGTCGTCGTCGGCGTGTTCCTCTTCGCGGTCGACGCGACGATCACGCCGGCCATCAACTGGTTCTTCGCCGCCTTCGGGCAGTGATCCCGGGAGGCGCCCCGCGATGATCGAGAACGACGGCTCCCCGACCCTTTCCGAAGCGTCCTCCCCGGCGCCGGCGATGGACTGGTACATCGTCCACACGTACTCGGGCTTCGAGGACCGGGTCGTCCAGGAGCTGACGAACCGGATCAAGGCCCAGGGGATGGAGTCGCAGTTCGGCGAGATCCGGGTGCCGAAGGAGACCGTCGTCGAGATGAAGGCGGGGAAGCGCCGGAACGTCGAGCGCAAGTTCTTCCCCGGCTACGTCCTCGTCCAGATGGAGATGGCCGACGAGACGTGGCACCTCGTGAGGAACACGCCGAAGGTCACCGGCTTCGTCGGGGGCTCCTCGAAGAGCCCCGTTCCGCTCATGCCGGAGGAGGTCGAAGCGATCCTCCACCACACGGCCGAGTCGAAGGAGAAGCCGAAGCCGAAGTACACGTACGAGCGCGGCGAGAAGGTGAAGATCGTCGACGGCCCCTTCAAGGAGTTCACGGGGGACGTCGAGGAGATCAACATCGAGCGTTCGACGCTCCGCGTCCTCGTCACGATCTTCGGCCGGCCGACGCCCGTCGAGCTCGAGTTCGTCCAGGTCCAGAAGCTGTAATCCGCGGGAGCCGGCTCGCCGGCCGCCCGAAGAACGCGGGGCTCGCCCCGTCACCACTCGAAGGAACCCACAATGGCCAAGAAAGTCGTCGGGCAGGTCAAGCTCCAGATCGAAGCCGGAAAAGCGACTCCCGCGCCGCCCGTCGGCACCGCCCTCGGCCCGCAGGGCGTGAACATCATGGACTTCTGCAAGGCCTTCAACGCGAAGACGCAGAAGGACGCGGGGCTGATCATCCCGGTCGTCGTGACGGTCTATTCCGACCGGTCCTACTCCTTCATCCTGAAGACCCCTCCGGCCTCCGTCCTCCTCAAGAAGGCCGCGAAGGTGGAGAAGGGCTCGGGCGTCCCGAACAAGAACCGGATCGGGAAGGTCACGATGCAGCAGGTCGAGGAGATCGCCAAGCTGAAGCTCGTGGACCTCAACGCCGCCGACCTCGAGGCCGCCAAGAAAACGGTCGCGGGGACGGCTCGCTCCATGGGGATCGAGGTCATCGGCTGAGAAGAACGAAATCGTCGCGTGACGATTTCTCATTGAGACGGCGAACGGGCCGGCGCCGCCCCTCTCACGGCGCGCGGCTCCGCGATGCCCGGGCTGCCTCCCGGGGCTTCTCATCGCGGGGACGCAGGACGGTCGCCGCACTCGGAAGAGCGGAAGAGAAATGACGGAAGGCAAGAAGTACACCGCCGCGGCAGCCAAGATCGACCGGACGAAGCTCTACGACGTCCAGCAGGCCGTCGCGCTCGTCCGTTCGGCGGCGTACGCGAAGTTCAACGAGACGCTCGAGGTGGCCCTGCGCCTCGGCGTCGACCCGAAGCACGCGGACCAGATGGTCCGCGGCACGGTCGTCCTCCCGCACGGGACGGGCCAGACGATCCGCGTGGCCGTCGTCGCCTCCGGCGAGAAGGTCCGCGAGGCGGAGGACGCCGGCGCCGACGTCGTCGGAGGGGACGACCTCGTCGCGAAAATCCAGGGCGGGTACCTCGACTTCGAGGCCCTCGTCGCCACGCCGGACATGATGAAATCGCTCGGACGGCTCGGTAAGGTCCTCGGCCCCCGCGGCCTCATGCCGAACCCGAAGGCCGGCACGGTCACCTTCGACGTCGGCAAGGCGGTCAAGGAGCTGAAGGCCGGCAAGATCGAGTTCCGCGTCGACAAGACCGCGATCATCCACTGCCCGGTCGGCAAGCTCTCGTTCGCGGACGCGGCCCTGGTGGAGAACACCGAGGCGCTGATCGCGGCGGTCCAGAAGGCGAAGCCGTCCGCCGCCAAGGGGAAGTACGTGAAGTCGATCTTCCTCGGCTCGACGATGGGGCCGAGCGTGCCGGTCGACCCCGCGGTCGCCGACAAGGTCGCCGGGAGGGCCGCGTGAACCGCACCGAGAAGACCGACGCCATCGCGCAGATGACGGAAGCCCTGGGGAGCGCTCCCCATGCCTTCCTCATCGACTTCCAGGGGATCTCCGTCCCCGACGTCACCGAGCTGCGCCGTCAGATCCGCGCGACCGGCTCGGAGTACGTCGTCGTCAAGAACACGCTCGCCCTGCGCGCCATCAAGGACGCCCCGATCGGCGCGCTCTCCGAGCACTTCACCGGCATGACGGCGGTCGCCTGGTCGAAGACCGACATCGTCCAGCTCGCGAAGGTCCTCCACCAGTTCGGGAAGACGAACCCGAAGATCAAGGTGAAGGCCGCCCTCGTCGAGGGACGCCCGGTCCCGGCCGCGGCCCTCGAGTCGCTCGCCAGCCTCCCGACGCGCCCCGAGCTCGTGGCGAGGCTCCTCGGCCTCATGCAGTCCCCGGTGCGCCGCCTCGTCACCGTCCTCTCGTCGCCGCAGCGCAAGCTCGCGATGACGATCTCGGCCGTGGCCGAGAAGAAGAGCGCCGCGGCCTGAGGCCGGACGCACACGAAACGAATCTGGATACGCGCCCGCGCGAAGAGACAAGGAAAGCAAGGAGAACGAAATGGCCCTTTCCGTCGAGCAGTTCGTCAGCGAAGTCGAGGGGATGTCCGTCCTCGAGCTCAACAACCTGGTCAAGGCCCTCGAGGAGAAGTTCGGCGTCTCCGCGGCCATGATGGCCGCCCCGGCCGCCGCGGCCGCCCCGGCCGCCGCCGCCGCCCCCGCCGAGGAGCAGACCGAGTTCACCGTCTCCCTCAAGGAGGCCGGCGGCAACAAGATCAACGTCATCAAGGCGGTCCGCGAGGTCAACTCCTCCCTCGGCCTGAAGGAGGCCAAGGACCTCGTCGAGAACCTGGGTGTTCTCAAGGAGTCCGTCTCGAAGGACGAGGCGGCGGCCATCAAGAAGAAGTTCGAGGAGATCGGCGCGAAGGTCGAGATCAAGTAGTCCGGCGTGTCCCGCAACGGGAGGACCGTCCGGTGACGGAGGTCGATTCCCCGGGGGGCCGGCTCGTCCGGCCCCGCGGGGATCGCGCCGTCTCGCCGGACGGTATTTCCCTCTTTCCGCGTCACCCTCTTCCCGGATGAAGGGAGCCCGCTCGAATGGCTGACCGCATGCTCGCCCCGAGGCAGACCGCCCGGCACGATTTCGGCAAGATCAAGACGTTCCTGCCCCTGCCGAACCTGATCGACGTCCAGAGGCGGTCCTACGAGGACTTCCTCCAGATGGACCTCCTCCCGCACGAGCGGGACGACGTCGGTCTGGAGGCCGTCTTCCGCGGGGTCTTCCCGTTCTCCGACTTCCGGGAGACGTGCGCGCTCGAGTACGTCTCGTTCCGGATCGGCGACTGGGCCTCCCGGAGCGGGCGGCTCGAGGGGATCCAGCACCTCCGGTTCACCTGCGAGCACTGCGGCGAGACGGTCCGGGTGAAGGACCCGCGGGCGAACACGGTCGGGTGCCAGGCCTGCGGCCATCCGAACCCGAACAAGGTGACGATCGACGAGGTCTGCGGCACGCCGGTCGAGCTCCGCCTGCCGTTCACGGTCGCGGAGTGCCAGGAGCGGGGCCTCACGTACGCGGTCCCCCTGAAGGTCACTTTCCGGCTGAAGGTCTTCGACAAGGACAACGCCCCGACGGGGAAGAGCGCCCCGAAGGAGTGGCCGATCAGGGACATCAAGGAGGAGGAGGTCTACTTCGGAGACATCCCCCTCATGACGGACAACGGGACCTTCATCATCAACGGCACGGAGCGCGTCATCGTCTCGCAGCTCCACCGCTCTCCGGGCGTCTTCTTCACGCGCGAGGGGGCCCACACCCTCATCGGGAAGATAATCCCGTACCGCGGCTCCTGGGTGGAGTTCGAGATCGACTCCAAGGGTCTCTTCGGCGTCCGGATCGACCGGAAGCGGAAGTTCCCCGGGACGGTCTTCCTCCGCGCGCTCGGCCTCGAGAGCGACGAGCAGATCCTCAAGAAGTTCTACTCCGCCGTCGGGCTCACGTTCGACAAGGGGAAGGCGCACCTCGTCCTCCCGCCGGACGTCCTCGCGAAGGAGGAGATCCGCCAGAAGCACGTCCGCGGCGTCCGGAAGGACGGGCGGATCCTCGCCGACGTCAAGCTCACCGCCGAGCAGCGGGAGCAGCTGGCCTCCGGCCAGAGCGTCACGGTCACGGCCGACCCGGCCAAGCTCGGCCGGATCCTCTTCGCCGTCGACGTCGTCGACCTTTCCTCGGGCGAGGTCCTCTACGAGGCGGGTACCGAGGTCCCGGACGACCTCGCGACCGTCATGACGGAGAAGCAGGCGACGCCGGTCGAGGTCCTCTTCCCCGACTGGGAGCCGATCGGCGAGACGCTCATCGCGACCCTCCGGAAGGACTCGGTCAAGACGAAGCGCGAGGCGCTCCTCGAGATCTACAAGCGGATGCGCCCCGGCGACCCGCCGACGGACGAGAGCGCGAAGAACCTCTTCGTCGGGATGTTCTTCGACCCGCGCAAGTACGACTTCTCGCGCGTCGGCCGCTACAAGTTCAACATCCGGATGGGCCTCTCGACCTCGCTCGAGCAGAAGACGCTCTCGTCCGACGACTTCTACGTCGTCATCGACGCGCTCCTGAAGCTCCGGAAGGACATCGGCAAGACCGACGACATCGACAACCTCGGCAACCGCCGGGTCCGCTGCGTCGGAGAGCTCCTCGAGAACCAGTTCCGGATCGGCCTCGTGAGGATGGAGAGGGCCATCAAGGAGAAGATGTCCGTCCACCAGGACATCGACTCCGCGATGCCCCACGACCTGATCAACTCCAAGCCGGTCATCGCGGCGATCAAGGAGTTCTTCGGGTCGTCGCAGCTCTCGCAGTTCATGGACCAGACGAACCCGCTCTCGGAGGTGACGCACAAGCGCCGCCTGTCGGCCCTCGGGCCGGGGGGCCTGTCGCGCGAGCGCGCCGGCTTCGAGGTCCGCGACGTCCACGCCACGCACTACGGCCGCATCTGCCCGATCGAGACGCCGGAAGGCCCGAACATCGGCCTGATCTCCTCGCTCTCCTGCTACGCGCGGATCTCCGAGTACGGTTTCATCGAGTCGCCCTACAAGAAGGTCCGCGACGGGCGGGTTCTCGAGCACTTCGAGATCTTCACCGTCGGCGACTCGGGCTGGAAGAAGGGGGCCATCGTCGAGGCCTCCGAGCTCGAGGCGATGAACGCGAAGCTGAAGAAGGCCGGCAAGCGGCTCGCCGTGGGCCGGCCCACCGCCTTCTACCTCCCGGCGTGGGAGGAGGAGGACTACGCCATCGCGCAGGCGAACGAGCCGCTCGAGGCCGACGGCCGCTTCGTGAACGACCGCGTCCAGGTGACCCTCCAGGGCGAGTTCAGCGCGAAGCCGCGGGAGACGGTCCACTTCATGGACGTCTCGCCGAAGCAGCTCGTCTCCGTCGCCGCCGCGCTCATCCCGTTCCTCGAGCATGACGACGCGAACCGAGCTCTCATGGGCTCGAACATGCAGCGTCAGTCGGTGCCGCTCCTGCGCACCGAGCCGCCCATCGTCGGCACCGGTCTCGAGGGCGTCGTCGCCCGCGACTCGGGCGCCGTCGTCCTCTGCAAGAGGGACGGCATCGTCGACACGGTCGACGCGCGCCGGATCATCGTGAGGGTCGAGGGGATCGGGCCGGACGGCAAGCCGCGCGAGTTCGGGGCGGACATCTACCCGCTCCTGAAGTTCCGCCGGTCGAACCAGAACACGTGCATCAACCAGAAGCCGATCGTCAAGGAAGGCCAGCGCGTGAGGGCGGGTGAGGTTCTCGCCGACGGCCCCTGCACGTCGGGGGGCGAGCTCGCCCTCGGGCGGAACATCCTCGTCGCCTTCATGCCGTGGCGCGGCTACAACTTCGAGGACGCGATCCTGATCTCCGAGAAGATGGTGAAGGAGGACTACTACACCTCCATCCACATCGAGGAGTTCGAGATCGAGGCCCGCGAGACGAAGCTCGGGCCCGAGGAGATCACGAAGGACATCCCGAACGTCTCCGAGCACGCGCTCCGCGACCTCGACGAGTCGGGGATCATCCGGATTGGCGCGAACGTGAAGCCGGGCGACATCCTCGTCGGGAAGGTCACGCCGAAGGGCGAGACCCAGCTCACCCCCGAGGAGAAGCTCCTCCGGGCGATCTTCGGCGAGAAGGCCGGCGACGTCCGCGACGCCTCGCTCAAGTGCCCGCCGGGCATCGAGGGCGTCGTCGTCGACGTGAAGATCTTCACGCGCAAGGACGACGAGAAGCAGCGGGACGTGAGGGCCAAGCAGATCCTCGACGAGGAGATCGGCTTCCTCAACAAGGACGCCGAGGACGAGATCCGCATCGTCCGGACCGAGGCCAAGGAGAAGATCGAGCGGCTCCTCGAGGGCCGCACGGTCCTCGAGGACGTCGTCGACCCGCAGGGGAACGTCCTCGTCGCCGCGAACCACAAGCTCACGGTCGAGAAGATCGGCATGATGGGGCCGCGGCTCCTCAAGAGCCTCCGACTCCGCGACGAGGAGGTCAAGGACACCGTTCGGTTGGTCCTCCAGCGCGCGGACTCCCAGGTCGACGTCATCCGCAAGGTGGCGGCCGACCGGGTCGCTCTCCTCTCGAAGGGCGACGAGCTCGCCCCCGGCGTCAACAAGACGGTCAAGGTCTACGTCGCCATGAAGCGCAAGCTCCAGGTCGGCGACAAGATGGCCGGCCGCCACGGGAACAAGGGCGTCATCAGCCGGATCCTCCCCGAGGAGGACATGCCGTACCTCCCGGACGGCACGCCGGTCCAGATCGTCCTGAACCCGCTCGGCGTCCCGTCGCGAATGAACGTCGGGCAGATCCTCGAGACGCACCTCGGGTGGGCGGCGCAGGCCCTCGGCCTGAGCATCGCCTCGCCCGTCTTCGACGGGGCCTCCGAGGAGGAGATCCGGGCGCTCCTCGAGAAGTCGAACCTGCCGCGGAGCGGCAAGACGGAGCTCTACGACGGCATGACGGGTGACCGCTTCGAGCAGAAGGTCACGGTCGGCTACATCTACATGCTCAAGCTGTCCCACCTCGTCGACGACAAGATCCACGCCCGCTCCATCGGCCCCTACTCGCTCATCACGCAGCAGCCCCTCGGCGGCAAGGCGCAGTTTGGCGGCCAGCGGTTCGGCGAGATGGAGGTCTGGGCGCTCGAGGCGTACGGCGCGGCGTACACGCTCCAGGAGCTCCTCACGGTCAAGTCGGACGACGTCGACGGGCGCTCCCGCGTCTACGAGGCGATCGTCAAGGGCGAGGTCCCCGAGGAGCCCGGCCTCCCCGAGTCGTTCAACGTCCTCGTCCGCGAGCTGCAGTCGCTCTGCCTCGACGTCGAGCTCCTGAAGGTCTGAGGAGGGAACTGATGAACCTGGACACCTTCGGCGCCTCCC
>Ga0209604_1001618_pt1 | contig 17829 bp, 15 predicted proteins | sample AD_UKC097_MetaG_FD_184405 | JGI IMG/M metagenome (GOLD analysis project Ga0209604, IMG submission 184405) | Active sludge microbial communities of municipal wastewater-treating anaerobic digesters from USA - AD_UKC097_MetaG (SPAdes) (version 2) | ecosystem: Engineered > Bioreactor > Anaerobic >... | reverse complement strand
ATTGCCTTGAACGCCGAAAAAAAAATAACGCTGGTTGTAGTCACGCACAACAGACTGCTGGCGGAAAGGATGTCCGGCAGAATCGGTCTGCGCGACGGGAAAATTTATGATTTTTAACTTCAAAACGGTCCGGCTTTTCTTCGTGGTTCTTCTTCTTTTGCTGGCAGCGGAGGCGCGCGCGGACGCCCCGAAGAAAATATGCATTCTGCCCTTTGAAGTTCACGCGCTTTCCGGAAGCGCCGAACTGCAGGCGTCGGTTTACAACAGCCTGCTTACGGAATTCCGCCGGGAAAAGAAAGTGGACGTCAAAACCCCGGCGGATTTTGAACCGGGCGGCCCCGTGCCCAACCGACAGGAAGCGGAGGCGGCGGGAAAAGCGCTGGGCGCCGATTACGTCGTTTTCGGCAGCGTTATGCAGTTCGGTGAAACCCTGAACATCGACGCGCAAATCATCGATGTCGCCGGAGAGAAAATCCTGCCGGCCGTTTCGGTTCAGGGAAAGGAAGCGGCGGCGCTGGCGGCGGCGCTGAAGCGGGAAATTCTGGACCGGGCGGGTCTCCTGGATAAAATCGCGCGCGTGGAAATCGCGGGCAACCGCAAGATCGGCGCGGACGCCGTCCGGCAGAAACTCAAAAGCAAGCCCGGAAATCCGCTGGATGAAGAAGACATCAGCGACGACATCAAAACCATCTTCAAAATGGGGTATTTTCTGGACGTCAGCGCCGACGTCGCGACGGAGGCCGCAGGCAAGGTGCTGACCTTCAGCGTGGTCGAAAAAGGCCTCATTTCGGAAATCCGCCTGGTCGGCAACAAGAAGGTGGACAAGGACGATATTCTGGAAGCCATGAGCGTGAAGGTGCGGCAAAGCGTCAATCCGGAAAACATCAAGCAGGACCTCCAGAAGATCAAGGCGCTTTACGACACCAAAGGATACTACAACGCCGAAATTACCGACCGTCTGGAAAAAGACGGCGAAAAGGATTTTGTTCTGATTCTGGATATCAAGGAGAACGACCGGGTTTATATCCGCTCCATTACGTTTGAAGGAAATGAATCCTTCACCACCAAAGAACTGGTCGGCATGATGGCGACGAACGAGCGCACCCTGCTGGGCTTCATTACGGACACGGGCATCCTGCAATCCCAGCAGATCAAGCAGGATGTTCAGCGGCTGACCGCTTTTTATTTCAACAACGGCTTCGTGAACGCCCAGATCGGCGAGCCGGTCATCACGCATGACGAAAAGGGCATCTACATCAAGATTGCCGTCCGCGAAGGCAAACGCTTCAAAATCGGCAAAGTGGAAATCTCCGGGGATTATCTGGAAAAAACCCGGGCCGACCTGTACGCGCAGTTAAAGACCAAAACCGGCAGCCATTACAGCCGGGAAGCGATCATGAAGGACATGGAGATGATCACGACGACGGCCAACGATGAAGGGTACGCGAATGCCGACGTCAATCCCCAGGTCTCCACGCATGAAAAAGAGCAGCTGGTGGATTTGAACTTCTTCCTGAAGAAAGGCGAACTGGTCCACATCGCCCGCATCGGCATTTCCGGCAACACCACCACCCGCGACAAAGTGATCCGCCGCTCGCTGTTCATCGTGGAGGGGGATCTGTACTCCTCCACCAAGCTGAAAAAAAGTTACGAAAATCTGAATCAACTTCGTTATTTTGAAGAAGTGGACATCCAGACGGACAAGGCGCCGGACAATCAAATGGACATCAACATCCGGGTCAAGGAAAAAAACACCGGGATGTTCATGATCGGCGCGGGATACAGCGCCGTGGACCAGGCGGTGATCATGGCGCAGATCGTTCAGCAGAATTTTCTGGGCTACGGGCAGACCATGAGCCTGAAGGCCTCGCTCGGCTCCAAAACCAACAACTACGAGCTGTCCTTTACCGAACCCTTCCTGTTTGACCTGCCGCTGTGGTTCAAGGCCGACGTCTGGAAATACACCAAGGAATACGATTCCTACACGCTGGACACGAAGGGTGTGGGGGCAACCGTTGGCCATCCGCTGTTCTGGAAAATTTTCGGCTATGTCGGCTACAAGTTCAGCGTCGACAACATCCAGGACATCAATTACGCCACGGCTTCTTACTACATCAAGGCGCAGGAGGGCGAACGGACGACGAGCGCGATCTCCTTCACGCTGTCCTTGGACACCACCAACGACATCATGTTCCCCAGCAAGGGCGTCAAGGCCAGCGCATCCGTCCAGTATGCCGGCATGCCGCTGGGCGGAAATACCAAGTTCATCAAATACGCCGCCTCCGCAACCGGCTTTACGCCGCTCTTCTGGGACATGGTCTTCTCCCTGAAAGGCCAGATCGGGTATCTGCAGAACAACGACGACAGCGACGACAAGATTCCCATCTATGAACGCTACGTGCTGGGCGGCATCAACACCCTGCGCGGTCTGCGCTATGTGGGGCCGACCAACCCGGGAACCAGCGACGTGATCGGCGGCACCACCATGCTCACCGCGACCGCGGAGGTGGTTTTCCCGCTCGTCAAAGACGCGGGGATAAAGGGCGTCGTGTTTTACGACACGGGCAACACCTGGAACGGAGGCTATTATCTCGACGACCTGAGAAGCACGTGCGGCGCGGGCATCCGCTGGTATTCGCCCATCGGCCCGCTTCGCCTGGAATACGGCTACGCGCTCGACAACAAGGGCCTGAACGACGACAGCAAGGGCCGCTGGGAATTTACCATCGGCATGTTTATGTGATAGAAGGTTTTGCATAATGCGTGATCATGTCATTTCGAAGGAGCGAAGCGACGAGAAATCTTAATACTTGCAAAGAGTTATGGATTTCTCCCTTCGGTCGAAATGACAAAGAAGAAGTCGAAATGACCATTTGAACATTGTGCAAAGCTCTCATGATAGAGCAATGAAAAAAATTTTCATCACTGAATCGTAATTTAACTGACTGAAGGAGGAGATTGTAAAATGAAAAAAAATGTTCTTTGGATCGCAGGACTCATGCTGCTTCTTTTTGCCTGGACAAGCACGGCGCTGGCCGCCGACAAGATCGGCTTCATCAATATGCAGACGATCATTCAGAATTCCAACGCGGGCAAGAAAGCGGCCGAAGACTTTAAAAAGCTGTTTGCCAAGAAACAGGAAAGCATCAAGGCCATGGAAAACGATGTGAAAAAGCTCAAGGACGAACTGGACAAACAGGGCGCCGTGATGACGGCCAGCGCGCGCAGCGACAAGGAAGCCGCCTACCAGCGGAAAATGCGCGACTACCAGATCCTCGTGGACGACACCAACAAGGAGCTGCAGAAACGCGACCAGGAATATTCACAGCAGCTGATCCCCGAAGTCCTGAAAGTGATCCGGGCCATTGCCGAAAAAGAAAAATACACCCTGATTCTGGACATCAGCACCATGCCGCTGCCCTACTTTGACAAGGCCAACGACATCAGCAAAAAGGTCATCGATGATTACAACCGGACGTCGGGCGCAAAAAAGTAAGCGTCGCTTAAGAACATGAAAAAAAGCATTGCGGAAATAGCCGCCCTGGTGGGCGGCACGGTCGCGGGCAATGGCCAAAAGCTGATCGGCGATATCCGGCCGATCGAGGAGGCGGGCGCGGACGATCTGACGTTTGTCTCCAATCCGAAGTATTTCAAATGGCTCAAAACCACGCTCGCTGGAGCGATCCTCGTCCCTCCGGGAACCGCCGCGCCGGGTAAAAACCTGATTGCCGTAGCCGATCCCTACGCGGCGTTCGGCAAGCTGCTGGCGGTTTTTTATCCGGTCGATCACGGCCCCGCGGGCATAAGCCCTGCCGCCTTCATCGAAGAAGGGGCTTCGGTCTCCCCCGAGGCGACCGTCATGCCCCGGGCGTTCATCAGCCGCGGCGCCCGCGTTGAAAAAGGCGTTGTGCTCTATCCCGGCGTGTTCATCGGCCGCGACGCTTCGGTCGGAGAAGATTCCGTCCTGTACGCCAACGTCTCCGTTTACGCCCGCTCGGTCATCGGCCGGCGGGTCATCCTGCATTCCGGGGTGGTCATCGGCGGCGACGGCTTCGGATTTTCCGCGCCGGGATCGCAGAACAAAAAAATCCCCCAGGTCGGCATCGTTCAAATCGACGACGACGTGGAGCTGGGCGCCAACACCACCGTGGACCGCGCCACACTGGGCAAAACCTGGATTGGGCGCAACGTGAAAATCGACAACCTCGTGCAGGTCGCGCATAACGTCGTCATCGGCGAAAATTCAGCCATCGCCGCCCAGACCGGCATCTCCGGCTCGACCAAAATCGGAAAAAGCGTCATCATCGGCGGGCAGGTCGGCATCGTCGGCCATATCACCATCGGAGACTCCGTGATGATCGGCGCCTCCTCGGGCATTCACAAGAGCATTCCCGCGGGCATGGTCGGCGGCGGCACGCCGTTTCTTCCCTTCCGGGAATGGCTGAAGGTCGAAGTCAGCAAAACCAAACTTCCGGAAATCCGCGCCAAAATGGAAAAACTGATCCGGCGCGTGGAAGAGCTGGAAGCCATCATTTCTAAAACTCGCGAAGGTGAACCATGAAAATTCATCCCACCGCCATCGTCGCGCCCGACGCCCAACTTGCAGAAGGCGTGGAAATCGGCCCATACAGCATCATCGGCAGCGACGTGGTCATCGGCAAGAATACCGTGATCGGTCCTCACACCGTCATTGACGATTACACCCACATCGGCGAAGGCTGCCGCATCTTTCAATTCTGCTCGATCGGCGCGCCCCCGCAGGATTTGAAATTCGGCGGCGAAAAGACGAGGGTGGTCATCGGCAACTTCAACACCATCCGCGAATTCGTCACCATCCACCGCTCGACGAGCGCCGACATCGGCGTCACCATCCTCGGCGACCACAATCTGATCATGGCGTACTGCCACGTGGCGCACAACTGCAAGCTGGGGAATCACATCATCATGTCCAACGTCGCCACGCTGGCCGGCCATATTCACGTGGAGGATTACGCCATCATCAGCGGTCTGTCGGGCGTCCATCAGTTCACGCGCATCGGGGCGCATTCGTTCATCGGCGGCGCGTCCGGCGTGGCCCGGGATGTCCCCCCCTACACGCTGGCCAACGGCAACCACGCCAAACTGTTCGGCCTGAATCTGATCGGCCTGCAGCGGCGCAATTTTTCCGATGAGACCATCAAAGCGCTCAAGGACGCCTACAAGATTGTTTTCCGCTCCGATCTGCTTCTGGAGGCCGCTCTGGAAAAAGCGCAAAAAGAGGTGGAGGATCTCCCGGAGGTCCGGCATTTTCTCACCTTCATCAAAAATTCGGAAAGAGGCGTCTGCCGCTGAGAGATAAAACATGACAGCAGAAAAAAAATTACGCATCGGCGTGGTCGGGATCGGCCATCTGGGCGGTTATCATCTGCAGAAATATGCCCGGATCGGCTCCTGCGTCATTGCCGGCGTGTCCGACAGCCAAATCGAAAAGGCCCAAAAGGCGGCCGCTCTTTACGGGTGTCCGGCCTTTGCGGACCACCGGGACATGCTGGATCGCGTGGATGCGGTCAGCATCGCCGTGCCGACGGGAGATCACTTCGCCGTCGCCCGGGATTTCCTGGCCGCCGGGGCCGACGCGCTCATCGAAAAGCCGCTTTGCGCAACGCTTGAGGAGGCCGACGAACTTCTGGCCCTGGCGCGGAAAAACCGCCTGATCCTGCAGGTCGGGTTTGTCGAACGGTTCAATCCCGCCGTGATGGCCCTCGAGCAGGTGATCACCCGGCCCGCCTTTATTGAAGTGCATCGCCTGCATCCCTTTTTTGAGCGCGGCACCGACGTGGACGTCATTCTGGATCTGATGATTCATGACCTGGATCTGATTCTGAGATTCGTGGACGCGCCGGTCACCCGCGTGGAGGCGGTCGGCGTTCCCATTCTTTCGGACAAGATCGACATCTCCAACGTCCGCCTGTCGTTTGCCACCGGCTGCATCGCCAACATCACGGCCAGCCGCATCAGCGCCAAGACCATGCAGAAGATCCGGTTTTTCGGCCCGGAAGGCTATCACTCCGTGGACTGCCGGAAAAGAGAGGTTCTGTCGTTTTCCAAAATCGCGGGCGCGGACGGCAAACCGCAAATTATCCAGAACGCCATCGAGCTGGGCAGCCATGATCCCCTCGAGGAAGAAATCCGCTCGTTTGTCGAAGCCGTGCGGGGCCGCTCGCAACCGCGGGTATCCGGAGAGGACGGCCGCAAGTCGCTGGCGCTGGCCATCGACATTCTGCAGAAAATGAAAACTCGTGAGGGCATGCCGGCATGATCCCGATGGTTGATTTGAAGAGGCAGTACGCCCGTCTGAAAAAAGAGATCGATGAGGCGCTGGGACGCGCGCTTGAGGAAACCCAGTTCATCCTGGGGCCGAATGTCGCCGCCCTGGAGCGGGAGGTCGCCGCCTATCACGGCCTGCCTTTTGCCGTCGGATGCGCCAACGGGACGGACGCGCTCCTGCTGGCTTTGCGGGCCTGCGGCATCGGCGCGGGCGACGAAGTCATCACCTCGCCGTTTACCTTCATCGCCACGGCGGAAACGATTGCGCTGGCCGGCGCCAGGCCGGTGTTTGTGGACATCTGTCCGGACACGTTCAACATCGACCCCGAAAAAATCGCTCCGAAAATTTCCCCGAAAACCAGGGCGATCATTCCCGTTCACCTGTTCGGCCATCCCGCCGACATGGCCCCGATTCTGGACATCGCGCGCGAGCATCACCTGAAAGTGATCGAAGACTGCGCGCAGGCGTTCGGCGCGACGTATCAGGAACAGCGCGTCGGCGCCTTCGGCGACGCGGGATGCTTCAGCTTCTTTCCCAGCAAAAATCTCGGCTGCTATGGAGACGGCGGCATGGTGATCACAAAAAACGAAGACATCGCCGCCAAAATCAAAATGCTGCGCAACCACGGCAGCGCGACGCGCTACTACCATTCCGAGGTCGGCTACAACAGCCGCCTCGATGAGCTCCAGGCCGCCATCCTCCGCGTCAAGCTGCCTCTCATTGACGAATTCAACGACGCGCGGCGCGCCAACGCCTCGCGGTACCGTTCGGCCCTGGCCGGTTTGGACCTCCTCCTGCCTTCGGAGCGCCCCGGCTCCCGGCATGTCTATCATCAGTTCACGCTGCGCGTTGCCAACCGCCAAAAGATCGCCGACGCGCTCGCGGATGCGGGAATCGCCTCCGCCGTGTACTACCCGGTCCCCCTGCACCTTCAGGAGGTCTTTCTTAAAATGTACGGCCCGCAGGAAAGCCTGAACATCAGCGAAGCCTGCGCCCGCGAAGTTCTTTCCCTGCCGATGTTTCCGGAGCTGACCGCGGAGGAAATCCGGCGGATCGCCGAAGTCATCCATCATGTTCGTTGAACCCGGCGGCAGGAAGGCAATCATGAACGAAAACAGCGGCCACGCCCCCAAAGTGATGATCGTCGCCGGAGAGGCCTCCGGCGATCTGCACGGCGCCCTGCTCGTCCGCGAAATGCTGGCCGTCAATCCGACGCTGCATTTTTTCGGCATCGGCGGCAATCGAATGCAGGAAGCCGGCGTAAAGCTGCTGGCGCACGCGGCGGACATTGCGGTGGTGGGCGTATCGGAAGTGTTTTCGAAAACCGCCGCCTTCCTTCGGATCATCGCCAAAATGCGAAAATCCCTGGACCGGCTGAAGCCGAACCTGGTCATCCTGATCGATTTTCCCGATTTCAACCTCAACATCGCAGCCCGCGCCGCCAGAAAAAGAGGCGTTCGGATCTTTTACTACATCAGCCCGCAGGTGTGGGCCTGGCGCGAGGGGCGCGTTGAACAGATCAAAAAACTGGTGGATGAGATGGCTGTGATTCTGCCGTTTGAAGTGGATTTTTACGCCGCGCACGGATTTGACGTCCACTATGTCGGGCATCCCCTGCGCGACATTGTGAAAACACCGTTCACGGCGTCGCAGGCCCGGGCTCACTTCGGCCTTGCGGAAGACAAAACGACCATCGGCCTGCTGCCCGGGAGCCGGAATTCGGAAATCCAAAAGCTCCTGCCGGAAATGGTCGAGGCGGCGCGAATCATTTCCCAAAAGATCCCCGGGACGCAGTACATTCTGCCCCTGGCGGATACTCTTGAGGAGAAAACCGTCGCCGGCTTTCTGAGCGACTCCGGCCTGAATGTCAAAATCGTCGCCGGGCACACTTACGACGTCCTGGCCTGCTGCGACCTGGCCATCGTGACCTCCGGAACGGCGACGCTGGAGACCGGCCTGATGGGCGTGCCGATGGTCATCGTTTACAAGGTCTCCCTCTTTTCGGAGCTGATCGGCCGGATGATCATCCGGCAGCAGCACATCGGACTGGTCAATATTCTGGCCGGCAAAACCGTCGCCCCGGAATTGATTCAGCGCGACGCCCGCGGCCCGCGCATCGCGTCCGAGGCTCTGGCCATTTTGCAAAACCGGGAAAACAGACAACAGATCATCCGGGATCTGGGCAACATCCGCGACAAGCTCGGCGAACCCGGCGCCGCGAGAAGAGCTGCGCAAATCGCCTGCAATATGATATAGGACGACCCATGAAAACGTTTCAAAGATTATTTATGATGGCCAAGCAGTATTACGTGCGCTTTATTTTTGCCGCGATCTGCATGGTCATTGCCGGCGGTCTGCAATCCGCGCTGCCGCTGATTGCCAAACCCGCCATTGACGAAATTTTTATGAGCAAGAACATAACCGCGCTGAAATGGATTCCTTTTGCCGTCATCGCGATCTTTTTGTTCAAGGGGCTGGCCAACTACGGACAGAACATTCTGATGAGCTCCATCGGACTGCGCATCGTCACGAACCTGCGCAACCAACTTTACGAGCAGATCCAGAAGCAGTCCCTGTCGTTTTTCGCCGAGCATCCCACGGGGCTGCTCATGTCGCGGATCACCAACGATGTGCAGTCCGTTCAAACCGCGTCGTCGGAGGCCATCACGGCGCTGGTCAAGGACACCTTCATGCTGATTTCGCTTGTCGGCGTCATTTTCTACACGGACTGGAAGCTCGCGCTGATCGCCATGGTCGTTTTCCCGCTGACGATTTACCCGATTTCCCGCTTCGGCAAAAAAATGAGAAAGGTGACCACCTCCTCGCAGATCGCCATGGGAACGCTGAACTCGCTCTTGCAGGAGACCATTTCCGGAACACGCATCGTCAAAGCCTTCTGCATGGAAAAATATGAAAATGAGCGGTTCGCCGCGGAAAGCGAACGGTTGTTCAAATACAGCATGAAGGCCGTTTCCGTAAACGCCATTTCCAGCCCGCTGATGGATTTTCTGGGCGGTCTGGGAATCGCCGCCGTCATTACTTACGGCGGCTACAACGTCGTGCAGGGCAACTCCACCCCCGGCACGTTTTTCTCCTTTATCGCCGCGATGCTGATGCTCTACGAACCGATCAAGCGCCTCACCAACGTCAACAACACCATCAACCAGGGCATCGCCGGCGCCGACCGGATTTTCAGCATCATCGACCGGACCCCGGACATCGAGGACAGGCCCGGCGCCGTCACCCTGCCGCCGGTTTCCCGGGGAATCGACATTGAAAATGTCACGTTCTGCTATGAAACAACACCCGTGCTGAAAAACATCAATCTTTCCATCAAAGCCGGGGAGGTCATCGCGTTTGTCGGCATGAGCGGCGGCGGCAAAACGTCGCTGGTGAATCTGATTCCCCGCTTTTATGACGTTTCCGCGGGCCGCATCCTGATCGACGGCCATGACATCCGCGACGTCACCCTGCAGTCGCTTCGCGACCAGATTGCCATCGTCACCCAGCAGACCATCCTGTTCAATGACAGCGTCAAAAACAACATCGCCTACGGCGACATCCAGCGGACGGAGGAAGACATCTACAATGCGGCCCGCGCGGCCAACGCCCATGATTTCATCCTGCGGCTGCCCAACGGCTACGACAGCAACATCGGCGAACTGGGAACCAAACTCTCCGGCGGAGAAAAGCAGCGCATCTCCATCGCGCGGGCGCTGCTCAAGGACGCTCCGATTCTCATCCTGGACGAAGCGACTTCTTCGCTGGACACGGAAGCGGAAATCGAAGTCCAGGAAGCGCTGGACAACCTCATGAAGGGGCGCACCACGCTGGTCATCGCGCACCGCCTTTCCACGATCCGCAACGCCGACCGGATCATCGCGCTGGTCAACGGAGAAATCGTGGAGGAAGGAAACCACGACGCGCTGATGGAGAAAAAAGGCGAATACTACCGATTGTACAACCTGCAGTTCAAGGACGAGGGAAACGGCAATGATCGACTGGCAAAGGGTTTGGAATGAGGACGATCCGGTTCGCCGCTTCAGTCCCACCCGGGCAATCCTCCATCTGGGCTCCCTGATCTACCGGCTGATCGTCTTCTCCCGCAACCGTCTTTACGACCGGCAAATGCTGAAGTCCGTCCGGCTCGCCTGTCCGGTGATCAGCGTGGGAAATCTGACCGTCGGCGGCACAGGCAAAACCCCCTGCGTAATCGGACTGGCAAAAATGTTGACGCGGCACGGATACCGGCCGGCCGTCCTCAGCCGCGGATACGGCGGCCAAAATACCGGACCCGTCAGGATCGTTTCCGACGGAGCAAATGTAGAACAAAGCGCAGCAGAGACGGGCGACGAACCGCTGCTGATCGCCCGGTCGCTGCCCGGCGTTCCGGTAATCACCGGCGCCCGACGGACACTGACCGGACAGTCAGCTATCGAACGATTCAACGCCGACGTGCTGATCTGTGATGACGCATTTCAACACCGGCAGATTTTTCGGGACATCAACATCGTTTTGCTGGACGCGGAAAGGCCGCTGGGCAACGGCCGCCTGCTGCCGCGCGGCGAACTGCGCGAACCCGCGGAGAGTCTCCGGCGCGCGGACTGCATCGTGCTGACGCGCGCCGACAAAACCGGGCCGACGCCCGCCCGGATCGCGCGGATCGCGGATGCCTCCGGCATTCCCGTCTTCCGCGCCGTTCACCGTTTCAGGGAGCTGATCGGACCAGGCGGCGGCGTCCTGCCGCCCGAACATCTCCGGGGCAAAAAAGTCTGCGCCTTCTGCGGCATCGCGAAGCCCGCTTCTTTTAAGAAAATCCTGCTCGAAGCGGAAGCGGAGGTCTTGTCTTTTATTGACTTTCCCGATCATTACGTTTACAACCGCGACGACCTGGAAGCGCTCCGCAGGCATTTTTCGGCGCAAAACGCCGATTGTCGGCTGACCACGGAAAAAGACGCCATGCGCCTGGAGGCCTTTCCGGATTTCTTAAAAACGCTTTTCGTCGCGCGCGTGGAAATGGAAATTCTGCCGACCACGCCGTCCTTCGAGGACTTTATTATAAACAGGCTGTAGGGCGCGGTCCCCGAACGCGCCGCATGACGGACGCGAGAAAAAAGATTTAAGAAAAAGCAATAAATACAGGCAATGGGCGATAAGATGAGTTTGAAACTAAAAATTGTAATTCTGATCTTTCGCGCCGTTCCCCTTGCGGTCCGACGGGCCGTCTTCTCCGGTCTGGCCGGGCTGGCGTATCACCTGTCGCTGAAGCACAGGCTCATTGCCCTGCATAATCTCATTCGCTCTTTTCCGAAAAAGCCTATCGATGAAATCGTCGACATCGCCAGGGTTTCCTACAAAAATTTTGCCCTGATTTTTGCGGAATTTCCGGAAATTCTTTGTCTTGACAGAAACAATATTGGGAAATGGGTTTCCGTCCGCGGACTGGAGCATTACGAATCGGCGCTTCGCGAAGGAAGGGGCGTCGTGCTGATCACGGCGCACTTCGGCAACTGGGAAATGGGCCTGGCCGCCATGGCCCTGCTGTCCCGCCCGCCGACCTTCGTGGCGCGGACGCTCGACAGCGCGATCCTTGAAGAGGGATCCATTTATATCCGCTCGACGGTGGGGATCGGCATCATTCACAAGGAAAACGCCATGCGGCCCATGCTTCGTCTATTGAAGCAGGGCGGAGCCGTCAAGATGTTGATCGACCAGAACGTTGCCGCTGATGAGGGCGTTTTCATCAACTTCTTCGGGCGGCCGGCCTGTGCAACCCCAGGAGTTGCGTTAATGGCGATGCGCTCAGGAGCTGCCGTTCTTCCGGTCTTTACAAGCCGCATGCCCGACGGCACATATCTGACCGAAATCGGTCCGAAAGTGGAAACCGTCTACACAGGGGACAGACGCCGCGATGTGGCGACCAATACGCAAAATTACGCGACCATCATTGAGAACCACATCCGCAAATATCCGGAACAATGGCTCTGGATACACCAGCGCTGGAAGACCAAGACTAGCCAGGCGAGAATAGTGACTGGTGGATAGTGGATGGAAAAAAAGTGATGAGTGAAAAGTGACGAGTGAAAAGATGGGCGAGGGGCAATGGGAAGCAACAAGAAGAGAGCTTTGAATAACTGCCATTTTTGTCATTTCGACCGAAGGGAGAAATCCATGTCCCGAATGCAATGAGGGATCTTTAGATTTCTCGTCGCTCGCGCTCCTCGAAATGACATTTTTCAAAGGTCTCGTCCGCACTACGTAAAAAAAGTTGTAGGGAACGGTCGCGTGACCTCGCGTGCCCTTTAGGGTATTAGGTTATTCAAACCGTTCCCTGCGAGGTCATAGGCAACGGGGAAAGATGCTGGAAGTAAAAAATAAATTGCCGCGGGAAGGACTGAACAAAATCCTGATCCGCGGCACCAACTGGATCGGCGACGCCGTGATGACGCTGCCCGCTGTCGCATCCGTGCGCGCGGCCTATCCCGGAGCGCATCTGTCCATTTTAGCCAAGCCGCCTGTCTCCGATATCTACAAAATGTTTTCCGCTGCCGACGAAATTCTTCCCTATCCGCGGAAATTCGACAATGTGCCGGGCGTCCTTCGCCTGGCGTATTCGCTCCGGCCGAAAAAGTTCGATGCGGCCATTTTGCTGCAAAACGCCATCGAGGCAGCCATCATCGCACTTGCTGCCGGCATCGGCGTGCGGGCCGGCTACAACTCCGACGGCCGCGGCTTTCTGATGACGCATCCCGTCCGGCGAACCGCAAACATCCTCCGCGTCCACCAGATCGATTATTATCTGGAAATGGTCAAAGCGCTGGGCTGCGCGGATGTGGATCGCGCGCTGCACCTGGAAACGCGCCTTTCAACCGCGGCCGCGCGGGAAATCCTTCACAAATACCTGCCGGAAAACAACAGGCCCCTCATCGGCATCGCGCCCGGCGCCACGTACGGACCGGCCAAACGGTGGCTTCCGGAAAGATTTGCACAGGCGGGAGAGAGCCTGGCAAAAAAATTGGATGCAAAAGTTCTTCTTTTCGGAGGCGGGGACGATCGGGAAACAGCCGAGCTGGTGCGCGGGCAGGCACAAACGGATATGATCAATCTGGCGGGCCGCGCATCGCTTCCGGACTCGGTTTATCTCATCTCGCAGTGCCGGCTGTTTCTAAGCAACGATTCGGGCCTCATGCACGTGGCGGGCGGCTTGAATATCCCGACGGTCGCGATTTTCGGCTCCACCAATCCGGTGACCACGTCGCCCGCGGGAGAAAGAACGATGCTGGTGCGCAAAGAAACGCCCTGCAGCCCCTGTTTGAAAAAAACCTGTCCGACGGACTTCCGCTGCATGACCGCGGTCACCGTCGAAGACGTCGTCGCGGCGGCGCTGACCCTGCTCAACGGAACAGCCGGTCCACGCCCCGATAACCAAAAGAGTTGACGCCGGATGAAAAAAAACGCAGCCATCTTTCTGGACCGGGACGGAACCATCAACGAAGAAGTCGGCTACCTCGACTCTCCGGACAAACTGGTGATTTTTCCGTTCACCTTTGAAGCGGTCCGTCTGATCAACCAAAGCGGTTTCAAGGCGATTGTCGTCACCAACCAGGCCGGCGTCGCCCGGGGCCTGTTCGGCGAAGACCTTGTGGAAAAAATTCACGCTGCCCTGCGGGAAGCGCTGCGTCAAAAGGCTGCTCTCATCGACGCGTTTTACTACTGTCCCCATCATCCAACCGAAGGCTCGCCTCCCTACCGGCGAAGCTGCGACTGCCGCAAACCGGCGCCCGGCCTGTTTTTGCAGGCGGCCCGGGAGCTGAACCTTGACTTATCCGCGTCCTGGATGATCGGAGACCGATACAATGATATCGAGGCCGCCCACCGGGCCGGCGCGAAAGGCATCCTCGTCAAGACGGGCTACGGAGCGGCTGCGCTTTCCGGCGAGGGGCCCGACACCGAGACGCCGGCGGGCAGGCCGGACCTCATCGCGGACAACGTCCTCGAAGCCGTCCGCTTAATTCTGGAGGGCCGGGCATGAATCCAAAAACGAGTAAAGCAGACGCTTCCCGCACCCCGGCGATCGGCCAGCATCCGAACCAAACCCCTTCTCCGCAGAAGAAAGACCCTTCGCGGCAAGCGAGAGAAAGCTTCAACATTCTGATCGTCAAACTGAGCGCCATCGGCGACGTGATTCACACACTCCCGTCCCTCTCGGAGCTGCGCCGCCTTTATCCCGAAGCTCACATCACCTGGGTTGTGGAAGAAGCGGCGACCGATTTAATTCTCGGCCATCCGCATCTCGACGAAGTATTGGTTTCCCGGCGCAAAAGCTGGATAAAAGATTTTCAGTCGGGAAAAGTCGCGGCGGCCCTGCGCGACGCGCGATTGTTTATCCGCCGGCTCAGGCGCCGCCGCTACGATCTCGTCATTGATTTTCACGGCCTTCTGAAAAGTGCAGTGGTGGTTTTTTTAAGCGGAGGGAAGAGAAAACTGGGATATGATTCCTGGCAGGAAATGAGCGGCTTGTTTCTGAATGAAAAAATCCCGGAAGACATGAGCAAGCATGCGGTGGACCGCTACCTGGATTTTCTTCGTTATCTGGGCGCGGACGTCGGGAAGGCTGAATTCGTTCTCCCCCTGACGGACGGCACCAGGGAGCAGGCTTGCCGTCTTCTGGATCAATATCAACTGGCGGAAAAAAGCTACATCGCCGTCAACCCCGTCGCCTACTGGGAAACCAAGCTCTGGGACAACGGAAAATTCGCGCAGTTGGCCGACGCCATTCGGGATCAATTGAAGCTGGATGTGATTTTTACGGGAAACGACGGGAGGGACGCGGCAGATATCCTGTCGCGCATGAAAGGAAAAGGAATCAATCTGGGAGGGAAGACCAGCCTGCCCGTGCTGGCCGAAATCTACAAAAGCGCCCGGGCCGTCATCACTACCGATTCCGGCCCCATGCATCTGGCGGCGGCGGTCGGAACGCCGGTGGTCGCGCTTTTCGGCCCCACCGATCCGGCCCGGACAGGCCCGTATGGAGAAGGCCACACGGTTATCCGGGCGGACCTCGCCTGCAGTCCGTGCCTGCTGAAGAAATGTCCGACCAGGGAATGCATGGCCGCCATCACGCCCGATCAGGTCTTTACCGCACTAGAGCGCATCATCCGGCGACAGGGTAACGAGCGATGAGTGGAAAGTGATGAGTAGGGAACGGTTTGAAACCGCTCCCTACAGGTCAGGGGTCATAGGTGATGGGTGTCATGGTGAGCTTGTCGAACCATGACAGAAATGATTGGCAGCCATCCTTCGACGGGCTCAGGATGACATCAAGCTCAGGATGACATTCTTTTTGAACCAAAGTCTTCAAAACGGACTCAAACCGCGGGCGCCGAAACTTTCATCCAGGCCGAGCTTCCACGCGTTGTCTTCCTTGAAAAGTTTCAGCACGGCAGGCTTCTCGGATTTCTTGTATTGCAGAATCACTTCCGCCTCTTTGGACCCGATTTTCCCCATTTCCCATTTGCTGTCCCGAAGCGCAATGTCCGGATTGAAAACAAACAGGAAGCCGTCCCAGTAAGCCTTCGCGATTGCCCCGCCGGCCGAAAATTCTTTGAGCAGCGCTTCGTCGTTGGTTTCGACGCCGGCTTTTTTATTTTCCTTGCGCACGTCGCTGATAATCTTCGCTCTGGATTTGGCGGAAAGACTGCTCCAGACGGCCGCATAATTTTTATTTTTCAGTTGAACAAAAAAACTTTCCGTCGCCGATAAAATCTTTTCCTGCTCTCCCGGCCCGCTATTTTGCGCCAAAGCAAAATTTGCGGGGAAGAGCAGGAAGAACGCAATCAGGATCAGCATGGCCCGCGCAAACGGAACGCCTGCCTCATGCGGACGCGGGACAAAATTCCTGTTTGAAAAAAATTCACCGGATTCCCGCCTTCGAGACTGTGTCACAATGTCATTGCGAAGGAGCGAAGCGACTGAAGCAATCTCATCAGCAGATGAATACTCAAGATTGCCACGACGCCTGAGAGGCGTCTCGCAATGACGATTATCCATTTCGCCATGGTCTCTTCGCGGGAGTGGCCATGTTGCGTGCATGTGCATTACCTGATTACGCAAAGTTTTCATCCGAATGAATCCCATCGCAACAAACTAAAATGTGGACTGTTATAAAAAAGGCGAAAACATGAACCGGTTTGACCGGCCTGTTTTCGCCCTTTGCAATATCTTTTCAAACAAAGAGACTAGTGGTGAACGGGGGTTGTGTGTGTCGGAGTCGTGCTGTTGCTACTGCCTGACGCAGCAACACCAACCGCCACAGCGCCTGCCACAACGGCAGCGGCTGTTGCAATCGTACCAACGCCAATGCCCGCCACAGTAAGACCACCCGCAGCAGCGCCTGCCGCACCGGCAGCGCCTGCCGCGCCTGCACCTGCTGCCGCCGCGCCGGCCGCACCCGTACCAGCACCTGCAGCGCCTACACCACCCGCGCCAACGACGCCCGCGCCTCCTCCAGCGCCTGCACCCGCTGCACCGGCGCCCGCGCCGGCTCCTGCGCCTGCACCGCCACCTGCGCCACTACCTACAGTAGCACCACCGCCTGCGCCAGCGCCGGTACCCGACTGGCAAAATGCCATAGACGGCACAAACGCGACAAGGCAGAAAATCATTGCAATCAGTCCGACAACATCCACCAGCTTTTTCATTTTACTTTCCTCCCCCTGTACTCATATATTTATTTCAAATTATACCCGGGTTGTCCCTATTTTCTTTCCTGCAAAAAGCGAAAAAAACTCCTCTAATCAATTAGACTCTGTGTATTCTTAAATTTTAATGAACAGTTTTAATTTAGGTTAATCGTAAACGTACTTTACTATCGCCTGCTTTATGCCTCTTTCGGCCTGCCTTTGTCAAGCGGAAAATATGGTTTCAAAACAAGTATTTTTCAGTAGGATTGTACTGATTTTTCAGTTTTAAGGTGCATGGTTCGACGAGCACACCATGACACCTATGAGCCAGGGAACGGTTTGAATAACCTAAAGGTCACGCGACCGTTCCCTACAACCATTTACCTTGCGGCGCGTTCGGGGACCGCGCCCTACAACCATCCACCAGTTCTGCTATGAGCCATGAGATTTTTCCCCTCGACTGTTTTTTACCATCCACCATCCACTCACCACTCGACGGAACGCTCACGAGCGTTCCCCACACATCACTAAACCTTCATCACCGAATCCTGGTATTGAGCAATCGCTGCATCAACCGTCAGCAGCAGCATCCCTTCCGCGCGGGCCTGGGCAAGAAGCAGGCGGTCGAACGGATCTTTATGAAGAGGCGGCAACGAATCAACTTTCAAGGCATGTTCAGCAGTGACAGAAACCTCCGCATAACCATTTGACACCAGCAGTTTTCTCAAACGATAGGGATCCGCCTTGAAATCTTTTCGTCCAAGTCCCAGCTTAATAACAATTTCCCAGATACTTACCGCGCTAAAGAACAGACTATTATCCGGCGATGACAAAAGGCCT
>Ga0209604_1001613_pt1 | contig 17865 bp, 19 predicted proteins | sample AD_UKC097_MetaG_FD_184405 | JGI IMG/M metagenome (GOLD analysis project Ga0209604, IMG submission 184405) | Active sludge microbial communities of municipal wastewater-treating anaerobic digesters from USA - AD_UKC097_MetaG (SPAdes) (version 2) | ecosystem: Engineered > Bioreactor > Anaerobic >... | reverse complement strand
CCCGCTGTCAGGCTGGCAACGACGCCCTAACAGGTCGGTATATGCAATTGGTCCTCTACACCAGGAGTGCGAAAATACGCGCCGCGGCGACTCAGAGGAAATGTACTTATAACCGAAGCGTCAGCAATAATAGGTTTTCAGATAATTCATTTAATGCCAGGATTCTAATAGCTATATTCTTCTCAGAGACGAATAGAACCAATTAAAATGAAACGTGTTGTGCGGTTGAAAATATGTCCTGGAATCTTGAGCGCATTACACCTTATGTTTAAGAAGGTTACATTCACACGAATTTTTATCGATTAACAATAACTGGCTTATTGTTATTCGATAAATTCTTTACCTGAAACGATAATAATTTTGACAAAAACTGCCACGCTTCATACACTCAACCGTTTTCATTATGAACATATCACTGATAGCAAACATGAATATTTCCTCAGACTATGAAAATCATAAAAATAATATCCAGCCCATTCATAAAAAAGTGCGAATTTGGCATACAGATGAACACTGATGCAGTAATGCTGAAATATGGAACGATTTTTGTGTAATTATCCATAGTGTAATTAGGCTTTAACCTTTTTAAGGCCCTGATGCACATAACGATTAAGCTTATATACATAATACTATGAAAAAGGCTGCTCTGATGATTTTGGCATCAATAATTTTTCTATCATGCGGGAAAGAAAACAATGATATTCTTATTGGGAAATGGAGGCTTGTAAAAGGTTATGATATAATGGCTGGTGGTGATTACGACATCCCTGACGAAGACCAAAGATTTGAAGAATATACTATGGACAATATAAGAATTCAATATGACTTAAATGAAAACGAAATATCCAGGTGTAATTATTCAGCGACAAATACCTCTGTTACAATTTTTGGGAAAGAGGATGGTGGAGATGAATGGAGCTTCACTTATCAGTATTGGTTTCAACACGATACTCTTGCAATAAAACATGATGGAGGTTGGGAGTACTATAATGAGTATTTTATCCGTGTCAGATGATGATGTAATTCGTTGAAATGAAAAAGCAAATCAAATTCGGTGTACCAAACCTGGTCATTGTACCAGGTCTGGTTTGTATAATGTTATCAGGCTGCTCCACATTTAACAAGATATACTCGGAAGAGGATATTGTTTACTCAACCAAAAGATTTGAACTCAAATATGACTGTAAAGACCGGGATCGAAGAATGCCTTTCTATTTCACTCAGTCAATCGTTAAGGAAGTAGATCAAAACAATAATGTGTCTTATCGCGCCTATGACGTTCTGTCCCTGACCAGTTCCAGCTTCAAATTTGATGAGAAGGCAGTCTTGATTATTGATAATAAGCCATATCCCATGGTGATTGATAGAATTGAACTTGAAAATGTGAAAACCATTTCAGAAAACAGTACTGATATCCAAACCTTAGACTCAACAACCGTTTCTGTAATCACGGGGTATTCAGAAAACAACAGGAAAATTACCAGATTCAGCTACAAGATACCGGTTTCAACTATGATGGAAATCAAAAAGGCAAGTAAGATATATATTCGTTACTACTCTGGCCCGAATATGATAACAGTTAAACCTAAAAAAATTAGCATTAAGAAGATAAAAGAGTTGATCGACACTTAATAAATCTTTGTGTTTGATGACAGGAACGTATAGGCAATATCTTTGTCATAGTTTTTATACTATACTTTGACAATTTCATCTTGAACCCCACATGAATTGCATACACAAACACGTAATGAATATAATTTTCAAACATGTGGGTTCCCTGTCTGCCGACAGGCAGGCATCAGACCATTGAAATAATAATTATATACTGATGAAACAAAATCTTCATAAAAACTTAACACCTTTTCTCTCCTGGTTATATATAAGGCGAGTATTTTTGTATTTATCTGACTTTTAGATGTGTGAAAACGAAATCCTCTTTTTTACTAATCTTTTCGATTACTGCTTTTTATATTGGCTGGGGAGTCTCTCAGCTAATAAGTATAAAAACGCGATACTCACTACTGTCAAGCCTGTTGTTTTCTGTTGTTTTTACAGGTCTGATCGGTTGTTTTATCCCAATATATTTAAAGAACAGATTTCATTGGAGCTACAATAAACCAGGTTCAAACAGAATAGCAGGTTATCTTTTCCTGATCCTGGCAATAGTGTTTTCAACAATATTATCGGGAGCTTTTGTTAAAGCCATTGATTTGAAATATTCGTGGAGCTTGATTCTGAAATATATACTGCTGTTTTTCCCTATGTCTCTGGGAATTGGCTTGTTCGCGTTTTTATTAATTCCTAACATGATACAGGATTGGAATAAGAACAAAATTAAAAGCGTATTGTTAGTTTTTTCAATAAGCTTCTTTTTCTTTCTCTCATTTTATGTTGATTCCCTGTTTCAGGATATTGAGTTAGCCGCTACTATGGGATTTATCGGATTGTTACTGGGACTGAGCTATGTCTTTCTTGGAAACTTCTGGGTTGTTTATCTGGCGCTTTTTATAATAATGTTGGTGAACACATTAGCTGACAACAAGTACGATGAATATAGCTACTGGGTTGTAATTGTCAGTACTCTATTGTCTTTAACAATACTTATGTTTGATTTTATAAAGAATAGAAAAAACAAAAACCTATATAAGAATGACAACGGGAAAAGATAAATCACTTCAGACCGTCCTGGATAAAATGGTTGATGCCAAAAAAGTATTCGGGACATCTTTTGCTTTTAAAAAAGATGGAGTTACCTGGCAAGGGGCATCGGGTAATTTAACCATAGACCGACCTTACTTTATTGCAAGCACCACGAAATTATTTACCACTGCGATAATTCTGAAACTGAGAGCAGAAGGCAAATTAAGTCTGGAAGACAGAATAAGTAAATACATTGATGCTTCAATTTTATCCAGACTACATGTTTACAGAGGGGAAGATTACTCCGAAAAACTAACTGTCAGACACTTACTTTCTCACACATCGGGTCTTCCTGACTATTTTCAAGACAAAGGAGCAAGCGGGAAGAGTCTGGAAAATGAAATAATGGCAGGTAATGACCAGTTCTGGACTTTTGAACAAGCAATTGAAAGGTCAAAAAAAATGTCTCCTCTTTTTGCACCTGGAACAAAAGGAAAAGCAAAATATTCTGATGCCAACTTTCAGCTTTTGGGAAAAATCATTGAATCCATAACGGGCAAGTCCTATTCCGAAAACTGTCAGGAGCGTATAATTCAACCACTTGATTTGTCAAAAACCTACCTCTATCAGGATGCAACTGATGAAACACCCATGATGTTATATCACAAAAGCAAGAAATTGAATATCCCCAAAGCAATGACATCTTTTGGAGCAGACGGAGGGATGGTTTCAGTTTCTGCCGATATGCTTCTTTTCATTGAAGCATTTTTCACAGGCAAATTGTTCCCGTTAGCCTATATCGACGAACTGCAGGAATGGAACAAGATTTTCCCCCCAATGCGTGCAGGTGTTGGCATTCATCTGTTCAAACTTCCCCGGATTTTTGATCCTACAGGCGCAATTCCATATTTTATAGGACACTCAGGACTTTCAGGTGCTTTGGCATTTTACAGTCCAAAGGAAAATCTTTATATCGCCGGAACCGTAAATCAAACAGCACATCCCGACATCTCTTTCAGGACAATGATTTCATTAACACAACGCATACTGAAGAGATGAAAGATAAAGGCAATTCAATTACAGTTTTTAATGCCGGATTAATCGGGGTTTTCTTTCTTTTGGCCTTTTTAGCTTATGGTATCGGAAGACAATTATTCGAAAGTACTGATAATCCTGAAAAGTACTTAGGTGCATTACTAATTGTCTCCAATTCGGTGATGGTTCTGTTTATCGGGATTTTATTGAGAAGAACATTGAAACGATACAATCCAACGGTTGGCAATATTTATCTTTTTACAAGAATATTTGAAGCTTTAGCACTTTCAACAATATTCTTAAACGGAAATGTATCAGATGACCCGGGATATTTTTTTGCAATGCTGGTTTTGGGAATTGGCAGTATTCCAATGTGTTTGGCATTGCTTAAACACAAAATTACACCATCCTGGCTCGCGATTTGGGGTGTGATAGGCTATGCCGTTTTTGCCTTTGGCTTTCTGATGGAGCTGTTTGGAAAAGAATGGAGCATGTACCTTCTTGCTCCCGGCGGACTTTGGGAGGTAACTTTTGCCATTTGGTTAATTGTTCGCGGGAGTAAAATTGTAAAACTAAAACAAATCAATTCATAAGCATTATTGATGATAATCTTAAAGGATGTAATTATTTCAGGGGAACGTTTCATAATAGAATAAGATGACGAACATGCTCGAAGAAAAATCATTAAAAACACCAAATGGTGAGATTTATTATTGGTTTAGCAAAAATCGAATAAATTCAGATTTGTGCATTGTTTTCTGTCATGGTTTGACAGCAGACCATTCATTGTTTGAAAAACAAATTGATTTTTTTACATCCAGATATAAAATATTACTATGGGATATTCCTTTACACGGGAAATCAATTCCCTATAAAAACTTTACGTATGATAATGTTGTAGACGGGCTAAATCAGATAATCGAAAAGGAATGTGCAAGCAAACTTATTTTTGTTGGGCAATCGGGGGGAGGATTTATTTCACAGGCATTTATCAATAAATATCCCGATAATGTGCATGGCTTTGTTGGTGTCGGAACCACACCTTTGGGTTTGAAATACTATAAAAAATCAGAACTCTTTTGGGTAAAACATTTTGCGACTATTGCAAAATTGTATCCTTATTCACTTTATCGCAAAGTTTGCCCGAAAAAAGTGGCTGTAACTCCGGAAGCGCGGGATAATATGTACAAAACATTGGTGAGTTTAAGTAAAAAGGATATGCTAAATGCAACCAATGCGGTTTATCAGGAATTTTTGAAGGTTAAGGAGAGCGTTCAGTTTCCTTTCCCTATCCTGTTAACTTATGGAGAGTTTGATAAAGTTGGATTGGTTGCAAAATACAATCAGAACTGGGCGAAGGCGACAAATGCCAGATTAAAAGTGATAAAAAATGCTTCGCACAATGCAAATTATGATAATTCCATGGAATTCAATCATATACTTAATGATTACATAAGAGAGAGAGTGAATAATGAAACCCACATGTATGAAATGCACAAACACTTATGTATATAATTTTCAAACATGTGGGTTCTCCCGCTTGAGCGGGGACCTTTAAAATAAAACTATATGGGGATGAAAAGAGTTTTCATGAAAGACAAATCCAAACTGGTAGAAAGGAATAAAGCACATAAGATTGAACTTTTTACCGAAGAATTAATAAAAGAGCTTCCTGAACCTTTGAAAAAATTCCTTCGGGTTTGCGGGTACATTAACATGCCTGTTCCCGTAAATGCCAATGTTTATTGGACTGAAACCTGGTTAAAAATGTCGCCAACCAAAGATTGGGGAAAACTTCATACAACACAATTCAATTCCGTGAAGCCCATAGCCAGGGTAGCTTATATGAAATTTTTAACTATGCCTGTGGCAGCAAGAGACTTATATCGGGATGGATATGGGGAGATAAACGGAAAGCTATTGAATTTGATTAAAGTAGCTTTCGATAACAGTAAAGAAGTGGCTCAATCGGCACTGATAACGACATTCTGTGAGTTTATGCTTATCCCGGGCTATCTGCTCCTTGATAATGTGAAATGGGAACAGATAGATAATTACTCTGTCAGAGGAGTACTTACAGATAATGAAATTGAAGTTTCAGGGATATTCTACTTTAACAAAGAAGGGTTATTTACACATTTTGAAACTTACGACCGGTATTTTACAACCGGCAAAAACAGCTATAAGAAAGTTAAGTTCTCGATTATCGTGGACAGCTATAAAAAGCAGGACAACTTAAGAATTTCCGAAAAAGTGAAAGTTATGTGGCATTTGCCTGAAGGTGATTTTGAATATTACAAGGGAATAGTCGATAAAATAGAGTTTAATGTGTTTGAATAAAACATGAGCCGAAATGGAAATGAAGAAAATATTGCTTGCTGTTGTAATGATATTTGCCATATATCTTCTAATACAGGGTGTTAGATGTTCTTTGGATTTAAGGAAAGCCAAAGAAAAACTGAATGCATACAATACGAGAGAAATAGAATTATCCTACGGCAAGATTACTTATATAGACGAAGGGCAAGGTGAAGTTATTCTATCTGTTCATGGAATTTTTGGTGGTTATGATCAGGCCTATGAGAATATTAAGAACAGGGTTGAAAAAAACCGTATAATAGCACCATCACGTTTTGGGTATCTGAATTCCAGTGTAAAGAATGATGGGACGCCAAAAGAGCAGGCTGAGGCTTTTAATGAATTGTTAGATAGTTTAGAGATTGACAAGGTATTTATTCTGGGAACTTCTGCCGGTGGCACTCCGGCTATTCGTTTCGCGTTAGATTATCCTGAACGGGTTAAAGGTTTAATTCTATTTTGTTCCGCGATGCCGGTTATTGAAAAGCCGGATAAATATCTGGAATATCAGGCTCCCCCCAAACCGCTTCTATCAAATTACGCCATGTATTTAATTAGTCCCCTTATGCCAGTGGTTATGGGTATGCCGGCATCAACAGCAAAAGATATTATGCCTGTTGCGGAAAGAAAAGAGGGAGTGGTTTTAGATGGGAAAAAGACAAATCCTGATATGGAAAAGAATTTTGAAGAGTATACTGTTGAAGAATTGAAAGTTCCAACATTAATTGTTCATTCGGAAGATGACAATGTGGCCAGTTTCAAGAAAGTTGAAGCTTCAGAACATCGCTTCCCTAATCTTACATTAGTAACATTTCCTGACGGTGGACACATGATGAAAGATCATGGTAATGAAATAAATAAAGCCTTAGATGATTTTATGAATAAATCAAAATAAGGTTTAAACTTTTTAAACTTTCCATGATTTTTCCCTTTACTGGGCTTTTGGGCATTTGCCGCTTTCCTTTATATGGTTATTAGCATAGTAATGCAGTAGCTGAAAGTTTATTGTATTCTTTGAATTATGTATTCAGTCTTTTTGTTTTTGTTATATTCGTGAATTGGCTACATTACAGAACAAGCTGGGATATTTTTATTACAATAATATTAATCAATGGGGCTTTGGGCAGTTTGAGCATATTCGCCATTCAATTGGCAAAAGATTATAGTGGTAAAGTTACGGTAGTTTGTAGTTAGAGTTATAAATTGAATGATTATTAAAATGAAAAAATGTATTGAGTATCTGAATTTGGTTTTGGTTCTTTTAATTCTTTCTTCGTGCCAGGGGAAGCGCCCGGTCGATTATGTAAATCCGTTTATTTGTTCACAAGGCGATCATGGGCAGTGGCTTCCAGCTGCACTGGTCCCGTTTGGCCTCGTTGAAGTTTGCCCCGATACTTATCCGGGAAGCCTGACTGCTGACGGTGGTTTCGCGCATTCAGGATATGATTTTTCTGACAGCCAGATTCGCGGGTTCAGTAATTTTCACAAAGGAAGTTCGGGCGGTACCAGTATTTGCGATCGTTCCGGCTTACTTTCACTGGTGCCATTTATCAATGTACCCGACAGTTTCTATATAAGCCCTGTTTTGAATATCGATAAGAAAACCGAAAAAGCCACGCCTGGCTATTATTCCGTTACCTTGCCCGATGAGGAAATTCATGCTGAATTGACTGCAGAAACGCATGTCGCGGTACACAAATATTCCTATCCGGCACGACAGGTTGCGCGCCTGTTTATTTATGAAGGAAACCGGCCTCGTTCCAGGGGAATATCATTTTCGCCGAAAGGAAATCAGGAAATTGAGGGTATCCAGTATTGTTATGGCGGGATTTATTTCGTTATGAAATTCAGCTCACCGATTCAATCTACAAAAATCTGGAATGGGACAATGCTCACAGAAGGGGCAACGCTCGAAAAACAGCTTTCAGGGGGGCTGGTTTGCGAATTTGGCGACTTGCAGGGGAAACCGCTGGAAATCAAAGTAGGTGTATCATTAACCAGTATGGAAGCAGCCCGGAAAAACCTGGAAACGGAATGTCCTGACCGTGTTAATTTTGAAGAAGTGAGAAAAAATGCGCTCGAGGAATGGAATAAAAAACTCAGGTTAATTACGGTCGACGGAGAAGATGAATATAAAACTATTTTTTATACCGCACTTTACCATACATGCTTTATGCCTCAGGTAATTACAGACGTGGATGGCACTTATCCCGGACTTGATCAAAAAACGCATCAGGCCGACGGATATTTACACTACAGTAATTATGCATTCTGGGATGATTTTCGAACCAAATTTCCGTTATACACGCTTTGGCAACCCCAGGTTTATCGCGACATAATTAAATCTCTGCGCGATTTGTATGAACAGGCCGATAATTGGGGAATTACACCCGAAAACAACCATACACCTCATCAGGGAGAAGGTTTCCGGCCAAGCGGAAAGAACGGGTTTCAGGCATTCAATACTTGCCGATACGAACACATGCTGATGACTATGACCGATGCTTATTTTAAAGGACTTTTTGACCTCGACCTGAAAAAGGTTTATCCGTACATACGTAACGAGGCAATGGTACAAATGCCGGAGAATTATGATTCAATCGGTTATATCCCGGCCCGGCCCGACCAAACCGGAGAATTTTGCTGGGATAGCTGGTGTGTTGCACAATTGGCAAAAGAAATTGGAAATGAGACAGATTATAATTACTTTATGAATCGTGCAGAGTACTGGAGAAATACCTGGGATCCGTCAATCCGTTATTTTCGTGCCCGTGCTGCCGACGGCACCTGGCTCGATTTTCCGGAAGACCCAAATATAAACCGGGAAAAATATACGTATGAAGGTTCCAAATGGCATTGGCGCTGGAACGTAATCCATGATGTGCCTTCGTTAATTGAAACATTTGGCGGGGAAGAAGCTTTTCTTAAAGAACTGGAGTATTTTTTTGATAACGACTTATATACAGCCGGAAACCAAATAGATTTACAGGCGCCGTTTTTATTCAATATCGCCAATGCTCCCTGGCTGAGCCAGAAATGGTCGAGGAAGATCCTTACCGAACCAATCCTTCAAAAATACGGTACACATGGTTTTTTCCCTGAACCGATTTTTGATCGGGTATATAAAACAACTCCCGATGGCTACCTGGAAGAAATGGATTGTGATTATGGTTGTATGGCTGCCTGGTACAATATGGCCGCGATGGGACTTTATCAACTATGTCCCGGCAATCCGGTCTATCAGCTGACTTCTCCCATTTTTAACAAAGTGGTCATTACGCTGGATTCTTCAGTTTATCCCGGAAAACAGTTTATTATTGAAGCGAAGAATCAAAGCAGGGAAAACAATTATATCCAGTCGGCAACATTAAACGGGAAGCCATTGAACCGTTCGTGGATTACCCATGAAGAAATTATTAGAGGAGGTAAATTGATTTATGAAATGGGCGCTGAACCAAACAAAAACTGGGGAATAGCAAAATAAAACACAGAACGCCCATTCGCACAACAATTATCAACATCGTTCATTTAATATCAATACTGGCAAAGTATCAGAACTTTCCCGCTTTTATCATCAAAATAAACAAAAAGAGATTATTCAATAAAAACAAGAGAAATGTCAAAAAAGATTCTGTCCTTCATTTTACTAATTCTTTCCCTTGGGCTGGTTTCTGCAGAAAAAAGTTCAAAACCTGTTTTAAAGTTCAATCAGAACGGGAAATTTAAGATTGTACAGTTTACGGATATTCATTTTCAGTATGACTCCTATCGTTCCGACAGCGCGCTCAACCTGATGAAACAGGTGATCCGGAAAGAAAAGCCTGATCTGGTCGTTTTGACCGGCGACGTGGTGTGTTCAAAAAATACAGTAAAGGCTTGGAAGTCATTGTCTAAAATTCTGATCGACGCCAAAGTTCCATGGGCTGTCATGCTTGGAAACCATGATGTTGAGTACGAACTTACCGGGCAACAGATCATGGAAACAATTGAAGAACTGCCTTACAACCTAAGCGTTAACGGGCCGAAAGATGTTTCAGGAAACGGCAATTATATACTTAAGGTACAATCTTCAAAATCAACTGAAACGGCTGCCTTGCTTTATTGTTTCGATTCTCACTCCAGTTTTAAACCCGAAACCAATACCGGAACATATCAGTGGTTCGATTTCAGCCAGATTAAATGGTACCGGGATCAGAGTGTAAAATTCACCGGACAGAACAGCGGAAATCCTCTCCCTGCACTGGCTTTCTTTCATATTCCATTTCCTGAATACAAGGAAGTATTGGGTAAAAACACCACCGTAGGGATACAAAAAGAATCAGTCTGTTCCCCTGATATCAATACAGGAATGTACGCGGCAATGCTCGAGTGTAAAGATATCATGGGCGTCTTTGTTGGGCACGACCATAATAACAACTACATCGGTTGTTTGCATAATATATGCCTGGCCTACGGGAATGTGACCGGCAGACAGTGTTACGGGGATATAGGGCGTGGAGCTCGTGTAATTGAGCTCTACGAAGGTAAACGAAAATTCGACACATGGATTTTAAAACTATATGACTGTGATCGGGATAAAGATATTTGGAACGCGACGAATGATTATGAATCAAAATTCTTTGTAAGTTATCCGGATTCATTTTAGGAATTCTGCCGTCGGGAAATGATTGAGGACGGACACAACAAATTTATGGCCTGGATCTTCACTCGCGGGATGAAACGATTGGAAAGGTGGAAAACAAATTTTCCGGAGGAATTTCCAGCTTAATTTGAATAAAACCGTGGATGAAAAATTATCAAAATCAGGCAGAAGAGCATTCCTGGCACCTATTCGTTGGATAATTGTTACGGGACTTGTTTTTTTCCTCACTTCCGGAGAAATAAATAATATCAGAGTATGGATATATATTGGGATTTATGCTATTGGCGGACTAATTGTCGGTGTTATACTCATAAATAAGTCTCCTGGACTATTGAATAGCAGAGGAAAGATGCAAGAGGGAACAAAACAATTCGATAAATATGTTATCCTAACCTACTTTGTATTTGCAATTGTAATAACCCCTTTTGTTGCCGGAATTGATAGAAGATTCAACCTTGTTGAAGTATTGCCTTTCTTCTGGTTATATATTGGTATTGTTCTATACATATTTTCAACAATATTTTCTATATGGCCAATGCTTCATAATCCATTCTTTGAGAGTACCGTACGAATACAGGAAGAGAAAAATCAAAATGTGATTAATTCTGGTCCATATAAAATTGTACGACATCCGGGATACCTTGGAATGCTTCTGGGTTCAATTTCATTGCCTTTGGCATTGGGTTCTGTCCTTGCATTTATTCCCCTGTTCATTATGATTGTTTTAATTTTTATCAGAACATATTATGAGGATAAGATCTTACAGAAAGAATTGGCAGGATACTCAGAGTATTGCAAAGAAGTTAAATATAGATTAATTCCTTTTCTTTGGTAAATCCAGTGATTTATGGATTTTTGGGTTTGGAAAACAGAATGGTTTTTCCAACCCTCCCGGCGGCGGGCACATTAACAAAACATACCACCTGGCTGATGTGAATAATTCAGGAACGCTTCATAACATGTGTATAGCTTAGTTAAAAGACAACACATATCCAAAACAGATTGACCTTCTTTGATAATAATCGTAAGTGCTCGAGGAATAATCCATAATGTAAATTATGATTTCAGGATTTTTGGTATTGAGAGTATTGAAAATCACATAACAACAAAGTATCAGACAATATAGTCATTTATAGACCGTCTGTGCATGAAATCTTTAAAAGCCTATTTTGAATTTATTCAATTTGCATTTACCAAATGCAGAAGGAATATGAAAATCAGGATTTGTTACCCGGGGATGTTGCCAGGAATACCAAATCACTGAATCTTCATTTTCTTCCGTGAAATCAGCCCTGAAAATTCCCAAATAAAAACCCTTTTTTAAATCAATGTGCAATTTTTCCAGCTCAATCAAAGATACACGTCCCTCCACGACATAGCCCGCGGGCGTTATTCTACTGATAACAGCGAGGTGTTCAAAATCCCATGAATAATCGAATTTCCTATAGAATTGTGCCGCATAGTCCAGGGTATTTCCATTGGGAGCAATTTCTATACAGTAATATTTATTGAGATCGGGAGTTGGGCTAAAGAATATCTCAACCCTGTCTCCTTCTGTAACCACAAATTCATCTTTGGGGTCTTTACAGGTAATAGTTTTGTCAATCACGCTGAAATAGAAATTAAAATATTGCCCGGAATGAAAACATTTAAAGACCGTGTGGTCTTTTGCCGTTGGCACCCAGGGAGAACATAAATCAGTGATGGTCGTTGCATTGTCCCATTCACTTTCTTCAATGTTCCCGTCCACTTGAATTTCCGAAGCTCGGTGTTCAATTAGCAATATGTCCGGTTTCGTGTCCCGACAACCCTGTCCACACGATACCAGAACAAGTAAACTGATCCCAAAATAAATATTTCGCATCGATCTCATAATATTTGCACGAAACTTAATTAAGTAGGTTTCGCATCTATTTTACTTGAACTTCATCATATCTGCCAATTGCAAAAAATAATCGTTCGACCAAATTTCCAATTCTTTCGTACTTTTTATAAAACGCTCAACATCCTCTTTCACTATTTTAATATCTGTTGTGGCAAGCCGCTCTTTTAGCTGATGTATAAATTCTTCCCTGCTCATTTCGATACCCTCAGATTGTCTGATTCGTTCTTGCAAATGATTGAAATTAATTTTTACACCATTTCTAACAAACCATTCAAAATCGTACCAATCGCGTCCTTTTACCCGCTGTTTCCATTTCCTGAAAACAATCGCGTGCATTTTTCCGGCATAAAGATCCGATAAAACAAAACAACGTGTCATAAATGAGTAAGGGAGTAACAATAATTTTTGTTCAGTATCAAATTTGATAGCTGGGTCAATATCCACTTCTATTTTGATTTTGACGGATTTTTTAGTTTGAAATTTCAAATCGTAAATCGCTGTATTGTCTTTTAAAAAAGCGGACTCTATCCGCCCGAATGATTTTTTTTCTTTCTTTGAAATAACAACATCCTTTCCCACAGCATTAAATTCATTGATGATTGACGGGAAATAATCTTCGAGCCGGAAATCAATGTCGGATGCAATGAGTGAAAAATCCATGTCTTCTGAAAAACGTTTCAACCCGTGAAAAATCCGCATACAGGTGCCGCCGTAAAAAGCTGCCTTGTTGAAAAATCCGCCACGATAGAGTCCTGCAAGCGTAATCTCCTGCATCACTTCATAAGTGGCACTTGTCAGTTCGCTTTGTTTTTCTATCTCGTAGCGAGCCAACATTTGATTGAATATACTCATCGCTTCAACAATTTTATAAGGTTGTTTATCTCGGTTTTTTTCTTACTTACATACGCGCATTGCTTAAAGATGGTTTCATCCATTTTATAAAATTCATCCATATCAAAGCGTATATCTTCCTCCAGATAGGTTTCCATGTTTTTTACAAACCGAAGCCGCAATCTGGGCGTGTAAACAATTAAATCACACAACGCTTTTTCGGGCGAAGCTATCAGGTAAGCATAATCATCTTCTACAACTTGACGGATACCGATTGAATAATAATCGGAAGCACAATGAAGGTATTCATAACGTCCGGTGCTGTTTTCGTATAATTTTGATGCCCTGAATGTTAGTGAGGTTGTCGTATGAACGGATTCGGGAATAAGTCCATAGTGACGAAGCGCGGTTTGCATCGACACATAAGAGGGACCATAAAGATGATTAGCAATTAATTCCACCGAGAGTAATCGTTCAGAAACCGTTGGAGAAACAACGTATAATCCCTTTTTCAGCCTTATTAAGCTACCCTTTTGTTCAAGTTTTGTAATTTTCTTTTGAGGATGTTTGTAAGGCGTGAAAAGAGTTTCCAATATTCCCACACCTATCGGAACAATTCCAAATTGCTTTAATTCTTTCATCGTGTAAAAATAGTCTTCTTTTTGATAGATAACGCATTTTTCTTTCGTTTTCTATCAAAAAAGTGGCGATTATTTTGTTTAAATATTACTTACGCGAGTAATTTTCTATGTTGCCTCCCAAAAAATATCCTTCCCACCAACCACATATTTCAAATAGTTTCGACTGCTGATAAATATGTGGCTTTAAAATTTATATGATATTTATTGAGATCGGGAGTTGGGCTAAAGAATATCTCAACCCTGTCTCCTTATGTAACCACAAATTCATCTTTGGGGTCTTTACAGGTAATGGTTTTATCAATCACGCTGAAATAGAAATTAAAATATTGCCCGGAATGAAAACATTTAAAGACCGTGTGGTCTTTTGCCGTTGGCACCCAGGGAGAACATAAATCAGTGATGGTCGTTGCATTGTCCCATTCACTTTCTTCAATGTTCCCGTCCACTTGAATTTCCGAAGAACGGTGTTCAATTGGCAATATGTCCGGTTTCGTGTCCCGACAACCCTGTCCACACGATACCAGAACAAGTAAACTAATCCCAAAATTAATATTTCGCATCGAACTCATAAAAATTACATTAGACCCTATTTTTAATTCCTTTTCAATGTAGAGCCATATTCGTTTAACACCTTGATAGCTTCCTCGCGGCCATACAGTTCAAAATAGTGTTGATGTAACATCCATGTGGCAAAAGAGGTAAAAGAGCGTATCCCTAAATTTCGGTACAATTCTATATCACGCCTGCAATAAACAGGATTCCAGGGGACTTTACTCCATTTATCCCTATCCCATGAAGAGAACATGGAGGCATCCAGCCAATATTCCAGCACGTGTGCGGTTTCTTTCGGGAAAACTTCCAGGTTTTCTTTCAATGCTGAATATAGTTCGGAAGATAAGGGTACTTCATAATTTCGTTTAATTGGCGCGAATTCGAGGAATATGCCTTTATCCGGTTTTATGTTTCCCGGGGCTTCTATTGTGCTCCTGTATGCTAAGTGGGCTAAAGTGGCTTTGGGATTAACTTTACGAATAATCTTTAACATCCTGTTCTCGTAAATTAAAGCTTGCTCACTTTGTGAATAAGATTTACATAAGTCACAATGACAAAATCCATCGGGAGAATCGTCAATCCAAAAGAAATAACGATTTGTAGTCGGTTGCATCCATTCAAGCAATCCGTTTACATTTTTTTCGATAACGCCCCAGGCTTCCTCTGAGGAAAAACAGATATTGAGATCGTTTCTTCTTTCGCCATTGCTATCCATTCGAAAATATTCAGGATGATTATCAAATAAGGAGCGAGGCAGGATTTCTTGCAACACATGACATTCATATTCCAAATCTATATTGTTTTTTTTGCATAAGTCAATTAATAATTGACCCTCGGGACCTTCAAGGAATACTTTCAAGCTATCCAGGTTTTCCGTTAAAGTATTGGAATGTAGTCCTAGCAGATTAATATCCGTCTTTTTCAAAATGTCAATAAGCTTCTCTGATCCGAGAGAGCGTATATCACTTGGATACAAAACGATTCCGCGGAAAGCCTCCTTTGAATTTGGTGTTACACTACAACTGCAATAAAAACAAATCGGTATGAGATATGACAAAACAGATGTAATAAAATATAGTCTATGCTTCATATGCTTATTTTTCATCAGTATATAATTTTTATTTCAATGGTCTGATCATAATATAATTTTTATTTTAATGTATGATGCCTGTCTATCGGCAGACAGGGAGTCTATATGTTTGAAAATTAAATATATACGTGTTCGTGTATTTGATACATGTGGGTTTTATAATCACAGGTATTCATAAATTACTTTATATTATAAACTATATTGTTATAAAAAGACTATTTTGCTGGTTTGATATACTGTTTCAGGTTCTCAACATAATCTTCAAATGCTTTAATTCCTTTGTTTGTTATTCTAAGAGAAGTGTTCTGGTAGTTATTTTTAAAGGATTTGATCACATCAATATATCCGGCATCCTGCAATTTTTTGATCTGAACACTGATATTGCCTGATGTGGCATTGGTTATATCTTTAATCTGATTAAAATCAACTTCCTCATGTACCATTAATAGTGAAATGATGGCAAGTCGTAATTGCGAATGTAGTAATGGATCTAAATCTTTATACATAACTTTCTTTATGTGAATAATTAATCACAATGCCAGGCAAGACAATCCCTATCAGGGAAACAATTGAGAGAACCAAAGGATGGTATTCCATGCCAATAAAGAAAGAGCAATATGCAATGATATTTACTATCAACCCCAATGCAGTAAACAACCTGTTTCTGATTAGAACCCCGGTTAAGAAAGGCCATAGTGAAAACAAGATCAGCATGAATGGAAGTAAAGCAATATCAAATTTTTCCCAAAAGAAAAATCCGGCAATCGTCAGATTAAGACCCAAAATTACACCAAATAAAGCAAGCAAAGTACCGATAATATTTTTTGATTTAACAGTGCTTCTTTTCTTTTTATAGTAAAAATAGGTAATAACACCGGCAACCGGCATAATAAAGTATGGGTAATAGCTGACTTGATAATATTCAAGTTTGAGAAGTATGAATTGGCCCAAACTGGAAATAAAACAACATAAGCCTATAAAAATGAATGCAAACCCATTGTCCTTGAATCTTGACTTAGCCTCCAGTATTATATTGGTAATTAAATTCAGGCTTTCTGATGGAGTAAATTCTTTGTGTGTCATAATATATTTTTTGCAAATATAAATTAGTTTATAATATAAACAAAATTTTATTGCGAGTATTTATGAAAAAAAATCTGAGATAGTACCGCATATATGCTTTTTATTTTACTTCGGGGAAAACCGGACCTTCGTATTCTGAATCATAACCCGCTAATTTATAATCATGTGAACCAGTTCGTCCCTGTTCTATCAGGCATATAAGCAAAACTAAAGGATTCGTATATTGCAATGGTTATTGCGCATATAATAACAGCAAACATGACAAAAAGGATAATAACAGCATTGATAATCTTAATTGGCTTAAAATCATACGGACAAGATGATAAAAAGCAGTTTATAGGATTGAATGTTTTACAATTGCCGGCTTCAACTATTAATTTCAATTATTCGTTCGGGTATAAACCATTCCTTACCCCGACAATTGACATTGGATATGCATTTGGATATAACCAGAATTACGATTTGATTGGCATCTTTCTGACACCGCACGTTAAATTGTATGATGGTTATTCGATAGATAAACAATCAGGCGTATACCTTAAGCTTGGAGGATATTTTAATCTGCGTAAGGACTTTGAAAGACAAAATTTCTTTCATCTCGGATTATTCTTAACAAATTCAATTGTTCATGAGAAAGGATTGTATTTATCTCCGATTGATTCAAGACCATATTCTTATGCAGACAAGATTGAGCACACAGTTTTCTTATTTGGTATTAGCTCATCACTTGGATACGAATTTAAACTAAGTAGTCGGTTAAAAACACATATTGACTTTCAGCTTTCGTTTCCAACTGACAAATATCTGGATCTGTACGGTTACTCTAATTTTATTCCCGGAATGGGGTTTAAGGATACGGAGGGAAAATGGTTTCCAATGGTGATATTAAACTTAAAATACATATTATGAATTTTGCAAATATGAGGGAGAATGTAGGGCGGGGGTAGTTTGTTCAAATAACAAGCCACTGAATTCCAGTGGCTTGTTATTTTTTGTCGCGGTGCGGACGGGACTCGAACCCGCGACCCCCGGCGTGACAGGCCGATATTCTAACCAACTGAACTACCGCACCAATTCAAAATTGCGATGCAAAATTAAAGGATTTTTT
>Ga0209604_1001612_pt1 | contig 17867 bp, 11 predicted proteins | sample AD_UKC097_MetaG_FD_184405 | JGI IMG/M metagenome (GOLD analysis project Ga0209604, IMG submission 184405) | Active sludge microbial communities of municipal wastewater-treating anaerobic digesters from USA - AD_UKC097_MetaG (SPAdes) (version 2) | ecosystem: Engineered > Bioreactor > Anaerobic >... | reverse complement strand
AATTCAAAAAATATGATTTATTCAAACCAAAGGAATCAAAGGAATCAAAGGAATCAAATATTGGAATTGATCAAATATTGAAACAAGCTGAAATTGATTTAATTGGAATATCTTTTGGAAATGAAAATTGTAAAGAGTGTAAGCAAAGTAAAGAAAGCAAAATATATGCTGTTGATATCGCATTTCATGAAGATGGACTTAACTATAGCAAAGGAAAAACCATGTCTAAAGTTTTAATGAAATATATAAGAACGGCAATGTGTCTTTGTGGATATTATGGAGTAAAAGAAGGAACTATAATATTTGCCTCGCCAAGAATAGGACAAGCTTTGACTGATGAATTATTGAAAAATATTGAAAATTTAAAGAGAATTATAAGTAAATGTAATTTAAATTATAAGATTATTCTTTATGCAAATGATGAATTTAGGAAAAGTATAATGGAGCCAATTAGTGCAGTGCTAGGAAACGTTGCTGATACATCAGAATTATATATGAGAAGTTTGCAAATGTTTAAATTAGTTACTGGTGCTGAAAGATTTAATCAAATTATTTTAAAAAACGAAAATAATATAAGAGAAGATGATAATAATAAATTTAAAGAAATGAAAATTGGAGTTATTGCGAAATCAGTTTTTAGTAATATACTTGCTGAAGGGAAAATCAGCAACAAATTTTTACAATTATTGCAGGATAAGGACTACTCAAAAAAGGAATTCGGTTTATCTTGGCCGGTATTAAAAACGGCAGATGATAATGAGTCTAAAAGTCCTGATAGATATTATGCACCAATTATTGATATCAATGATAAGAAGTATTATCTTTGTTCAGAATGGTATGATGAAAGGAGTCGGGAAAAATTGATAAAATGGATTAATGATTATCAAGATGGAAAGTATAATTAATAGCAATATAAATTATTTATGAAACCTCGTTATCTCACAAAATCACGTTTTAAGATGGGGCTTGAATGCCCCACAAAACTTTTTTATACCGGCAAGACAGATATTTATCCAAATAGAAAAGCTGAAGATGAATTTCTAATTTTTCTTGCAGATGGAGGATTTCAAGTTGGGAAGCTTGCGCAATGTTATTATCCTTATGGCGTTGAAATTGAGGAAAAAGATCATTTTGAGGCGGTTGAGAAAACATATGAATTGCTTAAAACACTTGATGATGTGACAATATTTGAAGCAGCTATTCAATTTGAAAATCTTTTTATCCGTGTTGATATTCTTGTAAAAAAAGGAAATCAAATTGATTTAATTGAAGTTAAAGCTAAATTAATGAATCCTGAAGATCCATCAAAGAGTTTTGTTTCAAAAAATGAAATAAGAAGCTCCTGGGTTGAATATTTATATGATATAGCCTTTCAACGTTATGTCTTTTGTAAAGCTTTCCCAAAATATGAAACTGTAACTAAAGCTTTTTTAATGCTTGTAGATAAATCCATGAAATCTACAGTAGAAGGGTTAAATCAGAGATTTTATATTGATAGTAATAGAAAAGTTGTTACAAAAGGTGGCATAACGCCAGAAGATTTAGGAAGCGCTATCCTAACGGCAATTCCGGTTGATGATTGTATTGATATTATTTACCAAAGCGATTGTAAAAAAAGAACAGATTATACTTTTGATGAATTTGTAAAATATTTTTCAATACATTATCTTGAAGATAGAAAAATAAAACCAGAGTTAATGTCTCATTGTAGAACCTGTGAGTTCAAAGCATTGCCTGAAGAAGAAGAAAGTGGACAGATTAGTGGATATAAAGAATGCTGGAAAGAATCAGGAAAATTTACAGATGACGATTTTTTAAGACCGCTAATTATCGATTTGTGGAATTTTAGGGGAAAAGATAAATATATTAAATCCGGTAAATACTTTCTTTCAGATATTCCTGATGATAATATTTTTTCAGAAAATAGTAGAATGCGACAGAAACTGCAAATTGATGTCTGTACTGGAAAATTGCCTGAAACGTATTTAAATATTTCAAATATCCGTGATGAAGTAAATGGATGGAAATATCCTCTGCATTTTATTGATTTTGAAACAATGAGAGTTGCCGTTCCATTCTTTAAAAATGAAACACCTTATTCGCAGATTGCTTTCCAGTTTTCTCATCATATAATCGATGAAAATGGTGTAATCCGACACGCAGGTGAATGGATAAATACAGAATTGGGTTTCTATCCTAATTTTGAATTCGTCAGAAAACTTAAAGACCAACTTGATAAAGATGATGGAACAATATTTAGATATGCAATGCATGAGAATACTGTACTCAGTGAAATAGCAAATCAGCTTAAAAATTCATATGAATCAGATAAAGATGTTTTAATAGAATGGATAAAGACAATTACTGTCAACGGTAAACGGTCAATGGTCGATTTACTTGATGTTGTTAAAAGGAATTATTACCATATTTCTATGAAAGGATCAAATTCATTAAAAGCTGTTTTGCCTGCAATATTGCAAGGTAGTGAATATTTGCAGAATAAATACAACAAACCAATATATGGAACTTATGAATTAATAAGTTTGAATTATAATAATAAGAAATGGATTGAGCTTGATATAAATGGAAAAGTAATAAATCCATATTATTCATTACGGCCAGCTATCGAAGAGATTGAAGATGCAGGATTAAGAAATACTTTATTAAATGATATTATTATTGATGAAGATTTTACAGTAAAAGAAGGCGGAACAGCTATGAGTGCTTACTCAAAAATGCAGTTCTGTGAATGTTCTGAGCAAGAAAGAATAGGTATAGCCAAAGCATTATTGAAATATTGTGAACTTGATACTTTTGCAATGGTGCTTCTGTATGAGTATTTTAAACATGAAATAGCATGATTTATGTGTACAATGAGAGAGGAGAGTCTCAGAGCATTTGTCATATAAATTACTTTGCGAATATCCATCGGATAGGTAAAAAAATCATTAAGATTTTCCCAGTTTGGTTTCCATGATTTAGAAATCATCGGATAATTGTGATCCCATTTCTCACCTAATTCATCAGGAGTATTTTTTCCGGATGTTTCTGCCGGCGCAGTATATATTTTTTTAAGATCAGTACATTTTGGTTTGCGTTCTTTCCGAGATTGAAAGCGCGTAAACTGAATTAATCAGTTGTTTTTGGTAATGTTGCAAAAATAAGCAACATTCTGTACGATATAAAAATTGCAAAAGGGTTAATAAGCCGTAATTATAAAGGAATCTAGCCATTGGTGATTATGAGAATAAATCCGCAGACGGAACGATACCGACAAATGAGACGCTTTATAATTATTTATTTCTTTCTGCAAAAATAAATTTCAGAAGCGGTTACACTGCTTATTCCTGTAAAAAGAAAAACCGCCGCGAAAAGAAGCTGCAGAACGATTACGAAAATTACATCAGAAAATATTATAAGTCCGTTTGAAACATTTACTGTTATAACATCAGGCGACGGTAGAAAATATGCTGCAGCGATGCATATTATTATGGATAGAAAACTCATAATCTGATAGGATGAAATATTTCCAAAACCTCTGAAGTCTGCTCTGAAAAATTCGGAGATTATTCTCCACGTGAAAGCTGTGATGATTGAAAGCAAGAATGATATTTTAAAATGCCCCGCGAGAAAAATCCACGCCGAGACTAAAGCCGATACGGAATATATTACAGCAGTTATATTTTGAATCGGGAAAAGTTTTTTGCCTTCGTAACCGCTTTCGTATGAAGCTTTTTTTAAATTGCCGTAAAACCGCACCGCAAAGGGTGATAACAAAGCTTTGACGGCTTTGCTGTATTTTTTGAGAGGTTTTCCGTAGCAGCATCCGAAGCTTAAACAGCTCAGGCGGCCGATACCTTCGCCTATTAGATATGAGCATCCGATCGCGGCAAGAAGCGGCAATATTGATTCGATGTTTCCATCGCCTGAAATTTTTAGTGATGCATAAGCTGAAAACGGTGCGGCTGCTACTGCTGCAAAGGCTGCACCTCCGACAGTTATTGTACCTTTTCTTTTTTCGACAATAAATGCAATAATTTTTGACGCAGGTAGAGCTACTGCAAGTATGCTTCCGGCAAAAATAAGACAAGTTAGAAGTTTAAATCCGTAAGCTGAAGCAAGTGCACAGAAAAATGCAGTTGAAATTGCGACGGATAAAGCTGTGATTAATCCATACCATGTTAAATTCCGTGAGTGAAAATGATCGCTTTTTTTCTTTTTCGATAATGGAACGGCAGCCAAAAATTGAAAGCGTTCTCCCGGCAGAAAAATAAATCCTGCAGCCAGAACAGCCGCGAGAAATGCTGAAAGTGAAATGAGAAAATAAAAGTTAGAATTCATAATGACCTTCCTATTTCGCTTCTGAGCTCGACTTCAGTCTCGACGAGAGATTCTCCGAAACCTTCTGAATACCTGCTGTTGGCGTCTTTCCGCTTAAGGTTGAAATTTATGTCCTCTGAAAAATTCATTCGGTCTTTTTCAAAAAGAAGAATGTCAACAGAACTTCCGGGATGATAAATCGATTTAGGTGCGCCTTTTTCAACAAACATTTCTCTTTGCAGGGCTTGAGGATCGTCATAAAACCGGCTGCTGTATCTCTGTTCAATTCCGCCGATCATAAGAGCCGCAACTTCAAACATTGCGACAAATCCGCAGTTTGTTCCTCCTTCAACATCAGTATCAATAATTGTAACTGCGCGGCGGTTTTTAGAATATGGCGTTACTTCAGTGACAACCGCAGAAGGATTGCATGAATGACACGAACCATCAAATTCGTAAAAATCCGCGATAACGCCTGACACAGGAAAATGATTCCAGTGATACTTGTCCGGCGTGAGTCTGAAAACCGCATATGATCCGCTGGTGAATTTCTTAATCCATTGTTCCTTATGCACACCGATAAGTTCTTTATAGGAGAAGAATTTTTCTTTTATAAAAAGACCATTGTTTTCAGAAAGTTTTCCGGCAAGCATTCGTGAATCAGCGGGTGATACGATTGATTTAGGATCAGCGTTCATCGGACGGCATTCCCAGTATTTAATTTTCCGTTCAAAAATCTGCCTTGGAGTTTTAAGGTTTTGCGGTTCATAACATTCATTTAGACCTATTCCGAGTTTTTGTACAAAGGATTCCGCTCCTGTAAATAGTCCTCCGAATGGAATATCATAAACGGCAAAGGCAATTAAAGATGACATTCTTGATGAAATCAGAAGGCTGAACGCGAAAGGAGATTTCTCGCGTACATCCGAATATATACTGTTTATTAATTTATCGTGAAAGATTTTCTCCGTGACCACTTTCGAATTTCTTCTGTCGATATACTGGTGAATCATGAATCTGAATCTCCTTCTGTTTTATTGTGCGGTGCTCTTTCATAGATGTTATTATCAACGAAAGAATTTTCATCAGGTTTTCATTTTCGCTGCATGAAACCGTGTCGGAAATTATTTTTTCAGTTAAGCCTGAAATGTAATCCGTACATGATCTGCCCCCCGATGATTCCGAGATCATTGCTTTATAATCTTCCGGAAGAGATGAAGATTCAATACGTGCCGAGTATTCCTTCATAACTTCAAGAGCTTCCCGTATATTTTTTTCACGGTGACCGTTTCTGTAATAATTTTCCGCCTTCGAATTGAATTCGTCGGCTTTGATGCGGATGGGATTTTTGTGGTTTCCGGTAATTCCGCGGAGAAGTTTCCCGTGCGTATCATTTATTCCGTGGATTCTGGAATGAAGTCTGTCGAGAAGTTCTCCTGCATTGAGAGATTGAACAAGAGCCGGGTCGCTTTTTAGCATTTTCAGAAGCGAAAGACGGTATTCGTGAATTCTGATATGGTGGTATCCGTTGTAGCGTTTGCTCGGACGTATTTTCTCCGCGAGTGAAATAATATCTCTTATAAAAGCACATGGATTTTTTTCGCGGATATTTACTGTTTTAAGACCGATCGCAGATGAAAAGAAAATATGACGGCGTTCGCTTTCAGTAACAGGATCATCTGGAATGCTCTCATGAGTGATCTCTCCTTTTAATACTTTGGAGTAGGCGAACGCAGTAATGAGCTGCTGGAGGTCGGCTGCGTCGGTCATATCTTCACTGATAGAATCAAACTGACTGTAGAATCTTCCTTCAAAACCGGTGAATCCCATCTGGCGGTGCTCGCGCAATTTATACGGAAGATACATCGACATACGTTTATCGAAAATGCCGAGGTCGGAGAGATCAGCGCGAAGAAGAGTGTCGTTTCCGACTTTGCCGTTGAGAGCAGGGCTTTCAGGTGTGCTCATCAGCGCAACAAGATAATCCGTAAGCCTTGCATCGGGAACGATGTCTCCCTTGAATCTGAATAATGAAGCCCATATTTTTTCATACCATGCCGGACCGTAAGGAAGAAACGGTCTGCCGAAAAATTCAACACCGGCTTTCTTTATCCATCTCCGCCAGATCATGCGAAGATGAGTGTAGTCGAGTTCATGTGAAAGGAAACCGATCAGGGCTTCCGGACGAAAATCATTATAGCTGAGGCGCAGCGGTGAAGAGCTGTAAAGCGGAGTGAACAACGGAAGAAAATGCTCAAATATTTTTATGGTAAGATCTCCCGCACTCTTTTCAAGCGCGGAAGTGTAAATTCCCGCTTCGGCAAGTTCGGAAAGAATAATACTTCCGGTGCTGATATGTGTGCCGTTGTTCGCGAGAGATGTATTTGATATCGTATCGAGTTTAACGAGTGATTGAGAGATGATCCCGGATTCTTTCAGCTTGAAGACAGAGTTGAGATGACTGCGTGATAAGACCTGATGACATAGATGCATGTATTCGTGTTTCTTGTAGCCTTTATCCCAACCCGAAAGACATGGGCTCATGAATAGTTCCCGATAGAAAGAGTCAGAAATGAGGCTGTTGAGTTTACGCATACGCATGGGTGTTGACGGAGCGAAATACAGAATCATTTTCTGACCGAGTGATTCGAGAGAGAAATTTCTGTTAGCATACATTACAGCAAACTGTGAAAGCAGAAATCGCAGAAGTGTTTCTTCAGCAAGAAGCTTTCCGGCGCTTTTTTGATTCTCCGAGCTTACCGGACAAAAAGAAAAAGTTTCCGGGGAAGAATTATCGTTTAGAAAATGTCTGCAGATAAAATTGGAAGCTTTTTCAAGCGCGGAGTTCGAAGTCTCCAGTGCGTCTGCAATAGATATTTTGAGAAGGTAACTTGATGGAATTCTGATCCAGCGATCCCCGTTTTTTTCAAAAAAGAAGCGGTCGATATCGGGACGCATGGGGCTTGAATCATCTGATTTATCGAGAGCCATGTCGCGCATAATAAGGCGCATCGTTGAAGCTTTCAAACGTGATGCCGGAAAACGTACCCAGCTGTTTTCCCAGATGCGCTCATGATTGCTTTCAAGAAAATCTTCTACCCTGAATGCGTTTCTTTTTGCTATGTCGCCGGACCGTGCTCTGCGGGAGATATTTGAATAGTAGTTTGAATTTCTTATGGAGATGGGAAGATCCGTATCAGATTCGCTTCCGATTACTGCTGTCTGATATTCGTTCTCAGCGCCGTGAGTGGTATCCATATTTGAAAAGGGAATTGATGCGTACCATTGGTCACCGCTAAGAGATGAAATTCCGAGTATGTCCTGAAGCATTCTTGTATCGGCTCTTTGCGAAGAATGAAAAACAGAATTGTTTTTATCCAGCGACTTGCTCATTTGATCCGCCTATTATGTGATGACGGCAAAGCCGCTGTATGGAATGTGCCAAGAAAAGGTTAATTTATTATGAGGAAAATACATGATTTATTTAAAGATGTTGTAAAATGAAAGGTTAAAAGAGAACGATATTCTGATCTTTGCTGAAGCGATGAAGTAAGCTCAAAATTGAGAGGTACATTGAAATTGTCCGTTATAAATTACTATTGACAAGCGAAATTATTATGTTACATTGTAATTACAATATTAGGGGAGATTTTATGACGGCAAAAATCATTTCTATAGGAAACTCAAAAGGAATCAGGATTCCTAATAATATCTTGAAATCCCTTGATATGGTTTCTGAAGTCGATATCATTGTAAATGAAGAGAAAAAGGAATTATTGCTGCGGCCGGTCAGGAATTCCAGGAAAGGATGGGATAAGGCATTTAAAAAAATGAATGAAAATGATGACGATCAATTGCTGATTGATGAAACAATTGATTCGGATGATAAAGACTGGCAGTGGTGATTACTCCATGAATCTCTTTCAGTATGATATTTTTTTAGTAAACTTAGACCCAGTTATTGGTTCTGAAATCAGAAAGACCCGGCCATGTGTAGTTATTTCTCCGAACGAAATGAATGATAACATCAGAACAGTTATCATTGCTCCAATGACAACAAAATCGCATAGATATCCAACCAGAGTTCCCTTGATTTTTTCAGGAAAAAAGGGATGGATTGTGTTGGATCAGATAAGAACAATTGATAAAAGCAGAATAGTAAAACCGCTTGGCAAATTGTCCCCGGCTGTGGTCAGAGAAATCAAGGAAGTTATTAAAGAAATGTTTGTTGATTAAAACCCGACAAAAGATTAAGAATCCATTCCTCTTCGCTTTTTCTTAAATATAAAAACATGTTGTTTATTTTGCTGCGTTCGTTATTATATAAATGCAAATCTTCAAGGGGGATTTATGTCATTTTATGATTTGGAATTCAATGACTCCAGGGGCAACAGAATTCAAATGAAACAGTTTGAAGGAAAAGTTCTTCTGATTGTCAATACCGCGACAAAGTGCGGACTTGCTCCGCAGTTTGATGAACTTGAAACAATATATAAGAAATATAAAGACAAGAATTTTGCGGTTATTGGGTTTCCATGTAATCAGTTCGCGAAGCAGGAACCTGAGACGAACGAATCCATGGTCGAGACTTGTAAAATAAATTTTGGCGTTACTTTTCTGTTGTCTGAAAAAATATCCGTAAACGGAAAGGAAACTCATCCTGTATTCGCTTATCTGAAGCAGAATTCGAAAAGCGGATTCTTCGGTAAAAAAATAAAATGGAATTTTACCAAGTTTCTTGTTTCTTCCGACGGAAAAACAATTAAACGATATTCTCCGGTGACAACTCCGTTTAAGATAGAAAATGATATAATTGCTTTGTTGAAGTGAAATCTTATTAATATCTGATTTCAAATTAATAGGTTTGAAGCAATTATGAACTGCAGAGATAAAAACGGAATATTATTAAAATAAAAGAGGTTAAATGATTAAAAAAACTGCTGTCTTGCTGATGATTTTTTCAATGCTGACAATTGCCTTTTCGCTTCTGACAGTTTCCTTCAAAATATATACAATCAGTGACATGGTATCTCATAAAGAGAGATATTTAAGAACAGATTTAAAAGAGACCCCTTACCGGACTGGGTTCAACAAAGGTTATTATTGCGGCTCATTATACGGGGGAGTATTTGCAGTAATGATCCTGGTTCTGGTTTTTGTTAATAACCTAAATATTTCAGTCAGGATAATTGATTACTTAAAAAGTAACAATATTTCGCAGTTAAAAAAATCATTAAGGCTATCGTGTATTCCGATAGTATCTCCCTTATTTTTTTGCCGGTATTCCTCTTGCCGTGTTGTTGATGTATCTAATAAGAAAAAGTGAATTAGAAACGGGAAAATAATTAGTTTCAATTGGATTACTATTGTTCAGAGATTATGTTTAATCGATAATTCGTTGTTTATTTATGCCAAAATTTGCTATTAAAGCATAATATGAATGATAAAAGAAGCCTTTAAAATCAGCGGCATTCTTTGAGCGCCGCTGATTTTGTCTTCATTGCTCACAATTAAATGCTTTTAAAGCTTAATCAGTTTTATGAGCAATGCAAGAAAAATGCATAGAAGCATTATAGTTTCCATTTTCATACCTCCTATTGCTATTAATAATTCTTAATCATTATTAATAGCAATAGTAGTAGGTGCTGTTAATTAGTTAATTGTGTTAATATCCTTTCATTTAAACAGGACTTATGAGTTTTGTAGGTTGTTAATATCGCATTTTATATTCTGTTCATATTTTTGAAAATGTTGCACGTTTGCTGAGTGCAGCGGATAAAACTTTTTATGAAATTATAAGAAGAATGAAATAAAAAAATTCAAAAGTGTGCAAATCACTTCGAATAAAGAAGAATGATGAAAAACAAAGAACAGGTAGAGTTTTTAAATACAAAGTCTTTGAGACTATTCTGACACTCGGAAAAATCGATGTAAAGATTCTTTGCTTTTGATATTGACATTTTAAATGTTAACTTATAGAAATTTCTATTTGCTGATGTAAATATATAGGGAGTTGTATTTATCCGGTTTGAGTTGATTTGACAGGAATGTAACTACTTCATAGTTTATGAGACAAACAGTAAGGACAGGAGAGATTTTATGAAAGTAAGCTTATTTAAAAAATATTTTATTTATTTGCTGTTTGTGTTTCTTTCAATTTCACAAACATTTGCACAAGAATCAGCTGATGATGAAATTGATTCAGCCGTAAAAACATTAAGAAACATAGATGTAAATAAATTAACGGAAGATGATAAAAAGAATAAATCTGATGAGATTAATAAATCATGGGAAACTCTCAGATCATCAGGAGATGCGGGATTAAAAAGAATTAAGAAAGAACTGGATTTGATTGAAAAGGCAAAAGAATCAGATGATTTTTTCAAATTGAATGTTTCTGTTCTTTTGTGGGATATGGGAAAAACTTCCGAAGCCGCAGCTATCGCAAAAATATGGAACAATACATCTTTTGATGTAAATTACAGATATGTGTTTTATACGGCACTTGATGCAGCGCGGACTCAAAATGAAAAAGTTATGCCTATGCTTAAATCCGTTCTGAAAGATAATGTAAGTCAGGTTGATTCTCCCCAGCATTCCATGAGTATACCGTGGCCTTTAACTGTTGAAATAATTTGGGGAGTCTATGGTCATAAGGGATTGCCTGAACTGTTAAATGTTCTTAAAACATCCAGGAATAATGTTGAGATTATGTCTGCGATGCATATTCTCGTTAATGCCCAATACATTGATGCCTTGCCGAAAATCAGAGAATTGACAAACAGTAAAAACCATGAAATAAAGAACTCCGCGATTAAGGCTCTTGGTCTATTTGGCCATCCTATGGATTCTGCATTACTGATTAAGGGTTTAAAGTCCAGAGATGCAGATTTGTATTCTTACGTTTGGGCTGCTTGTGAATATGATGACTCGAAACTAACACCGTATCTAATACCGCTCTTGAACGATAAGGATTACAATATCAAGGCGGAAGTAGTATATGCTTTGTTTAATGCGATTACTGTTGAAGGTCTTAACGCGCTGATCAATGACTATAAAAAAGCAAAAGACGATAAAGTAATAGAACTGTATAAGAAATACATCGATCCCGTACTTGATTTTAATAAATATGACATGATGACAATTGAAGAAAAGAATAAAATAGTTTTAAATCTTTTTGAGCGTAAAAAGAACTACTACCTTTTAGGCGATGAAGATAAAAAGATTACTCATGACGATTTTGTCGAAATGTCAAAATACTGGATTAAGGAAAACAGAATCAGCGGTGAGAAATATGAATGGGTTAATGACCGTCATGTATTGTCTGTTACAACAGCAAAGGATATTGATTTGCTGATGGATATAAAATCATCTGTTTATCTTCGATTGTCTGATGAGTGTTTGTATGAAATAAGAACTATTGACAACGTAATAAAAATATTGGGTAGAAGAAGATACAGATAAATGATTTCATGCGATACACAAAAGGAGAGCTGAGCTCTCCTTTTGTGTTGATTATCTTTTATGTCTTGTTTTTTTTACTCAATTCCCGGAACGGAAAATTTGGCACAAAGAGCTTCAACTTCTTTTGCTATTTCTGCAAGTTTGGCATCATCTTCACAGCATGATACAGCTTTGTCCATCCACTCTGCAATTTTTTCCATTTCAGCGATACCGAAACCGCGGCTTGTAACAGAAGGAGTGCCGAGACGTATTCCAGACGGATCGCTTGCTTTGCGTGTCTCGCCAGGAACGGTATTATAATTGAGAATGATTCCGGCTTTTTCAAGCGCTACAGCGTATGGTTTACCCGGTATTCCCTTGTTGTTCAAATCAATGAGCATGAGATGATTATCTGTTCCGCCTGACACGAGATTAAAGCCGCGTGCAGTCAGTGCTTTTGCGAGAGCCTGCGCGTTTTCAACAGTTTTGCGTGCGTATTCCTTAAACTCGGGTTTGAGAGCTTCTGCAAGAGCAACGGCGATTCCGGCAGTTGTAGCATTATGCGGGCCGCCCTGAAGGCCAGGAAATACAGCCTTGTCTATTGCTTTAGCGTGAATTTCTTTGCAGAGAATTATAGCACCGCGCGGACCGCGAAGAGTTTTATGAGTTGTTGTAGTTACCACGTCGGCATAAGGAAACGGGCTTGGATGAGCTCCGCCGGCTACAAGACCTGCAAAATGGGCCATGTCTACTAGAAGAATTGCACCGCATTCGTCGGCGATTTCACGGAATTTTTTAAAGTCAAGCTGACGCGGATATGCTGAATGACCGGCGATTAAAATTTTAGGTTTATGTTCGAGAGCGAGTTTTCTGATTTCATCATAATCTAAAAGTCCTGTTTCAGGATTGAGATTATAGTGAACTGCATTGAACCATTTTCCGGTCGCGCTTGCTTTTGAACCATGAGTCAGATGTCCGCCGTGGCTTAGATTTAGTCCAAGAACGGTGTCTCCGGGTTTAGCAAAAGCGAGATAAACGGCAAGATTTGCCGGTGAACCTGAGTAAGGCTGAACGTTTACATGTTCAGCGCCGAAAAGTTTTTTGGCGCGTTCAATCGCAAGTATTTCAAGCGCGTCGCAGTTAACCTGACCTTGGTAGAATCTTGCTCCCGGATATCCTTCGGAATATTTGTTCTGAAATACTGAGCCGCAGGCATCAAGCACGGCGCGTGAAGTGTAGTTTTCGCTTGCGATCAGTCGGATTGTTTTTCCCTGATAAATTTCTTCGTCTTTGATAAGTTTAAAAACTTCAGGATCGTTTTTCATGAGTGCATTCATGGGCTTTTCTCCTTTATTTTGGATTTTTGCCCAGACGCGCGGCGGAAAAAAGCCGCACTTCCCCGGGGTTATCCCCTTTTGCGTCAGTCATACGGCTTATTATACAGTTAATAACGGGGTGAAAAAGAGTCAATAATTTTTTACGGCTCAGTTTTTAAATAAGTAATTGACGTGGCGTATTTGAAGATGTCCTTATAACTAAAAAAAAGAAGGTTGGGGGCAATTCTGTGAACAAATCTGGAATCAAGGGTTTCGTACTTGCTTTTTTCTGCGTTCTTTTGCCTTTTTCGGCAAATGCAGGTTCTTCCGAATATCTACCTTACGATCAGCTATTGCTTAAAATTAATTCTTCCGACAACGATGTTTATCACGGGAAGGCATATCCTGTACGGGTTTTTAATCTTCCGCCGGCAATTAAGTCGTGCTCATCAAAGGATAATGATCTTAAGGTCGTTATGATGACAGACAGGCAGGGAACTGAACAGGTTTTTCTTGTCGTTCCTGGGAAAATGGTACCGTTTTTTGTCGATAAAATTAACAAAAATATGCAGTTGGAATATTCTTTCAAACCGTTGGAGATGTATAATAAGTTTCCTTATCTACAGCTTGTTGAGGTGATTTCAGAATAATCAGGAGGACGATGTGGCACAGCTTATCGACAAGAGTGAAGAAATCTGCGGACTTTGCAGATTCAGAATTCAGGATGAGGAACTTGTTAAAGCGAGATATGTAAAAAAGGAAATCACCGCAGCTTTTGATGAAAAACGCGCTTATCCTTTTTTTGCGGATTCAGCAATAATAGATTCTCTGAAATCCGGTGCGAATCATGAGGTATATACTTCAAGTTTTATCGCATTAAAAAACAGAGCTTTTGACGAACTTGCTGAAAATGATTATTCTTTGCGAAGCCGGCTTGCAAATGATGCCCGTCTTACCGAGCGTGTTACAAACGCAATATCTATTCTTCACCGCGCACTTGCCTCATATGATTTTAAAACCCTTCCGGGAAGACGTTTTGTAATAGTTAAAGAACTTCCCGGAAAACCGACTGTATATCATATTTCGCGTGAAACGACGGTTTTCACTCATGTCGGTCAGGGACCTTTCTGGCTTGAAATTCCGACATTGTATCTCGGCTTAAAAACATTTGATGCTGTTGATTCATACCTTAAACGCGGAGATGATTCGCTTTTCAAGGGGCTTGTTTCTTTGCTGATGGTTGAAGAACGGGCTATTGAAACAGGATTTGCCCATATTGATGTTTATCCGCCTGAAGTTGCGCTTCTTCTTCATAATCTTGTAGAAAGTGTTATTGATTTTTCCGAGCACAGGGAAATCGGCGAATTTGCAGAAATTTCGGACGTAGTTCCGCAGTTTACAGATGAGACACGCGGGAATATTCTGGAGCTTCTTGACGCCCGCGAAAAAATGAATGAAATGAATTTTGATTATGAGAAAAATCTTTCAGGTGTTGAAGAGCTTATACGTCTTGCAAGAATATATAAAAAGCACGGCGAAAGGAAATACCTTCATGAAGTTGTTCGCCTTCTTGTTTCTGCATCCGGACACGATCTTCACGAAATCAGAAACCGTGCGAATATAGCTCTTGAGCGTATTTTTTCTCCGAAAGAATACGATGCCCCTCTTGCTGAAAATTTCTTCAATGCTAAAACAGGCGAAGAATTTGAACTCGAATTCAATCTTTCAGACAAAATAGAAAACTATTTTCTGAGAGTGTATAATAATCTTTCCGACAGCGAGTTTCCCGTAGAAAGTGAAATTTCGTACGAAGATTTTCCACTTTCTACGCATCAGACAAAATCTCACAAAAGTGTAAAGCTGAGATTCGAAAATTACGGACACAGAGATTATTGCGTAGTTTATAAAAACGGATCTTCTTTTGAGTGGGTTGAAGGCGAGGGTTTAAACGGAAGAATCAATGTTATTCCTGATCTTGCCGGAGAGATCTGCCTTGAGATTTTTGTCGATATTCACGGGCATACCGGAACTTACTGGAAGGACGAAAAAGGTCACCCTGGGCTTGTTTATAATGAAAACGGTGAGGTCATCAGGCTCGGGAGATTTTCTGATATCGCCGATCATCTTGATGATTTAAAAGAACGCTATTATGTAACTTCGCTTTATCTGCTTGGAGTATTCAAGCGGGGAGAAAACAGTCAGGACTGGGCGGCAGGCGCAACTTCTCCTTCGCCTTTTTCTCCTATGAGCCTGCACGAAATCGAACCTTCACTTGGCGGAGCCAAAGAATTTAAAGATCTGATCAAAAAAGCGCATAAGCTTGGAATTAAGATAATCGTAGATTGTATTCCTCATTTGAACCGCTACAGCGATGAAGTTGCAAAAGAAGATGTGGTTTATTGCTATGGCGGTGATGGTCAGCTTGTTGCAAGGGCTTCAACTGACGGACGTTACGGAAGCTGGGATGACGGCAAACTTTTCAATTACAGACGTTATGAAGTCTGGGAGTGGCTTGCCGGGTCTGTTGACAGACTCATAGAAGAATATGATATTGACGGCATCCGTTTCGATTCGGCTCATGCCGTTCCGATAATGATGAAGAAAAACAACTATCCATACATGTACGGCAAGAGAAGAACAGCCGAAGAGATGGTTGAAGGACGTATCATCGTCAATGATAGATGGGATGAGCATTTTATTACCACTGGATATTTCGACAGTCAGTGCCGCGATACCATCGCTATTCCCGTTCACCAGTATATGATGTTCCGCGTTGAAAGAGCATTGAGACGCAAAAAGAAAAACTTTTTTATAAATATAGCGGAGTGCTTCTGGGGTCATGAGCGCTTTCTCTCACGTTCAGGCATCATTCCTTATAACTCAACATTGTTCAAGGTTTCGGAAAATATTATTCACGGAAAGAGCGATGTTCGCGAGATATATCATATCTATGACAATTACTATCCTTCTGTTTTATGCAAGGGAACAGAACTTGTCGGTATATTGGGAAATCATGATGAACGCCGTGCAATGAATACTTTCGGTGATCGCGGCTTAAAGGCTGCCGCCGGTCTCATTAGTTTTCTCAGCAATATTATCATGGATTATGAGGGTGGAGCAGAAGGTGAAGGCTGGAAGGTTTATCTTGATAATATCTATGTAAACTGGAACCAGTTCGAATCAAATTCGAACAGAGGTATCGAGCGTTATTACAGAGAGCTTTATTCTTTTCACCGCAATGTGCGCGGAAAGGGCCATCTTATCTGGGCAAATAATAACATGGTAGCTGCTGCAGTAAAGGCTGAAACTGATGGCAGGAATATCTGGGTTGCAGCTTTCAACTTTGCTGATTCAAACCAGAGTGCGACGCTTCAGTTTGATAATCAGAATCTTCCTATTGAAGATGATGCTTTTTACAGGGTAGTGGATCCGTTATATTCTCCGATTACTGGTCACTATAATTATTACACCGGACGGGAGCTTAAGACTTCACGTATTAATGTTGTCGTTTCTTATACACAGAGAGCAAAATTTCTGCGTTTTGAAAAAACTGAAAACATCGGTGAATGTTATATCGATTTTCTTAAGGATTCGTTTTACAGACTTTGTTCAATATCGCGTAATTCCGTGTTTCCTTCAAATTTTGCATTTAATGAATTTGCTTCAAACTGTTCAGATTATATCACTCTTTCAAAATATATTTCCGAGAATCTTATACCTGCATTCTGGGAAAATGAAAGGCATTATCTCGAACTCGGAATCAAGCGCATTCTGTTTCACATGCATATAAATAATTATAAAGATAAGAATGAGATTTATTCTCTTTTTATTCAGCTTTCCGAAAGCACGGACAAAAAACTTGCTGAACTCGGGAAGGCTATAATCAGTCATAATAATAAAGGTTCATGGGTGTTTATGTCTGCTGAAGCTGATCCGTTTTCAAAGAGCGGCGGACTTGCAAATGTTGTATTTGAACTGCCTCGTGAACTCTCATCAAACGGAGAAGAAGTTTATGTAATTACTCCATATTACAGAAACGGTGATTCTAAGTCTGCGGCAAAGATGAAGGCCGCGTCAGATAAATACGGTGTGAAATATACCGGAGTAAATGTGCGCTTCAAGATTCTTGATGCGGATTATGAGGTAGGCGTTCATTCTGCGGTTGTTGACGGTGTGAAATATTTTCTGCTCGATCACCACGAACTTTTCGATGGCTTATATTGGGGTGTTAAGAGTTCTGAAAAGATAACACACAGAGTCGGTTTCGCAAGAGCCTGCGCGGAAGTTATCTGTACATTCGGGCTCAAACCGTATTTCACTTTCACAAACGATGCATATATCGGACCTTTTAACGGTATCGTCAGAAGCGATCACGTTTATAATACCAACCCGAATTTTCATAAGACTACATTTTTCCATATCATTCATAACGGAGGATGGCAGTACTTTGATGCATATGCCAGATATGAAAGCGGTTTTGATATTTTCCGTCTTTTTAATCTTCCTGACTGGAGAGCTCATGAGTTTATGGATCCTGTTCATACTGACCGTGTAAACTGCATGGCTTCGGGAATAAGATTTGCGGATAAAGTAATTACCGTCAGTCCTTCGTATGCAAAACAGATTGAATACCAGTGTGACGGTCTCGAAAGAATTCTTTCAAATGTCAAGGGTATCAGCAATGCGGTCGGCCGGGATCTGAAAACAAGGATACAGAAGAAGTTCGATGGTGCCGAATTTGTCGGAAGAAATTATCCGCGTTTTATTGAATATATGAAAAATGATAAG
>Ga0209604_1001611_pt1 | contig 17869 bp, 14 predicted proteins | sample AD_UKC097_MetaG_FD_184405 | JGI IMG/M metagenome (GOLD analysis project Ga0209604, IMG submission 184405) | Active sludge microbial communities of municipal wastewater-treating anaerobic digesters from USA - AD_UKC097_MetaG (SPAdes) (version 2) | ecosystem: Engineered > Bioreactor > Anaerobic >... | reverse complement strand
CTTCGCCCAAGCCGCGCAGCAGGCCGGCATCCCCGCCACCGACGACTTCAACCGGGGCGACAACGAGGGCGTGGGCTACTTCGAGGTCAACCAGCGCGCCGGCTGGCGCTGGAACACGGCCAAGGCCTTTCTGCGCCCCACCTGCTACGGACGGCCCAACTTCGAACTCTGGACGTCTGCGCAGGTGGCAAAGCTCGTGCTGGAAACCACGCCTGACGGCCGCAAGCGCTGCACCGGCGCGCAGGTCTGGGACGGCCAGGAACTGATCACCGCCACCGCCCGGCGCGAGGTGATCCTGTGCGCCGGCTCCATCGGCTCGCCCCAGATCCTGCAGCTCTCGGGCATCGGGCCGGGCGCGCTGCTGCAGCAGCACGGTATCGGCCTGGTGCATGAACTGCCCGGGGTGGGTGCGAACCTGCAGGACCATCTGCAGATCCGCGCGGTCTACAAGGTGCAGGGGGTCAAGACGCTGAACGTGCTGGCCAACTCGCTCTGGGGCAAGGCGATGATCGGGCTGGAATACGCGCTGAAGCAGACCGGCCCGATGAGCATGGCACCCAGCCAGCTCGGCGCCTTCACGCGCAGCTCGCCCGACCGGCCCTACCCGAACATCGAATACCATGTGCAACCGCTGAGCCTGGAAGCCTTCGGGGAGCCGTTGCACGCCTTCCCCGCGTTCACCGCCAGCGTCTGCAACCTGAACCCCACCAGCCGCGGCACGGTGACGATCCGGTCAAACCGCTTCGGGGATGCGCCGGCGATCGCGCCCAACTACCTCAGCACCGACGAAGACCGCCAGGTGGCCGCCGACAGCCTGCGACTGACCCGCAAGATCATCGCCCAACCGGCGCTGGCGAAGTACAAGCCCGAAGAGTTCAAGCCCGGCGTGCAGTTTCAGACCGACGACGAACTGGCACGCCTGGCCGGCGACATCGCCAGCACCATCTTCCACCCGATCGGCACCACGAAGATGGGCCGCGCCGACGACCCGATGGCGGTGGTCGACAGCCGCCTGCGCGTGCTCGGTGTGACAGGCCTGCGCGTGGTGGACGCGGGCGTGATGCCCACCATCACCAGCGGCAACACGAACAGCCCGGTACTGATGATGGCCGAGAAGGCCGCGCGCTGGATCATGGCGGACGCAGCCTGAGCCGGTGTATCACCGTCGCCCGCGCTTGGGCGCGACACGGGAAATCCCTGATGCACAGAAGCGGTGCGTGCAGCTACAGTTCGCCCACTCGCGGCGAGGCCACGTCCCGCCCCGCAGGGGACCGAGGAGACACACTCACCCATCCACAACAATTCGTTCAGGCGTCCGTCCGAGACGCTCTCCAAGGCGCCGCAACCCGGCGCCTTTTCTTTTTTCGGGCCCCAAAAGGCCCGTTCCCGGCGCTGAAAGGCGACGATTAGCTATCACGTTGATAGCATTCCGGGTGCGACAATGGCCGCCATGGAACTGCTGATCATTGGGCTGGCCTCGCTGGCGGCCGGGCTGGTGGACTCGATCGTCGGCGGCGGCGGGCTGATCCTGGTGCCGGCGCTGTTCGCCACCTTCCCCGCGGCGCACCCGGCCACGCTGTTCGGGACCAACAAGAGCGCCTCGGTCTGGGGGACCGCCATCGCCACCGTGCAGTACAGCCGGCGCGTGCAGATGCGATGGACCGCCCTGGTGCCGGCCACGGCGGCCGGTTTTGCAGGCGCCTTTGCCGGCGCCTGGGTGGTGACCGTGATCGACCCGGGCTTTCTGCGCAAGCTGCTGCCGCTGATCCTGCTGGCCGTGCTGCTGTACACGCTGGCGCGCAAGGAACTCGGCCGCACCCACGCGCCACGCTTCGCGGGCGGACACGAACAGGCACTGGCGGCGGTGATCGGTGCCGTGATCGGTTTCTACGACGGCTTTTTCGGACCGGGCACCGGCAGCTTTCTGGTGTTCCTCTTCGTGCGCCTGCTCGGCTACGACTTCCTCAACGCGTCGGCGTCGGCCAAACTGGTCAACACCGCCACCAACCTGGCGGCGCTGATCCTGTTCGCGGCCAAGGGCCATGTCTGGTGGCATTTCATGGTGGTCATGGCGCTGGCCAACGTGGCCGGCAGCCTGCTGGGCACCCGGCTCGCGCTGAAACACGGCGCCGGCTTCGTGCGCGGCGTGTTCATCATGGTGGTCGGCGCGCTGATCCTGAAGACCGGCTACGACGCTTTCATCCGGTAGCGCCGGCCGGCTGCGCTGCGCCGGCTATTTCTTCAGCGCGGCCTTCCAGTCGCGGAACACATCCAGATCGACCCCATCGGGGTAGTTCAGCAGACCGGGCTTGTAGCCTTTCTTGCCCTTCTCGCCGTACTGCCAGATGATCTTCTTGGTCTGCCGGTCCACCACGATCACGCGGTCGTTCAGGTCGTCGACGATAAGGATGTCGCCGGTGTCGGGCAGTTCACGCGCAATCGACGAGTGGTCCAGTGCGCCATCGCCGTCTTTCACGAAGTATTCCCAGCTCACCTTGCGGGTGGCCGGATCGAAGATCACCACGCGCCCGGGCTTCCAGAAGTCGGCCACGATCACCTGTTTGCCATCGACCGTCGGGAACGCGTCCGACGGGTAACGGATGCCCGGCGCCTTGACGCTCCACAACACCTTGCCCTCGCGCGTGATGCGTGATATCCAGGCATCGGTGATCTCGGTGACCAGGATGTCGCCGTTTTCCAGCGGCGTCGCACCGTTGGGGTGGGCCAGTTCGTTCGGCGGGTTGTGCCTGCACTTGCCGGGCGTGCCCCACTGCGTGGCGATTTCGTTTCGGACCGGATCGATGATCAGGACGCGGCAGTTGCGGATGTCCGCCGTCAGGAACTTTCCGTCGTCCAGCAGGTGGGCGTCGTCCGGGTAGTTGAGCAGGCCCTTGGCGCTGCCCCGCCGGTCCGGCATGCCGTAGGTCCAGGTGAGCTGGCGCTTTTCGTAGTCGACGATGTGCACGTCGAAGTTGTCTTCTTCGCTCACCGCCAGCAACTTGCCGTCCGACGAGAAATTGACGTCTTCGTTGCCGCGGTACACCTTCAGGCTCGGCGACGGAAATTCCCAGACGATGCTTTTGTCGGGCGCAACCTCAATCAGCCGGTTGTTGCGCCGGTCGGCGATCACGATCGGATAGGGCAGCGGCTTGCCCCAGGATGCCACGGGGTTCTTGCGGTTGCCGGTGACCGGCGGCACAGGCGGAAGGGTCACGCCGCTGCTGACCGCGCCGGCGCCGGTCATCTCGGGCGTGACGGTCACTTCGACGCCCGCGCCCTGAATGGCTTTTTCCTTCACTGGCGCGACCGGCGAGGTCAGGGCCGGCATCGCCAAGAGGCCCAGCAACAGGGTCAGGATGGCGCTGCGCCCGGGGCGCTGGCGAATCGGGCAAGCATCAAACGCGGCGGACTTCAAGGGCATGGTCTCTCCTGCGCGTCGATCCAAACGCCGACGCCATGCGCCCGGATTGTTCGGCATGCAGGCCACCGCTGCCTTGACCTGCCACAAGACCGCGCGAGTTGGAACGTTCAGCGGCTTTCCAGCACCACCCGCCCGTGCAAGGGTTGCACCGCGCGCGCGTTGTCGGCAAAGCGCTGGCGGTAGCGCGCCAGCTGGGCGACGGAAAGCGTCAACGGCTGCTTCAGCACGATCCAGTCCACGCCTTCGGTGCAGGGCGCGGACGTGAGCGAGCCGGTGTAACGGAAGTAGCCCCGCGTCGCCGGCAGGAGCGCGCTGGCATCGACCGTGACGCCGGGCGGGCTGTGATCGCCGTCGGCACGCGCCGGAATCAACGGCAGCAGACGGTCCAACAGCGGGTTGTCCGCGCCCAGGCGAAACAGCACCACCACCGCGAGCAGCTGCCCGGAGTCGCTCTTGTGCAGGAGGTGGGCCGCCATCGGGAATTCCTCGCCCGCGATGCGGTCCCCGCCGGGGGTGTGGAAATGGAACTGCTGTAGCGCATACCGCTGGTCGCGGATGCGCAGTTCACTGCCTTTGCCAAACCGAACCCGGACGGTATGACCATCGTCCGCCAGCCTCAGTGGCACAGCCTGGTAGCGGAAGTCCAGCGCCGGCAAGTCCTTTCGCACCACGGCACCCGCAGGAATGTCGATCGGTGACTGGCGCCGGCCGCTGTCGCAGAGCGAGGCCGCGCTGGCGAGGCCCGCCGGTAGCAACAGCACCGAGGCCAGGAGCAGGGCCGGCACGGGTTCAGGGCTAGGCAGGGCCATGGGACCGGCTTGCGAGCGTCAATCGGCCACCACCACCGGCACCCGAGGCGCCAGTGCACACATCAGTTCATAGCCCACGGTGCCCGCCGAATGGGCCACCTCGTCGATGGGCAAACTGCTGCGATGGGGGCCGTCGCCCCACAGCGTGACCTCGCAGCCAAAACCGGCCTCGACACCGGCAGCAATGACGGGCGTGAGGTCCACCGTGATCATGTCCATGCTGACCCGGCCCACGGTGCTCGTGCGCACCCCGTCCACCAGCACCGGCGTGCCGGTGGGCGCCACGCGCGGGTAGCCGTCGGCATAGCCGCAGGCCACCACGCCGATGCGCATCGGCACCGGGGCCTGAAAGGCCGAGCCGTAGCCCACGCAGTCGCCGGCGGCCAGATCCTGGATGGCGATGAGTTTGGAGGCCAAGGTCATCGTGGGGCGCAAGTCCCAGTGCGCGATGTCGTGCGCAGGGAAGTCCGGCGCACTGCCGTACAAGGCGATGCCAGGCCGGACCCAGTCGGCGCTGACCGGCTGACTGCCCGGCGCATCGCTGAGGCGCTGTCCGGCGTGCCGCAACACGGCTGCGCTGTTGCACAGGCTGCGCTCGCCCGGAAGGTCTTGCGTCACCGCCGCGAATACCGCCATCTGCGCGGCGATGCCGGTCGGCCCGTCAGCGTCACTGAAATGGGTCATGAGTGAAATTTCGTCCACCTGGGGCAGCGCATTCAACCGCGTCCAGGCAGCGCGCAGGCGCTGCGGCGTGAAGCCCAGGCGGTTCATGCCCGAATTCATCTTCAGGAATACCCGGTGCGGCTGGTGGGTCTTGTGCAGCGCCAGCATGTCGATCTGCTCCTCGCAGTGCACCGCATGCCAAAGGTTGAGCCGCGAGCACAGCTCCAGGTCGCGCGCCTCGAACACGCCTTCGAGCAGCAGGATCGGCCCGCGCCAACCCAGTGCGCGCAGGCGTTCGGCTTCGGCCAGGTCGAGCAAGGCAAAGCCGTCGGCGCCGCGAAAAGCCTCGAACACCCGCTCGATGCCATGCCCGTAGGCATTGGCCTTGACCACCGCCCAGACCCGCGCGTCGGGCGCCGCAGCGCGCATCCGCGCCAGGTTGTGGCGCAGGGCATCGGGATGGATCGTGGCCTGGATCGGGCGGGGCATGTCGACCTTCGGAAAAACGCGATGCTTGCGATTGTGGCACCGGGACAATAGGGCCCTGCGTCGCGTGATATAACCCGCAGCCAAACGGAGGCAACACAGCAACACCGAGCGCCAGCCTCACTGGCGCCACCGTCATCAGGTCATGAAGCGCGGTTTTTACACCATCATGTCGGCGCAGTTTTTCAGCTCGCTGGCCGACAACGCCCTGTTTGTCGGCGCGGTCCAGTTGCTGCGTACCAATGGCGCCCCGACCTGGCAGCAGGCCGCGCTGGTACCCATGTTCGCGCTGTTCTACGTGATCCTGGCACCCTTCGTGGGCGCCTTTGCCGATTCCCGGCCCAAGGGACAGGTGATGTTCATCAGCAATGCCGTCAAGGTGCTCGGCTGCCTGATGATGCTGTTCGGCAGCCACCCGCTGATGGCGTATGCCATCGTCGGCCTCGGTGCGGCGGCGTACTCGCCGGCCAAGTACGGCATCCTGACCGAGTTGCTGCCCGCTTCGCAGCTGGTGAAGGCCAACGGCTGGATCGAGGGCCTGACCATCGCCTCCATCATCCTGGGCGTTCTGCTCGGTGGCCAGCTCGTGGGCCCGGTGATCGCGCCCTGGCTGCTGTCGTTCAACCTCCCGATGATCGATACCCCGATCGACACCCCACCCGAAGCCGCGATCAGCGTGCTCGTGGGGGTCTACGCGGTGGCGGCCTGGTTCAACACCCGCATCCCGCTCACGGGCGTACCGATGCGGCCGATGCACGACAACCCTGACCGCAGCTTGGCGCACAACCTGGTCAGCCTGCTACCGGATTTCTGGCGCTGCAACACGCGGCTGTGGCAGGACAAACTCGGCCAGATTTCGCTGGCGACCACCACGCTGTTCTGGGGCGTCTCGGGCAACTTGCGCTACATCGTGCTGGCGTGGGCCGCGGCAGCGCTGGGTTACACCGTGACCCAGGCCTCCAGCCTGGTCGGCGTGGTGGCCATCGGTACCGCCGTAGGTGCAGTGGTGGCGTCGATGCGCATGAAGCTGGATCAGGCCACTGGCGTGATGCCATTGGGCATCGGCATGGGCCTGCTGGTGATCCTGCTCAATTTCATCGACAACGTCTGGGTCGCGGCGCCGTTCCTGGTGCTGCTGGGCGGTCTGGGCGGCTTTCTGGTGGTGCCCATGAATGCGCTGCTGCAACACCGCGGGCACAACCTGATGGGCGCCGGACGTTCCATTGCGGTGCAGAACTTCAACGAACAGGCGTGCATCCTCGGCCTGGGTGGTCTGTACAGCCTGGCCACCGGCCTGGGCATGTCGGCCTTCGGCGCCATCACAGCCTTTGGAATTCTGGTGGCCGGCTTCATGTGGCTGATCAAGATCTGGCACGCCCGCAACCTGGTCCACCACCGCGACGAGGTCGAGCACCTGCTCGAGATCGCGCGCAACGACAACCACCACGCCTGAACGCCGGGCCGTCCCAATCAAGCTCGCACCACAAAGCGATGCGTGGAGCCAAGCCAGTGAGCCGCCGGCGTTCCCCATTGCGGTTGTCAGGGACCGGTGCGGAGCCGGGAACCATCCTGAAGAAAACGCGCCAGTCGATCACGATCCAGCGGCAGGGTCATCCAGCTGTCGCAGCCAGCCCAGCGCGCCAGCAGACGGCGCAACACGCCGTCATCGCGCGCCAGCACCACGAGGGTCAGGCTCAAACCCAATGCCCGGGCGCGCCGGCGCAGGGCGCGGCACACCGAGCGGGTCCGACCCTTGAGTGAACGATCGTCCATAAACGCGAATCCATAGGCTTGCCCCGCCAGGCGTTCCAGTGCAGCCGCAAGGTCTTGCGCATGGTCCACCTGGCAGCCCAGGCCGCGCAGCTCGCGGATCAGCGAACTGCCGGCCAGCCGAGCACCGCCCACCAGCAAAATGGCGGACACCCGCCCCATGACAATCGGCCCCGGTGGCGTCGTGGGGTGGTCCGAAGGATCGGCAAAACTGCTGCTGAGTGGCTCGACCTCGACCGGTGGCGTCCGGCCGCGCCGCTCGTCGTCGCGCTGGCGTGCCAGGTCGCGCCAGTTCGCGGGCACCCGGTCGGGGAACTGCGACTCGGCTTCCCGCGTGGCTTCGAAACCGGCCATGGCCGGCATGCCGGCGTGCGTCAGATGGATCTTCGGAACAACAGCCGGGGACGCCGCTGGCTCGGTTGGCGCAGCCGCTGACGTCGGCTCATCGACCGGGCCCGGCACACCTACTTTTTCGTCACGCCACAGCAACACACTTTGGGCATTGATCGATTCGTATGCGGGGCGTTGCCGTGGCGGCGTCTTCGGCCGCGCCAAGCCGACCGCGATCGGGCGCTCGAACGGCCGGGTTACCTCAAAACCACTGGCCGGAGCCGCCGGACCCGAGGCCAGCAACGGCGCAAACGGCTCCGTCGCGGCGAAGTCTGACGGCAGGTCCGCGACGGGCCGCTGCACCGGCAGCAGCCGGGTGGCCGCATCCAACACAGCCTGCGGCACCAGTGGACGCGACACCACCGGCCAGCCGGTGCCGGCGTCATCGGCACCGATCAGCAGCACCTGCGCCGCCGATCCGCGCAACCGGAGGTTGCGCGCGGTCCACCGATCATCGGCATTGACCAGGATCAGATCGGCTTGTTCGGGCTCCTCGGTCCAATCAGCGTTGCAACCGTCGCCCCCCAGCGCCCGCAAGGCCGACTGGATTTGTGCCTGCTCGGTCCCAGCGAAACCCATCAACGCGAAGTGCAGCGGCTTGTCCATGGTCACATGAAACGAGAACAGCAAGCACGCAGCCCGCCAACGGCCCTCGCACTCATCCCGCCTGGTTCCCTAGCGATCGGCCAGCGCCCAACTCGTCCAATAGCTGCGAGGGGTTCAAGGGGATCTGCAGCCAGGCGTGACAACCCGCAAACCAGGCGCGCAGACGGGAAATCAGTCCGTTGTGGCTCGCCACGATCACCAAGCGAAGGTCGGCTGACGACCGTCCGGGATGTTGCTGAACATGGCGGCAAAGCCGGATCGCCTGCGCTCCCAGGGACACTTCGATCAGCACCACCGTCTGGTAGGCATGCCGAGCCAGTCGTTCCGTCATCGCCTGGGGGCTGGCGGCGAAATCCACCGCGAAACCCTCCGCTTCCAGCAACCGCGTCAGGCCGTGCGGCGCCGGCCCTGGCAAGCCCACCAACAGGATCCGGTCGGGCTCCGGCAACGGTTCTGGCACGGTGTCGGCAGGGGTTTCGATCGGTTCGGGTTCCGGTGCTGGCGGTGTTTTCATCGCTTTGGGAGCGTCCGCTTCAGGCGCTGTCGCCCTTTCCGGTCTTTCCTGCTCCCACTCGGCCACTTCGGACTCCCAGTCGGACGGGGTAACCGACGGCACACTGTGGCTGAACTGCCGAGTGGGTTGAAAATCGTCCACCAACGGCGCGCGCCCGGGTGATGACGGCGACGGCGCCTTCAGTGCTGGCAGCTCCCACGCTGGCTGTTGCGGCGCGAACTGCCGGGTCTGGACAAAGCACTCGTCCGCGTCCGGCGGGAACGGCTGGGTGTCTGAGAAAGCGGGGCGCTGTTCACCAAACCGTCGAAGCCTTCCGCTTTCCCGCTCCACCGGCTGCGTGTCGACCGTGCGCGCTTCCGGCTCGGCCAGTTGGCGCCGGGCGGCTTCGATCAGGGCCTGCAGTCGAAGGGGACGTGGAACGAGGAGCCAGCCCGTTCCGTGGTCGGTGTGGCCCAACAGAACAACGCGTCCCGCCGGGCGTTGATTTCGGAGCGCATTCACGGTCTGGGCATCGCCCGCGTTCACGATGATCAAGTCCGCTCGATCCAGATCGTCCTCAATGAATGCGCCGGGAATCGTGCCGGATGAGCCCTGCACCAGAGCCCCTTCGATCTGCGAACGTTCGATAGGCAGCAAACCGACGAGGGCAATGGCACAACCACGGGACATACGATGTGACGGCGAACAGGAGCAGGACCACAAGGGCCGGGATGGAATGCAAAATTATTCACCCGAATGGCCCTTTCCGGGAAGATGGCTTCGGTCGGCGGCGATACTTGCCCGCTCGAACGCCCGATCTGTTGCACCGGCGCCGCACCCATGTGCCCGGCCATCCACCGACCAACCCGCATGACCTCCATCTACGACTTCCAGGCCCAGCCGATGAGCGGCAAGCCGGTGCCCCTGAAAAAATTCGCCGGCAAGGTGTTGCTGATCGTCAACACCGCCAGCGCCTGCGGCTTTACGCCGCAATTCGCGGGCCTCCAGGCCTTGCACGAAACCTGGGGGCCCAAGGGCTTGGTCGTGCTCGGCTTTCCGTGCAACCAGTTCGGCGCCCAGGACCCCGGCAGCAACGACGAAATCGCCAGTTTCTGCCAGCTCAACTACGGCGTGAGCTTCCCGATGATGGCCAAGATCGACGTCAACGGGCCCGAGGCCGACCCGCTGTACCGCTGGCTCTGCGCCGAGGCGCCGGGCCTGCTGGGCAGCAAGGCGATCAAGTGGAACTTCACCAAGTTCCTGGTCGGCAAGGACGGCCAGGTGATCCGCCGTTACGCCCCCACCGACGCGCCCAAGGACCTGGAACAGGACATTGAGCAGGCGCTGGCGGCCTGAAAACCGGCTCCAGGCGGCCTTTTCAGGGTCGAATTGGCCGTATTCCGGCGCCGGACGGCCACCGGCTGCTATTTTTCATGTAGCAACCAGGTCCACCGAAACCGCCCGTCACAGACCTGTGGCCAGGGTTCTGCGATGGCGCGCGCGCTCCAGCACCTGTGCGGCCGCGCGCGGATCCAGACCGTACATGGCGGCAAATGCATCCACCGCCTGGCCGCTGCCCTCAAACGCGCGCAGCAGCGCCTCGTCCTTGGCCCGGCGGGCGGCGGCCTCGGTCAGGGCGTCGTCAAGAACGGCATTGGCCGCCTCGTCACGGCCGCGCACCCGTGCCGCGTAGTCTTCGCGGCTCAGGCCGGAGGCCTCGAAGGCCTGGATGAGACGCGCGACCAGCTTGGGGCGCAGGTCCTCGCCGCCACGCGCCTGGCGACGCCGGAAGACCTCCATCAGCGCGTGGTGCACATGCTCGGGCGCCATGGCCTCGACCGCCTGCCCGGCCAGGTCGTGGCGCTGCAGCCCGGCGGCCACGCTTTGCAGGTAACGGGTGGAGCGGGTGTGGATCGCCAGCCCGGCCTTGAGCGCCTCGCGGTCGAGCACGCCGGGGTGGGCCTGCATCAGGTCCTCGAAGATGCCGCGCTTGAGCGGCAGGAACACGGCGCCGAACAGGCCGGGGTAGAGCTCGGCCAGTTGTTCGAGCACTGGCGGCACCGGCCGGGGGGTGCGAGCGCCGGGAGCGGGCGCACCTGCCACGGCGGGCGCGGCATCAGCCGAGGCTGCGGGGCGACGGCCGCGCCCGTGGCGCCGGGCGGGTCGGGAGCGGGGGCCGCGCTCGCCAGCCTGGGGAGCAGGCACATCGGGCGCCGGGCCGGCGGAGGCCGTGCGCTCGGTGGCCTCGGGCACAGCCGCAAGCGTTTCCGGGGCCGGGGCCGGCGGGACGCGGTTGGGATCGGTGGCGGTCGGGAAATCTGTCATGGAATCGGCGCGGCGCTGAGGGAAAAACCCGCCATCATGCCAGCCTTCGCGGCGGCGGGCGGCGCTCGATCAGCCCAGGTGCTCGTCCAGCACCTCGATCCAGTGGCGCACCGGGGTAGCCGTTCCGCTTTGCAGGTGGGTGATGCAGCCGATGTTGGCCGACACGATGACGTCGGGCTGCAACGCGCCCAGGTGGCCGAGTTTTCGGTCGCGCAGCTGGTGGCTGAGGTCCGGGTTGAGCACCGAGTAGGTGCCCGCGGAGCCGCAGCACAGGTGCGACTCGTTGCCCGCCACCCGCACCGAAAAGCCGAACGCCGCCAGATGCTGCTCGACGCCGCCGCGCAGCTGCTGACCGTGCTGCAGGCTGCAGGGCGGGTGAAACGCCAGCTGCCGGCCCGCGCCCGCGTCGCCCGTCGGCGGGCCCGGCACCCGGTCGGGTCGGCTGGTGCGCAGGGCGGCCACCAGTTCGGGCAGCAGCTCGCTCAGGTCGCGGGTCAGCGCGCCGACGCGATCGGCCTTGGCGGCGTAGGCCGGGTCATCCTTGAGGAAGTGGCCGTACTCGCGCACGGTGACGCCGCAGCCCGAGGCGTTCATCACGATCGCCTCGACCTCGCCGGCGGCGATGAACGGCCACCAGGCGTCGATGTTGGCGCGCATCTCGGCGCGACCCCCGTCCTGGTCGTTGAGGTGGAACTTCACAGCGCCGCAGCAGCCGGCCTGCGGCGCGATCACGGTCTGGATGCCGGCGGCGTCCAGCACGCGCGCGGTGGCGGCATTGATGTTGGGCATCATGGCCGGCTGCACGCAGCCTGCGAGCAGCAGCACCTTGCGCGGGTGGGCGCGGGTGGGCCAGGCACCGGCGTCCTGCCGGGCTGGCACCTTGGCCCGCACGGCCGTCGGCAGCAGGCCGCGCACCGCCTGGCCCAGTTTCATGGCCGGCGCAAACAGAGGTGAGGGCAGGCCTTCCTTCAGCGCCCATCGGATGGCCTTTTCCGGCGCCGGACGCGGCACCTTGGCGTCGACGATCTTGCGGCCAATGTCGAGCAGGTGGCCGTACTGCACGCCGCTGGGACAGGTGCTTTCGCAGTTGCGGCAGGTCAGGCAGCGGTCCAGGTGCTGCTGGGTCTTGCGCGTGGGCGGCTGGCCTTCGAGCACCTGCTTCATCAGGTAGATGCGTCCGCGCGGACCGTCGAGCTCGTCGCCGAGCAGCTGGTAGGTGGGGCAGGTGGCGGTGCAGAAGCCGCAATGCACGCACTTGCGCAGGATGGCTTCGGCCTCCAGGCCGTCTGCGGTGCCGGCGAATTCGGGGGACAGAACGGTTTGCATCGGGGGCCTGTCAGAGCTCGGCGTACATCCGGCCGCGGTTGAAGATGCCGGCGGGGTCGAATTCGGCCTTCAGGCGTCGATGGATCCGGTCCAGCGGCGCTTTGAGAGGCTCAAATCGGTCGATTCCCAGCGTCGAACGGCCATCGTCAGCTATGAATAACGTAGCATGTCCGCCCGCTTTGGCTGCCGCCTCGCGCAGCGCGCCAGCGTGTTCGGCACCCGCCTGCACCCAACGCTGGCCACCGTGCCATTCCACCAGCGGTGCGCCCACGCCCGCCGGCAACGCCAGCACCGGCGCCGTCTGCGGCACCGACAGGCGCCACAGGCCCTGCGCCGGATCGCGCGCGGCAAACCAGGGCAAGCGCTGGTCGCGGCAGGCGATCCAGTCAGCGGCGACCTGCGCGAGGGCCTGTCGCTCGCCGCCCAGCGAGCGGCAGGCGGCATCCACCGCCGCCGCGGCGCCGCGCAGCCGCAGGAACAGCGTGCCGACACCAGCGTCTTCGACCCAGCAGCTCGCATTGAGCGGCAGCGGCTGCCCGCCCCAGGCGTTGAGGCGGCGCAGCGCCTCGGCTTGGTCGCACTCGAATTTCAGCGTGGCCTCGGCGGGCGCCACCGGCAGCACCTTGAGGCTGACCGCCGTGATCACGCCCAGCGTGCCCCAGGCACCGGCCATCAGCCGCGAGACGTCGTACCCCGCCACGTTCTTCATGACCTGGCCACCGAAAGTCAGGGCCTCGCCCCGGCCATTGACCAACTCAAGGCCCAGCACAAAGTCGCGCACCGCACCGACACTGGCGCGCGCCGGACCCGAGAGGCCGGAAGCAACCATGCCACCCACCGTGCCGCCGGGCCCAAAACGGGGCGGCTCGAACGGCAGGCACTGCCCCTGCGCCGCCAGCGCCGCCTCCAGCTCGGCCAGCGGCGTGCCGGCGCGCACGGTGACCACCAGTTCGCTCGGTTCGTAGGCGACGATGCCGGTCAGGCCGGTGGTCGGCAGCGGCTCGCCGTCAAGGCCGCGAGCCAGAAAGTCCTTGGTGCCGCCGCCGCAGATGCGCAGCGGCGTCGCGCGGGCCGCGGCGGCGCGCACGGTGTCGATGAGGGATGGCAGGGCGGCGACAGACATGGGAGGGCATCGTATACCCGGGCGGGGGCGCCGGCGCTGAATTTTTTGAACAACCGGCGTGCGAGGAATCGAAATGCCAGCGGTGCGCGCCGGCCCCGCTGGACAAAAAAAAAGGCCCACCGAAGTGGGCCGAAGATCCAAGGGAGACTCTCGCATTGAAAACCGGTCGCGGCGATGGTCACCGCGACCGGGGGGCCGCTCAGCGGCTGTAGGCGGTTTCGCCGTGGGACGTGATGTCCAGGCCTTCGCGCTCGTCTTCTTCCGAGACGCGCAGACCGATGGTCAGGTCGACGATCTTGTAGGCGACGAAGGACACCACACCGGACCAGACGATGGTGATCAGCACGCCCTTGAGCTGGACCCAGACCTGGTTGGCGATCGAATAGTCGGCCGCGCTCACCATGGACGCGGTGACCCAGTCGCCCACCAGGCTCGGGCCGCCCAGCGCCGGGCTGTTGAACACGCCGGTCAGCAGGGCGCCGACGATGCCACCCACGCCATGCACGCCGAACACGTCGAGCGAGTCGTCCGCGCCCAGCATCTTCTTCAGGCCGTTGACACCCCAGAGGCACGCGAAGCCGGCGATGAATCCGATCACCAGCGCGCCGCCGATGCCCACGTTGCCGGCAGCCGGCGTGATGGCCACCAGGCCGGCCACCGCGCCGGATGCGGCGCCCAGCATGGACGCCTTGCCACGCATCAGCGCTTCGCCGATGCACCAGGCCAGCACCGCGGCCGCCGTGGCACCGAAGGTGTTGATGAAGGCCAGGGCGGCGAAACCGTTGGCTTCGAGGGCGGAGCCGGCGTTGAAGCCAAACCAGCCCACCCACAGCAGCGAGGCACCGACCATGGTCAGCGTCAGGCTGTGCGGGGCCATCGCTTCGCGGCCATAACCGATGCGCTTGCCCACCATGAACGCGCCGACCAGACCGGCGACCGCGGCGTTGATGTGCACCACGGTGCCGCCAGCAAAGTCCAGCGCGCCGTGCTGCCAGATGTAGCCAGCCTTGGCATTCATCGCGTCGACCACTTCCTTGCTCGTGTAGGCGTCCGGACCCATCCAGAACCAGACCATGTGTGCCATCGGCAGGTAGCTGAAGGTGAACCAGAGCACCATGAACAGCAGCACGGCGGAGAACTTGATGCGTTCGGCGAAGGCGCCCACGATCAGGGCACAGGTGATGCCGGCGAACGTGGCCTGGAAGGCGGCGAACACGATCTCGGGAATCACGACGCCCTTGCTGAACGTGGCCGCGTTGGCAAAGGTGCCGGCCGCGTTGTCCCAGATGCCCTTCATGAACAGCCGGTCGAAGCCGCCGATGAAGGCGTTGCCCTCGGTGAACGCCAGGCTGTAGCCGTAGATGAACCACAGCACCACGATCAGCGAGAAGGTCACCATCACCTGCATCAGCACGGACAGCATGTTCTTGCTGCGGACCAGGCCGCCATAGAACAGCGCCAGGCCCGGCACGGTCATCAGGATCACGAGCAGCGTGGCGACCATCATCCAGGCGGTGTCGCCCTTGTTGGGCACCGGGGCGGGCGGGGTTGCGGCCGCTCCCGGCGCTGGTGCGTCTGCGCCAGGAGCTGTGGCCGGCGCGGCTGCGACCGGGGCAGCCGGGGCGGCTTCCGCCGGTTTGGCTTCCGCAGAAGCGGCAACGGCGGCCGGCGCGGCAGCGGGTGCCTGGGCCATGACGGCGTGACCGCCCATCAGGAGACCCAGTCCCAGCGCCAGGGAGGCGAATAGCTTTTTCATTTCGGTTTCCTCTTCGGGGTTGGGGGCGCTCAGAGCGCTTCGGTGCCGGTTTCGCCGGTGCGGATGCGCACGACCTGCTCCAGGTCGTAGACAAAAATCTTTCCGTCACCGATCTTTCCGGTGCGCGCGGCGCCTTCGATGACTTCGATCACGCGGTCCACGAGGTCGTCGGCGATGGCCGCCTCGACCTTGACCTTGGGCAGAAAGTCGACGACGTATTCGGCGCCGCGGTACAGCTCGGTGTGGCCTTTCTGACGCCCGAAGCCCTTGACCTCGGTGACGGTGATGCCCTGCACGCCCATGCCGGAGAGGGCTTCACGCACCTCGTCGAGCTTGAACGGTTTGATGATGGCGGTAACAAGTTTCATGGTGACTCCTCGGTGGTCAGGCCCGATCAGAACGTCTTGCTGACAGACACAACGGCGGTGCCGTTGCTGATGTTCTTGCCCGGGCTGGTGTAGCCGGCCAGGTTGCGGTTGGTGGAGATGTAGGACAGGCCCATGACCCAGCCGTCGACGGTGTAGGTGCCGCCCAGCTTCCAGTCGGTGATGCTGTCGACGGTGGTGCCGTTGATCTGCACGACCTTGGCGCCGCCTTTCAGGGCCTGGTAGCCGATGGCGCCATTGATGCCCCAGCCGTTGTCAAAGTCATGGGAGGCCGCCACGTTCAGGTACCAGCTGCCGTTGGAATCCGGGGCGCCGAAGAAGTCGGTGACCGCGTAGTTGTACTTGGCCGTCAGCGGACCCCAGCTGCCGCCGATGTAGAGCTCGCCGTTCTTGGCACTGATCAACGCCGGGTTGGCGCCGGTGCCGGGGTAGTAATAATAGATGCCGCCGATATCGAGGCCGAAGTCGCCGAAGGTGGCCTTGTAGCCACCGTAGAAATCCATCTCGATGCTGGCGCCGTTGTACATGGCGCTGTCGACGTTGGAGTTCCAGTTGCCCAGGTACAGGCCGTTCTTCAGCGCCAGATCCACGCCACCCTGGATGGCCGGCAGCTTGTTGGTCTGCGAGACGCCGCGGAAACGGTAGTCCGAGAAGATGCCCAGGTTGCCGGTGAGCGTGTAGTCAGGCTCCGGCGCCTTGGCAGCGGCCGGTGCCGGCGCTGCCGCGGGAGCGGGCGCGGCGGTTTGCGCCACCGCGTTGCCGGCCAGAACGGCAAGGGCGGACGCCAGGGCGAGGGTGGTCAGGGACGAAGTTTTCATGGTGTGCTCTCGCTGAAGTTGAAGGGATGCACCCACCAAGCACACACCGTGCCAACCCGATCTACCCTGGGAAGTCCGCTGCTATGGACCGCCAGCCGAGCTTGCGCTAAGATATCTGTATGAAATCACAGTATGCACAGTATTGGTGCGCTCGGTCCGTCGTGGGCTGTGGCCCTGTGCACCATTTCAGGGGCCCACGCCCATGAGCCTGTCGCTGGTGCAAAGCCGTGCCCTGCTGGGGCTGGAGGCCGCCCCAGTCACGGTGGAGGTGCATCTGGCCAATGGCCTGCCCAGCTTCACGCTCGTGGGCCTGGCCGATGTGGAGGTCAAGGAAGCCCGCGAGCGGGTGCGCTCGGCGCTGCAGAACGCCGGGCTGGAGTTTCCGCACAACAAGCGCATCACTGTGAACCTGGCGCCGGCCGACCTGCCCAAGGATTCGGGGCGCTTCGACCTGCCGATCGCCTTGGGCATCCTGGCCGCGAGCGGCCAGATCGACGGCGCGCGGCTGGCCGGCCACGAATTCGCGGGCGAACTGTCGCTGTCGGGCGAGTTGCGCCCGGTGCGCGGTGCCTTGGCCATGAGCCTGGCGTTGCACCGCCAGCAGGTCAACACCCGGCTGGTGCTGCCGAGCGCCAGCGCCGAAGAGGCGGCGCTGGTGCCCGACGCCCAGGTCTACCGCGCCCGCCATTTGCTGGACGTGGTGCGCCAATTCCTGCCCGGTCCGCCGAGCCCCGAGGTCCCACCGACCGACGACGGCTGGGCGCGCCTGACACCCACCCCTCTGCCCGAGGCCGCGCGCTACCCCGATCTGGCCGACGTGAAAGGCCAGGCCGCCGCCCGCCGTGCGCTGGAGATCGCCGCCGCGGGCGGCCACAGCGTGCTGCTGGTCGGCCCCCCCGGCTCGGGCAAGTCGATGCTGGCGCAGCGCTTTGCCGGACTGTTGCCGGCGATGACCGTGGCGCAGGCGCTGGAAAGCGCGGCCGTGGCCTCCCTGGGTGGCCGGTTTTCACTGGAGCGCTGGGCCCAGCGCCCCACCGCCAGCCCGCACCACACTGCCAGCGCCGTGGCGCTGGTGGGGGGTGGCTCGCCGCCGCGACCGGGCGAGATTTCGCTGGCGCACCATGGTGTGCTGTTCCTCGATGAGCTGCCCGAGTTCCCCCGGGCCGCGCTGGAGGCGCTGCGCGAGCCCCTGGAAAACGGCACGATCACCATTTCTCGGGCGGCGCGGCGCGCGGAGTTTCCCGCCCGGTTTCAACTGATCGGCGCGATGAACCCTTGCCCCTGCGGCTACCTGGGCTCGCCGCAACGGGCCTGTCGCTGCACGCCCGATCAGGTGTTGCGCTACCAAGGCCGTCTGTCGGGGCCACTGCTGGACCGCATCGACCTGCATGTGGAGGTGCCCGCGCTGGCCGCGTCGGACCTGCTGAACGCACCGCCGGGCGAGTCCACCGCCGCGGTGCGGGCCCGCTGCGCCAGCGCCCGCGAGCGCGCGCTGGC
>Ga0209604_1001609_pt1 | contig 17880 bp, 22 predicted proteins | sample AD_UKC097_MetaG_FD_184405 | JGI IMG/M metagenome (GOLD analysis project Ga0209604, IMG submission 184405) | Active sludge microbial communities of municipal wastewater-treating anaerobic digesters from USA - AD_UKC097_MetaG (SPAdes) (version 2) | ecosystem: Engineered > Bioreactor > Anaerobic >... | reverse complement strand
GGGGGAAGGCAGCACGAAAGCGGTCGGGGGCGTCCCGTCCGTGAACGCCGGATTTGCGGTTTCACGCTGATCGAACTGCTGGTCGTCATCGCAATTCTTGGCACGTTGTTTGCGCTGACGCTTCCGGTTATCAGCGCCGCGAGAGAGAAGGCAAAGGTGGCCAAGGTATATGCCGAACTGCGCCAGATTGAGGCCGCCCTGATCCTGTATTTTTCCGCCCACCAGAAATATCCGCCGGTGAGGGTGTCCTGCAACGCCGCGGAGCGGGAGCACTGGTGCGAGCTGCCGATGGAGCTTGTCTCAGAGGGTTATCTTCCGTCCAGCGGGAAGCCTGGCGTCTCTTCCATGATGGAGGATCCGTTCAATCCGGGCCACACCTACAAGTATGCCGCGCCGGGCCCGTATTATCTCAACGGATCTCTGCAAAGCGAGGGCTTCCCGGTATATGTTCCCGACGATTTCCCTGCGTGCAAAAGCTCCAGCGGTTCCTATCACGACACCAAAGAGTCACCTCTTGCATGGGCAGTCTGGAGCCTCGGCCCCCGACAGAGCCGGACCAAAGCGCTCAGCAGTCGTGCCCCGGTCAGCGGTTTAACCTGGTATCGCGGGGGCGGGGGCGACGGGGTGATTGCCCGCATTTGCCCGCGGGAAGGCGCGGCATTTCAAACGCCATAGGAACACCTGTTTTCATGCTAACGGGAATTCCATCCGGGAACCGGCCATGCAGGGGTTTACGCATCCGGGCAGGCGCCGGGCGAGAAACTCTATGGCGTTTGATCCCGTGCAGTGGCAGGGGGCAATCTGTTTCACGTTAAACCGTTCAAGGGCCTCGGCCGTTTTCCCCAGCCGCTTGACCGTGGCGCGCGCCAGATGCATTCCGCCCATCACGGCGAAATATTCCGAAGCGCCGCTGAGTTCTGAAATATATTCCAGTGTGTTCACGACGCCCGCGTGCGCGCAGCCGAGAACGACAACGATCCCCGCCGCTGTGTCGAGCCATATGGCCTGGTCGTCCGGGATGGGATCGGGCTTCAGACCCAGCTTATCAAGGAAGAACGGGCCGCCCGTGTCTTCGTACTTGTTTCGCCGCGGAATTGCGCCGGTGACCCATACCCCCGGAACAACCTCCATGGACTTTGCCGTGTGCACGATATTCCCGCTGTGCGATTTCAGCGCCCCTTCAGCCGGATAGGGCATGTTGATGGCGCGCATGACCGTGTCGCGAAGACTGAACCGCGGAGCAAAAGCCTCCGGATGCATGAAGACTTTTGCATCGGGACTGCGTTCCAGCGCAAACGGAAGCCCACCAGTGTGGTCATAGTGCCCGTGGCTCAGCACGATGGCGTTTGCCCGCTCCAGCGGAATCTTCAGCGCGGCGGCGTTTTGCGGCAGGGCCGGGCCCTGTCCTGTGTCGAAAAGGATGTTCGCGTTCGGGGTTTCAATCCATACTGAAAGCCCGTGTTCCGCAAGCAGGCCCTCCATCGAAGCCGTATTTTCAACCACAACGGTAATCTTAATGTTTTTCATACGGCCTCCAGCTGGGGGAGGACATGCTTGAGGACCTTGCGGGCTTTGGTGCCGCAACTGGCCATTGCCCCGGGGCAGGGAATATAGCCGATGCGGCGGGGAAGGTGTTCGATTGCCTTGCGGATTTCCGGAAGCGATGCGCCTTGGGCATACATCAGGCCTGCCGTCAGCGCGGGCGCGGCTTTAGTTGCCAGTCCGCATGCGCCCGAAATGCGGGACGCTCGTTTCGTGAGATGAATTTGAGTCAGCAGCGCAAACAGAACTGCGGGCAGGATGGCGTCACCTTTCTTCCGGTACAGTTCGCAAAACGGAACTCCGATGAAAATCCCCTGATTGCCGGATCCGGTGATGGTCATGATGGGTGAAGCCGCCCCGAGCATTCTTGCGCGGACCAGTGCCGGGACTCTCGCCGCCGGCGGACGCGCGCCGGATCCGCGCACCTGGCGCGTGATGAAATCCAGCGCGATATTTTCAAGTGCCGGATTTCTCTCTTTCACAATCGCCCAGATTTCATCCATGTTCAATTCTGCATCTTCTCGAGGCCCGGCGCGGCAGACCGTTCTGCCGTTGCGCACAACGCGCGCGATGTGGTCGTGCCGGCCGGTGATTTCAACAGCAACCGTTTCGCCGCGCTGTTTTAACTCGGCCCTGACGAAAAATTCCTTCTGCTTCAGGGGGCGCGTTTCCAGCCATCCGCGGCGGCAAAGAAGTTTGTTTGCAAGCCGCAGATTCATGGACGGAAAAATGTTGAAACTTTCCGCCGAAGCGGAAAGGCCGGCCGCGGCGACTGTGCGCAGGCCTCTTTTGTTCAGGCGGGGCACGACCGCTGTCGAGGCGTTGCGGAGAATGTCCGAGGTCGCCGTCAGTCTCGCGCTGAAACTCCGGAGATCAAAAGGCTTCTGCAAATATTTCCGGGCGGTCGCAAACGCGAACGCCACGCTGGCCGGCTCGGTGCAGCCCATGACCTGTACGATTTCCGACCGAAGCAGTTCTTCAATTTTCCGACTCATGCTATCCACTTCCTTTTCACTTGATGAAGACTAACGGCGAACAGCGCGGCGCAGAAGAGTGCCAGTGCCGCCAGGCTCGCCCAAACGGGAATTGTTCCGGCCCCGCGAATTTCCGCATGGAGCGCGTCGGCTCCGTAGGTGAGAGGCAGAAGGTAGGTGACCGGTTTCAGCAGAGCCGGCAGACGCGCAACAGGGAAAAACAGTCCGCACAAAAACACCATCGGGAACCGGAAAAAGTTTGAGAAGGTCTGGGCCTCGAAAACTTCGCTGACCGACACCGTAATAAACAGGCCCATAAAGGTTGAGCTGACGGCAATCAGGAGAACGGTTGCCGCAACCACGCCCCATGACATATCAGGGAGGTCGGTGATGACAACTGCCATCAGCAGCGGAACCGCGGCATTAATGGCACCGAAGAGAATGGCTCCGCCGGTTTTGGCCAGGAGCAGAACATTGAGCGGGACGGGCGCCAGCAGCAGCCGCTCGAAGGAGCGGTTTCTCTTTTCAAACGTCACAGTCACTGAAAGAAGCGATGTTGTGCCGAAAAGGACGGAGAGCGCGACCACCCCGGGCAGCACATCACAAAGGCTTTCGCGGCCGGCGCCGGACTTGATGAAGAACATCGCCGTCCACGCAAGGGGGAAAATAATGCCCCAACTGATGTTCGGCGGCTTGAGGTAATAGGTCCGCATGTCCTTCAGCAGAATGTTCCAGAATGCAGTCAGATTCTTCATGAACCGCGGCCCGCCTTTTCATTCTTCATCACGCCGGCCTCGATGCCGGTAATGCGCACAAAGACTTCCTCGAGGGAGTTCTGAACCCTGCGGGCCTCCAGGAGCTGTCCTCCATGGTCCTCAAGATAACGCACGATTTCCCCCGCCCGAAGCCGGCCGGCCGAGGAGGTTATGCGGATGATCTCGCCGGGCATGACCTGGCACTGAAGCTGAGGAAATGCGGTAGCCACGCGCTCGCACAGCCCGACCGCCCCCGATGCAAGTGCGAAGTCCATGACCTCGCGGCCCTGCACCATCTGCAGCAGGCTGGTCACGCTGTCTGTTCGCACAATGCGGCCGGATACGATGAAGGCAATGCGATCGCACAGCCGCTCGGCCTCCTCGATGTAGTGCGTGGTCAGAAAAATAGTCGTGCCCGCCTCCCGCAAACCGGAGATGAAGCGGCGGATCTGCCTCGCGGCCGAGACGTCAATGCCCGTGGTGGGCTCATCAAGAAACAGAATCGGAGGGCGGTGCATAATACTGGCGGCGATCGTGACGGCGCGCTTCATTCCCTTGGAACAGGCGGCAAACTTGCGGCCGGCCGCTTCTGCGATGCCGAAAAACTCCACCAGCTCCTTTGCGCGGGCCTCGCGCTCGGACCTGCGCATGCCGTAAAGCGCACCGCAGAAACACAGGTTTTCAAAGCCGGTCAGTTCCGGATAAAGATTGCTCTCGTCGGGCACAACCCCTGTGATGTGCTGCGCCGCCTTGGGATTGCCCGTGCAGTCGAGGCCCCCGATGCGAATCGTGCCGGCATCGGGCCGGGCCAGCCCGGTGAGCATGTTGATGGTCGTTGTTTTTCCGGCTCCGTTGGGACCCAGAAAGCCGAAGATCTCGCCGGACCCGACCTGAAAGTCAATGCCCGCAACGGCGGTTTTTTCTCCGAACCGCTTGACCAGCCCGCCCGCTTCTATTGCCGGTTGCACAGCCCTCGGTCTCTGTCAGTGATCGCAGGCGTTGTCGCCGGTTTTCAGCGTCCCGGAAATGAAAGCCATGGCCAGATTCTCCGGGGTGTCCGCCGCCGCGCCGACCACAACCTTGATGTCGTTGGATTCAAACAGCGACTGGGCGCGCTGGCCCATGCCGCCGGCGATGATCGTGTTTGCGCCCTGCTCGTGCAGCCAGCGGGGAAGAACGCCCGGCTCATGCGCGGGAGGCGTCAGCATGGATGTGGAGAGTATTTTCTTCGCTCCGACATCCGCCTCCACCAGCGCAAACTGTTCACAGTGACCGAAGTGGGCGCAGAGTTTTCCGTCCGCAACGGGAATCGCAATTTTCATGATGTTTTCCTTTTTTCCTGAGGGTTGAGTTTTCTGAGCAGTATCCGCATCCAGCAACGCCAGCACCGGCGCGCCGATGCGGTCGAAGGCCCGTGCTGTGGCTGTGCTGCCGTAGTGATAAACGAACGGTTCGCCGCCGTCACACGATTCGCCCACGGCCGGATCAATGGGCACGCGGCCAAGGAACGGGACGTTCATTTCCGCGGACATCTTCTCGCCGCCGCCGCTTTTGAAAATCTCCGTAACCGTGCTGCAGTGCGGACAAACGAATCCGCTCATGTTTTCCACCACACCGAGCACGGGAATGCTTAGCTGGTGACAGAAGCGGATGGACTTGCGCACATCGGCCAGCGCCACGTTCTGCGGGGTGGTGACCACCACCGCGCCGTCGAGCGGCTTCACGAGCTGGCAGACTGAAAGCGGTTCGTCGCCGGTTCCGGGCGGTGAATCGATGATCAGAAAATCCAGATCGCCCCAATCCACATCCTTCAGGAACTGGCGGATGACGTTCATTTTCATCGGCCCGCGCCAGATCACCGCGTCATCGCGGTTCCGCAGCAGAAACCCGATGGACATCACCTTCATGCCGGCGGCTTCAACAGGCTGAAGGGCCCCGTTGGCCTCCTGAACCTTTGCATCCTCGAGCCGGAGCATTTTCGGAATGCTGGGCCCGTGGATATCCACGTCCAGCAGCCCGACCTTGTGACCGGCCAGCGACAGCGATACCGCAAGGTTCACCGCGACCGTGCTCTTGCCCACGCCTCCTTTTCCGGACATCACCAGAATCTTGTGGCGAATGCGCCCCAGACGTTCTCTTAATTCCTGGGCTTCCAGAAAATCGTCAATATTTCCTTCGGACTGCTGTTTTTGCATCCGTCTGATCCTTTCTATTCCCTGTGATCACGAAGTCGAGCCACGATGGTTTCACCTGCGCGGACGCGGTCACCCTTCTTGACAACCGCCAGAACATCCCGAACCGGGAAATACATGTCCAGCCGTGAACCGAACTTCATCATACCGATTCGCTCTCCGATATCAATCTTCACCGGCCGTTCATGGTCGGGCCAGTACACGACGCGCCGGCAGACCGGACCCACAATCTGACAGATCAGGCAGCGCGTTCTTTCCCCCTCTATGAGAATCTTGTTGTGCTGGTTCACCTCGGAGGATTTTTCCTGGAAAGTAAAAAGCCTTTTCCCGGGGAAATAGCCTAGAAATGACGAGCGGCCGCTGATCGGTGCCCGGTTAACATGCACATCAAACAGGCTCAGAAAAATGCTGATCCGGACACACCGCGTTTTCAGATACTGTGTCTCGTCCAGTTCATGGATCGAAGCGACCACTCCGTCCGCCCCGCTCACCGCGGCGCCCTCATCGTGTGGCGGAGTGCGCTCCGGATCACGAAAAAAATATATGAAATACAAGTTGGCTGTGAAAATGGCTGCAGCCGCGGCGCCAAAAGCTGCAGATGCCGGAACTTTCGCAAGCGCGGCCATAACCGCCACAGCAGGACACAAAAGCCACACGGAAGCCAGGAACGGCAGCACTTCTGGACGCACACCCGTCGAACGTCTGCATACAGCGCCGGAAAAAACGAGAGGAAATGCAATATCGCTGGTGCAGCAGGGAATCCAGACTGCAAGAAACAGAAAAACTCCGACCGCAAGAATAATGGTCAGCGAAGGAGGGGCATCCATGGTCATCGTGATGTGAAACAGCGATGCCCAGGTGCTCATCATGACATGTAAACTGTGGGAGACTTTAGTGTGCGGACGCCAGACCGCCAGGAGGATTCCGGCCAGCGCCAGCGGGTTCACCAGCCACCATTTTTCAATGAAGCCGAAATGCAGTCCGCGGTTGGGCATTTTCAGCATCCATTCCGCGACAAACGGGATGATGCAGTCGCTCAGCGTCGCAATGCCCACCGAACCAAAGTAGCCAATGCCCAGCGTGCACCAGAAGCCCCGCCCGCCGTGGAGGCGGAACATGGCTGTTGTGACCAAGGCGCTGAGGACCACGTGAGTGGGATGCATAACCCAAAAAAGGCGGCTTGATGTGGAAGGAGGCACCTTTGCCCCAAGCAGAACCAGCATGATAATTATGCCGGACAGCGTGCCCATCGCGGTGAAGGGCGCATGCATGCGAAGTTCTTTCGCAATCAGTCTGCTGTTGCTGAACATATTCTTTCCCATGCGTTCCGGATATCATCGGCCGCCGGATTGGCGGGCATTTCCACAATGGCGCAGCCCCGCACCTGGGCGTCGGTGACCACACGATCGTAGCGCACCCGCCCGGCGATCTTCGCCCCGAGGCTTTGAGCCATTTTCTCAATCTCCTCTGTCTGAGAAGGATTGATGTCCCACTTGTTCACACAAACCATTGAAGGGATCCTGAAATGATTCGCCAGACGGAGAACACGTTCAAGGTCATGTGCGCCCGACAAAGTTGGTTCCGTGACCATCAGTACCATCGATGCCCCGGTAATGGCCGCGATCACAGGACAGCCGATGCCCGGAGGGCCATCCATGAGGACCAGGCCATAATTTTTCTCTTCAGCAATCTCACGTGCTTTTTCACGCACGAGCGACACCAGTTTACCCGAATTTTCTCCTCCGGGAGTCAGGCGGGCGTGCACCATGGGGCCACAGCGGGTATCCGAAACAAACCATTCTCCGCCCGGCCGCACCGGAAAATCAATGGCCTGTGCGGGACAGATGCGGACACATACGCCGCATCCTTCACATCCGGAGGGATCAACTGCGTACACGGCATCTTCGGGCCGGATGGCGTCAAACCGGCAGTGCGCTTCACAAAGCCCGCATCCAAGGCAGTCCTCCGCACGGATGACCGCCTCGTGCCCGCCGCGGAATTCTTCGCGGTGTTTAATTTGCGGCTGCAGAAGCAGATGCAGGTCGGCGGCATCCACATCGCCGTCCGCCAGCACGGATTTCCCGGCCAGTGAAGCAAATGACGCAGTGACGCTGGTTTTTCCCGTGCCGCCCTTGCCGCTGATGATGACCAGTTCCTTCAATTTCATAATGGATCCTTTTTCTCTGCATCCAGCGAGGCAAAGACAAAGAAATTGTCCGATGGCTTTGCCGCCAGTTCCGGATGTGTGGAATACTGATACTGCGAGATGTCCTCCATGGTTGCGCCCTTTTGTATGGCCAGTGAAATAAAATCCACGTTGGCGGCGGCGCACCGGTCCCGCCTCAGCACGCTCCCGCCAATGATTTTTCTAGTCTCACGATTGAAAACAAGTTTGACCCTGACCGGGGAAGCGCCGGCCATCATTGGATAGCGGTCCAGCGTTTCCCCGATGCCGGAAACAGCTTTAATGCCCTGCGCCGAAGCGGCCGCCTCGGTAAGGCCGGCGGAACCAATAGCCCAGTCAAACACGGTGGACACATTGCTGTTGATGATTCCCGGGAAACGGGTCGGTTTCTCCAGAATATTTCGAGCAACAACTTTCCCCATGAAGACCGCATTTGTTCCAAACTCGCCCGGAGCCGGGTTCCCTGTTATAAAGGATTTTTTTTCCGCGCAGTCGCCGGCTGTATAGATGTTTCCCGCACTGGTGCGCAAATAGTCGTCCGTCACAATACCGTATCGGGAGCAACGGATTCCCGAAGCCTCCGCCAGGCGGGTATCAGGCAAAACGCCTGCCGCCATCACGACAAAATTGGCCTTCAACGCCTGCCCGTCATCCAGCCGGACTGCACTTGCGCAACCCTCGGTCAACTCAAATGACTCTACTCTGCGGCCCGTGAGCAGTTTCACACCCTGCTCTTTGAGGGCATTTTCCAGCGGCGCGATGAACTCCGGTTCCGCAGTCGCCATCAGGATGTGGGGCTGCATTTCAACAAGGGCAACCTCAAGTCCGGCGCGGCGCAGGCCGACCGCGGCCTCGACGCCGATATATCCGCCACCGACGATCACCACTTTCTTCGAACACGGGGTCAGGTCGCGCAGCCGTTCGAGATCCGCAAGGGCCCTGACCGGAACAACATTTCCCGCCTCACCCCCCGGGATTTTCGGGATCAGGGGCTGAGCTCCCGTGGCGAGAACAAGATGCTGGTAGCGCATTTCCAATCCCGCGGCGGTCTTGACTCGCCGGGCGGTTGTGTCGAGGATGGATACTTCGTCAATCAGCAGTTCCGCCCCAAAATCACTGATCAGGGCGTTGGGAATCTGGAAAGCTGTTGTGGGCTTCTCGTGCGAAATCCCATAGGGAATAGCACACCGATTGACGTTGATTTCCTCGTTCTTTATCAGCGTCACGCTTCCGGGAAAACCGGCTTTGTGAAGCATATGGACGACCGACCGGCCTGCCGGACCCCCGCCGATAATAATTACATCCTTCTTTTCCATGGCCTTTTCCCGGGGGTATTAAGCGGCAGCCCTTTTGCCAAGCAAGCGGCGCAGTTCCCTGATCATGTTGTGCTCCTCGCTGGCAACCAGTGACATGGTGCTGCCGATTACGTTGCCAAGGAACATTTTGCTCATTAGTGCAATGTTCATTTTGGCAACATAGACTTTGCCGTCGGCCGTTTCGTAAACGGACCAGGTACAGGGCATCATGGCGCCCATGTGCGGGAATCGGTCGACGATCCGATTGGCATATTTCGCTTTGCACACGAAGAATATTTTCTTCTTCTTCAGATTGTCGAAATAATGCTGCTTGGAAACCACCTGATGGAAATCCCAGTCTGGAATTGGGTGCCCCCAGCCATCAACAGACTTCACTGCCTTTTCAATATTTTCGCACACATCTTCGAACCTGGCGTGCATGCGGTATTTTCGAATCATCCCCATTCGCATAGCCGCCACAAAAAGTGCAGCCGCGCCCGCGGCACCGGCCAGAAGGTATAAGATCATGTTCATAATCTTTCTAATCCTTTCATCTATATGTTAAAATTCGGAAGCATCCGGACCATGTCTTCCATGGCTTTTTGAAAACCGGGAATTGAAATCATCATTTTGCCGCGGGAATAGGCCTCGGCCACACGGCGGTCGTCCGGCAGTTCGGCCAGCAGCGCGATATTTCCCGCCTCGCAGTATTTTTTTACCTCGTCGTTGCCGATGCCCGCGCGGTTGATCACTACGCCGAACGGACGCCCCAGTTCGCGCATCAACTCGACCGCAAGGCGCAGATCGTTCAAGCCAAAAGGGGTCGGTTCGGTTACAAGAATAACATAATCCACATCGCGAACGGCGGCTACCACCGGGCAGGCCGTGCCGGGCGCGGAATCCAGAATCACCACTGCGCCTTCCTTCCGGGTTCGCTTGACCGCCCGAACGATCGGAGGCGTAATGGAGATTCCGACCTTGAGGCGTCCCTGACCAAAAAGAATGGCCCCGGATTTCCCGCTTTCCACGGCTCCGATGTTTTCATCGGTTTCGGTGATCGCGTCTTCCGGACATGCCAGAGTGCACGCGCCGCAGCCGTGGCAGAGCTCGGTGAAAACCATCGCCTTTTTCGGCACCGCAATGGCGTTGAACTGACAGGCCTCGGCGCATTTCCGGCAGCCGGTGCAGCGCGCGGCATCAATCACCGGCACCTTCATGGTGACGGTTTCGGATCCCATTATTTCCGGTTTCAGAAATATGTGCCCGTTGGGTTCTTCGACATCGCAGTCCAGATACTGGACAACCGTGCCCTGTTCCGCAAGGACCGCGGCCAGATTCACGGCAACCGTCGTCTTCCCGGTTCCGCCCTTGCCGCTGGCGACCGCCACTGTGTAGGTTGAATTATTCATTTCCATTGCGCTCCATCACCATCATGCTGCCCACCGGCTCACCCGTCTGCTCCGCAACGACCGGGCATTTGACTGTGAACAGGAAAAATATGTGCTTGTCCGTATCCGACAGGGTTTCATAGTTGCCCTGCCCCTTTGAGATAATCAGGTCCGCACACTCGAACCATTCCCGAAACTTTTCGTCGCAATCCTCTACAATTGTTCCCGGGGCGTCCGACCCGTTCCCCCACACGGGCAGGATTTCCGGGAGGCCGGCCCGCTCCGCATCCGCCAGCGTGGCGTCATTGATCGTCGGCGCTCCGCGCACAAACAGGGTGATTTTTTCAGCGGGCAGTTCTTCGATCAGCAGCCGGTCAAAGAAGATCTCGCCGGCATTGTCCGCCAGATAAAGAATGCAGTGCGCTTCCTCCGCGGCACGGAAAAGTATTTTCGGATCGCCTCGCAGCGGTGCGGTCAAGATCTTTTCGATATGGTCTTCCAGTTCATCGGGCCCGATCTGCGTTTTCGCCCCGGCGTCGAGCAGGTTGCCGGCAATAGCCAGCTTGACGGCCATTTCATGACGGTCCTGACATTCTTCAAGCCGCCGGCGCAGAAGCGGCACCATGGTTTCCGCCGCGCTGTTCATACGGGACTTTAAACCGCGATAGGGATCTTCGCTGCCCACCTCCTGACGGATAAGGCGGTGAATACGCTGGGCCATGACCGGAGGGGTGCCGTCCCACGGCTCCTCCGCAATGGCCTTCAGCAGGCTTCGCAGCAGCTCTTCACGCCGGACCGGATCCGGAACCGTCTGCGCGACAGCCTCGGCCGCCTGACGCGCAAAACAGGGAATGCATTCGATGACTGTCTTCAATTCCGCGCTCTCCATGCTTCGTCCGACAACAGAAAATTCGCAATGGCCCGATATAGAGTGCTGACGGCAAGAATCGCGCAGTGTTTGCCCTCTTCCGGAAGGCACTTTCGCGACTCAATGATTTCACGCGGGCTGATGCCCAGCGCTTCCGTCACCGTTCTGCCCTTTGCCATTTCGGCGGCGGCGGCTCCGCAGGTTCTCGTGTGCTCGCATCCGTTTGTATAATAGGTCACATCTTCAATGCGCCCGTCTGTGATTTTGAGGTAGAACTCCATTTCGTCTCCGCACGGGCCCTTTAAAAAAGCAGAGGCGGTTGGAACCAGCATCCGCCCGAGGAACGGTTCATCCGGCATTGATTTGTCTTTCCAGATCAGATTCACAATGTGTCCTCCTGCTCGTTCAAGCACTTCATGCGGCAGACGGCCTTGCTGATGCGCTTGCGGTAGCCCCGCCTCAATTCAATAAAATGGGCCCGCTCCCAGAACATAAACTCGTGCGTGGCGCATATGATCTGAGCGCCGCGCTTCACGGCGCGATCCATCGCCGCCCGCAGTTTCAGCACATGATCATAATCCTGTCCGGCTTCCGGTTCGTCCAGCAGCAGGCAGGTCTTGGGCGTAATACCGAGCGTCTTAAAAACATCCTGGAGAATTTCTCCATGCGACGAAAAAAGCGCGCGCGTCCGGAGGATCATGTTCGTGTAGTTTCCAGCCGGGCCTGTGGCGGTATGCGGATTGGCGAGTTCGGCGTCGAAGAAGACATATTCCGTCGGGCCCTCCTCGATGCGGCGGCACTCTTCGCATTCAGCGATGGCCCGAAGAATGGTGCTTTTGCCTGTGCCGTTGGGCCCCAGAAGCAGGTTGAGCCCGGGTGCAAAAGACAGTTCTCTGCCGCGCTTGACCCGGCGCGCATGGTTCATGCACAAATGAATTTTCTTCAGCATGACAACGCCCCCTGTGTCCGCCTGTGTAAGGAAATTTTAATAATCATGGGGAATTCCCCGGATATGAAGGGTTAAATGATCGCGATCCGGCAAATCGTCAATCCAGCCGCAGTTTGCCTCGGTTTTGCTGTCGAGATCTCTAATATAGGGCTTGATGTCCAGCAGGGGCGTGCCGTCAAACACATCCAGATTTGACGTGTATATGCGGTTGGAACGGATCTCCCGCAGTTGAACGATGCTCAATCCAATCGGATTGGGGCGCAGAGGCGTCCGGCTGGCAAATAAACCCACCTGAATTCTATTCGCCCAAGGGGGGATCACGGTCATCTCCACGCTCCGATGAAGGCGGTCCATATGATAAATCACATAAATATATTTGAATTCTTCCAAGCGCGCCAAAGCGGGAAGATATGTTTCTGCCAGCTCAATGAAGCACTCATATTCATGGCTGCTCGCCGTCGTTGGCTGATAGGGCGTATGGGTGGAATCACGATGCGGAGTACGAATGATTCCAATGGTCCGATATGCGAACGGCGTCCTCTCTGCGGTTTTCATGATTGTGCCCCCGGCCGCCGCCCGCGAATCACAACGAACGATCCTTCGCCGAATCCGGGACGCACCGGATCTTCAGCCCGCATTGAACCCGGGTGTGTGAAGAGTGTCTGACGATATTCCAAATCCACCAAGCCAGTCTCCTTCATCAAGGCCGTCACCTCGGCCGCATTGAAGAAATGAGCATCGCGATAGAACGGGCTTTCGGCGCGTTTGGATTCGTACTCGCGCCCCAGCGGGCTGTCGCGGTCAACAAACGCGATTACCGCGCAACCTCCCGGCCGTAGAACGCGGAACATTTCCTGCAGGCTTTTTTGAGGATCATCCACAAAGCAAATGGTCGTCACCATCAGAACGGCGTCAAAACATGCGTTCGGAAACGGAAGATTTTCGGCGACACCGGCAACGGCGGCGATCTTTCTTTTCAACGCCTTCAGCCGCATCGCTTCCGAAGGCTCCACCCCGCGGCGGATGCCCAGGGGCCCGGCAAAATGCCCGGCGCCGCCGCCGATCTCCAGCCCGTTTGCGCCGTCCGGCCACAGCTCGCGCACGGCAGCCAGCTCTGAACGATAGGCTGCGGGATGTTTCTCAAACCACGCCGCGTACCGGTCACCAAGCTGATCAAACGGTTCAGTTTTCGGCATCTTGCTATTTCTCCGGAATCAGGCGGTTGGCGCGGTCCACATGCACCGTGCGAGGCACCCATGATGCGCATTCGGCGCTGTCCATCAGGCCAAAGGCCATGATGATCACGCAGTCCCCCGCATGCCCCAGCCGCGCGGCCGCGCCGCGCAGGCCAATCTCGCCGTCCGTGCCGGGAATCGCATAGGTCTCGAAGCGTTCCCCGTTGTTCAAATTAACCACCAGCACCTTCTCGTTCGGGAGGATGTCGGCGGCCTTCAGCAGGCATGGGTCGCAGGCAATGCTTCCCTCGTAATGCAGCTTTGTATCAGTAATAAAAGCCCGGTGAATCTTGCTCTTAAGCATAATTCTCATCATGACTGCACCTCCTCGTGTTCATCATTGCTGATGTCGGTTACAGCGGCAAAATATATCTCCCCGTCCCGGTACTGAAACCGGATTTTCTGCGAACGCAGCAGGTCACCGGCATACTTGGAGACCTCGTTCACGTGCATTCCGAACACCTCGGCAATCTGCCGGGCTGTGCAGGGCCTGCGGCGAAGCATGTTCAAAATGGTTTCCTCGTTGGCCTGTATGTTGGCCGCGCATCGCTTCGGGAAGCCGGCGATAATGGTTGCCGCCGGCCTGAACAGATCCGCAAGTTCGGCCATCCGCTCTTCAGGCACCGGATGCACCGCGGAATCGGCCGGCGGCCGGACCGCCGTGTTTAAATGAATTTCATCCGCCTCGATTGCATTGGCAATCCGCGCAATTTTTTCAACCTGCCCGCGGGCAGAATTGATGCCGTCGATCAAAAATACCTCCAGCCAGATTTTCCCGGAGTATTCGGCGCGAAAAGACCGCAGCCCGTTTACATAGCGCTCAAAAGTAATATCCGCATGAGGCTGGTTGATGCGCTTGAAGGAAGCTTCGTCCCATGCGCTGAGCGACAGCTTCGCGATATCCGCGTTTGCCGCAGCTTTGCGGACTTCGGGCATCCAGAGAAGAGTGCCGTTTGTGAGAAGCACTGCAGGCGCGGGCATCTTGTCCTTTATGAATTTGAGAATCTCGCCGAATCCGGAGTGGAGCGTGGGCTCCCCGGACCCGGAAAGGGTGATGAAATCGGCTTCGCTGCCCTCCTTCTCCCAGCGGATCAGTTCCTGCTGGACCTCGCGAACAGGCACATATTCCCTGCGTTCAATAGTTTTGTTGGATGTGTGCCCCAGCTGGCAGAAAATGCAGTCCAGAGTGCAGGTTTTAAGCGGGGTGAGATCCACCCCAAGCGAGCGCCCGAAGCGACGCGATGGCACTGGACCAAAAATGTAACGGTAAGGCTGCATCATCATTCGGGTTATGCGGCGCGCGGGATTTTCCGCGCGCCGCAGCATTCCTGTTCTATTTCTTCTCGGTCTTTTCCAGTTCCTGAATGCGGCTGCGGATTTCCTCGAGCGCCTGCCCGAAATATTCCGCCTGCTGCTTCAGGCCCGCGAGTTCCTGTTCAGGCGCGGCCGCCAGCGGCACCGAAGCGCCCCAGGGGCCGGCCATCCAGCCCGGGACTCCCGTGGCGTAAAAGCGGTTCCGCCATCCGCGGCCGCCGCCTCCAAAACCGCGGCCACGGCCGAATCCCGGTCCGAATCCGCGGCCACCCGTCATATAGCCGGGCGCGGCGTAACCCGCGCAGAAGCCCGCCCCGCGTCCTGTCATTGCGCCCATTCCTATGGGTCCTGTTCTGTCTCCACCTGGCATGATATGCTCCTTTCTTTATAATGTTATTATCTGCCCATTCCCTGTCCGCGGCCGCCAACACCCTGTCCGCGACCACCGCCGCCCAGACGTCCACCACCGCGACCGCCACCTATTCCGCGGCCCATGCCGCGTCCCTGGCCTGCCGCCGGAACATCCGCCCGGCTCTGCCCGCCGCCGCAGGCTCCGAGCCCGCGACCCGTACGCGCCCCCTGTCCCAGAGGGCCTGTTCTGTCTCCACCTGGCATGATGTGCTCCTTTCCTTTATCAAACCCAGTGACCTTCGCGGTCGGCCCCGCCGGCCTCCGGAAGTTCACCCTTCTTAAAATCCTCGATGGCCTCGTTTATGGTGCCCCCCTCTTTCAGGTAAATGCCGATTCCGGTTGAATTCAGCACACGGAAGGCCTTGGGCCCAACGTGTCCCGAAATCACGGCCTCGGCGCCCAGCCGCGCAACGAACTCAGCCGCCTGAATTCCCGCGCCCTGCGCGGCCTGCAGATTGGGGGTGTTGTCATGAACTGCCCACTCGCCGGTTTCTGTATCGAACAGGATATACTTGCGTGCCCGCCCGAAATGCGGATCCATCGCCGCCTTCAAATCATCGCCCATAGATGTCAATACCACTTTCACATTAGTCTCCTTCCTCTTCCAAAACCTCTTCTCCCGCGGCCGCCGCCGCCCGGCATCATGTTCATATTCGCATCATGCAGCACCGGGCCGCCTTCCAGCCGCAGCGCCTTGCCGTTGATCAGTGCATCGGCCACTTTCCTGCGGGCGACCGCGACTACGCGGGAAAAGGTCGGCCGCGAAATTTTCATTTGCTCAGCAGCTTGTTCCTGATAGAGGCCATTCAGGTCGGCGAGGCGCAGGGCCTCCAGCTCATCGAGCGTGACAACCACCTCTTCCAGTGAACTCAGCGGAATGCCCGCGGGCTTGAAATAGGTGACGCCCGGGACAAACCCTATTCTTCTTACACAGCATGGTCTGGTCATAATCTGCTTCCCTTCATAATGAACATATGTTCATAAAATGGAGTTGTCAAGCGGGGGCCGATATTTTCCTGAAAAGATTGATGCCCCGCCTCCGAATCGCTATAGATGCCATTCATGTCATTGACCGCGCAAACAGGTTTGGAGTCCGGCAGCGGAGTGGTTTTTTCCGTTGTGGTTCCTGTCTATAATGAAAGAGAAAACATTCGGCCGCTGATTGAGGAAATCACCGCGGCAATGGACGTGTCCGGCCGGCCGTATGAGATTGTTTATGTGGATGATTTCAGCCGTGATGGAAGCCTCGAGGAGCTTCTCCGGCTTCAGCGGGAATTCAAGACGCTGCGCGTGATCGCCCACAGCCGCAACTGCGGCCAAAGCGCGGCCGTCGCCTCCGGCTTTGCCGCCTCTCGGGGTACGGTCATTGCCACACTTGATGCGGATCGCCAGAACGATCCCGCGGATATCCCCGCGCTTCTTGCGCAGCTGACCGACGGCACGGACATGGTCTGCGGGGTTCGCACAAAGCGCCGGGACAGCCTCATTCGCAGGATTTCATCGCGCGTCGCCAATGCATTCCGAAATGCTGTCACCGGCGACCGGGTTTCCGACACCGGCTGCGGGCTGCGGGTTGTCCGCCGCGCGGCGCTGGCGGAAATTCCTGTTTTCAACGGCATGCACCGCTTTCTTCCGACGCTGATGCGTTTCCAGGGTTTCACGGTGAGGGAAGTTCCCGTGAATCACAGGCCGCGCACGGCGGGTGTGTCCAAGTACGGTGTCGGAAACCGCGCCTGGCGCGGGCTGGTGGACTGCTTTGCGATGCGCTGGTACAAGTCACGCCGCATTCCTGCCCGCCGGACACGGGATCCTGCATCATGACGATCATGATTGAGCAGAAACCGCTGATCATAACCCGCCCGTTCTTAAAAGCGGGCATCGCGCTGGCCGCTGCTGCCGCCGCGATGTGGATCATATATTCCTCGCCGCTGGTTGAATATTTCCAAAATCTTGCGCTGTTCCGGCAGCGCCTGAACGATTTCGGCTGGATGGCCCCGCTGGTGTTTGTGGGCCTGAGTGCGCTGCTGGCTTCTGTTGGTTTTTCCCGGCTTTTGCTGAGTGCCGCCGCAGGAGTTCTCTTCGGTTTTTACAGGGGGCTTTTGTATGCGCTGGCTGGAACCCTGCTTGGAGCCTATGCCATGTTCATATTTGCCCGCTGGATTGGTCGAGATGCGATTCTTCGCCGGTGGCCGCGGGTTGGCGAGGTGGGTCATCTGTTTGAAAAATTCAGCATTCCCGCCATCTTTGCGCTGCGCCAGACACCCGTGAGCGGGCTGTTGATCAATCCGGCCCTGGCCCTGATGCCCGTGAAGCACGGCGCGTTCCTGATTGGAACTCTGCTTGGTTTTCTGCCGGGAGCGTTGCCGTGTGTGCTTGCGGGGTCCGGAGCCATGCATGAGTCGCATGCAGCCGGATACGGGCTGCTGGCGGCCGCCATGCTGATGCTGGGCGGGGTGTGGTATTTTTCCGCGCTTTATGTTCGCAAACTCCGGAAGGTCGCAAAAAGAGAAGAGCCATGATGAAACGCGGAATCTTCTTTCTGATTTTGCTGTGCGGCCTGATTCTGCTGCCGGGTCTCGGCCGGCAGGTGATGGAGCGGGAGCAGGAGCTGCGCGTGGTGCTGACCGCGCACGACATGGTGGAAACCGGCCGCTGGATGGTTCCGCATTATCAGAACCAGCTCCGCCTGAAAAAGCCGCCGCTGATGTACTGGGTTGTGGCCGCCGCTTTCAAGATGAGCGGCACAGTGCAGTCTCCGTTTGCGGCCCGCCT
>Ga0209604_1001605_pt1 | contig 17922 bp, 15 predicted proteins | sample AD_UKC097_MetaG_FD_184405 | JGI IMG/M metagenome (GOLD analysis project Ga0209604, IMG submission 184405) | Active sludge microbial communities of municipal wastewater-treating anaerobic digesters from USA - AD_UKC097_MetaG (SPAdes) (version 2) | ecosystem: Engineered > Bioreactor > Anaerobic >... | reverse complement strand
CTGACGCTTCGCCATCTACCCGCACCGGATAGACCCGCAGCGTCAGACCGTCCGCACCGCGCATGCGCCCGCTGCGCACATCGAAGCTCATGCCATGCGCGGGGCAGCGCAGCCAGCAGCCGTCGAGCTTGCCGCTGCCCAGCCAGGCGCCGGCGTGCGGACAGCTGTCGGCGATGGCGTGCACCGCCCCCGCCAGGTTGAACAACAGCAGACTGTGGCCGTCCAGGCGCACCCGCTGGCGGCCGCCGGGCGGCAGGTCGGACAGCGCGGCCACCTGTGTCCACCGATCCTTCATGGCGCCGCCTCAGATGACGCAGCCGCCGTTGGGGCTGATGATCTGCCCCACCAGGTAGTGCGGATCGCAGGCCAGGTGCACCACGGTGGCGGCGTACTCCTCCATCGTGCCCAGGCGCCCGGCCGGGATCATCTGCCACAGGCGCTGGCGGCCGGCCTCGTCCAGGCTTTGCAGGTAGGCGTCGAATTCCGGCGTGTGCACGCCGCCCGGGGCGATGGCGTTCACGAAGATGTTGGCGCCGGCCACCTCGGCGGCGACCGCCTTGGTGAACGCCACCACCGCCCCTTTGGTTGCGCTGTAGTGCGGGCTGTGGCTGCTCATGGCCGAGATGCCGGCCACCGAGGCGACGTTGACGATGCGCCCGTAGCGCTGCGCCTCCATCAGGCGCAGCACCGCGCGGGTGCAGTAGAAGACGCCATGCACGTTCACCGCCCAGAAGCGCAGCCATTCCTCGTCGCTCATCGCGGCCGTGAAGCCCAGCGAGCGCCGGGGCTCGGGGGTCGTGAGGTAGGCGTAGTGCGCGTTGCGGCGCTGTGCGTCGTCAGCCGACGACGGGACCAGCGCCGCGTTGTTGACCAGCACATGGACGGTTCCGAAGTGGCTCGCAGCCTCGGCCACCAATGCGTCGACGGCGGCGCTGCTGGAGACATCGCAGACGCGGGCGAGCACCTCGGCGCCCATCGTCAGCAGGCGCTGCTCGGTGAGTTGCAGGCGTTCGGGATCGATGTCGCAGATCACCAGCCGGGCGCCGGCTTGTGCCAGGCCGACGGCCAGCGCGCCGCCCAGGCCAGGGCCAGCCCCGGTGACCAGGGCGACCGGGGTTTTCACCGGATTCGGGTTCAGCGGGTTCACAGGGGCTCCTGACGGTTCAGTGCACCGGCACCGCGTTCTTGTCCACCGCGTCGGCCAGGTGCGCATCGCCGCTGCGCGACGCACGCCAGAAGAACCACAGCGAACCCGCCACCAGCACATCGGTGGCCACCAATGCCACGGTCAGGCCGACGGCCGAACCGCTGGCGGTGAGCCGGTCGCTGACGGCGCCCACCGCCAGGTTGCCAATGGCCACGGCGAACACGTTGATGAGCATCATGGTGGCGCCTGTGACGGTGGAGCGCATGTGGGCCGGGGTCAGCGCCTGGATCAGCGCGTTGGCCGGGCCGTAGGTGGCCAGCGGCAGCACGAAGCCGGCGCACATGCCGATGTAGAACAGCGCCGAGCCGGCTGGGGCGAAGCGGTAGGCCAGCATCAGCGGCGCCATCACCAGCACCATCAGCGCCAGCACGCTGGCGTGCCCGCCTTTGAAGTGGCGCGCGAAGCGGTCGCTGGCCACGCCGCCGAGCACCGCGCCCAGCGTGCCGAACAGGATCTGCAGCACGCCCATCTGCTTGGCGATGGTGCCGCCGTCCAGGCCGCGCTCGCGCACCAGCCACAGCTGCACGAAGGCCAGGCTCGCGAACGCGAAGTGGATCAGCACAAAGCCGGCCATGGTCTGGCGCAGCGGCGCACTGCCATGCACCGCGGTGAACACCGAACGCACTTGCTGGCGGAACGGCGCGCCACGCTCATGGCTGTCGCCCCCGTGCCGCTCGTCGCGCAGCAGCAGCAACGGCACCGTGAAGGCCGCGCCGGCCAGGCCCAGGATGTTGAAGGTGCCGCGCCAGCCGTACTGGACGCCCAGTGTGCCCGCAATCACGAAGGCCAGGCCGATGCCGAGCGGAATGCCGATGAAGAACACCCCCACCGCGGTGCTGCGCCGCTGCGGCGAGAACACCTCGGCCAGCAGCGACACCGCCGCCGGCACCAGCGCCGCCTCGCCGGTGGCGACGAAGAACCGGGCCAGCACCATCTGCTCGAAGCTCTGCGCGTGGCCCGAGGCCGCGGTGCACAGGCTCCAGACCAGCACGCCGAAGGCCATCACCCGGGTGCGGCTGAAGCGATCGGCCAGCGATCCCATGAAGATCGCCATGAAGCCGAAGCTCAGCACCCAGACGGCGCCGGTCAGAAAGCCGAACTGCTTGTTGTTCAGCGCCAGATCGGCAGTGATCTGCGGCGCGAAGCCCGACAGCATGTGCCGGTCGATGTGGGCGATGACGTGAATCAGCAGCAGGCCGATCAGGATCGGCACGGGCTTGTTTTTCCAGTTCATGGGATGCATCCAGAAAGGCCGAGGCCGGCCTGCGGGCCGGCCTCGGCGGGGTGGGAACCGGCTTTTATTCCGGCTTGAAGCCGACCGCCTTCAGGGTGGCAGCCTGGCGGTCCGAGGCGGCGCGCAACGAGCGCACCAGCTCGTCGGGCGAGGCCGGGGGCGCCATGTCCAGCCCCAGCGCGGTGAAGCGCTGGCGCACCGCGGGCTGCTCCAGCACCTTGAGCACGGCATCCCGCAGGCGGGCCTGCGCGGCGGCCGGCACATCGGGGGTGGTGAACAGGCCCATCCAGGCGGTCTCGGTGAGGTCCTTGTAGCCCAGTTCGGCAAACGTGGGCACATCGGGCAGCATGCTCAGCCGCGCCGGCGCGGTGGTGGCAAACACCTTGATCTTGCCGCCCTTGATCATCGGAATCGACGTGGCCGGGCCGTCGAACATGAACGACACATGACCGCCGATCAGGTCGGTCAGCGCGGGGGGCGAGCCCTTGTAACCGACGTGGACCATGTCGGTGCCGGCCAGCTTGTTGAGCTCCAGGCCCAGCGTGTGCGACAGCGTGCCCGGGCTGTAGGAGCCGTAGTTGACCTTGCCCGGATTGGCTTTGACATAGGCGATGGCCTCCTTGAGGTTGCTGGCCGGCACGTTGGGGCCGGCCACGAACAGCAGGCCGGTGCGTGCGATTTCGGCCACCGGACGCAGTTCCTTCATCGGGTCCACCGGCAGCTTCATGGCATGGGGAATTTCCGAGACGATGCCGTTGACCGAGACCAGCACGGTGTGGCCGTCGCGCGGGGCCTTGAGCACCTCCTGCAAGCCGATCAGCCCCGCGCCGCCGGGCTTGTTGTCGACCATGACGGGCTGGCCGAGCTGCTGCGCCAGGCCTTCCGACAGGGTACGGGCCACGATGTCGGCGGTGCCGCCAGCGGGCGCGCCGACGACGATGCGCAGGGGTTTGTCAGGGAACTGGGCCAGCGCGGTGCCGGTGGCGGCCAGGGCGGCGCAGGCAATGGCGCCCAATGCAAACAGGCGGCGGGTGGGGTTCATGGGTGTCTCCTTGATATACACGGTTGATCGGGTCGGTGTGCGGCTCAGGCGGCCAGGCGCAGCGGCATGCCCCGCACGCCGGCGGCGCGGTTGGGCGTCAGGCCCAGCTGCGCCAGCGTTTCCTCGGCGCTGCCATAGTGCGTGCCGATCTGGTAGATGGCCTTGGCCTGTGCGCCCGTGGCCACGTCGCGGTGCAGTTCACGGGCGATGCGCACCATCTGCTCGACCTGCTGCACGCTGGTCATACGTTCGCCCTTCTTGCCCCAGAGGTTGTCTTCGATGCCGCAGCGCACGTGCAGGCCCATCGCGATGGCCATCGCGCCCAGCGGCGCCACGGTGCGCATGATGCCCTCGATGGTCAGCACCGCGCCGGGCGGTGTGCGGCGCACGAACTCCATCAGGTTGTAGGGGTTGGGGCCATCGGCGCCGCCGCCGATCATCACGTGGTTCAGCACCAGCGGGCCGGTGTAGACGCCGCGGCGGATCAGGCGCTCCACCGTCTCCAGCTGGCCCACGTCGCCGAGCATGAAGTGCGGCTGGATGCCCGCGGCCTGCAGGCGCTTGAGGTGCTCGGCCACGAAAGACGGGCCCGAGGGGATGGTCATCTCGCTGTACGCGGCCTGGTAGGCCGGCAGCGCCAGCGAGGTGCCGGCCACGTCGTCGGCGCTCATCAGTTCGCAGACGTTCATCTGGTTGGTGTTGATCGCGATCGTCACCTGGTCCGGCGTGGGCGTCAGCTCGGCCAGCATGTGGCGGGTGTCGTCGTTGAGCCACTTGGCGTCGCCGCCCTCGCCTTCCGGCGCGAAGGAGATCGAGCCACCGACCTGCAGCAGCATGTTCGGCACGGCCTCGCGCAGGCGGGCCAGCATCTCGTTGAACAGCGACAGGCGCTTGGATCCATGGCCATCGGCCTCGCGGCAATGCACATGCAGCACGGTGGCGCCGGCGTTGTAGCAATCCACGGCCTTCTGGATCTGTTCGTCCATCGTCACCGGAATGTCGTCCGAATCGCCGGGCAGGAATTCAGGGCCGTACGGGGCGACCTGGATCACCAGGGGTTGCTGGTTTTCGGGGAGCAGGGAGTCGTCGAGGAATTGCATGGTGAGGTCCTTTGCGTGGGGGGATGAGGGCTTGGAAAATCAGGGTCGGGAAAAAACCGGTCAGGCGTGCTCGGCGGTTTCGGCGTGGGCCTGCGAGCGGACCTGGTGCGCGGCCAGCTCTTCCTGCAGGATCGGAGCGCCCAGGCTCATGGTGTGGATGCCGAGCACGCTGGTGAGCTGCAGCACGGCGGTGATCTGCTCGGCCGTGGCGCCGAGTTCCAGCGCCTTGCGGATGTGGCGGCGCACGCCGGGGGCGTACATGTGGGTGCACGAGGCGTCGACGGCGATGGCGATGAATTCGATGGTCTTCGCGTCGAGCACGCCGGACATCATCGGCTTGAGGCCCATCGACATGAAGCGCTCGGTCCACTCCGGGTCCAGCTCGGCAAAGGGGGTCCAGTTCGGGTTCCACTCGCCGGTGCGACGCAGGTGGTCGCACAGGGGGGTGGCGGATTCGGTGGCGGTTGTCATGTCGTCTCCTGTGTTGAAGTGAGACGGATTGTTCCGGGGCGAGGGCTTTCCCAGTTGACTTGGCGGGACAGCGATTTAGCATTTCGGGACATGCCGTGCAAACCCGATGCCTGAACTGGTCCGCTCCGCCGTCCTGACGAATTACGCCGAAATCGCGCGCAGCGTGGGGCTCGACCCGTACCAGATGGTCCGCTCAGTCGGATTGAGCCAGGCCTGCCTGGTCGAGCGCGACCTGCGCATTCCCACGACAGCGGTGCGCCGCCTGCTGGAGGACTCAGCCGCTCTGTCGGGGGTGGAGAACTTCGGTCTGCGCATGGCGGAAACGCGCCGCCTGTCGATCCTCGGCCAGCTGGGCCTGGTGGCGCGCGACGCCCCCACGGTGCGCCACCTGATGGACATCATCGCCCAGTACATGCGGGTGCACAACGAATCGCTGCTGCTGCGCATCGAGGAATCCGGCGGACTGGCCATCATCCGCCAGGACCTGGTGGTCAACGACGGCGGCTCCATGCACCAGTCGGTCGAGCTGGCGCTGGGCGCGGTGATGCGCATGTTGCGCATCTTCCTGGGCGACGAGTGGTGGCCCCGGCGCGTGTGCTTCGTGCACCAGAGCCCGGTGGACCTGAGCCTGCACCGGCGGCTGTTCGGCCCGGCGCTGGAGTTCGGCTGCGAGTTCGACGGCATCGTCTGCAAGAGCGCCGACCTGGACACGCCGATCGCCTCGTCGGACCCGGTGATGGCCGGTTATGCGCGCCGGTTGCTGGAAAGTGCGATCGGCCTGGATCCACACTCCATCGACAAGGAAGTGCGCCAGCTGGTCCTGATCCTGCTGCCCACCGGGCGCTGCACGGTGGAAAACGTGGCGCGCCACCTGGGCGTGGACCGGCGCACGGTGCACCGCCGCCTCGAACGCGACGGCGTCACCTTTTCCGCGCTCGTCAACCAGGCGCGCGTGGACCTCTCCGAACGGTACCTCGCCCACCCGACCCGCACCATGGCGGAGATCGCCGACCTGCTGGGCTTCTCAGGGCCCAGTGCGCTGGCCCGCTGGCACCAGGCCCAGTTCGGCATGGCGGCCACGGTGCGGCGCAAGGCCTTGCTGGCGCAGGCCGCGCCCCGACCCCCGATGGCACCCGAACGCGGCGGCGCGGCCTAACGACTGGCGCGCAGTTTCGCGACCGCGGCGGGCGTGACGTCCGCCACCGCCTGATTGCCCCAGCTGGTGCGCACGTAGTTGGCCAGGTCGGCAACCTGCTGGTCGCTGAGCAGGCTGGCAAAGCCCGGCATCGGGATGTACTTGCCCTGTGCCGGCACGCCCCCGAGCACCACCTTGACGATGTTGGCCCCATCCGGCGCGATAACGACGGGGTTGCCTGCCAACGGCGGAAACACGCCCGGCATGCCGCGGCCGCCGGCCTGGTGGCAGGCACCGCAATGGTCCATGTAGAGCGTGGCGGCCTGGGCGCGGCCCGGGTCCAGCACCGGCTTGCCGGTGCGCAGCGACGAGTTCGGCGGGATCGACTTGAGGTACTCGGCCATGGCGGCGAGGTCCGCGTCCGTCAGGTGCGAGGTGCTGTTGCGAACCACCTCGGCCATCGGCCCCAGTGCCGTCGTGCCGGCCGGCGCCGCGCCCGTTTTCAGGTAGGTCGCGATGTCGGCGGCGCTCCAGCTGCCCAGGCCGGTGTGCAGGTTGGATGACAGGTTCAGAGCGAACCAGCCGTCGATGCTCGCGCCGGTGTAGGCCTTGTCCTTTTCGATGCCGCCCAGCGCGTTGCGCGGCGAATGGCAGGAGCTGCAGTGGCCCAGGCCCTCCACCAGGTAGGCACCCCGGTTCCAGGAGGCCGACTTCGCGGGATCGGGCTTGAAGGTGCCCGGCGTGAAATACAGTTCGCGCCACACCGCCATCGACCAGCGCTGGTTGAACGGGAAGCGCAGCTGGTTGATCCGCACCGCATTGACCACGGGCGCCAGCGTGCGCAGGTAGGCGTGGATCGCGTCGCTGTCCTCCCGGGTGATGCGGGTGTAGAAGTCATACGGCATGGCCGGGTACATGTCCTGGCCGCGGCGGTTCACGCCCTGGTGCATCGCGCGGTAGAAATCGTCGGCGCTCCACAGGCCGATGCCCGTGGTGGGGTCGGGCGTGATGTTGGGCGCCAGCAGGCCACCGAACGGGGTGTCGATGCGGTAGCCGCCGGCGAACGGCGCGCCACCGTTGGCCGTGTGGCACGAGATGCAGTCGCCCGCCTGCGCGAGGTACTGGCCGCGCTGGGCCGGCGTCTGCGCCGCCGGTGCGGCCGCCGGCTGCGCGGCCACGACCGGGGCGAAGAGGCCGGGCACCGCCAGGGCACAGACCGCCTGCAGGATGGCAAGGGATTTCCGCAATGAAAGCAACATGGCGAGGGCTCCGTTTCGGTGCACAGCCGCGGCACCACGCCGCGACCGAGAAGGCTGAGCGCGCATTGTGCCGCGAAGAGGGGTCGCCCCGCGGCGCGCCTCAGACGTTCATCACCGTCACGGCGCGCACGTTCAGGTAGGCCTCCAGGGCCTCGGGGCCGCCTTCGGTGCCGTAGCCCGAATCCTTGATGCCGCCGAACGGCAGTTCGGCCGACGGCGCCGCGGCCATGTTGACCCACAGCATGCCCACCTCCACCCGGCGCGCCAGCAGGTCGGCGTTCTTCAGTGATTTCGTGAACGCGTAGGCCGCCAGGCCGTAAGGCAGGCGGTTGGCCTCGGCGATCGCCTCGTCCAGCGTGTTGAAGGAACGGATCGCGGCCACGGGGCCGAAGGGCTCGTCGTTGAACACCCGCGCGTCCAGCGGCACGCCGGTCAGCACCGTGGGTTGCCAGAAATTGCCGGCCTCCCCGATGCGCGCGCCGCCGGTGGCCAGTGTGGCGCCAGCCTGGACCGCGTCCTGCGTGAAATCGGCCATCGCGGTGAGGCGGCGCGGGTTGGCCAGCGGGCCCATCGTGGTGCCCTCGGTGGCGCCGTTGCCCACCTTGAGGCCTTGTGCGTGCTTCACCAGCGCGGCGGCGAAGTCGCGCTGGATGCTTTCATGCACCAGAAAGCGCGTGGGCGAGATGCAGACCTGCCCCGCGTTGCGGAACTTGGCGGCGCCCGCCGTCTTCACGGCCAGAGCCACGTCGGCGTCCTCGGCCACGATCACCGGCGCGTGGCCACCGAGTTCCATCGTGACGCGCTTCATGTGCTGCCCGGCCAGCGCGGCCAGCTGCTTGCCCACGGGCGTGGAGCCGGTGAAGGTGATCTTGCGGATCACCGGGTGCGGGATCAGGTAGCCGGAGATCTCGGCCGGGTTGCCATAGACCAGCCCCAGCACGCCGGGGGGCAGGCCGGCATCGGCGAAGGCGCGCACCAGTTCGGCGGGCGAGGCCGGGGTTTCTTCGGCCGCCTTCACGATCATCGAGCAGCCGCAGGCCAGCGCCGCGCCCAGCTTGCGCACCACCTGGTTCACGGGGAAGTTCCACGGCGTGAATGCGGCCACCGGCCCGACCGGGTCTTTCAGCACCATCTGGCGCGCCGCCAGGTTGAAGCGCGACGGCACGATGCGCCCATAGACGCGCAGCCCCTCGTCGGCGAACCAGTCGATGATGTCGGCGGCGGCCAGCGTTTCGCCCTTGGCTTCGGCCAGCGGCTTGCCCTGTTCCTGGGTGAGCAGCTGCGCGATGGCGGCGGCGCGCTCACGCAGCAAGGCGGCGGCACGGCGCATGAGCTTGCTGCGCTCGATGGCTGGCACGTCGCGCCAGGTCTCGAAGCCGGTCTGCGCGGCGGCCAGCGCGGCGTCGAGGTCGGCGATGCCGGCGTGGGCCACGCGGCCGATCTCCTGGCCGGTGGCGGGGTTGAAGACCGCCAGGGTCTTGCCGCTGGCGGCGTCCTGCCACTGGCCGTTGATGAAAAGCTGGGTGTCGGGGTAGGTCATGAAGGTCCTACTTGAAGTCGTTCGGGTTGGTCCGGTCGTTCTGGCCGCCGATGATCCGGCGAGCCGTGAACGATGTTCAGGTCTGGGCGCGGGGAATCAGCTCGATCTCCAGCCCCCGCGCCGTCACGGTGATGCGCCCGGGCTGCACCCCCAGCCGCTCCATCGCCGCGAGGTCACGGGGCTGCAACGGGTACAGCACCACCTCGCGCAGCGCCTGCTGTGCCAGCGCCGGCCCGAGGCCACCCAGCACCTGGGCAACCGGCGGCGGCAGGCCGTCGATCTGCAGCGCGCGCACCTGCAGATCGGTGGCGCGCAGGGTCTGGTCGCCGGGCTCGAAGCGCAGACCGAAATCCACGTCCAGGCTGCCGGTGTGGGCGCGGCGCAGCACGGCTCCGGTGGCCTCCAGCGCCATCACCACGTTGAGGCGGTTCTGCTCGGGGCGCAGGGACAGTCGCGGCGCCTGCAGGTTCAGCTCGGCCAGGCCGGCCAGCGGATAACGCCGGGGAAACCGCGCCGCAACCTTGTCCTGCATCTGCTCCAGCGACAGCGTCACGGTGCGCGGCCCCAGCGCGCCGTTGCAGCCGGTGCCAGCCAGCGCCGCGACGGCCAGGGCGCCGAGCAGCGTGTGGCGGCGGCCGATCAGCGCGAAGAAAGCGCCGGGGCGCTCAGGGGAGGCATCCATCATGGGCCGCATTGTCCGTCAGTCGCGCCGCCTGGCGCTGCGAGGGGACTTGCCAACGGGGCATCCGCACGTGCCCACGGCGGCGACCATCAAAAACGGGGAATAAGCGGCAGCAACGGGGCTTTCCGATTCCGTTTTGAGGCGTTTATCGGCCCCCTTCCATCGTCGAATGGCCACAAGGTGCTATCAAACACGGAGCGACCAGGACGATCCACGTTCAATTGATCGGTCGTGTGCCGCGGCATTTGTTTTCGCCGTACCGGCTGCAGCCCCAGAAGCGCTTGCCGGCGTTGGGGCCGCTGCGGGCCTGGCGCTGCACCATCGGCGCCTGGCAGACCGGGCACAGCGGGGCGGGGCGGGCCGTCTCAGCGGTCATCACGGGCTCCAGCCGCCCCCCGGTTCGGGTGCGGCGGCGGCCGGCCTGGATGCAGCAGACGACGCCGCGGCCTGTGCCCGGATGCCCCGTTGCAGCGCCTGGCCGTCGATCAGCTTCAGCTCGCGCCCCTCGACGAATTTGCGCGCCTCGTCGGCGAAGGTGCCCGACGTGACGACAAAGCCGCCCGCCACGCGCTGCGCGGCCATCACGCCATACAACTCGCGCACAGGCTGCGCGCCCACCCGCAAGGCACGCCAGTGCTTGCACTGCACCAGATAGCGGTCGGTACCCTTGGTCAGCAGCACATCCACCCCGCCGTCCGGCCCGGCCGCGAAGTGGTTGATGGCGCCAAAGCCCTGGCGACGGAAATACTCGGCCACCAGCAGCTCGAATTCCTGCCAGGTCATCTGCGCCACACCGTCGGCACGACGGGCGGCAGAATCATGGAGTTGCCCAGCCCGACGACGCCTGAACGCTGAAATAGCCGCGCCAGCCAGAAAAATGAGCGGCAAGACGTACTGCCCGGCACTCGCCAGCGCCCGCCCCATACCCGCAACGGCGAAGCTGCCGACTTGACCGGGCTGCAGAGTCGATGGCATCGGGTGTTGGGCATAGGCGTGCAAGGCTACGTAGCTGACCACCGCCAGCACCACACCCACCCACCACGGGGCCATGGCCGTGAGGTCCATAAAGTCTTCAAGCGTGCTTTGTTTCTTGCGTCGCGCCATGTTTTGTTCTCCCTGTTTTCCACCTGCCTCTTTCACTGTCGATTCCCACCGGCGCCTGGCCTGGTCAAAAGCATGGCGTGCTCATGCCGCCTTTGCCGGCAGAATTCTGCCGGATCGTTCGACAGAGCACGGCCCAGTCACTTCATTATTCATAGCTGCTCGTGGCCATTGCACGCTGGGATGAGGCCATTTTTCCTAGAAATTCAGCTCAACCGAGCCTTCCACGGCCCCTGTTCGCCCTCACCGCCCCGCAGCCTTCATCGCCGCGACGATGCGTACCGTCTCCATGCTCACGCTGGTCACGCGGGCCAACGTACCCGACGAACTCTTCCTTCCACTGACCAAAACAACTCCAGCGCACCCTACGTGCTTGGTTTGCGCACCGCGCTCCGATACAAGGCTGGACGATCGCAAGATGCCAGAAAAATGGGCACGCCAGACCTCAAATCGCTGCCCACACCGCCTGCGTTTCCACGGCCTCAATCAAGCGGCCAGCGCTGAAACCTTCTGGGTAAAGGCTTTCGGGCGGGGTCCTGGCAGCGGATTGGGCCTGCGAAAACATGCCGCCCGGGTCATGCAGCAAATGCCGGTCATCTCGCAGCGCAATCAGCAACTCTTCCACAGACACCTTCAGGAAGCCGCCAAACCGCTGGTGGTCGCATTCGATGCTGGTGTCCACAATCCAGCCGTGCAGTTGGGTAGCGGCTGCACCTGCATCCAGCCCAAGTTGCAGCGTGAATTCTGGGTCCGTGGCCAGCGCCAGTTGCACCGCAGCCACCTTGCGCTGCAGTTGATGGCCCGCTCTGCGCAGCGTGGTGGTTTCGTGCATCCATGCGTCTTGCTGGCTTCTGCGCAGGTAGGTGGATTTCACCTCAAGCACCAGCACCGCCCCATCGCTCGCGCAGATCACGTCCACCTCACCGGCATTGCCGTCTGGCCCCACCGGCGGGCGCCAGTTCAACACCACGTTGAAACCCCGCTTCTCCAGCATGGCACCCAGCTGGGTTTCTATGCGCTGGGTTTCGGTGCGCGCCTCGTTGCGTCGCTGACCCAAACGCCGCAAGTTGTTGATGGCCGCCGTGCTGTTGTCTTGCAGACCCACCACCCAGGGCAACTGCACGAGGGTCTGACCCATTTTCAGAATCGGGCGCTCAAACAGGTCGGGCTGCAAGACCGCGACACCATCTCGCAATTGGCTGGCCAATTTGCTCCAGTCACTGGTCCAGAAGTCAACGATCGCTGCCGCATGGCGCGGGTTGCCTTTCGGGTGTTCAGCAGTGACCGTCCAGCCCACCATCTTGTCCACCTTTTCTTGACGGTCGGACCAGGTAAGCGGGCATCGATTCTGGTTGCCATCCCGCAAGCCATTGAAAGCCAGCAGGCTCAGAGCCATCGCCCAGTTGCCCGTGTTGCGCAAATGCTTCACAAAGGTTTCCAGAAAATCCCGCTGGAAGAACACGTTCATCAGCTCCAGCGACAGCAGCGCCTGAAACAGCGGTACGGTGTCGCCCGCCTCGGTGGTGACGGCATCGCTCACGCCATACACCTCGGTCAACTGCAACTGCGTGCGCAGCGCCTTGATATAGGCCACCTGGTTGAGTTCGTGGTTTTCAGCGCTGCCGATCTGCCGTGTAGCCATGCCCGAATCCACAAACGCATCCACAGCGCGGTAGTGCCAGTAGGTGTGCAATGCAGCCAGTTTGCGGCCATTGCGTTCCCACGCGGTCCGGGCTGCCGCATCCAGTTCATTGATCTCCAGCCGCTCCCCCACCCGCACAAATTCAAGGCTGTGGTCGTAGCTGAAAGCGTTGGCTGACTGGGCCACAAAGCTGTTCAACTCCATTTGCGCCTCAAGCAAGTTGGCAAATGCCCCGCGCAGGTCGTGCCGTGCTGGGTGACCATCCGGCGACGGAAACAGGAACGGTGACAAGTGCCTGGCAAGCGATTGGCCCATGACCGCATCGGTGAGCCGGGTCGACTCGTCCGCACAGTTGGCAAGCTGCCAGAGCAGGATGTCGTTGACAGCGTCCCAATCCTCATCGCCAAGCGCTTGCGCGTCGGCCGACGGGGCCGTCTGGTCGAAGCGTGCAGCTACCCAATGTTCAAACGCATGCAGGCTGGCATAGCAGAGCGTCTCCATTGGCGACAACTCCTCCAGCACGCTTTGCCACATGAAGACAGCGCTTGTCCGTTGCCGATGTGCCTCATCAAAAATGTCCAGCACCTTGCACAACTCGGCAATCAGCGGGCTGGACGAAGCCAAAAGATCCAGTTCGGTTCTTCTGGGCGAATGCTGCGTGAGCACCAGGCCGGACCAACGCACGGCGCGGACCACCACGTCAGGCGCAACCATCGCCACACTGGCCAGCATGACCATGTTGGACACGCGCTCCTGCCCCATGTACTGTGCCAGTGCCAACATCATTGCTTGCGACTGCCATGCGTGCGCGGGCAAGTCCGCAAGGAAACTGCTGGACCAGAACGCCGCGTCGCGCTCTGCACGGGTGAGCGGCTTTCCGTTTCGGCTTGGCTTGCTGTCAAGGTACGCTTGGGCCGCCTGTTCCGCCGCGAAGCCCAGGTCTTGGCCCTCGTCAATCAGACGCCGGAAACGCTGCTCGTAAGAACTGGGCTGCAAACCAACTCCCTCCCAAACCCAAGAGCGGGCCTCACCGCCCCGCCGCCCTCATCTCGCCCACGATGCGCACCGTCTCCACGCTCACGCGGGTGACGCGGGCCAGCAGGTCGATGACCTTGTCCTTGTAGTCGGCAAAGCGGTAGGTATCGAACCGCTCGCGGATCGTCGGGTCCTTGGGCTTTTTTTCCTTGTGCTGGTCGAGCACCCAGTCGATGGCGCAACGGTTGCCCAGCTTGTAGGCCCAGGCCTCGGGCGGAATGCCGCGCAGAGTAGTTTCCGAATCGAGGGCGATGCAACCGGCCGCCGGGTCGGCGCGCAGCAGGGGTTTGGGCGGCAAGCCGGCGGCGCGGGCCTTGGCGTCGGGCTCGTCGGTGCGGGCGAGCGGCCAGGGCTCGACCTGTTCGTAGCCGATGTGCAGGCGCATCAGCTCGGCGCCCCACTCGGCCCAGCGCCAGAAGCCGGGGTAGAAGGGGATGCGCGGAAATTCGCGCTTGAGGTTCTGGGCGTACTTCTCGCGGTACACCGGGTCGTGCAGCACGGCGTAGCAGTAGTGGAAGATCGCTTCCCTGGTGATCTTGCGGGCGCCCTTGCCGGTGCCGGTTTCGGCGGCGTAGTGGGTGGCGAACTGTTTGAGGGCCCAGTCGGTGATGTTGTCGTGACGGTTGCCTGCCTCGTCGAACCGGTGCAACGCGAGCACCTGCGCGGCGCTCGGCATGAAAACGTCTTTGTTTGGGATGACGTCGAAACCGATGACGCCAAATTCACTGCGTTCCTCGGAGGAAAAGCAGAAGGCTTGATTCGGCCCACGCTCACGGCCGAAAAGCTGCGGCACCTGATAAACCATTTCATTGAGCTGGCGGCTGAAATACAGCTCGCGCTTGACGAACGGCCGGTAGTAGCTCGCCTGCATGGCCTCTGATTCAAAGGTGTAGCCGGTTCCCTTTCGCAAGTCAGCCTTGACCGCCCGCGTCCACTTGATTTCAGTTCCGAGATCGGCGCCGGCTTTGGCGCGCTGGGCGTTGTATGCGTCGATCAGGTAACGCACTTTGTTGGCCAGCGCATCACGATCCGCGTCATAAACCCAGTCGTCCCGGTTGGTCACCACCCCCAGCGAAAACAGCTTGAAAACCGCCCGCTCCTTCGCCGCCGTCTTCGCCGCCTTGGTCTCCTTGCTCGCCAGCGGGATCAGCGTCTCGAAGTCATTGCTCGTCAGGTTCACCCAGTTGTGCGTCTTGTCCGGCTGCACCTCGTCGAAGTCCAGCCCGCGCATCGGGTGGCTGGCCAGGAAGCTGAGCTTTTCCTCGGCGGTTTCCATCTCGGGCCGGCGCACGTAGTGCACGCGGGCGGGGCGCTTGTCTTTCGTGCCGCTGACCTTTTTCACCATGAAGCTGATCGCCACGCCGGTCTGGATGCCGAAGACGTTGTGCCGGGTGCCGCTGAGTTTGGGGTTGGCGCGCACGTCGCCGCCCAGGTCCACGACGTAGATGTCGGCAAACTCGCTGGCCACGGTCTTGCGAAAGCCGTCGAAGGTGCGGCTCTCAATGAAGCTGCGATTCGTCACAAAGGCCAGCACGCCGTTCTCATTCAATCGGTCGCTGGCCCAGCGGAAAAAGCGCGCGTACATGTCGTAGAGCTTGGTCTTCTGCGCAGTGCTCTCGGCGATGTAGGTGGCCTTGATGCGGGCGTCGATCTGCGGGTATTCGCGGTTCTTGTTGTTGTCGTTTTCGTTGGCCTGGTTGGCGTTGTAGGGCGGGTTGCCGATGACGACGCTGATCTTGCGGCTGTTCTGGCGTTTGATGCGGGCGACGTTTTCCTCGCTCACGCTGCCAAACAGCTCGGCCGTGGTGCCTTTGGCGGCGGTGTGCAGGCCCACGTTGTCCAACGTGTCCACGAAGCACAGGTTGGGGAACTCGGCGTACTGGCCGGCGATGGCCGCATAGGTGGATTCGATGTTCAGGTTGGCCACGTAGTACGGCAGGATGGCCACCTCGTTGGCGTGCAGCTCGTGCCTGTACTTGTGCTCCAGCTTCCTGGGCTGGCCGCGAAAGTGTTCCAGCAGCTCGCAGATATACGTGCCAGTCCCCGTGGCCGGGTCGAGGATGTCCACGTCGCGGTCGATCAGGTTCTTGCCGAAGTGGGTTTCACACAGCCAGTCGGCGCCGTCGATCATGAAGCGCACGATTTCGTTGGGGGTGTAGACCACGCCCAGGCGGTCGGCGGCCTTGGTGTTGTAGACCTTGTAGAAGTTCTCGTAGATGACTTTCAGAAAGGTCTGCTTCTCGCCGTGGCTGCTGATCTGCGCGGCGGCGGCGCGGATGGCGGCGTAGTAGGTCTCCAGGCCCTTGAGCGTGTTCTTCTTCAGGGCGCCGGTGAAGAAGGCGTCTTCCAGCGCGTACAGCTCGCGGGCGACGTTGTTGTGCCGGTGGAAGTCGCTGTCGTTGAAGACGTTGGCGAAGATTTCCTCGGTCAGGATGTGCTGGATCAGCATCTCGCGCACGTCGGCCTCGCCCAGCGTGGGGTTGATCGCCTCCTGCGCGTGGGCAAGAAATTTGGCGTGCGCCGCCCGGTACCCTGCGTTGCCTCGCTCCTGCTTGTCGATCATGTCGCGCAGGGCTTGCAGCACGGTGGGCAGGTCGGCCTTGAACTGCTCCACCGCCGCGCGGAAGTCGGCGATCTCGGGGCGCTCGAAGCCGAAGAACAGCTTGAGCAGCTTCTCCAGCTGGGCGGTGTCGGCCATGTCGCAGCGCAGGACTTCTTCCCTGTGCTGGATGAGCACGGCGGTGCGGTCGTCGCTGAAGATGATGTTGTCCTGCGGGTAGCCCTTCTTGAACTTCCTGGTGATCTCTCCATCGAGGTCGTCGGCGGCGTCCTTGGCCTCCCAGTAGCCCAGCGGCATGCGCAGCTCGTGCAAGAGCGCGCCATCGACGGCGATGTTGGTCTTGGTGGCGGTCTTGAGCGGGTATTCGGCCAGGAAGACCAGATCGTGCTGGCGGCCCCAGGCCTTGAGCAGGTCCTTGAACGCCTCGCGCACGATGGTCTCGCGCTGGCTGCCGCTGGCCCGCTTGATGAGGTCGAGCTGCTTGAGGTAGTCGTTGATGAGGATCTGGCTCATTCGGGGGCCCGGACGGTGGTTTCAGGGCACATTATTGAGCCAAACGGGCCTCATTCCAGCGTCAAACGGCCACGGCCAGCTATCAATACGATACCGCCCACCAGACCTGGCGACCGCACAGCGAACGGTTGGGCCGACGATGCGCGCGCGGGCCCCGCCTCAGCCGCCTTCCAGCCGCGGCCGGATGAAGCCCTCGGCCGGGTCGCCGGTTTCGGGGTCGATCCAGTCGGCGATGCCGATCTCGTCTTCGGCTTCCTGCAGGCTCTCGCCGGGCTCGGGTGCCTCGCCGCCGGCTTCGGCCATGTCGGCCAGCGCGGCTTCAAGGGTGGCAAAGGGGCCGAACTCCTGCCGGCTCTCCGCCGCCTGCCAGTAGTAACCGTCGGGGTGGCGCACGATCGAGGCGACCTCGTCCACCTGGAGCAGTTCCGCGTCGGGCGGGATCTCTTCGACGGCGGGTTGCGGGGCTTCGGTGCGCATGGTGAACTCCTCGATGAACGGTCCGGTTGCTGACCCTGCCAAGGCTACTCGCCGGGGCTCGCGCCCGGTTTGCCCGGGATCAAGTTCAGGTGCGACGGCGTCGTCACAAGGCCTGGGTGGCGGCGGTCTGCGGGGCGGCCTGGGCGCCGCTTCGACCGGCCCGCTCGTCCAGAAGCCGGGTGAGCTGCTGCGTGGTGTTGCGCAGGCGCTGGGCCAGCACCTGGGTGATCTTGACCAGCAGCTTGGCGCCGATGGCCGGGTGGTCGTGGATCAGGCGGGCCACGGCCTGGCGCGTGAGCACCGCGAACTCCACCGCATCGATGGCGGTGCAGCTCGCGTAGCGCGGCTCGCCGTCGAGCATCGACATTTCGCCCACCGCGGCGCCAGCGCGGATCACCGCCAGCCGCGCCACGCCGCCGTCCTGAGGCAGGCGGCGCGTGACGTCCACGGTGCCACCCAGCACCAGCAGCATCCAGTCGCCCACCTCGCCTTCGGCCACCAGCACCTGGCCCGGGCGGGCCCGCGCGCCCAGCATGGCCGCGCCGACGATGTCGGCCTCCTCGGGCGTGAAGTCTTCCAGCAGCGGGCTGTCGTGCAGCCAATGCGGCCCGTAGGCCGAGAGCTTCACGCCCGGGCCGGTGAGCTCCAGGCCGGACTGGCGCAACTGGACGTCAGGCGCGATCATGGGTGGCGGGCGGGCGGCAATGACACGGGCGGGCGCGGCACGGGCGGGACCTCAACGCGCGGCCGGCGGCGCCTGTTTGAGCCACTGCGCGATCTCGTCGACGGCGGCATCGGTGGCGGCGGTGAGCGCGCGCACGCCGCCGGGCGCATCGGGGCTGGGCGCCGGCTTCTGCGCGGTGAAGCGGCGCTGCGCCACGACGCGCTCGCGCCCGCCCGCGCTCTCCAGCAGCGTGGCGCGCA
>Ga0209604_1001594_pt1 | contig 18019 bp, 13 predicted proteins | sample AD_UKC097_MetaG_FD_184405 | JGI IMG/M metagenome (GOLD analysis project Ga0209604, IMG submission 184405) | Active sludge microbial communities of municipal wastewater-treating anaerobic digesters from USA - AD_UKC097_MetaG (SPAdes) (version 2) | ecosystem: Engineered > Bioreactor > Anaerobic >... | reverse complement strand
GGCGGCGGTGATGGCGCTAAAGTTGAGCGCAAAGGCGCCAAACGGCGCCAGCAGCAGCGTGACCACGCCGGTCAGCGTGATCAGCCGCGACACCGGCAGCGCGTAGCCCGTGGCGCGCATCACGGCCACGCCGGGCAGGTTTTGCGAGGCCATGGTCACCACGAACAGCGGCAGCGCCAGGCTGACCACCGCCTGCCAGTGGAACACCGGCGCCATGAACACCGGCCGCGCCAACGCGTCGCCCACGCCGTGCAGCCCGGGCGACTGGATCTGCCCGCCCAGCGCCGCCACCGCGATGCCGGCCAGCAGCGTGGCCATGACCGCGTAGCGCGGCGCCAGCCGCCGGCCGAGCAGGTACACGCCCAGCATGGTCAGCACCAGCGGCAGCGCCGTCTGCGCCGCGCCAAAGGCCTGCAGGCCGAAGCGCGCCAGCACGCCCGCCAGCAGCGCGGCAGCGATGGCCATGGGGATGCGGTTCATCACGCGCTCGAACCAGCCGGTGGCGCCGGCCACGATGATCAGCGCGGCGCACACCATGAAAGCGCCCACCGCCTCGCCCATCGAGAAGCCGCCAGCCACCCCCGCCGTGGCCAGCACCGCCGCGCCGGGCGTGGACCAGGCCACCATCACGGGCTGGCGCAGCACCAGCGACGGCAGCGCGGTGCACAGCCCCATGCCCAGGCCCAGCGCCCACATCCACGACGCCACCTGCGCCGGCGTGGCGCCAAAGGCCTGAGCGGCCTGGAACACGATGGCCACCGAGCTGCTGTAGGCCACCAGCACCGCCACCACGCCGGCGGTGGCGGACGAGGCACTCAAATCGCTGAAAAAACGCATGGCGGCGATTGTCGCGGGTCGCGCAGTCGCGCTTTTTACTTCACTTTTGATAGCTGCCAGCGCTTGTCTGATCAGCGCCCGACACCCAAAAGGTTCGGATTCTCGGTATTCGTCAGGTGCGCCACCAGTTGGCGCGCCACGGGCGTCAGCGCCTGCATCGAGCGCACGCACAGCGCCAGCCGGCGTTGCGCCCAGGGCTCATCCAGCGTCAGCACGCGGATCGCCAGGTGAGCGTACAGCGCGGCGCTGCCGCGCGGCATCACGCCCACGCCCAGGCCGGCGGCCACCATCAGGCACAGCGCGTCGTAGCCCGTCACGTGCATGCGCAGGCGCAGCGGGCGGCCGGCTTCGGCCGCGCCGCGCTGCAGCAGTTGGTGAATCGCGCTGCCGGGGTGCATGCCGATCAGGTCGAACGCCATGGCATCCCGCAGTTGCACGCGCCGGCGCCGCGCCAGCGCGTGGCCCGCGGGCACCACCAGCACCAGCTCGTCCTGCCGATAGGGCAGCAGCGTCAGCGGCGTGGGCTGCTCGCCGTAGTGGCTGTCGCTCAGGATGCCGATGTCGGTCGCGTTTTCGGCCACGGCGCGCGCCACCGCGCTGCTGATCAGCTCCTGCAGCCGCACATCCACCTGCGGGTGCAGCGCCATGAAGCGCGCCAGATCGGCCGGCAGGAACTGCGTGATGGCCGAGATGTTGGCCGCCAAGCGCACGTGGCCGCGGAGGCCGGCGCCGTGCTCGCGCATCTGCTGCGCGATGCCGTCCAGCTCGTTCAGCACGCCGCGCGCCAGGTGCAGCAGCTCAAAGGCGGCGGGCGTGGGCTGCATGCCGCGGTTGCCGCGCGTGAACAAGGCCACGCCCAATTGCGACTCCAGCTCGGCCAGGCGGCGGCTGGCGGCCGAGGCGACGATGTGCCCGCGCGCGGCGGCGCGGGCAATGGCGCCCGTTTCCATCACGGCGACAAACAGGCGCAGGGAGACGGGGTCGAGCCGCATGCGCCGCATGGTACGCCAGCCATGCCCAAATGCGATGGCAAGCTCGCCAAATGCCACTTTGCAGCAGCTGTCATGCCAACGCAAGATTGCGCAATGGGTGGCAGCACGCGCCGCCACCACGACAACGCAGGAGACCGCATGAATCCCCCCACCCCCATGGCCCTGGCCGGCGTGCGCGTGGTCGAGATGGGCCAGCTCATCGCCGGGCCGTTTGCCGGCAAGACGCTGGGCGAATTCGGCGCCGACGTGGTGAAGATCGAACCACCCGGCGCGGGCGACCCGCTGCGCAACTGGCGCCTCATAAAGAATGGCACTTCGGTGTGGTGGCAGGTGCAGTCGCGCAACAAGCGCTCGGTGGCCATCGACCTGCGCCAGCCCGAAGGGCAGCAACTGGCACGCGATCTGATCGCCGAGGCCGACGTGCTGATCGAGAACTTTCGCCCCGGCACGCTGGAAGGCTGGGGCATGTCGCCCGATGAACTGCACCGTCTGAGCCCCGGCCTGGTCATCCTGCGCATCTCCGGCTACGGCCAGACCGGTCCGTACCGCGACCTGCCGGGCTTCGGCGTGATTGGCGAAGCCATGGGCGGCCTGCGCCACCTAACGGCCGAGCCGGGCCGCGTGCCGGTGCGCGTGGGCGTGTCGATTGGCGACACGCTGGCGGCGCTGCACGGCGTCATCGGCGTGATGATGGCGCTGTACCACCGCACCGTGAACGGCGGCGCGGGGCAGGTGATCGACGTGGCGCTGCACGAGGCGGTGTTCAACGTGATGGAAAGCCTGCTGCCGGAATACAGCGCCTTCGGCGCCGTGCGCGAAGCCGCCGGCAGCGCGCTGCCCGGCATTGCGCCCAGCAACGCCTACCCGTGCCTGGACGGCTGGGTGCTGGTGGCCGGCAACGGCGACAGCATCTTCAAGCGGCTGATGCGCACCATCGGCCGCGACGATCTGGGGCAAGCGCCGGATCTCGCCGACAACGCCGGCCGCGTGGCGCGCGTGGCCGAGATCGACGCCGCCATTGGCGCCTGGACTCAAGTCCAGACCGTGCAACAGGTGATGGACGCGCTGGCTGCCGCGCGCGTGCCGGCCGGCAAGGTCTACACCGCCAAGGATATTCATGAAGACCCGCACTACCGCGCGCGCGACATGATCCTCAAGCAAACCACGCGCGACGGCGACACGGTGGAAGTACCGGGCATTGTGCCCAAGCTCTCGGCCACGCCCGGCACGGTGCGCAGCAGCGCGCCGCACGTGGGTGACGACACCGACGCGGTGCTGCGCCAGATGGGCTTGAGCGCCGAGCAGATCGCCACGCTGCGCCAGCGCGGCATCGTCGCCGGCGCTGCAGCCTGACAATGAGCAACCACACAAGGAGACAAGCCATGCGCATCCCAGCGATTCGCCGCACCCTGCTGCTGGCCGCCACCGCCTGTAGCGCCCTGCTGGCCGCCTGCGGCAGCGCCGACGGCCTGCGTGTGAAGGAGGTGGGCAGCTACCACGTGGGCGGCCGCGCCGTCACGCTGAGCGGCCTGCCTGAAAAAGAGATCGTCTACAGCCCCGGCTCGCCGCCGGTCAAGCTCAACCCCAATGGCGATTTTGCGGTGGAGCAGATGTACACGCGCTACACGCGCCTGGTCGCACCGCGCGGCAAGGTGCCGCTGCAGCTGTGGCACGGCGGCGGCCTGGCCGGCATGACCTTCGAGACCAAGCCCGATGGCGGCCCGGGCTGGGAGATGTTTTTCTTGAAGCAAGGTTGGGACGTGTACGTGAGCGACGCCGTGGAGCGCGGCCGCGCCTCGTGGGCGCGCTACCCGGAGATCTTCAAGGGCGAACCGGTGTTCCGCACCGGCAAGGAAGCCTGGGAGCTGTTCCGCTTTGGCAAGACCTACGACACCGATCCCGCCAAGCGCGTCGCGCTGGAAGGCACGCAGTTTCCCGTGGCGAGCTTTGCGCAGTTCACCAAGCAGAGCATTCCGCGCTGGGCCACCAACGACGCCGCCACGCAGGCCGCTTACGACGCCTACGTGAACCAGGCCTGCCCGTGCGTGATCGTGGTGCACAGCCAGGGCGGCAACTTCGCCTTCAACTCGGCGCTGAAATACCCCGACAAGGTGAAAGCGCTGGTGGCGGTGGAAACCAGCGGCTCGCCCGACCCGGCCACGGCCGACTTCGCGCGCCTGAAGAACGTGCCCATGCTGTGGGTGTGGGGCGACTATCTGGATCAGTACCCGTTCTGGCAGACCATCTTCAAGCGCCAGGAGGCGTTCCGGCAAGGCATCGTGAACGCGGGCGGGCGCGGCGACGTGATCGTGCTGCCGCAGCGCGGCATCCAGGGCAACAGCCACATGATGATGATGGACCGCAACTCCGATCAGGTGGCCGCGCTCATCCAGCAATGGCTGGCCGATCGGGGGTTGGTGAAATGACGGGCCTCTGGGACGGCGCCGCGCGGCGCATCCACATCCAGGAAGTGGGCACGCGCGACGGCTTGCAGATGGAGGCGCAGTTCGTCCCAACCGAGGACAAGATTGCGCTGATCGACGCGCTGTCGGCCACGGGCCTGGCGAAGATCGAGGTGACTTCGTTCACCTCGCCCACCGCCATTCCCGCGCTGCGCGATGCCGAGATCGTGATGCGCGAAATTCAGCGCGCGCCGGGCGTGGTCTATACCGCGCTGGTGCCCAACGTGCGCGGCGCCGAGCGCGCCATCGAGTCGCGCACGGACGAGTTGAACCTGGTGATGTCCACCAGCGAGACGCACAACCTCGCCAACCTGCGCATGACGCGCGAGCAGTCGTTCGCGGGGCTGGTGCAGGTGGTGCGCGCGGCGCAGGCGGCGCGCGTGCCGGTGAACGTGTCGCTGTCCTGCGTGTTCGGCTGCCCGATGGAGGGCGACGTGCCGGTGGACGGCGTGTTCGGCTGGGCGCAGCGCTTTGTCGACCTGGGCGTGCAGGGCCTGACGCTGTGCGACACCACGGGCATGGCCTACCCGACGCAGGTGGCGGCCATCGCGCGCGCGGCGCGCGAGCGCTGGCCGGGCATCGAATTGACGCTGCACTTCCACAACACGCGCGGCATGGGGCTGGCCAACGTGCTGGCCGGCATCGACGCGGGGGCGGACCGCTTCGACACCTCCCTCGGCGGCCTGGGCGGCTGCCCCTACGCGCCCGGCGCCACGGGCAACGTGTGCACCGAAGAGATCGTGCACGCGTTGGACCTGATGGGTTACGACACGGGCGTCGATCTGCCTGCGCTCATCGCCGCGTCGCAGCGCCTGCCGGACTTGATCGGCCACGATGTGCCGAGCCAGATCGTCAAGGCCGGACAGCGGCTCGACCTGCACCCGGTGCCGGCCGATTTCGACACCATTCGCGAGCGGGCGCTGGCCCGCACAGCTTGAAAAACTGTCACGCATTGCCAAGGAGACCCATCTTGAAGCTTCACCCCCACCGCCGGGTCATGACCATGTCGCTGCTGCTCGCGGCGTGCTGCCTCGCGCTGCCGCTGCAAGCCGAGGAGCGCTTTCCGTCCAAGCCGATCACCCTGGTGGTGCCGCAGGCGGCCGGCGGCGCCAACGACGCCATCGCACGCGTCATCGGCCAGAAGCTGTCGCAGCAACTGGGCCAGTCCGTCATCATCGACAACCGCCCCGGCGCGGGTGGCAACATCGGCACCGCCTTCGTCGGCAAGGCCAAGGCCGATGGCTACACGCTGCTGGTGCAGGCCGACAGCGCGCAGGTCATCAACCCGTGGCTGTACAAGAACACGGGCTTCGACCCCGTGAAGGATTTCGAGCCCGTGGCGCCGCTGGCGCATGCGGGTTACGCGCTGGTGGCGCACCCGAGCTTTCCGGCCAATAACGTAAAGGAGCTGATCGCGCTGGCCAAGGCGGCGCCGGGCAAGTACAGCATTGCATCCGCCGGCAATGGCACGCTCAACCACCTGATCGGCGCCATGCTGGAAAAGGCCGCCAGGATTGATCTGACGCACATCCCCTACAAGGGCTCGGCCGCGGCCGCCACCGACGTGGTGGGCGGGCAAGTGCCGCTGTCGGTGCAGTCGCTGCCGTCGTCGATCTCGTTCATCAAAAGCGGCAAGCTGAAAGTGCTGGGCGTGGTGAATGAAAAGCGCGTGAAGGCGCTGCCCGATGCGCCGACCATTGGCGAAACGATCAAGGGCTTTGGCAAGACGCCGTGGTACGGCATGTTCGCGCCGGCCGGCACGCCCAAGGCGGTGGTCGAGCGGCTGCAAGCCGAAGTGCTGAAGGCCCTGGACGACAAGGACGTGATCGACAAGCTGGCCGGCGTGGGCGCCGAGCCGTTCAAGGGCTCGCCCGCCGAGCTGGGTGCGCTGGTCAAGTCCGACCTGGCCCTGTGGAAGCAGGTGGTGGCCGATACGGGCGCCAAGGTGGACTGAACACACTGCTCACACAACAAACGGGCGTCTAGCGCTTGCCAGACAAGCGCAAGACGCTATTAAATTCAAAGCACAAGGAGACACACCATGCACATGCACCGCAAACACTTCATCGCCCTGGCTGCCGCGCTGTTCGCGGGCGGCGCGTGGGCGCAGGGCTATCCCACCAAGCCCATCACCTTCGTGGTGCCCGCCTCGGCGGGCGGCACGACGGACCTGTCGGCGCGCATGCTCGCGCAGGCGCTGGGGCCGGCCCTCGGCCAATCGGTGGTGGTGGACAACAAGGCCGGCGGCAACGGCGCCATCGCGGCGTCCATCGTCAAGCGCGCGCCGGCGGATGGCTACACCCTGCTGATGCAGTATTCGGGCTATCACGTTATCTCGCCGCATCTGACCAAGGCGCGGCAGTGGGAGCTGGCCGACTTCCAGCCCATTGCCAACGTGCTGTCGGCGCCGCAGATCATCGTGGTGCGCAGCGACGTGCCGGCCAAGACACTGGCCGAACTGGTCGCCTATGCCAAGTCCAACCCCGGCAAGCTGAACTACGCCTCGTCTGGCAACGGTTCGCTGCAGCACGTGACAGGCGCCATGCTGGAGCAGCAGGCCGGCATCCACATGGTGCACGTGCCGTACAAGGGCACCGGCCCGGCGCTGCAGGACCTGCTGGCCGGCCAGGTGCAGCTGACCTTTGGCACCGCCCCGCCCTTCATGCAGCACATTGCCAGCGGCAAGCTGCGCGTGCTGGCCGTCACCGGCAAGGAGCGCCTGCCCAGCCTGCCCGACGTGCCCACCACCGCGCAGGCTGGCTACCCCAAGCTGACGCCCGATTCATGGTTCGCCCTGTTCGCGCCGGCCGCGATGCCCAAGGACATTGCGGCCAAGCTGAGCGCCGATGTGCAGAAGGTGATGGCCGACCCGGCCTTCAAGCAAAAGGCACTGGAGCAAGGCGCGACAGCCGATTACCAGACGCCCGCGCAACTGGACGCCAAGGTCAAGGCCGACTACGCCAACTGGGCGACGGTGGTGAAGACGTCGAAGATCGAGGCGGACTGAACTCGACTGCTATTGATTTAAGAGCTGCCTGCAGTTAAGGGACAAGCGCAAGCGGCCCTTTTTGCTTCAGATCTCGACCTTGGAGCCCAGCTCCACCACCGCGTTGCTCGGCAGCTTGAGGTATTCGGCCGCCGCGCTGGCGTTGCGGTGCATCTGCGCAAACAGCTTTTCGCGCCACAGCGCCATGCCACCGCCCAGCACCGGCACCACGATGTCGCGCGAGAGGAAGTAGCTGGTGGTCATTGGGTCGAGCTGAACGCCTTGGTCGGCCAGTGGCGCCAGCGCCTTCGGGATGTCGATGATGTCCTGGAAGCCGTAGTTGACCACCACCTGCCAACAGTCGTGGCCGAGCGCTTCCACCTCGATGCGCTGCGCTTCGTCGATCCACGGCACTTCGTGGCTGCGCACGGTGACGAACACGTTCTGCGCGTGCAGCACCTTGTAGTGCTTCAGGCTATGCATCAGCGCGCTCGGCGTCATGCGATGCACGGCGCACATGAATACCGCCGTGCCGGGAATGCGCTGCGGCGCGCCGACGAACACGCTGTCCAGAAAATCCTTCAGATCCATCGAGTCCTCGCGCGTCTTCTCGCGCAGCAGCGCGCGGCCGCGCCGCCAGGTGGCCATCACCGTGAACACCAGCGCCGCGATCATCAGCGGGAACCACCCGCCTTCAAAGAACTTGAGCGCGTTGGAGCTGAAAAACACCAGATCGATCAGCAGGAAGAAAACCGTGGCCGGCAGCGCCAGCACCAGCGGGTAGTTCCAGCCGTGGCGCACCACGAAGTAGGTGAGGATGGTGGTGATCACCATCAGCAGGCTGACCGAAATTCCGTACGCCGCCGCCAGCGCAGTCGATGACCGGAACATGCCGACCGCGAACAGCACGCCCGCCAGCAGCAGCCAGTTGACCACCGGCACGTAGACCTGGCCGATCTCCTCGTTGGAGGTGTGCAGCACCGTCATGCGCGGCAGAAAGCCCAGCTGGATGGATTGCCGCGCGGCCGAGAACGCGCCCGAGATCAGCGCCTGCGACGCGATCACCGACGCCGCCGTGGCCAGCACCACCATCGGCACCATGGCCCACGCGGGCGTCATCTTGTAGAACGGATTGGCCACCGCTTCAGGTTGCGCGATGACCAGCGCGCCCTGCCCCAGGTAGTTGAGCATGAGCGCCGGCATGATCAGCGCGAACCAGGCCAGGCGAATGGGCCGCGAACCAAAATGCCCCATGTCGGCATACAGTGCCTCGGCTCCCGTGAGGCACAGGAACACGGCGCCCAGGATGATGAAGGCCAGGTGCGGGTGCTGCACGGTGAATTCCACCGCGTACAGCGGCGAGAAAGCCTTGAGCACCGCCGGGTTGCCCAGCACGTGCCAGACGCCCAGACCCCCGATGGCCAGGAACCACAGCACCATCACCGGGCCGAAGAAGCGGCCTATATCGGCGGTGCCACGCCGCTGCACGATGAACAGCAGCACCAGCACGACGAGGGCGATGGGAATCACGTACGGCTTGGCCGCCGGCGTGACGATCTCCAGCCCCTCGACCGCCGACAGCACGGTGATGGCCGGCGTGATGATGCCGTCGCCATAGAACAGCGCCACGCCGAACGAGCCCACCGCCAGCATCGCCGCCTGTGTGCGCGGCTGCTCCTTCATGGAACGCGAAGCCAGCGCCAGCAAGGCCATCATGCCGCCCTCGCCATCGTTGTCGGCGCGCATCACCAGGCCGACGTACTTGATGGCCACGACGACGATCAGCGCCCACATGAACATGGACAGCACGTTCAGCACGTTGCCCGTGGTGGGTTGGATGTGCGACTGCTCGAACACGGCCTGGAAGGCGTACAGCACGCTGGTGCCGATGTCGCCGAACACCACACCGATGGCGCCCAGGGTGAGCAGTGGCAGCGAGGACGAAGCGTGGTGTGCGTCGGATTGCACAGATGAGGAGCCCATGTTTATCGCTCCCGAAAATATAGCTATTAACCGTGATGGGTCGGGCGGACAGGCCGCTTTGAAGTCAGATCTCGACCTTGGAGCCCAGCTCCACCACCGCGTTGCTCGGCAGCTTGAGGAATTCCGCCGCCGCGCTGGCGTTGTGGTGCATCTGCGCAAACAGCTTTTCGCGCCACGGCGCCATGCCCTTGCCCATGGTGGGCACCACGATGTCGCGCGACAGGAAGTAGCTGGTCGTCATCGGTGTCAGGTCGATGCCGCGGCCCGTGATGTGCGACAAGGCCTTGGGCAAGTTGGGGTCGTTCTTGAAGCCGTAGTGGACGATCACCTGCCAGCAGTCGTGGCCGAGCGGCTCGACTTCCAGCCGCTTGTTCAAGCCGATCCAGGGCACCTCGTGGCTGCGGACGGTGACGAACAGGTTCTGCTCGTGCAGCACCTTGTTGTGCTTCAGGTTGTGCAGCAGGGCGTTGGGCACCGTGCCGGGCTCGGCGCTCATGAACACGGCGGTGCCGGGCACGCGGGTGGGCGGTGCGACGAAGATGGATTCCAGAAAATCCGTCAGCGACAGCGAGGTTTCGTGCAGCGACTGGTTCAAGAGCGCGCGGCCGTCCTTCCAGGTCACCATCAGCGTGAACACGACGCCGGCGATCACCAGCGGGAACCAGCCGCCGTGCGTGAGCTTCATGAGGTTGGAGGCCCAGAACAGGATGTCGACCACGAAGAACATGCCGGTGGCGCCAATGCACAGCAGCAGCGGCAGCTTCCAGGCGTAGCGGATGACGAAGAAGGTGAGCACGGTGGTGATCAGCATGTCGGTGGTGACCGCGATGCCATAGGCCGCCGCCAGGTTGCTGGACGAGCGGAACAGCCCCACGGCCAGCACGATCAGCACGAACAGGCCCCAGTTGACGAAGGGCATGTAGATCTGGCCGGTTTCCTTGACGCTGGTGTGCTGCACCTGCAGGCGCGGCAGGTAGCCCAGCTGGATGACCTGCTTGGTCACGCTGTAGGCGCCCGAAATCAGCGCCTGCGAGGCGATCACGGCCGCGGCCGTGGCCAGGATGACGAGCGGAATCTGCGCCCAGTCGGGGGCCATGTTGAAGAACGGGTTTTTCACCGCCTCAGGGTCGGCCAGCAGCAGCGCGCCCTGGCCGAAGTAGTTGAGCGTGAGGCAGGGCATGGCAATGAAGAACCAGGCGATGCGGATCGGTTTCTTGCCGAAGTGGCCCATGTCGGCGTACAGCGCCTCGCCGCCCGTCACGCACAGCACCACGGCACCCAGGATGATGAAGGTGATGCCCGGGTGCTGCCAGGTGAACTTCCAGGCATACCAGGGCAGCAGCGCCCACAGAATCTCCGGGTGGCCGATGATGTGCCACAGGCCCAGCGCGCCGATCACCACCAGCCACAGGATCATGATCGGGCCGAAGAACTTGCCGATGTCGGCCGTGCCGCGCTTCTGCACGAAGAACAGGCCGAACAGGATGATGAGTGTGAGCGGAATCACCCAGTCCTTGAACGCGGGCGACACCACTTCCAGGCCCTCGACCGCCGACAGCACGGTAATGGCGGGCGTGATGACGCCGTCGCCATAGAACAGGCAGGCGCCGAAGATGCCCACCAGGAGCATCTTGTTGCGCAGCGCCGGCCGGTCGGCCACGGCGCGCGAGGCCAGCGTCAGCATGGCGATCAGGCCGCCCTCGCCGTTGTTGTCGGCGCGCAGCACCAGCAGCACGTATTTGACCGAGACGATGGTGGTCAGCGTCCAGAACACCATCGACAGGATGCCGTAAATGTTGTCGGGCGTGAACTCCACGTGGCCCGAGCCGAACACCTCCTTGATGGTGTAGAGGACGCTGGTGCCGATGTCGCCAAAGGCCACGCCGATGGCCGCAAGCGTCAGCGCGGCGATGGAGGATTTCGAGTTGGACACAGCAAAAAGTTCCGGCAGGCGATGGCTGATCCGGACACGGCAGCTACGGTGACGCGCATTGTGCGCCAGCGCGGTGGCACTGCGGCTGACGAAAGACGAACCGCCTCGCGTCAGCCCGGCGACTGTCGCGCGGCGGCAACTGATGCCCGCGGCGGCGGCAGAACGCCGCTCAGTCGTCCGTGTGAAGGGCCGGGTCGGTGGCTTCCAGCTCGTAGCTGGCGGCCACCAGCGCCACGCGGGCGATCACGCCGTACATGTAGAAACGGTTGGGCGCGCTGGCGCCCGGCTTCATGCCGGGGCGTGGCAACTGGTTGCTGCCGTCGAAGGCCAGCGGCACGTAGCGCGCGCCGGGGGCGTTGAGGTTGTCTTCCTCGCCGCGACCGGCGTGGATGCGGTAGAAGCCGCCCACCACGTAGCGGTCGACCATGTAGACCACCGGTTCAGCCACGGTCTCGTTCATGCGCTCGTGCGTCATCACGCCTTCCTGGATGATGACGTCGCTGCCCAGCGGCAGGTCGGCCAGCGGCGCGCCCTTGTCGCGCGGTGAGCGCGCCAGCGCGTCCAGTTCCTTGGCGTCGCGCACGGTCATGATGCCCATGCCGCGCGTACCGTTGTCGGCCTTGACCACCACGAACGGCCGCTCGCTGATGCCGTATTCCTTGTACTTGCGGCGGATCTTGACCAGCAGCGCATCGACGTTGGTGCGCAGGCATTCCAGGCCGTCCGGCGCGCCCGGGTCGATCTGCCCGCACGAGGCGAACAGCGGGTTGATCAGCCAGGGGTCGATGCCGAGCAGCTTGCCGAAGCGTTTGCTCACTTCTTCATAGCACTGGAAGTGGCGGCTCTTGCGGCGCACCGTCCAGCCGGCGTGCAGGGGCGGCAACAGGTACTGCTCGTGCAGGTCTTCCAGAATGCCCGGCACGCCGGCCGACAGGTCGTTATTGAGCAGGATGGTGCAGGGGTCGAAGTGCTTCAGCCCCAGGCGGCGCGGCGTGCGCAGGGCGGGCTCCAGCACCAGCTTTTCGCCATCGGGCAGCTTGAGCGTCGTGCTTTTCTTGACCGCCGGGTCGATGGAGCCGAAGCGCACGTTCAGCCCCGCCATGCGGAAGATGTCCTGCAGCCGCGCCAGGCTGGCCAGGTAGAAGCTGGAGGGCTTGCCGTTTTCCGGCACGATCATCAGGTTGCGCGCCTCGGGGCAGATCTTCTCGATCGCCGCCTGCGCCGCCTGCACCGCCAGCGGCAGCGTCTCGGGCGACAGGTTGTGCCAGCCGTCGGGGTACAGGTTGGTGTCCACCGGCGCCAGCTTGAAGCCGGCGTTGCGGATGTCCACCGACGCGTACAGCGGGGGGGTGTGCTCCATCCATTCCAGCCGGAACCAGCGCTCGATGACCGGCGTGGCGTCGAGGATGCGCTGCTCCAGCTCGTTGATGGGACCGGACAGGGCGGTCACGAGATGTGGGACCATGGATTGTTGAGCAGGGGGAGGGGCCGAGGGACTGCGCGCGCCGGTTTGCACGGGCGGCAGATCATTGTAGGCGGCAGGCTCGGCGTCCTGGCGCAGGGTCGCCCGGGGCGTCGTGCGCGGGGTCACGCAAACCCCAAGCCGAACCGCGCCGGCCCAGCGCTACCATGGCGGCGGTTTGCCGACGCCCGCTTCCCGCTGACGCGCTCGATTCACCCCGAACCTTTCGCTCGACGCCTTGAACGATTTCCGAACGCCCCCCGACGCCGCGCCCCTCGGTGCCGCGCCAGTGCGTGCCGCCCGGCCACTGCACCCGGCGCTGGTGCTGGTGATCGCGTTCCTGGGCGTCATCGCCGTAGGCACGCTGGTGCTGCTGCTGCCGCTCTCGCGTGCAGAGCCCGGCAGCGCACCCTTCATGACGGCGCTGTTCACGGCGTGGTCGGCGGTGTGCATCAACGGGCTGGGCGTGGTGGACACCGGCACCTACTGGTCGGGCTTCGGGCAGGCGGCCATCCTGTGCATGATCCAGCTGGGCGGCTTCGGCATGATGACCTCGGCCACGCTGCTCATCCTGTGGGCCGGCGGCGCCATGCGGCTGCGCTCGCGCCTGCTGCTGCAGGCCGAAACGCGCTCGCTGTCGCTGGGCGACGTGGGCAGCGTGGCGCGCGTCGTGTTCGTGGTGACGGCCGCCGTCGAAGCGCTGGTGGCGCTGTGGCTCACGCTGCGCTTTGCGCTGGGCTACGGCATGCCGTGGGGCCAGGCGGCGTGGTATGGGCTGTTCCACGCCATCTCGGGCTTTTGCAACGCGGGCTTCTCGCTCTGGGGTGACAGCCTGTCGCAGTTCGTGCGCGACGGCTGGGTGCTGACGCCTGTCATGCTGGCCATCATCATCGGTGGCCTGGGCTTTCCGGTGATCCACGAGCTGTGGCACTACCGGGGCCGGCGCGAACACCATTATTCGATGCACACCGTGCTGACGCTGTGGGGCTCGGTGGTGCTGCTGTCGCTGGGCACGGCGCTGATTCTGGCGGCCGAATGGCACAACCCGAAGACGCTGGCGCCGCTGGATGTGCCGCACCGGCTGCTGGCCTCGCTGTTCACCTCGGTGGCGGCGCGCTCGGTGGGCTTCAATGCGATCGACACCGGCGCCATGACGGATGGCTCGCTGGTGGTGCACTACCTGCTCATGTTCGTGGGCGCCGGCAGCGCCGGCACCGGCGGCGGCGTGAAGGTGACCACCTTCTTCATTCTGCTGGTGGCCGTGTGGAGCGAGATCCGCGGCAATGCCGACACCGAATTCCGCGGCCGCCGCATCACGCCCGCGGTGGTGCGCCAGGCGGTGACGATTCTGGTGCTTTCGGCCGGCATGGTGTTGCTGGGCCTACTGGTGGTGATGCCGCAGACCGATGAGCGCTACGCCAAGGTGCTGTTCGAGGTGGTGTCGGCGGCGGGCAACGTGGGTTTGTCCACCGGCATCACGGCATCGCTGCCCACCACCGCGCAGTTGATGCTGCTGCTGCTCATGTTCTCAGGCCGCGTCGGCGTCATCACGCTGGCCGTGGCGCTGGCCGCGCGTACCAAACGCTCCCGCATTCGTTACCCGGAGGAGAAGCCCCTTGTTGGATAAATTCAAGCGTCACGCCGGCCGCCGCCTCGCCAGCCAGGCCGACGCCATCATGGTGATTGGCCTGGGTCGCTTTGGCCTGGCCGTGGCGCGATCGCTGGTGCGCCTGGGCCACGAGGTGCTGGCGGTGGACGCCAAGCTGGCCGTGGTCGAGGCGGTGTCGCAGGAGTTGCCCAACGTGGTGCAGGCCGACTGCGCCGACGTCGACACGCTGCGCCAGCTCGACGTGGAAAGCTTCTCGCACGTCGTGGTCGCCATCGGCCATGACCTGGAAGCCAGCGTGCTGACGGTGCTGAACCTGAGCCAGTTGAACATTGCCGACATCTGGGTCAAGGCCACCAACGCGCAGCACGCGCGCATCGTTGAGCGCCTGGGCGCGCACCACATCATCTTCCCCGAAGCCGACATGGGCGCGCGCGTGGCGCATCTGGTCACCGGCAAGATGATCGACTTCATAGAGTTCCTGGACGGCTTTGCCATCGCCAAGACCCGCGCGCCGGCCGAAATGCACGGCAAGGCGCTGGCCGAATCGCGCATCCGCCAGAGCAAGCTGATCACGGTGGTGGGCCTCAAGCGACTGAACCAAGACTTCCTCTACGCGCAGCCCGAAACCGTGGTCGAGCCCGACGACCTGCTGGTGGTGGCGGGCGCCACGGCGGACGTGGAGCGTTTTGCCGCGGGGACTTGAGCCCCCCTGAGTCGGCCTTCGGCCGCCTTCCCCCCAGGGGGACGCCGCTGGTCGCCGGGGGAACCCCGGCTCGTGCGGCCGCTTGCATGGCCTGCTCCGCGGCCTTTTGATTCGAGCGCCAGGCCGAGCGAAGCGATGGCCCGAGCGGATTTGAACTCCCCTCTGGCCGTGCCGAGAAGCGCAGGGCGTGGGGCGGGCGCGGCAGCGCAGCATGCCGCGCTTCGTGCTCTGACTCGCTGCGGCTGTCTGAGCGGAGCGCTGAAAGCGCGAAGCGAGTTCCGCAGCGCCGCCCCGCGCCCGAGCATCGCAGGTTGCCCCGCAGGGGACACGGCCAGTGGGGCCGCCTTTTCTTTGGTTACTTTCTTTTGGCGGAGCAAAAGAAAGTGACTGCGCCGCCGGGCGCACATCCCGGCCGACAGCGCATCCAGCCAACGTGACGATTCAAGCGCTAAGGAACAGCCCTCAGCCCCGCACTTCCCCCTCCCCCATCACCACCCACTTCAACGACGTCAACCCCTCAATCCCCACCGGCCCGCGCGCATGAAACTTGTCCGTGCTGATGCCGATCTCTGCACCCAGCCCGTACTCGAAGCCGTCGGCAAAGCGCGTGCTGGCGTTGACCATCACGCTGGCCGAATCCACTTCGCGCACAAAGCGCTGCGCGTGCATGTGGTCGCGCGTCACGATGGCGTCGGTGTGGTGGCTGCCGTAGTGGTTGATGTGCCCGATCGCCTCGTCCACACCGGCTACCACCTTGATGCTGATGATCGGCGCCAGGTATTCCTCGAACCAGTCCGACTCCTGCGCGGGCACCACCAACGCTTCATTTTTTATAGCTGCCTGCGCTTGCTGGTCCAGCGCAGGCGCGGCTTTTTCCTTCAAGATCGACAGCGCCTCTTCATCGCAGCGCATCTGCACACCCTTGACGGCAAACACCGCGCCGATGCGCGGCAGGAACGTGCCGGCGACGCCGCGCGCCACCAGCAGGCTCTCGGTCGCGTTGCAGGGGCTGTACTTTTGCGTCTTGGCGTTTTCCACCAGCCGCAGCGCCATGTGCAGGTCGCACGGGTCGTCGACGTAGGTGTGGCAATTGCCGTCCAGGTGCTTGATGACGGGCACCTTGGCCTCGGCGGCCACGCGCTCAATCAGGCCCTTGCCGCCGCGCGGAATGATCACGTCGACGTACTCAGGCATGGCCACCAGCAGGCCCACGGCGGCGCGGTCGGTGGTGGGCACCAGTTGCACGGCTTCGCGCGGCAGGCCTGCCGCCGCCAGCGCCTGGCCGACCAGCGCGGCCAGCGCCTTGTTGGATTCGACCGCTTCGGAGCCGCCGCGCAGGATGCAGGCGTTGCCGCTCTTGATGCTGAGGCTGGCCGCTTCGATGGTCACGTTCGGCCGGCTTTCGTAGATCATGCCGAACACGCCGATGGGCACGCGCATCTGGCCGACGCGGATGCCGCTGGGCTGCTGGCGCATGGCGACCACGTCGCCGATCACGTCGGCCATGGCGGCCAGCTGCTCGCAGCCTTCGGCACAGGTTTCGATGATCTGCGGCGTGAGCTTGAGCCGGTCCACCATCGGCTCGGCCAGGCCAGCGGCCTGCGCACGCGCCAGGTCGCGCTGGTTGTCGGCCTGCAGTGGGGCGACGTGGGCGCGCAGCAGGCGGGCCAGTTCGCGCAGCGCCTGGTTGCGCACGGCGGCGGGCGCGCGGGCCATGGCGCGCGAGGCCTGGCGGGCCTGCAGGCCCAGCAGTTGCATGGTTTCGGCGACGTTGGGGGCGTTCATGGACCGATTTTCGCAAAAAGCGCGTTCGCGTTAAGGCGACGCTGAATAAGTCCCCCGCGCAGGCTGGCGCTGTGGTTTGGGATGGGCTGCCAGGCGCACACCGCAGCCATCGCGTGGGCTATGGCGAGGATTTGCAACGCCGCAGACCACCCCCATCCACAGATGCCCGCACCGCGAGGGGCTTATTCAGCGTTGCCTTGAATCAGCGGCAGGGCACGACCTGCGCGTCGCGCGCCGGGGCCAGCGGCGTCAGCCCCAAACCCTGCGCACGGGCCAGATCGCTGGCCGCGATCTCGAACACGTTGATCTCGTCCGTGCCCGCGCCGCACACGGCGGCCCGCATGCGGCCGTCGCTGCCGCACGTGGCCGACCGCACGCGCAGGCCGGCGCGCTCCAGTTCGGCGCGCATGGCCTCGGGCGGCGTGCCGCGCGCGCCGCACTGCACCGCGCCGCGCGACTTGAACACCTGCACGGTGTCGCCCGGCGGCGGTGCCGGCGCCGAGCAGGCGGCCAGGGCGAACAGCACCGTAAGGGCGGACAGGGCAGAAACGGCGTGCGGTGCAGACATGGGACGAGCGAAAGGCGAGTCGGGTGGCGTCCATCCTACGCGAGGGCTGCCGCCGATGCCGGCCGCCCCACGCCCGCGGCGCCGCCCGCTCAGCGCGCGCGCTGGCCGACGCCCGCGCTGCATGCGCCGCACAGGCTCTGCGCCAGGCGATGCAGCGCCTGCCAGGGCTCGTGCGGCCAGCCGGGGTGCTTCAGCCCCTTGACGATGCCGTCCACCAGATGCGCGGCGTGCAGCAGGTTGGCCAGCTGCACGTCGGTCATGCGCGGCAGCACGCGCTCGAACAGCCGCTCGCGCAGGCCCCAGATGCGTTGTTCGCGCAGCGCCATGGGCAGCGGCCGGCCGTCGGCGATGGCGTCCTTCACCCGCTTCAGGGCGCGGATGTCCTCGGCCAGCGTGTAGTGAACCAGCACTTCGGGCTCGCCCTCGGCGTGCAGCCCGTCCAGCATGCGCTGCACCCGGGCGCGCTGGCCGCCCAGCACGGCTTCGGACAGCTTGAAGACGTCGTAGCGCGCCACGTTCAGCACCGCCGCCTCGATCTGCTCCTGGCTCAGTTCGCCAGCCGGGTACAGCAGGGCCAGCTTGCTGATTTCCTGGTGCGCCGCCAGCAGGTTGCCCTCGACCCGGTCGGCAAAGAAGGTCAGCGCGCGCTGGCCGGCGTCGCCCGGCTGCACGCGCTGGCCCTGCGCGGCCAGCCGCTGC
>Ga0209604_1001593_pt1 | contig 18035 bp, 9 predicted proteins | sample AD_UKC097_MetaG_FD_184405 | JGI IMG/M metagenome (GOLD analysis project Ga0209604, IMG submission 184405) | Active sludge microbial communities of municipal wastewater-treating anaerobic digesters from USA - AD_UKC097_MetaG (SPAdes) (version 2) | ecosystem: Engineered > Bioreactor > Anaerobic >... | reverse complement strand
GCGAGGACGGCGACGAGCGCCCCGGCCGAGCGCCGCAACCTGCTCTGTCTCATGACGGGTCCCTTCTAGGTCCGATCGGGCGGTCCGAGTATGACGCCGGTCATGCGCGGCGCGTCATTCGCGAACAGAAGTCACGGCGGTCGGCGGCGGACGAGGGGAATCGGCCTTGCGGGTGCGGCCGGGGCGCGTCCCTTCGCCGGCGTGCGGGGAGGGGCGATACTCCCGTCGTGAAAACGGACCGCGGCCGGCGCATCGGAGCCCCGTGAGCCTCCTCGTCCGGATCTTCGAGGAGACCTATCGGATCGTCCTCGACAGCGGCTTCTTCATCCTCCTCGGGTTCCTCCTCGCGGGCCTTCTCCACGAGCTCGTCGACACGGCCCGGATCGGACGCGCCCTCGGCGGGAGGAGCCTCGGGGCGATCCTGAAGGCGGCGGTCATCGGCGGACCGCTGCCGCTCTGCTCCTGCGGGGTGCTGCCGATGGCGGTCGCCCTTCGGAAGAAGGGGGCGAGCCGCGAGGCCACCGTCTCGTTCCTGATCTCGACGCCGGAGACGAGCGAGGAGGCGATCCTCCTGACGTGGGGGCTTCTTGGCCCCGTCATGGCTCTCGTCCGTCCCGTCGTCGGCGTCGTGACCGCGATCGTGGCCGGGCTCGTCTCGCTCGTCGCAGGCGGGGAAGACGATCGACGTTCCACGGAGGCGGGTGAGGCGGCCGACGGCCCGGCGGTTCCCTGCTCGACCGAGGACGGCTGCGGGGCGACCGAGACCCCCGCCGCGCGAAGCGGGACTCTGCGGGAGCGGGCCGCGCGGGTCTTCCGGTACGCGTTCGTCACGATGGTCGACGAACTCGCGTTCTGGATGCTCCTGGCGTTCCTCGCGACGGGGATCCTGGCGGGCGTCCTGCCGGAGGACTTCTTCCTCCGGTTCCTCCCGTGGCCGCTCCTGACGATGGTCCTGATGGCCCTCGTCGGGCTCCCGATGTACGTCTGCGCGAGCGCCTCGACGCCCATCGCCGCCGCGATGATCGCCAAGGGCCTCGACCCGGGCTCGGCGCTCGTCTTCATGCTGGCGGGACCGGCGACGAACGCCTCGACGATCGCGGTCGTCGCCCGGATGTTCGGCCGGCGCTTCGTCGGGATCTACGTCGGGTCGATCGTCGGCGTCGCGATCGCGTCGGGCCTCCTTCTGAACGCCGTCGTCGGCGCGGGCCTGGTTCCGGCGCCCGGCAGCCCCGAGGCGGAGAGCGGGGGCGCCTGGGCCGTCGTCAAGTTCCTCTCGGCCTTCGCCTTCCTCGCGCTGATGGCCTTCAGCTTCCAGCGGCAGGGGTTCCGGCCGGGGTGGAACGAGCTGAAGGGTCACGCCCGCGCGTTCCGCGACCTCGTCCGCGAGCAAGCGCCCCGACGTCTCCCGCGACGGGCGCTCGCGGGACTCGCCGCGACGCTCCTCCTCCTCTCCTGGGGCCGCACCGCGCTTCTCGTCGTCCGGCCCGACGAGACAGGGCTCGTCCGGACCCTCGGGAAGGTGACCGCGTCCGATCTCGCCCCGGGCCTCCACCTCGTCCCGCCGTTCCCGCTCGGGAAGGCGGAGGCGATCCTGACCGCGCGACTGCGCTCCGTCGAGATCGGCTTCCGCTACCGGGCCACCGGCTCCGCCGCGGCGCCCGTCACGTCGCGTGTCTTCGTACCGACGCAGTCGACGCGGGTCCCCGAGGAGGCGCAGTTCCTGACGGGCGACGAGAACGTCATCGAGGTCACGGCCGTCGTCCACTACCGGGTCGCCGACCCGGCCGCGTTCCGGTTCGGCATCGACCGCGCCGAGCCGGCTTTCCGCGACCTCGCCCGGGCGCTTCTCGTCGAGGAGGTCGGTCGGACGCCGATCGACGCCATCTACACCGCCGAGCGGGGCGCCGTGGAGAGGAGCGTCCTCGAGGCGCTCCGGAAGGCGCCGGTCCTCCGGGAGACGGGGCTCGCGCCGGTCGACCTGCGGCTCCTCTTCGTCCACGCTCCGGACGACGTCCACGGCGCCTTCCGCGACATCGCGTCGGCCGCCGAGGACCGGACGACCGCCCGGAACAAGGCTCTCGTCGAGGCGGAAGGGGCTCTCGGGCAGGCGCGCGGAGAGGTCGCCCGGACGCTCGCCGAGGCCGGGTCCGAGAGGACCCGCCTCGTCGAGCACGCGAAGGGGGACGCCGCCGCGTTCGTCCCCCTCGCGCGCGAGGTCGCCGCGGCGCCGCGGACGAGCCGCCTGCGTCTGAAGCTGGAGGCGCTCGAGAGGGTCCTGTCGGGCGTTCCGAAGCTGATTCGTCCCGACCCGAGGCGCGCCCCCGGGTTCGAGCTCTGGGTGACGCCGGCCCTGCCGGGCGAGGCCGCCTCGGTGCCCGCGCCGGCGCGAGGACTCGCCGGTTTCGTGAATCCGATCCCCGCGCCGCCTCCGGGCGTCCCCGCGGCGGAGCGCTGAGGTGAACGCCATGGAAGAGACCCTCGAGCCCCCGGCCCGGTCCCGACGCCGACGCGTCGCCGCGGTGGCCGCGGGCGCGATCCTCCTCCTCCTGATCGCGCGGGTGCCGTACGTCGTCGAGGCGACGGAGTTCGCGGTGCGGACCCGCTTCGGCCGTCCTGTCGCGGTCGTGACGGAGCCGGGCCTCCACGCCCGGGTGCCGCTCGTCGACGACGTCGCCCGGCTCGACGCGCGCCTCCTCTACTTCGACCCGCCGGCAGGGGAGTTCCTGACGAACGACAAGAAGAACATCGTCGTCGCCCCGGTCGTCCTCTGGCGGATCGACGAGCCGCTCAAGTTCCTCCAGACGCTCGTCACGCGCGAGAGCGCCGAGGCGCGCCTCGCCGACCTCGTCGCCTCCGAAACGGGCGCCGCCCTCGGCGCCGTGCCGTTTACCCGCCTCGTCTCGGCGACGGAGGGCGAGGCCGACCTCGCGGGCGTCGTCGCCGGGATTGGCGAGCGTGTTCGCGCGCGCGCCGCCGCCGACTACGGCGTGAAGGTCGTCGATGTGAGGCTGAAGCGGATCGCCTTCCCCGAGCAGAACCTGCTCTCGGTCTTCGGGCGGATGAGGTCCGAGCGGGAGCGGATCGCCCGGCGGTTCCGTTCGGAAGGGGAGGAGGCGGCGCTCAAGATCCGCGCCGAGGCCGACCGGGAGAAGACGCGGCTCCTCTCCGAGGCGTACCGGAGGGCCGAGGAGGAGAAGGGGGCCGGCGAGGCGGAGGCCGCTCGGATCTACGCGAGGGCGACGAACCAGGACCCGGAGCTCTACAAGTTCCTCCGGACGCTCCGGGCCTACGAATCGATCCTCGACGAGAAGACGACGCTCGTCCTGCCGGGCGACTCCGACGTCCTGCGCCTCCTGACCGACGGCGCCGCGCCGCCGCCGCCGAGGAAGGGACCGAATTGACCCGGACGGTGCGACGGGCGCTCTTCGCCGCCTCGGGGCTCGCCTTCGGGGCCTGGCTCCTCGCGGGCGTCTCGGCCCTCCGACCGGCGCAGCAGGGGGTCGTGCTGCGGCTCGGCGCGGTTCAGCCGCTCCCGCTCGGCCCCGGCATCCACTGGCGGCCGGCGGGAATCGACCGCGTCGTCAAGGTGGAGGTGACGAAGACCGAGACGGTGCCGATCGGCTTCCGGACCGCCGACGGGGGACGCGCGGTGTCGCTCCCGGCGGACGAAGGGCAGTGGCTGACGGGCGACACGAACATCCTCGCCGTTCAGCTCGCGGTGCAGTACCGCGTCGCCCGCCCGGTCGAATGGGTCGTCCACGGGCGTGACACGGCCGACGTCGTCCGCCGGGCCGCCGAGTCCGTCGTGACGGAGGCGATGGGCGTCCTGCCGGTGGACGACGCGCTGACGGGCGGCCGCCACACGCTGCTCGAGGAGGTGCGCCGCGGGACGCAGGAGCTCCTCGACCGGTGGCAGAGCGGCGTCGCCGTCGTCTCCGTGGCCCTTCGTTCCGTCGACCCGCCCCCGCCCGTCCTCGCCGCGTTCCAGGATGTGCAGGACGCCAAGAGCGACCGGGAGCGATACGTGAACGAGGCCGAGAGCTACGCGAACGACACGCTTCCGCGCGCGCGCGGCGAGGCGGAGGCGCTCGTCTCCGCCGCCTCCAGCCAGAGACAGAGGCGGGTCGAGGAGGCTCACGGCGACGCGGCGCGGTTCGACGCGCTGCGCCGAGAGGCGAGCCTCGCCCCCGGGCCCCTCCGCGCGCGGCTCTATCTCGAGACCCTCGAGAAGGTCCTGCCCCGGATGCGCCTCTACGTCGTCGACGAGGCGACGCGGCTCCGGCTCGTGAAGCCGGAGCCGGCGGCCTCCGCGGGCGAGCCCGGCGGGTGAAGGCCGGGCTCGCCCGGCCTCAACCCTGGTAGGCCTTCCGGATGTTCGGGATCAGGTACTCCTGGAAGGCGCGGTCGAGGTCGTAGCGGGGAGAGAGGCCCCAGTCCTTCCGGGCCGCCGAGTCGTCGACGTCGGCGGGCCACGAGTCGACGATCCCCTGGCGCTTCGCGTCGACCTTCGTCGTGATCTCCGCGCCGGGGAACGCCTTCTCGACGATCGCCTGGATCTCGGCGGCCGAGGGGGCGAAGGCCCCGATGTTGTACGTCGTCCGCGTCAGCTTCTCGCGAGGGGCGGCGGCGAGCTGCAGGAGCGCGTCTACGGCGTCGGGCATCGCCATGAAGGGGATGCGCGCGTCGGGCCTCACGAAGCAGGCGTAGGGCTTCCCCTGCGCGGCGGCGTGGATCATCTCTGGCGCGAAGTCGGACGTGCCGCCCGAGGGGACGGTGAACGCGGAGATGAGGCCGGGGAACCGGATTGACCGGAAGTCGACCTTCCCCGAGAGCGTCTCCGGCGCGAGCTGCTTGTAGTGCCGGGCATAGTAGCGGCCGAGCTGCTCGCAGTAGAGCTTGTTGCAGCCGTACATCGTCGTCGGGTTCGTGAAGTCGTCCTCCTTCACCTTCCCGGCCTTCGCCTTCACGTCGAGCCCCGGCATGCCGTAGGCGGCGATCGACGACGGGTACAGGAAGACGACCGGCCGCCCGTGCGACTCGCCCTGCTTCTGGGCGAACTCGAGCATCGCCATCGTCCCCTCGACGTTCACCTGGTGCGCGGTCACCGGGGTGAACTCGCTCCGCGTGGAGAGGAGCGCGGCGAGGTGGAAGACCTGGTCGACTTCGAACTCGGAGAGGATTCGCTCGAGGAGCTGCGGCTCGAGGATCGAGCCCGTGAAGTGCCGCGCCACGCGCGGCGCGATCGACGGGTCGAGGGGCTTGAGGTCGAGCGTGATGACGGGACGGCTCCCGTCCTCCGACAGGCGCTCGATGAGCGTGTGGCCGATCTCTCCGCTGGCTCCGGTGAGGAAGACGACGGGTGTGCGCAGCACGAAGGCCTCCTTCAGGCGGCGGGCCGGTCGGCCCGCGGGCAACCGCCAACGCTAGCACGGGGCGGGGGTCCGGCGCGCGTCGGGATCGACCGCTCGTGCGAGACTCGTTGCCGGTGCCCGCCCTCGTCGCGGCCTTCACGCCGCTCCGCCACAGGGACTTCCGCCTCCTCTGGAGCGGTTCCCTCGTCTCGAACGTCGGGACCTGGATGCAGAGGGTCGCCCAGGGGTGGCTCGTCCTGACCCTGACCGGCTCCCCCTTCTGGCTCGGGGTCGACGCCTTCCTCGGCGAGGCCCCGTTCCTCGCCTTTTCGCTCTTCGGGGGTGTCCTCGCCGACCGGGCGGAGCGGCGGCGGATCCTCCTCGTCTCCCAGGTCGTCCAGATGGCTTCCGCGCTCGTCCTGATGACGCTGATCGCCACCGGCCGGATCACGCTCGGAGCGATCCTCGCGACCTCGGTCGTCGTCGGGCTCGCCCAGGCGTTCGGCGGGCCGGCCTTCCAGGCGCTCGTCCCGATGCTCGTCCCGCCGGCCGACCTGCCCCGGGCGATCCTCCTGAACTCGATCCAGTTCAACTTCGCGCGCGTCGTCGGGCCGGCGATCGGTGGCCTCGCCTTCGCGCGGTTCGGAGCCGCGGGCTGCATGGGGCTCAACGGGCTCTCCTTCCTCGCGGTCGTGGCGGCGCTCGCCGCGATCCCCCGCCGCCCCGGGACCGGGAGCGGGGGGGTGACCGTCCTGGACGGCCTGCGCGAAGGGGTCGCCACGGTCTGGAGGCGCCCGTCGCTGCGGGGCCTCGTCGCTCTCGCCTTCCTCGGCACGTTCTGCTCGAACCCGCTCCTGACATTCCTTCCGGTTTTCGCCCGGGACGTCTTCCACGCCGGCGCGGAGCGCTACAGCGTTCTCCTCGCCGCGTTCGGGTGCGGCGCGGTCGTCGGCGGGCTCGCCGTCGCGGGTGCGGCTCGCCTGCCGCGGCGGGGCCTCCTTTCCGCGCTCGGGCTCGTCCTCTACGGTCTCCTCATGGTCGCTTTCGCCCTCTGCCGCGAGCCGACCTTCTCTCTCGTCCTCCTCGTCGCCGCCGGGGCCTGCCAGATGGTCGTCTTCTCGGGATTCATGACGCTCGTCCAGACGAGCGTCGGCGACGCGCTCCGGGGCCGGGTCGTCAGTATCTACAGCCTCGCGTTCCGGGGCGGGATGCCGCTCGGGAACCTCTCGGCGGGGACGGCCGCGGCGGCGGTCGGCGCGCCCGCCGTCCTCGTCGTCCTCGGCGGGGCGCTCGCGATCGCGGGCGGGGTCGTCGCGCGTCGGAGGGGCCGGGACGGCGTCGCCTCGATCTGAGGGGTGGCGGCTCCTGTACGCTGCGCCGCATGAGGATCGAGACGCTCGCCGTCCACGCTGCGTACTCCGTCGACCCGGCCACCGGAGCGGTGGCGCCGCCGATCCACCTCTCGACGACGTTCGGGCGGGACGAAGCGGGCGTCCCGCTCGCCGGGCACACCTACATCCGGGAGTCGAGCCCGACGCAGGACCTGCTCGAGGAGGCGCTCGCGCGCCTGGAAGGGGGGGAGGCGGCGCTCGTCTTCGGCTCGGGGATGGCGGCCGGGCTCGCCGTCGTCCAGGCGCTTCCGCCCGGCAGCCACGTCGTCCTCCCCGACGACGCCTACTACGGCTACCGGGTCGCGGCCCGCGACTTCTTCCCGAAGTGGGGGCTCGAGGCGACGTTCGCGCCGCTCGACCGTCCGGGCGCCCTCGAGGCGGCGCTCCGCGCCGAGACCCGCCTCGTCTGGCTCGAGAGCCCCTCGAACCCGCTCCTGAAGGTCACGGACCTCGCGCGGGCGGCCTCGGTCGCGAGGGCGGCGGGGGCTCTCGTCCTCGTCGACGGCACCTTCGCGACGCCGATCCTCCAGCGGCCGATCGAGCTCGGCGCCGACGTCGTCCTCCACGCGACGACGAAGGGGATGGGCGGGCACAGCGACGTCGCCGGAGGCGCGCTCGTCTTCGCGGCCCGGGGCGAGCTCCTGGAGAAGGTGCGGCACGTCCGGACCGTCCTCGGGGCGGTCGCCTCGCCGTTCAACTCGTGGCTCGTCCTCCGAGGGCTCCGGACCCTGGCGGTGCGCGCGCGCGTCCAGTCTGAAACGGCCCTGGCCGTCGCGAAGGCGCTCGAGGCGCACCCGGGCGTCTCGAAGGTCAACTACCCGGGGCTGGGCTCGCACCCCGGCCACGACGTCGCCCGCCGGCAGATGAGCGCCTTCGGCTCGATGATCTCGTTTCACGTCGCCGCCGGGCGCGAGGCGGCGATCGCCGTCGTGGGGCGGGCGCGGCTCTTCACGCGGGCGACGTCGCTCGGCGGGGTCGAAAGCCTGATCGAGCACCGCGCGACGAGCGAGGGGGAGGCCTCCACCGCGCCTCCGGACCTCGTCCGGCTGTCGATCGGCCTCGAGCACCCGGACGATCTCGTCGCCGACCTCGACGCGGCGCTCCGGACCTGAACGCGGTCTTCACGATCGATCCCGTATGATCGGGACGCCGCCGGACAAGGACCCGAGACCGGGAACCAGGGACCGGCCTCTGGCCCAAAGGCGGGACGTCGTGTCCTCGCGGGGCCGGGATCACGATCCGAACGGAACGAGGACCATGGACGAGAAGCCGAAGCGGACCACGAAGAAAGACGGCCCGGGGCCCCGGAAGCCGAAAGCGGGGCCGAGGACACCGAAGCCCTCACCCGAGACCGCCCCCCCCCGGGAGGCCGCACCCGCAGCGACTCCGAATCGCCGCGCGAAAACCCCGGCCGACGCGGCTCCGAAGGGCCGGGTCGTCCGAAAGACGCAGGCGGGCAAGACCCAGGACGCGAAGCCGGCCGCGACGGACCGGAAGGCCCCGGCCGCGAAGCCGGCGCGCAGCACGCCCGCCCGGAAGCCGACGAGGAAGAAGGAGGCGACCCAGGCCATGACCGAGCCGACCGCCCCGAGCCCTGCTCCCGTCCCGGAGCCCGAGCCGACGCCGCCCGCCGACGTACCGCCCGCGGAAGGAGACCGCGCCGAGATCGAGGAGATTCCCGGCTACGACGGGCACGCGAAGGTCGACCGCCCGTCCCAGGACCCGATCGCGCCGCCGCCCGAGGACCCGGACGTCCCCGAGACGCCCTCCGAGAAGGTGCTCCGCGAGCTGCCGTACCTGCCGGCGACGTACGACGAGACCTACCTCTACCTCGTGCCGTGCGACCCGAAGAGCCTCTACGTCATCTGGGAGATCTCGGCGGAGGCCCGCGAGGCGCTCAAGGCGCGATTCGGCGCCGACTTCTTCGAGAAGAACGCCCTCCTCCTCCGCGTCTACGACGTGACCGGCGTCTCCTTCGACGGGTTCAACGCGAACTCCCTCTTCGAGGTGGACGACTATCTCGCCGACAAGTCCGAGTACTGGGTGAACGTGGCGGGGGGGCGCGACTACGTCGCCGAGCTCGGCTACCGGGCGCTCGGGACGACCTACTTCGAGAAGGTCGCCCGCTCGAACGCCGTCTTCGTCCCGCGCGGCGTCGACGAGCCGGCGGAGATGCACGTCTCCTGGGCCTCGATCGACGTCCCCCACCACGACGTCGAGGTCCCCGTCGGGCCGGACCAGTGGCGCTTCAACCAGTACCTCTACTGGAAGAGGAGGAGCCACGCCGCTCCCGAGGAGAAGGGGTACTGGTCCCTCGTCCTCCACCAGCACCTCCCGTTCGTGAGGCATCCGGAGTACGAGGTCGGGCTCGAGGAGCAGTGGTTCTTCGAGGCGGTCGTCTCGGTCTACACGCAGCTCCTCCACGTGATGTGGAACCTGGAGCGCGACAAGGTCGACTTCCGCCTCACGGTCAGCCTCACGCCGCCGCTCCTGTCGATGATGCAGGACCCGCACCTGAAGCTCCGGGCGGCCCGGCACATCGACGAGTGCATCAAGCTCGCGACCCGTGAGAGGGACAACGCGCGGGGCAAGCCGTGGCTCGCCGCCGCCGAGCAGATCCTCTCGCGCTTCTGGACCGCGAAGCACGTCTGGGACGCCTACGAGGGGGACCTGACGCGCGGGTACCGCGACTTCCAGAACGCCGGGAAGCTCGAGGTCATCACCTGCCCGGCGACGCACTGGATCCTTCCGCTCTACAAGGATTTCCCGGAGGCGATCCGGGGGCAGGTGCGGACCGCGAAGCGGCAGTACGAGCGGGTCTTCGGCCGGAGCCCGCGCGGGATCTGGCTCGCCGAGAACGCCTGGACGCCGGGGCTCGACTCCTTCCTCGCGGAGGAAGGGATCCGCTGGTTCCTCGTCAACCCGAAGGGCCTTCGCGAGGGAGACACCCGCCCGTTCTTCGACTCGGCGAACCCGGTGATCACGCCGGCCGGGACGGCGGCGTTCCCGATCGACCCCGAGACGCGCGCGAAGATCTGGTCGCGCGAGAACGGCTTCCCGGGCCATCCGAACTACAAGGAGTGGTACCGGGACCTCGGGTACGACGCCGACTGGGACTACCTCACCGACTACTGGAAGACGGCCGGCGTCCGCCGCAACACCGGGATCAAGTATTACCGGATCACGGGCCGGGGCGCCGACCTCGGCGGGAAGACCTACTACGTCCCGGAGTGGGCCGACGAGACGCGCGAGGCCCAGGCGGCCCAGTTCGTCTTCGAGCGCGGCGCGCAGGCGACCTGGTTCCAGGAGAAGCACGGCGGCCGCAAGCCGTGCGTCGTCTCGGCCTACGACGCCGAGCTCTTCGGCCACTGGTGGGAGGAGGGGCCGGGCTTCCTCGAGTCGGTCTTCCGCAAGCTCCTCTGGGACCAGTCGGTCGTCCGTCCCGTCACGCCGTCCGAGTACCTCTCGGAGAACCCGCACCACCAGCGGATGACGCCGGGCGCCTCGAGCTGGGGCAAGGGGGACTACTTCCAGACCTGGGTCGAGGGTCGCGAGTACCAGCCCAACACGTGGGTCTACCGGCACCTCTTCCGGCTCGTCGGGAAGATGGCCGACCTCGCGACCCGGCACCGCGACACGGCCGACCTCCTCCTGAAGCGCGCGCTCGACCAGTCGGCACGCTGCCTCTTCCTGGCCGGCGCCTCCGACTGGGGCTTCCTCATCGAGACCGGTCAGGCCGTCCGCTATTCCGAGGTCCAGATCGTCCGTCACCTCGACCGCGCCCGCGAGCTGATGCGGCAGGTCGACGCCGGGAAGATCCACGAGGACTATCTGACGATCCTGGAAGACGCCGACACCATCTTCCCTTACGGAGACATGGACTTCCGGGTCTTCTGCCGTTCCTAACGCCTTGAACCGGCCGGGCTTCCCCGGGGCCTTGCCCCGGGGGACCGGCCGGTGCATCCTTCCCGGTCTCATGGCGAGGGACGCCGCCCCGTCCGGGGCGCCCCGCATCGGGACAAAGGTCCTGCACAAGTTCAACCGCGACCTCGGCCCGGGACGGGTCGAAGAGGTCGCGGCCCGCAGGGTCGTCGTCTTCTTTCCGCGGAGCGGCGAGCGGCTGACCTTCGGGATCGCCGACATGGGGCTCCGGCCGCTCGAGCTGTCGGCGGGCCGCGATGCCCGGATCGAGGAAACTGGAGAGGTCGTGACCCTCGCCTCCCGCGAGCGCGGCGGGACGGCCTGGACGACGACCGACGGACGCGTCATCGAGGAGGAGCACCTCTGGCCGGCGGAGATTCCGCAGGACCCGGTCGAGCGGCTCGCCGGCCTCGACGTCGACCGTGCAGCCGCGTTCCGCAACCGCGTCGACGGCCTGTTCCTCGCGCGGATGCGGCAGGCCCGGGGGCTCGGCTCGTTCCTCGGCGGCCGGATCGCGATCCACCCGCACCAGCTCCACGTCGCCGAGCGGGCGACGGCCTACGAGCCGGTCCGCTGGCTCCTTGCCGACGAGGTCGGCCTCGGCAAGACGATCGAGGCCTGCCTCATCCTCTCGCGTCTCGTCCGGACCGACCGGGCGGACCGGGTCCTCGTCGTCGCTCCGTCGACGCTCACCGTCCAGTGGCTCGGCGAGCTCTGGCGGAAGTTCCACCAGGTCTTCGTCCTCCTCGACGCGAAACGCCGCGCCGACGTGGCGAAGGACCACGGGCCGGAGTTCAACCCCTTCGACGCCCACCGGCGTTCCGTGGTCGCCCTCGAGGACCTCGCTTCCGAGCCGGGCCTCGCGCAGAAGGCGGTCGAGGCCGGGCTGGACCTCCTCGTCGTCGACGAGGCGCACCGCCTCGTCCTCGAGGCCGAGGCCGAGCGGGCCGTCGCGCCGCTCGCGAAGGCCGCGCGTCACCTCCTGCTCCTCTCCGCGACGCCTCTCGAGGCGGACACCTCGGGCTTCTTCCGCCTCCTCCAGATGGTCCGGCCCGACGCCTACCGGTCCGAGAAGGAGTTCGTCGCGGCCCTCTCGGAGAACCAGCCGCTCCCTCCGTGCACGAGCGCGACGCGGCGCGTCGACATCGGAGGGCTGCCGCCCCGGGTCCCGCTCCCGGTGGAGCTGGACCGGGTCCCGTCCTCCCAGGCCTTGTCGGGAGACGAGAAGGCTGACGCCGCCGACCCGCGCGTGGAGTGGCTCGTCGGGAAGGCGAAGGGCTTCGCGCCGGGAGGCGTCGAGGAGGGGAAGACGCTCGTCTTCTGTCACGACCTCCCGACGCTCCAGTCGCTGAAGACGCTCCTCGAGCGCGAGACCCGCAAGCGCGTCGCCGTCTTCCACGAGGAGCTGTCGCCCGACCGGCGAGACCTCGAGGTGGCGGAGTTCCGGCGGCCCAAGGGGCCGACGTTCCTCATCTCCACGGAGTGCGGCGGAGAGGGACGGAACTTCGAGTTCTGCCGGCGTCTCGTCCTCTTCGACCTTCCCCTCGACCCGGCCCAGGTGGAGCAGCGAATCGGGCGCCTCGACCGGATCAGCCGGAAGGAGCGCGTCGAGATCGTCTACTTCCGGCCGCCCACGGGCTTCTGGAGGGACCTCGTCGAGCTCTACGAGCGGATCGGGCTCTTCCGCGAGCCGCTCGGCGGGCTCGAGCGCTCACTCTCGAGCGTCGAGGCGGCGATCCGGAAGGCGGAGAAGGCCTCTGCGCTCGGCCGCGCCGAGCTGCCTGTCGAGGAGCTCGTCGCCCAGGTGCGGGGAGCGGCGCAGGCCCGTCAGCGCGCGGCCTATCACCACCTCCACGCAGAAGGGTTCCGGCCCGAGCACGCGAGCGGGATCCTATCGCGCGTCCCGGCCGGCCTCGACGCGGCGATGGAGCGCTTCGTCATCGCGGCCTGCGAGCTCTACGGCTTCGACGTCGCGGAGAAGAAGGGGTCCCGGACCTGGTACCTGGAGTTCGGTGGTGACGCGCTCCTCGAGCACCTGCCGGGCGTCCCGGGAGGGAGCCGCTTCCTCGGCACGTTCGATCGCGAGGAGGCGGTCCGGCACGAGGAGCACGACTTCTTCGCTTCCGGCCACCCGCTCGTCGAGGGGATCTTCCAGGAGCTCGAGGACGGCCCGCGCGGGCGGGCGGCCCTCGTGAAACTCGAGAAGAGCGGGGTCGCGGGAGAAGGAGTCCTCTTCCTCCACCGGAGGGAGGGGGGCTTCGCCGCCTCCGCCGTCGACCTGTCGGGCACGTCACGGCCCGAGTGGGCCGAGCTCCTCCTCCGCGGTCGGGCCAGCCTGCGCGGGATTTCCGTCGCCGACTGGAGCCCGACGATCCCGCGCGGACGAGGCTGGGCCGCGACCGTCCGGACGCTCGCGGCGCGGGCCGAGAAGAACGGCCCGGTCCTAGCCGCGGCGGGCTTCCGCCTCTCCTGAGCGGCCGCGCACGTCCGGCCGCGTTGCGCGGCAAAATGGGCGCGTGATACCGGCGCGACGCCTCTCCGGCCTCCTCTCGATCCTCGGCGCCTCGCTCGCCGCCTCGTGCGGGACGCTCGAGCCGACGTCCGCGGCGGGGCTGAGCGCCCGGCGCTTCGAGGGGACGGTCTCCTACCGGGTCGCGTACCGGTATCTCCTCTACCTCCCGGAGGGATACGTGCGCGACCCGGCGAGCCGGTGGCCGCTGCTCCTCTTCCTGCACGGGTCGGGCGAGCGGGGAGACGACCTCGCTCTCGTGAAGCGCCACGGCCCGCCGAAGCTCCTCGCCTCCGGCGGAGCGTTGCCGTTCGTCGTCGTCGTGCCGCAGTGCCCGGAGGGGGAGCGCTGGCGGGCCGACGCCCTCGCCGCTCTCCTCGACGACGTCACCCGGCGGCTGCGCATCGACGCGGAGCGCGTCTACGTCACGGGACTCTCGATGGGAGGGCGCGGGACGTGGGACCTCGCGATGTCCTATCCGGGCCGCTTCGCCGCGATCGCACCCGTCTGCGGCGGGGCGCTTCCCGACCGCGCCTGCAACCTGAAGGGTGTGCCGATCCGGGCCTTCCACGGCGCCAAGGACGACGTCGTCCCGCTCTCCGAGTCGCAGACCGTCGTCGAGGCAGTCCGGAAGTGCGGCGGCTCGGCGGAGCTCGTCGTCTTCCCGGAAGTGGGACACGACTCGTGGACGGCGGCCTACTCCGACCCGTCCCTCTGGGACTGGCTCCTCTCCCGCCGTCGTCGATCCGCAAACTAATACACGATTTCACGCCTGGCACCAAGTCGCAGCGCATCGGGGGAACTTCCGGGGGGCGGAGCGGTCTAAGCTCCCGTTATGACGACAGAGCCGCGCGTCCGGTCCGTATTCGTCCTATCCGCCGTCGTCGTTCTCCTCGCGGGAGGCGCGCTCGCGCTCGGCGTCAAGCCGGGAGCTGCGAAGGGAGTGAAGCCCGTGCCGATGGCCACCTCCACCTGGAATGAGGTCGATCGTCTCGTGAATGAGCAGAAGCTCGAGGAAGCGGCGAAGTCCGCCGAGGCGATCCTGGCGGCCGCGATGGCGGCGAAAGACGAGCCGGAGTGGACGAAGGCGCTCGTGAAGGTCACGCAGCTCCGGATCGGCCTCCACGGCTACGAGACGGCCGTCCGGCGCCTCCGCGAGGAGCCGTGGCCGGCCGGGCCGCTCCACCGGGCGCAGCTCTCGCTCCTCTACGGCCACTCGCTCGTCACCTACCAGCGGGCCTACTCGTGGGAGATCGGCCAGCGCGAGAAGGTCGACACGAAGGGAGAGGTCGACCTGAAGGCCTGGACGCGGGAGCAGATCCTGGCCGAGGCGCTGAAGGCGGCGCTGGACGTCTGGGCGATCCGCTCCGACCTCGGGAAGGAGCCGGCCTCGGCGGCCGCGCTCGTCCTCGTGCCGAACAACTACCCGAAGGAGATCCGCGGGACGCTCCGCGACGCGGTGAGCTACCTCGTCGTCGACCTCCTCGCCGACACCGCCGGCTGGACGCCGGAGCAGTCGAACGAGGTCTGGCGGCTCGACCTCGGGGCGCTCCTCGCGGGGGATGCCGGGCGCGAGGCGAAGGTGGACCTCGCCTCCGCCGAAGTCCACCCGCTCGTGCGGATCGGGGCCGTCCTCACCGACCTGGAGGCGTGGCACACGAAGGAGGGGCGGACCGGAGCGCGGCTCGAGGCGCGTCTCGAGAGGGTGCGGAGGCTGGCGGCATCGTTCACCGAAGAGCGCGAGAGGGAGCGGATCCGGAAGGACCTCGAGGGGCGCCTCGTCGCGTTCCGCTCCGATCCGTGGTGGGCGATGGGGAAGGCGGAGGTCGCCGATCTCCATCGGAACGGCGTCCGGCCGAACCGGCTCGTCGAGGCGCGGCGGGAGGCGGAAGAGGGGCGCGCAGCCTACCCGACCTCCCCCGGCGGGGCGAGGTGCCTCGCGATCGGGAAGGCGATCGAGGCGCCCGAGTACGCGCTGCAGGCGATGGCCGTCGACGGGGCGAAGAAGCGCTCCGTCGAGGTCTCTCACCGGAACCTCGAGGCGCTCCACTTCCGGGCCTACCGCGTCGACGCCGAGAAGTGGATCGCCGCGTCGAAGGACTGGTCGGCGCTCCCTACCTCGGAAGACATGAGGAAGCTCGTGGGAGGGACGCCGGCGGTCGAGTGGACGTCCGCCCTCCCGAGGACACCCGACTTCGAGACGCACCGGACGTTCGTGACGCCGCCTCTTCCGGAGGCGGGGTTCTACGTCGTCCTCGCCTCGGCCCGGAAGGACTTCCGCGAGTCGGACAACATCGTCGTCGGGACGAACCTCTTCGTCTCCGACCTCGTCCTCGCCGTGCGCCCCGAGCCGGATACGGGCTCCGTGATGGCGCGTGTCCTCTCGGGTGCGACGGGGCACGCGGTCGCCGGAGCCGAGGTGACGCTCTGGAGGTTCGACTGGCGAGAGGGGCACCGGCGCGACGAGACGAAGGTCTCGGGCGCCGACGGGCGGGTCTCGTTCGCGCTGCGGGAGAAGGGCGGCGCGTTCCACCTCTTCGCGAAGAAGGGACGCGACGTCACGTTCGACGGCCAGCAGGTCGGCTTCCATCGCGAGTCGAAACCGGGCCTTCGGAGCGACTCGCTCCTCTACACCGACCGGAGCATCTACCGGCCGGGCCAGACGCTCCACTGGAAGGTCCTCGCCTACAGCGGCTCGACGGAGGACGCCCGCTTCCGCGCGGCGGCGCGGACCCCGGTCACGGTCTGGCTCGTCGACCCGAACGGGGAGCGGGTCGAGACGCGGACCGTCTCGACGAACGACTTCGGCACGGCGGCGGGTGAGATGGTCGTCCCGACGGGACGCCTCCTCGGCGCCTGGCGGCTCCAGAGCTCCCTGTCCGGAAGCACGGGGATACGGGTCGAGGAGTACAAGCGGCCGACGTTCGAGGCGACGTTCCTCGAGCCGAAGGAGCCGATGCGCCTGAACCGGAAGGCGACGCTCGTCGGCGAGGCGCGGTACTACTTCGGCCTCCCGGTGACGAACGGCGCCGTGAAGTGGCGCGTCACGCGCGAGACGCTCCGGCCCTGGTGGTGGGCGTTCTGGGGCTTCGGCTCCGCGGCGAAGCCGCAGGTCGTCGCCGTCGGCGAGACGACCCTCGACGCCGACGGGACGTTCCGAGTGGCGTTCACGCCGGAGGCAGACGAGGCGAAGGCCGACTCGAAGGAGACGACCTGGCGCTACGTCGTTCAGGCCGACGTCCTGGATGAGGGGGGCGAGACCCGCAGCGCGACGCGCGCCGTCCGGCTCGGCTTCGTCTCCGTCGAGGCCGACGTCGCTTTCCCGGCGGGTTTCGGCCGCGCCGGGGAGAAGCTGTCGGCAAGGATCACCCGAACGAACCTCGACGGCGTGCCGCGATCTGGGAACGGCACGTGGCGGCTGATCGCCCTCGCCTCGCCGCCCGAGACGCCGCTCCCGGCCGACCTCCCGCGGCGGACCGAAGAGTCCGGGGAGGAGGGAAGTCGCTTCCGGACGCCGGGGGACGCGCTTCGCCCACGCTGGGACACGGCGTTCCGGGTGGAGGCGGTCCTTCGCGACCTGCCCGACGGCGCCGAGAAGGCGCACGGAGAGGCAAAGCACGGTGCCGACGGCGTGGCCGCTCTCGACCTCGGCACCCTCCCGGCGGGGGCGTGGCGGATCCGCTACGAGACCGTCGACGATTTCGGAGCGAAGTACGAGACCTCCCGCGACGTGATCGTCGCCGGCGGGAAGACGACTCCGCCGGTCCCTCTCGTCCTCGCAGCCGAGTCGGGCTCCGTCGCGGTCGGCGGGACGGCGCGCCTCCTCGCGGCCTCGGGGCTCCCGGGGCAGGAGATGCTCCTCGAGCGTTTCCGCGGCGGGAAGCTCCTCTCGCGCACGCTCCTGACGGCGGGGAAGGACCCGACCGTCGTCGAGTTCCCGGTAACGGAGGCGGACCGCGGCGGCTTCGGCGTCACGCTGACGGCGCTCCGCGATCACCAGTGGCTGAGCCAGACGGCCTCGGTCTTCGTCCCGTGGGACGACCGCGAGCTGAAGCTGGAATTCGCGACGTTCCGCGACCGGATCCGCCCAGGGACGCGCGAGACGTGGCGCGTGAAGGTGACGTCACCCTCCGGGAAGCCGGTGGAAGCCGGCGCGGCCGAGCTCCTCGCGTACATGTACGACCGGAGCCTCGACGTCTTCGCTCCCCACCACCCGCCGTCGATCCTCTCCCTCTATCCCTCCCGGACGGGGACGGCCTGGACGCGGGCGACCCTCGGTGCGGGCCGGGCACAGTGGGTCCGGGGCAGCTTCGCCCCGACGCCGTCCGGCCCGTCGTTCTCGCCCGACCGGCTGCTCGAGCTCGACCGGTACGGCATCGGCGGGCCCGGGGCGCGCGGACGAAGGTTCGCGATGCGCGGCGGAATGGGCGTGGCGATGGTGGCCGAGTCGGCCTTGGAGCGGGACGGCGTCCCGGCCCCCGCGCCCGCCGCCGCCCCGCAGATGGCGACGTCGGTCGACATGAAGAAGGAGGACGCCGGCGCGAACGAGGCGCGGACGGAGGCCGGCGTGGCGCCGGCGGCCGAGGCGCCCGCCCTCCGGAGCAACTTCGCCGAGACCGCGTTCTTCACGCCGCAGCTCCTGACCGGAGCCGACGGCTCGGCGTCGATCGAGTTCACCGTCCCCGACTCGGTCACTTCCTGGAACGTCTGGCTCCACGCGGTGACGAAGGACCTGCGCGGCGCCTCGCTCAAGCGCGAGACGAAGAGCGTGAAGGAGCTGATGGTCCGCCCCTACGTCCCGCGCTTCCTGCGCGAGGGGGACCGGGCCGAGCTGAAGGTCGTCGTCAACAACGCGTCCGAGGG
>Ga0209604_1001592_pt1 | contig 18036 bp, 23 predicted proteins | sample AD_UKC097_MetaG_FD_184405 | JGI IMG/M metagenome (GOLD analysis project Ga0209604, IMG submission 184405) | Active sludge microbial communities of municipal wastewater-treating anaerobic digesters from USA - AD_UKC097_MetaG (SPAdes) (version 2) | ecosystem: Engineered > Bioreactor > Anaerobic >... | reverse complement strand
ACGACTATAACGATTTTTGTTTCCAGCAAGAATTTTTTCAAAAGGAAGATTCAAGTTACGTGGTAAAACCCTATCGGGGTTCTCTCTATCATCGCTGGGCGCGCTTGCGGATCGACGGTAATTTTTTTTATGCCACTCTTTGTATGGCGGAGGGCTACCTGCACAGTTTGCTTGAGGAATTCGGCCGCGAACAAATTGATGTACTCATCCCCCATCGCTACGTAGACGGCAAGAATCACGGCAAGCGGCGAGGGAAAGGCACCATTTTTGATATGAAAGTAGATGCGGGCGGGAAGGAGGGGGAGCTTGAAGAACTGGAAGATCGCTATCGGGACTACGTTCGGGGGCGCTGCGAAGTGGTAGCCGCTCAATTTGACGCCGATGCGCGCGGGCGCGTTTATTTGATCGATAGAAGCCGGGAGCATGACCCGCAAATGGATATTATTTTTACCGACAAAACCGCGCTGCAACAGGTCCGTTTCAACCACTTCATGGCCGATTGCCGCAACTTGATTGGAAGCACTCTAGAGTTTGATGCGCTTGTAGATCAAGAACGGGAAGCGGCACAGGCATTTTTAGAGCGTCATCACCGCAACATTTTAGAAACTTTCGATCCAAAAATTAAGAAATTTCGCAAAAAGCGGCAAATCATCATTGCGGATGGTGCATTGGATGATTTGTAATTATAAAAGACGAATAATAAAACTATTGTTTTTTTGAATGGTCTAGGAAACAGGCATGATTGGGCGGTTCTTTAAAATAAGATCGCATAAGAATTTGCTGAACAGCTCAGCAAAATAGTAGCTAACTATAGTAAATGTGTTTACTTTCCAACGCCCTAGAAAATACAAATAAATATTTATCTTGAAATTCAAGACTCGCACCAGAATCGTGAAATCTTGAATTTCGTTAAGGGCAACCGCGCGAAAGGGAGCCGTTCCGCGCGGCCACATGGGACAAACCGGAGCGAAAGGTCTAATGTTTTACAGCGCCTGACATTGGCGATAACTGGCATGCGTCATAGCACTACGGATTTCCATAAAACCAAGGCGTGGCGTGTGTCTGGTTGATTGCCGAGTTAGGTTCCTCACTTATGTGCTGACCTTCTTCTTCCAACGCGGTAGCATGAAGAGCTCAAGTACCTTTTTACGATAGGCACTGAACGAGCCTTGAGGGTCGATGATTGGGTCCCAGGTGACAAGCCGATCAACCACCTTGTCGAGTTCTAACTCCTGGGAGCCGTCAACGAGAGTCCTAAGTTCGGTAACAAGCGAGATCAACGGCCTCTGTTCATACTCAGGGAACACCGGATAGATAACGTACAGGAAATTAGCAGCCTGATTAGGAGGCTTGATAAGCCACCCATAGAAGCGTGCAAAAGCACTTGGCTCGGCAAAATCCCTCTTGATCTCCTCTACTTCGCCGATACGGTACCATTGCAAGAAACGGCTGGCGATCTCTGTGTCCAGCTTCCGCACTGACGTTGCCTTAGATCGCCTTTCCGTCATCAAGGATTGAGATGTGGTGTAAAGGAAACCAAATCCTCCGAGTACGATCGAAGACAGAAGCCATATTCCGAGGCTCGTATTAAGGAAGTTCCATAGTCGTTGCCGCCGTGTGCTCGGTGTACGCAACTTAGCCAAGTCCGCACGAATCTCTTCTCGATACTTCTCTTCGGCAAGTATCCGTGCCTTTTCCGTTTCGTTGATTTCGTATGTCTGATTCGAGTCCATAAGAAAAACCTAACGTTGTGCTCAGTGGCTGCAAACTGTGATGTGAGGAACGAGCAGCGCAGTTTGCCGTCCACTGGAGCTAATTGTTAGCACCATTTGAACTTGATATTGCTGGAAGATCTAGCTCTTTAGGCTTTAAGCCAACCATGTGCAGTGCGACTTGCGCCTTTACAAGGCTGCGGACTTTTTCATCTTCAATAGAATGAATTAATCCTCTAGCCTGAGTTGCTTGATCGTCCTCTCTAAGCCTGTCATATAAGGAGGTCGCCCGCTCTCTTGTTTGTTCTGCCTGCCTGAAGAATAATGCTGCAACAGCCTCAATCACAACGCCTGGCAAGATATTCAATGTTGTTTCGATGTGCGCCAGGTCTACGTGCGCACCAGCATTGAGAATATAAACAAGGCTTTGTTGCACAAATGGAATGAGGGGCAAAAGATCCCCAATGTGGTAAAGAGTTAGCAAACGGCCACGGTATCGGGCATACCGAGCTGTGTCATGATGTTCATGGCCGCTAGGCGTACATAGGCTTGGGTGGTTTGGGTATCAAAGCGGCGGTTGCTCAGGCGTTCACCAAAGAGGGTTTTGAAACGAAACATGGCGGTTTCGGCCAAACTGCGGCGATGATAGCCACTGTGTATTTTCCAGGCTTCCTCTCCGTGTTGCTGGCGGTATTCGAGAATAGCGGTCCGGGGATGCGGTTGCCCATGGGCCTGAGGTGGCCACGCCACAGCGGTACTGCGCGGCGGAATCAAGGCCTCTGCCTGATGCTCCAGAAGCGTTTGATGACAGTCCCAAGTATCGTAAGTCCCATCGGCGGCGACCGAAGCGATGGGTTCCTCCGGCGGGAGTTGCTCCAGCAAATCGGGAAAGACGGTGGGATCACCGACCGTGTCCATCGTCAATTCCGCGGCAATGACTTCATGGGTGTTGGCATCCACCGCCAAATGGAGCTTACGCCAAGTCCGTCGCGGTTTTCCGTACCGATGCGCATGCCATTCGCCCGCGCCATGGACCTTCAAACCGGTGGAATCGATGACGATATCACGGGGTTGCTTGCTCCCACACCGTTTGATCTGGACGGTCAAGGCCGCCGCCCGGCGGCTGAACGTGCTGTGGTCTGGAACCGCCAAGTCCGCACCTAACAGCGTGACGAGCGATTGCATCAACCCTTCCGTGGCCCGTAACGGCAGATGAAACACCTCGCGAATCACCAAACCACACTGCACCGCGATGTCCGAATACCGGCGTGGCGCTCCACGCCGACCGCTCCGCGCGGTTTCGTACCACCGCGCCCGGTGGCTGTCCTCAAACCACACCGTCAACGACCCACGCTCTACCAACGCCGCGTTGTACGCTCGCCAGTTCCGTATCCGATACCGCTGCTTTTGCTTGCTCATGCCTCAGATATAGGGCCTGTCCCGATTTATGCAACAACGCCTATAAACAAAGCCGATAGTAGCCGCTGCAATACTAAACCAAAACTGTACCTTTGCTTGGGAAAGAGCCTGTTGGTGGTATCCGTTCACCAAATCTTGGACGAGGGGGTCACCAGACAGAGTGATAGGTACTCGTTCATTGCTTTCTATGGTTATGTTTATATCACCGCCAGCAGAATGAATTTGGGCTAACTCGGGATGATGCTTTAGCGTTTCCTCAGCTAATTTTGATTTAGCCTCTGTAGCCTTTGAGGCTGCAGTTTCGGCAATCTCTTCAACTCTCTTGGTAAGTGATTTTTGGGTCTCGCTAAATTTGCTAAATAACAAATTCGCTAACACACCAACTGACATGGCTATTGCGCCAGCTATAAATGAGTCAAACATTGAGGACGAAAGCAAGCTGCTTATAAAATCAGAACTCAATGACATCTCCTTTTAGTGCTAACAAGTGATTATGTGGTTTCCGCATAACTCCACGATGGTGATGTTATGCAGCAAGTTTAACCTGATCCACACACAGCCAGCGCAGCGAAGCGCGGTCTCCTTCCCTAACCCTGCCAATAAGGGGTCATAACAGAGGTTTCCCGAAAGAGCACGCTTAGCGAGAATCAACGCTCTATCAGCGTGTTGCGCAAACGTTCGTTTATGCACCAATTCAGTAAGAACTAACAAAACAGGCTTTTTGTGTTGCACAACTCGGTTGCTAAATCAACTTAAATGGCAACAGGTTAACGCAACAGGTCTTAGCGTGCTCTTTCGGGAAGATTCTGCGATGACCCCAATAAAGATACGCTGGCATCCAACCTCCTTCAAGGCGGCAAGCTATCAATTGGTGTTCTGGTCTTCGGTCGAGACTCGCGCGTAGCCGCTGTTCATGAGACTGTTTTGTCCCTGATTTTTGGCACCGCTAAGCCGTTGATTGAGCAGGGACGGGAGTTCGTGTCAAAAATCTTGATTTCTGACAGATGCGTGCGACTATCAGTTGGTCACTGTTTGTCGTTGATCTCACTCTCTACGAGAGAGTAACTGGTGCTACGCCCTCCGGCAGCATCCTTTTTCAGGATATGCCGCTTGATCAGGTCTTCAATATCACGACCGGCTGTGTCTTGTGAGCATTTGGTAATTTTCGCCCATTTGGATGACGTTAGCTTGCCCTCAAAACCTTCCATGAGCCGATTGAGAATATTGCGCTGACGGACGTTAAACTCTTCTCCTGAATGGCGTTCCCAGAAACGGGCTTTTCTAAGAACATCTTTCAAAATGATCTCTGCGCCATCAAAAGCGCGTTCCATACAACCGAGAAACCATTCAAGATGATCTGTAATATCAAGGTCGCCTTTTTGCGTTTCTTCTAGATAGTCGTAGTATTTGCCGCGTTCTTTGCGAATTTGTGCTGACATACTGTAAAAACGCTGCGCGCTTTTTTCTGCTCGCGCTAGCATCATATCGATGATAGCTCGGCCTATGCGTCCATTGCCGTCCTCGAACGGGTGAATGGTTACAAACCAAAGATGGGCGATAGCTGCCCTCAAAACAGGGTCGACCATGCTTTCAACGGCTTTGTCTTCAACCCATTCGAGAAAGGCCGCCATTTCCTTATCAAGCCGTTTCGCCTCCGGTGCTTCAAAATGTGTGCGCTCGCGCCCTATAGCGCCGGAAACAACGCGCATAGCGCCAGCTTCTTCCGTGCGCCACTTGCCAACGGCAATCTTGTGCAACCCGCTATAGCCTGTTGGGAACAAGGCTGCATGCCAGCCAAACAGCCTCTCAGCCGTCAGCGGTTTTCTGTAGTCCCGCGTGGCGTCAAGTATCATATCCACGACGCCTTCAACGTCTCTGTCTGCCGGTTTCAAGGCACCGACATCGATACCGAGACGGCGTGCAAGAGAAGACCGCACCTGTTCGCGATCCAGGATTTCACCTTCGATCTCGCTTGACTTGACAACCTCTTCAGTCAACGTCCTCAGAATGGCCTCTTCGCGCAATTTGATGCCCAGCCTCTCAAGAGCGCCCAGCATGCGGCCTTGCCTGTAACGAACAGCCGCAACCTTCACCGCAAGGTGTTTTTCATCCCACTGGAAGTGAGGCCAATCGGGTAATTCGTGAATGTACGCTGTCATAATCTCCGCATCCTATGCGTAGATTATAGCTTCTTTTCTCCGCAAAAAAGCCAAAAGCTTGAACGCGCCGGAAATCTTGATTTACGGCACTCCAAAGCAAATTGGGTAGACCGTTTTGAACTATCCGGTCGATCCGTTTCGATATCTGGATAGTTATCACACAATCACGACTGCCCCACCATTGGTAGGCCACCAGCCACAGAAATAGGCTGAAAATCCGTCCACCAACAAAAGCACCTGCTAGCAGCCGACCATCCCAACCGCCAGGGCAGAGCCAAGAAAAAAAGTAAGGCGTCACTGACGCGTCTATCCTGATGACAATGTCACAGCTTGTCGCGACAACTGCCCATGTCTTTACTATCCATCACCGAAGCTGCACACGCTACGGGCGTGTCGCGTCGCACGATCCAGCGCAGCATCCAATCAGGCCGCTTATCGACCGCGACAACTGCGACAGGCGAGCGCGCCATCGACACCACCGAACTGTTGCGGGTCTTCGGTCCGCTGCGACACGCGCCCAGCGACACGCCCGCGTCAATGTCACAGCATGTCGCGACAAATGACGCACCTGATGACGTCATGACAATGTTGATTGAGGTGTTACGGGACCAGCTACAGCAGGTTCAGCAGGAGAAAGCGCACCTTCTCGCCATGCTGGAAGCCGAGCAACAGGCCCGCCGCGATCTGGAAACCAAGCTGCTACCGGCGCCCAAGCCCACACCAGTCGGCAAGGTCCAAGTGTGGATACTGCTGGCCGTGTTGGCGGCGGCGCTGGTGTTCGCCGGCTGGCACTTCCGCGCCGCGATCGTTTCTGCGCTAGCGTCCTGAACTTTAATGGGTTAGGTGGAACGATGAGTTAGGTTTCGCTCTCTTGAAAAGTATTTTCGATGCGTTGGTCTGGAATAAGCCACATTATTGCCACGGCGATATAAATTAGGTGCGAAACCCAAGTAAGCCAAAAAGCCGCAATTACTGCAATGATGTAGAGTACCAATGAGGCTTTACCTTTCCTATCTTGACCCACGGCAGCCTTGAGTAGGGATTTCTCTCCCTCAGAAGAAATGATTGCATGTTGAAGTATGAAATAGGCACAAGCAGCCATCAGTAGAACCATACCGTAAAGGGCGCTTGGTAATGCAGCAAAGTGGTTTTCACCAAACCAACCGGTGGCAAAGGGGAATAGTGAGAGCCAGAAAAGCAAGTGTAAATTTGCCCAAAGAACAGAACCAGAAATCCGCTTTACGGTATGCAACATATGATGGTGATTATTCCAATAGATACCAACATAGATAAAGCTAAGAATATAGCTGAGAAAAACGGGGAATAGTGGTAACAAGGCATCAACTGTTTCCCCGTGAGGCACTTTCATTTCTAGAACCATAATGGTGATGATGATAGCAATGACACCATCACTGAACGCTTCAAGACGATTTTTCCCCATAAGTCATGCCCTGTCAGAAAAGTGAAATTACACGAAGAAACCCAATATTCGACATGAGCGGTGGCCGTTAGGCCGTCCGCTCGATGGAGGGGTTAGGTTTCTTCGCGAACATGAAATAGGCAAAAGGCACGAAGTAGAACACCAACCAGTGTCCTGAGAAGCCTCTCAGCTCATTGGCTCGAAATGCGGCATACTCGGTCTGAGTAATTTCCCGAATGAAATGGCCGTGGTTCTGCAGAACGTATTTGCCTTCTTGAATCGACGGGCTTCCGCCGTCCATCGCCGCAATGAAGATCGCGAAGTTGACCATCGCGTAGGCGAACACAGCGGCGCCGACCAGTATGACCCAGTTCGGCATAAGTGCCCTGACATCGGAGAGCGATGGCTTCGCACCGAGCGCCTTTCGACTCGATAAGACAAACGGGGCGAAGACAATAAAGACTCCAACGTGCAGCACCCAAACGAACGGAACTCTCTCCGAAACATCGACTCCGGCGAGCGAGGCCACATGCACAGTCGCCGCGAGTGTCAGGCCAACCAATGCCAAAATTGAGAGGAAGCGGTTCATAGAAACCTAACGACGGATCGGGCTGCCTTCAATCGACAAATGCCTCCAATCCGACATGGAACCGCTTTGCCAGCGCCTTGGCCTGCCGAAGGTTGAGCTTGCGCTTGCCCGCCAGGATTTCGGACACCACCCCTTGCGTTCCGACTTCCCGCAAATCGGCTTGCGTCAAGCCGTGTTCGGCCATCACGAACTTGAGCGCGTCCAATCCCGTCGCCTTGCCGTACCCGGCAAAGCGTTCGGATTCGTAGCGTTCGATTTGGTCGGACAAAATATCGACCAAGCCGGATAGCGGGTGACCCTCTTGTTCGGCACCGACGTCCAGCAGCGAATCCAGGTAAGCGATTTTTTGCTCCAAGTCGGCGTCGTTGGCCGGCCGCGCGAGGATCGGCGCGACGTGGCACCAGTGTTCGGCGATGGCGGCGTTCATTGCAATTTCACCTTGCTGTATTCGGCGTGCGTGAGAACTTGTCGGATAAAAATTTTGCCTTGTCGAAATTCAACTTTCGCGATGATGCGCAACTTATTTCCACCCACATCGAAAACGTATTGATCGCCGACCTTATCGACGCTGGGAAACGCCGCCTTCAGTTGGGCGAAGTTCTCGAACGTGCTCGCCTTCGCGATTCGATACCAAACGTCTAGCGCCGATGCGGATTCTTTGTACCGTTCCTTGGCTTCCCAGATTCGCTTTTGGCTGATGACGTGCATCGAAGCTTTGTTCCTTGGTTGGCGTCCCGCGCATCGTATATCTCATATTGAGATAACACAAGGATACGTTCCACTACGACTGGCGGTTTCGGGCTGATGTCCTGAATCTGCCCGAAATTCACGATTCCCGGCGAAATCGTGAATGACCGATCAATGTTCTGGTAGCGGCTACCGATGACGAAAAAACGAAGGGCCGATGATGGACTCAGGACGAACCGATGACGGACTCAGGACGAACCGATGACGGACTCAGGACGAATCGGTGACGGACTCAGGACGGCCATCGGGCGGAAGGTCAAGCGAGGGTCACGGAGGATCGTGCGCAGTAGTTATCCACAGGCAGAAAGCTGAGGGGAAGTTGCACACCTGTTGCATCTTGCGATGCGGTCAAAAAACCACCAAACGGCTGCAACTAGATGAAAATAAATATAAAATATTGACATCAAATGACGCCAAATGTAACACATTGTCATACGTGATTTTTTATTTAATTTTATCAATTAGTTACCATGAAGACGAAACATTCGGATTTGGTGGAAAAGCTGACGGTCCGCGTGAACGCCGAGGTGGTCGGCGCCATCCAGAAATCGGGGCAAAGCGCGCCCGACTGGCTGCGGCAAGCGGCCCGGAACCGGATCGACGGCGAGCGACGGGCAGAAACCCCGACCGGCAAACTTGAAAAGCAAATGGCCGCGCTCCAGCAACGCATCGACGACCTCAAACAGGACGGAATCCATTTGCGAAACGAAATCGCGAAGCTCCAGCAATCGGAATCCATCGTTCAAGCCGCGCTGCTGGACATGCGAAAAAACCAAGTCGAGCTTCGCCGCTCGCTGGACCAGATGAACGCCGGTTTCGGCCACGCCTTCACCGCGCTCGGCCAATCGCTGCTGGTCGCGCTGGGCCAGCAGTTGCGGGAGCTGGTCAAGGCCCACGAAGAGCCGCCGAAGCGTCCCCTGCCACCCCCGTTGCCGAGAACCCGGCTTTAGGAGAACGAAACGATGTCAGAACCACCGACCCGCACCGACTCGCTATTCGCGAAAATGAAAGCCGTGGAAGCCCGCGCCATCGAACGGTTAAAACGGCGGCGCGCGCAAGAATCGCCGCCTTTTCCCCCGCAGGCCCCCGAAACCGCAGCGCCCCAACCGACCCACCCCAAGGTTTAAACTACCCCGAGCCCGAGCGAGCGATGTTCGCCACGACCGAAACCCCGATTCCCGCGCCAGGAGGACGAGCGCATGAGCGAAGACGACGACGGCAGGAAACTACCGGCCATCCAAAACCGCCTCATCGGCGCCGCCGTGGAGATCGACCAAGACGACCCGCTGGAGATCGTCTACCAGCACAGCCTGTTCTGTCAGGTGGTGCTGCCGCGCAGCCGGCCGGAGGGGCGCGTCTTCGAGCGAGCCTATCGAAACGGGTCTATCCGTATGCACGCGGGCGAGTTGTGGGATGGAACGAGATGGATCGAGCAACCGCTCCCCGCTGGCCCGAAGCCACGCCTTGCCCTGATCCATATCAACAGCCAAGCCGTGAAAACGCGCAGCCCCTACGTGGACATCGGCCGCAGTTGCGCCGAGTTCTTGCGCCGCCTCGGCTTGAACGACCAGAGCGGCAACACCTACGCGCTGTTCAAACGGGAAATGAAAGCCTTGGCCGCGTGCCGGATGACGCTGGGCTTCACCGTCGGCAGCGAGGCCGTCACGCTCGACACGAAGCCCATCGAGGAATTCAGGGCATGGATGGCGACGGAGCAAAACCGGCTCGCCCTGTGGCCGACTTGTCTCGAACTCTCGCGGAAATATCTGGATAGCCTGTTGGAACACGCCGTACCGCTTGACCCTCGCGCGGTCAGCGCCTTGGCGCATTCCGCGATGGCGCTGGACGCTTACAGTTTCCTCGCGCGCCGCCTGTATACGCTGGAAAAGCCGGTCAAGGTCACATGGCACCAGTTTCACGCTCAGTTTGGGCACGAGTTCAAAGACTGGCGGAACTTCAAGCAGCGTTTCATTCCTGCCCTTCGTGCCGCCCTTGTCGTGTACCCATCCGCCAAAGTGGAAGAAGTCACGGGCGGTTTATTGCTCAAACCCTCCTTGCCACCGGTTCACCCCGAATCGGTGGCGGTGTCGCACGGCTTGGCCGATCAGGTTCGCGCCCGCTTGCCCGCCCCGCCCCCGGTCAAGGACCTCGCACCCGCGACCGTCGAACGGTTCCGCAAGCTCTATCCCCGCATCGATCCGCACGCTTGCAAGGACGATTTTGATGGCTGGTTGGAAGCCAGGGAACAGCCCCGCGACTACGACAAGGCGTTTCTGGGATTCGCCAGAAAATGGGTCAAAGGCAAGGTCTGAAAGTTATCCACAGGCCGAAAGTTATCCACAGAAAATGTCCCCGTGTAGTCTGTCGGCGCATGGGGACATAAAAGTTATCCACTCCACATCAGCACCACCAAAATCTTCCACATCAGCACCACCTAGAAGCCAAAAATCTTCCACATCAGCACCACCCCAAATCCTTATATCTTTGCGGATAGCTATTTCAGATAGTAACGACGATGCGCGCGTGCGCATGAAACACCGCCTGCTGCGATGCAGCAAAAAGGCGTTTTAACGACTTCGAACCCCCCAAAACGAGTTCGCTCCGCTCACGGCGCGTTCGATTGGGAGGGGTGCAGTAGCCCCCTCCCAAACCCTCCCCGAAAGCCCGCCACCGCCAGCGACCACGGGAACGGCCGGCAACGCGATCGCCGAAAACCCAAAAGACGGTCTCCAGGAAAAGAAGTCGAACGGCCGGCAACCACGGGAATGGGCAGGCACCAACCGACCCGAAAGACGCCAGCGGGGAAAAGGGGAACGGCGGTCTCGTTCGATTTCCCGCTCGAAGTCGTTTTCGAGATGCTCCAGCGCTACGGGGAAGTGAGGAAAGATCGACCCGTCCGGACCGTCGCTCGAACGAGGTTTTTTAAGTCCGATAAAGCGGCTTAGCGGAACCGGTTCGGCGCTTTATCGGTCAAGCGGAATCCCGTCGGTTCCAGACCCCATGTGCTAAGGCCCCAAGAAGCGCCGTAGAAGGCCATTTAAGCCGCGTTCGGCGCTTTCCCCCCACTCAGGTCCAGGAGAAGCGCCGAACGCCTCTTGGGGCCTTTGGCGCGATCCATCGATAACTTAAGCCCAGCAAGTCGCACGTCGCGCAATTATCGCCTCCGGCCCTGCCACAGATCAAAAATCCGCCTGCACCCGAACCGCTGTTGCTCCTGCTGCCCACATCGGATGGTCCACGCTAGGTGGTAAGCGAACTAGGTTAATTTCGCCACAACAAAGATAAATTTTAGAAAAATTTCTAAAATTATTTATTTTTTATTGAAATGTTTCTATAATACAAATGAAATTTTTCATAGGATAGTGCAATGAAAGAGCAAAAATCCATAACCAATCCAGTGGAACTCGGCCGCTACCTGATGCAGGTTCGTGAGCGGGCAGGCCTGAAACAGGCTGAACTGGCAAAGCGCGTCGCACTCAGTTCAGCCGTGCTTTCCCGAATCGAGAGTGGAGACCGGCAGGTAACGATCCATGAGGTGCAGGACATTCTGATCCAGATAGGCACCTCGGAAGCTGCCGAACTCGTCAAGGCGCTTCAGCGCGAATGGCAGGTGCTGTCGCGGCCCAACCTAGACCATCCAGATCAAGAATTGCTTTGGGAAGCCGAGCAAGTGGCTTGCGAATTAGTCAAGCTTCGGGACCAACCTGACACGCCACATGCTTTTGAACGCCGCCTCTCGGAATACATTGAGGAGCTGAAACGCGGCAGCAACCTGCTCCTGAAACGCGACCATAATATCGCTCTCATCGGGAGCATCGGCGTTGGTAAATCGACGGCCATTTGTCGGACGACTGGATTGGAGACGCCCAAGGAAGACGGTACCCCTGATCCCGTGCTTGCAGTTGGTGGCGGCGGCATCACGCTTTGTGAAGTACACCTACGCACGGGTCCACAATACGGGATCATCATCGAACCTCGCAATGATGACGAGATTCGTCAGGACGTCACTGATTTGGCGGATCATGTCTTCAAGGGGAATATACAAGAAGAAGATGGCTCCGGTGTGGCGGAATCTCAAGGCATTTCGAAGGAAATAGCTAGAGCACTGCGAAACATGGCAGGACTTGCGGTACAGAGACCGAAAGACCCGGATGGAAAGCGTGTGATTTTTGACCCCGCCAAGGAGTTAGCGAAGCAATTCCCAAAACAACGGGAATTTGTCGTCGAGGTGATCAGCCGGATGGCACTTCATCGCCGCGACCGGCGCGATATCTGGTATGACGAAGCATCCGGCAAGTTCCCCAAAACTTGGCTACGAGACACTTTTTCAGCCATCAATGATGGACGCCATTCCGAATTCACACTTCCGAAACGGATTGAGGTCGTTGTGCCAGACCAGTTGTTTAAAACCTCTGATCTGACGATTCGCATCATCGATACCAAGGGTATTGATCGCACTGCGGCCCGCGAGGATATCGAGGTCCATCTCGACGAACCTCACACGCTCGCTGTGTTGTGCTCGACATTCAATAATGCGCCAGCGGCCGAAGCCAGGCTCCTGCTTGAACGCGCCAAAGACGTGGGCGTTCGTGGCCTTGAGGTCAACACTGCGCTACTCGTGCTGCCACGCTCCGGTGAAGCGCTTGCCATGAAGGATGATGCGACGAGCACACCAGTCGAAAGTGCGGATGAAGGCTACGAGCTTAAAGCCGAACAAGTGGAATTGGCTCTGCAACCATTAGGTCTGCAGAACCTTGCGGTGGGTTTCTACAATGCCAACGAGGACCCAGCAACCCGAGCCCAAGATTTTTTTATTAAGTGCTTGGCTGCCGCCCGCGATGCTTTCCGAGTCCGAATTCGAGAGGCAATCAACGGAGCCAACGTGCTCTTGAAAAATCACGGTGAGGAGCGAGTACGTGCAGTGCTGCGTGATGCGGGAGACAGTTTGCATACTTGGGTTTCGTTAAATGAGAAAGTGCCGACGGTTCATACACATGTGCAGGAAAGCCTGCTTGAGCAGATTCAGATTGCCTACGCTGCGACAGTCCGAGCCTCCGTCAACCGTGAGGGCGAGTGGACCAATCTGAGTTACTCCTATCAAATCGGCTACGGGGCGCGGCGAATCGCAGTCCTAGCTCTTGGCAAGGCTGTGGAGGAATTCAGCGGCCATTGCAAGATCATGGTAGCAACGCCGAGGTATGCCGAGGCGGCCAATCTTATTACACAGACTCAACGAGTGCTGATGGCTTCCTATGAGGAGCTGCTTCGTAAGGCACAATTGATGGGACAAACCGTATTCAAGGATGCCCTTAAAGCTGATCCGGCATTCTGGCAGAGATGCGTGGCGGAATGGGGCCAAGGACCAGGCTACAAAACTCGCATCGCTGAACACAATCGGAGATGGTTTGCCGATGATGCTCGAAACCACCTTGAAACGCAGTTGAAATCGCTTATCGAACGGGAATGGTCATCTGCGTTGCGGAGCATCACTGACCTACTCGAACCGGTGACATAATGCGCCAAGGTTCCAATAATCAGCGTCAGTGCACAGCTTCCTCACAGGTATGCTACAGGCCGTGCTCTACAGCTTCTGTGATGGAGAGTGTCAAAACTCTTGATTTCCGGCACTCCAAAGCAAATTGGACAGACCGTTTCAGCGTCATGGCGGTCATCCTGTAATCGCGATGGTTCCACCATCGGTAGGCCATCAACCATATAAATAGACTGGAAATCCGACCACCAGAGCAGAGCCAAGAAAAAAAGTAAGGTGTCACTGGCGCGTCTATCCTGATGACAATGTCACAGCTTGTCGCGACAACTGCCCATGTCTTTACTATCCATTACCGAAGCCGCACATGCTGCGGGCGTGTCGCGTCGCACGATCCAGCGCAGCATCCAATCAGGCCGCTTATCGGCCGCGACAACCGCGACAGGCAAACGCGCCATCGACACCACCGAACTGTTGCGGGTCTTCGGTCCACTGCGACACGCGCCCAGCGACACGCCCGCGTCAATGTCACAACCTGTCGCGACAAATGACGCACCCGATGACACCCTAACAATGCTAGTGGAGGTGTTACGGGACCAGCTACAGCAAGCTCAGCAGGAGAAAGCGCGCCTTCTCGCCATGCTGGAAGCCGAGCAGCAAGCCCGCCGCGAGCTGGAAACCAAACTGCTCCCCGCACCCAGGCCCGCGCAAACCGGCAAAGTCCGAGCGTGGGCGCTGGTGGGTTTGCTGGCGGCGGTGGCGTTCGCCGGGTGGTGGTTCCGCGCGGCGATCCTTGCCGCGCTGGCTTGACCGTCGCGATGCGTCGGTGGCGTCAGGCCACGCGCTTGCGCGGTCGGCCGCCCTTGGCGCCGTTCGCCGCCACTTGCGACGGGGAAATTCACGATTGCCGGCGAAGTCGTGAATCGTGATCGAGGGCCGACATGCCCGGCTTCGCGCGCCATGTTGATTCCCACTTTGACGGAACGAAACAAGGCGACCGCGCGTGTCGCCGAGAACGCACTCGCCCTACTCGAACAGTTCGGCATGAGTGCCGGCACGAACGAAGACGATCAGGCTGCCGGCCGGCGTTTCCGCGAGGCGATACACGAGCAGGAAATCCCCACCGACGTGGCACTCCCGATGCCCGTTCCAATTGCCCTTGAGCGGATGATCGAGCCATTCCGGGCCAAGCGGCGCGTCGTTGGCGATCAGCAGTAGCATGGCGTCCTTCAACCGCCCCAGGTCATAGCGACCGGAGCGGCCCAGCCGCTCCCAATCTTTGAGAAACGCCTTGGTGTAATCGACCCGTCTCGGAGGCGAAGCCCGCTTACCGCTGGCCGGTTTCTTTTTCGAGGGCATCGAACAGTTCCTCGGCAGTGCGGAATCGGGCGCTGCGGGTTCTCACGATGTTCTCGGCTTCGGCCATCGCAGCGAGGGTTTCAGCGTTGGGCACCTTCAGATCGAACGGCAGACGCTGTTCGGCGACCACCCGCGTCAGGAAAACCCGCACGGCATCGGACAGCGAAAGCCCCATCGCGGCGAGGGTTTCCGCCGCCTGGTTTTTAAGGGTTTCGTCCACGCGGACGTGAACCATGGTCGTGGTCGCCATGACGGGCTCCTCATCGATAGCGCAGATTGAGATACAAAGTATCTCAATTCCGTTTTAGAAACAATCCATTGAGTGCCGACGAGTCGATGACGAGAAAACAAAGGGCTGTTAACGGACCGATGATGGGACGCGGACGGACCGATGACAGACCCAGGACGGATCGATGACGGACCGTGACGGGGCGCGGATGGACCGATGACGAACCCAGGACGGATCGATGACGGACCGTGACGGGGCGTGGACGGACCGTGACGGGACGCGGACGGACCGATGACAGACCCAGGACGGATCGATGACGGACCGTGACGGGGCGCGGATGGACCGATGACGGACCGTGACGGGGCGTGGACGGACCGTGACGGACCCAGGATGGGCGACGGGCGGGCGGCCGAACAGGCAACATTAGCTCTCGGATTAGCTCCCGGTTAGCTCTTGGGCTAGCTCTTGAACTGGCTTTCGGGTTAGCTCTGGGTGACCGGATGGCCGGAGCCTATCCAAAATCACCTGTAAGTTATCCACAGGCGGAAGGCGAGGGGAAGCTGCACACCCGTTGCACCTTACGGTGCGATCAAAAAATGACCGATTCATAGATAACATGCTGACATAGAAAGAAATATTATGTATAATAATGTAAAACATTAGTATAATATTGTTGTACATGAATTTTTATATCAACCATATCAATGAGTTGCCATGACAAGCTCCAAGCCGAAACTCACCAACCTCATCTGCCTTCGCCTGAATGAAGGCACGGTAGCGGCGATCCAAAAATCGGGGCAAAACACGAGCGATTGGCTGCGGCAAGCAGCGCAAGCCAGAATCGACCAGGAGAGAGGAAAGGAACCCGCGCTCGGCAAACTCGAAAAGCAGGTCGATGGCCTGCAAAAAGAAATTGCCCGGCTCCAGCAATCGGAGGCCATCACGCAAGTGGAGCTGGCGGACATCGGAAAAGCACTGGTCGCGAACCGAAACCACCAAGCCACTTTGGAAGCCAATCAGGTCGAATTGCAGCGCACGCTGCTTGCAGTGGAAAACAGCATCAACAACACGCTGGTCGCACTCGGCCCGACGCTGCTGGCCGCGATCCACCAGCAGATCGATCAGCATGCGCAAGCGGCTCTCGATGCGGCCAAGGCCAAGGAGGAACGGCTACGCGCCTTGGTCCCTCCCGCACCCCCACGAACCCGACTGTAGGAGCGCGCGCCATTGAATGCCAAGCCGACCCAGCCCGCTACCCACGCCGAGGCGAGCGGCGCCAGTGCCGGAACCGATCCTTGGGTGGCCAAAATCAAAGCCGTCGAGTCCCACGCCATTGAGCGATCCCGGCAACGACGGCGACAAGCCACCCAAGAGTCATTACCGCTTTCCCCGGAGGCTCTTCCCTCGCAGCCACCACCGGCCAAGATAGTGATGCTGCCAATCTGGCCGGATGCGGTGCGGGCGGTTCCGAACGGCATGTTGCGTTCCGCCCTGTTCGGCGCGATCCGCAGGGGCGCGCGGCGATATCTGCGCCGAGAACGGATTGCCGCACTGGATGGCATCGAGATTTTCTACACCGGCGAACGGCTCGACCAAGGCGATTTGGACGTTTGGGAAACGATCCTGCACCTCGCGCGGCTTCAGGGACTAGGCAACGAGTGCCGAGTGACGGCCTACCAACTTCTCAAAGCTTTGGGCAAAACCGATAGCGGCAAGAATCGAGACATCCTCGACATTCGGCTTAGCCGTATGAAGGCAACCGGGGTAGACGTGCAGGTAGGTCGATATGGCTATGAAGGCAGCTTGATCGACGAGGTTTACCGGGACAAAGAAACGATGGAGTACGTTTTTCGGCTGAATGCCAAGCTGCGCGCCTTGTTCGAGCCCGACCAGTTCACGCAAATCGATTGGGTGGTGCGCCGCGAACTGGATGGCAAGCCACTAGCCCAGTGGCTCCACGGCTTCTACGCGAGCCACGCCAAGCCTTATCCGGTCAGCGTCGCCAAACTGCACGAGTTATGCGGTAGCGATTTTGATGCGCTGAACGATTTTCGTCCAAAGCTACGAAAAGCCCTCGATGCGGTAGCTGATGCCTGCAAGATTAACAATCAGTCATTCAGCTACGAGGTTCAGAATGACATCGTACATGTCAAGAAAGAACCTAGCTCGGCGCAACTTCGCCATTTGACGAAGAAAGCAGAAAAGCCACGCCTGCGTAAACCCTAGTCCTGAGCGGGCGCACTATACCGTTCTAGCGGGCGCACTATACCGTTCTAGCGGGCGCACTATACCGTTCTAGCGGGCGCACTAAACTTTAAAAAACATCGTTTTTTTATTTGTAAATCAGTAACTTGCTGCTATGCAGCATTTTCCCTAATCCTTCTTTAATCTTCTCTAATCCGCGCGCGCGAAAACCGCCTGTGGATAACTGGCCGTTTGGACGCCTTTTCTCCCCCCCAAACCCCCCTTTCTTCGGCGTTCGCTACGCTCACGTCACGTTTATTGGGAGGGGTGCGGTAGCCCCCTCCCAAACCCTCCCCAAAGACCCGCGCCCCGCCCTAGAATCGTGATCGACTTCCCCCCCGACGCCGACCCCTTAAACCCCAAAAGACGGCATCCAGGGGGGAGGGACCCGAAGCGACCGGGACCACGAAGAACGCGTTGGGGGTAATCGCGGCAGGATTTCGCTGACAAGGACGGGGCTGGATCGAAAGACGCGCGGCTGCGCCGAAAGACGTCATGCCCCAGGGCATCCCCGACGCGACCCCACCCCGATCCCTCTTTCCCGGGGTAGATCAAGCAGTCGTGTCACCAGCCGCCATTTCGATCACGGCAATGGCACCCTGGCGTTCACGTCCAAATTGTTCCGGTTTGGATGAGGCCGCCTGACGTCTAGGATGGCGCGTGACATACG
>Ga0209604_1001585_pt1 | contig 18098 bp, 15 predicted proteins | sample AD_UKC097_MetaG_FD_184405 | JGI IMG/M metagenome (GOLD analysis project Ga0209604, IMG submission 184405) | Active sludge microbial communities of municipal wastewater-treating anaerobic digesters from USA - AD_UKC097_MetaG (SPAdes) (version 2) | ecosystem: Engineered > Bioreactor > Anaerobic >... | reverse complement strand
TACATTGTTGGATTTTTGAATCAGAGTTGTAACCGGCCTGGACTGAACTATTAAAATCTTTCCTTTCTCTACCCCATATTCTATATCCTGAGGAGTTCCATAATGTTCTTCTATTTTTGCTCCTATTTCAGCCAATTCAACAATTTGTTTATTAGTCAATTTTTGTTTCTTCTTGTATTTTGCAGATACAGGAGTTTTACCATCAATAGTAAGCTGCCAATCCTGAGGAACTACGATTCTGGAAACTATTTTTCCTGTTTTTTTGCTGACTACATACTGATCCGGAGTTATTTCCCCGGAGACAATCGGCTGACCAAGTCCATATGCCGCCTCTATCGAAATCTCATCTCTATTATTCGTAACAGGATTTACAGTAAACATTATCCCGGAAACTTCGGACTGACACATTAATTGAACAGGAACAGCTATACCAACCTTCAAATGAGAAAATTTATTTTCCGTCCTATAAAATATCGCACGGGCGGTAAAAAGAGAAGCCCAGCATTTTTGCACATGACTAACAACACTTTTCCAACCTTTAATTTCTAAAAAAGATTCTTGTTGACCGGCAAAAGAAGCCTCAATCAAGTCCTCTGCTGTAGCAGAAGAACGAACTGCAACATACTTGTCACTTTCACCGCACAATTCCATATAAAAACTTTTTATTTCCTCTACTATATCTTTGGGAATATCAGCCTGCATTATTGCCAGCTTTATCCTTTCGGACGCCTCCATCAACTTATCTGAATCCTCAACATCCAGACCATCTAATTCGGTCATTATTTTTCTTTTGATAGAAGTGGAATTAATAAAATCAAAATAGGCTTTTGCAGTAACAACAAATCCGTCCGGAACGGGTATTCCTGCTTTTACCAGTTCACCGAGATTAGCTCCTTTTCCACCGACCAAAGGAATGTCGTTTTTATCAATATCTTTAAACCAAAGGGCGTGGGCAGTTTTTCTGTTCATAACAAAAATGTTAGCATTGATAAACCCCGGGAGCAATAACTTACTTTTAAAGATTCAAAAAAGTTCGGGTTTTTTAATTTATAAAAAGGGAAAGGCAGAAAACTTCCAAGGCTAATTCATAGGGATTGTAAAAATAAATTTAGAACCTTTAGGTATATTATTTTCTACCCATATTTTTCCGCCATGAGCTTCAACAATACCTCTTGAAATATAAAGACCCAATCCGGTGCCTTTTTTTATTCCATCCTGATTTGAAGCCTGATAGAACTTTTGAAATAACAATGGCTTTTCACTATCTTTTATACCGACACCCGTATCACAAACCGAAATCTGGCAATCAGACCCAACTTTTTTTGAGCTCACAATTATATTCCCACCCTCAGGACTAAACTTAATTGCATTGGAAATGAGATTCCCAACTACCTGTTTTATTCTCTCTGCATCAAAACTAAAATTCATAATACTTTCATCAATTTGGCATTCGATAGTTAAACCCCTCACTTTAGCTAATGGTTCGAAATAAGAACATACCTCTTTTAAAACTGCTTCCATGTTATTGAAAGACTTATTAACTTCGAACTTCCCACTTTCCATTTTTGAAACATCAAGGATACTTCCTACCATATCCAACAAACTATTAGAAGAAGATTTTATTTGATTTAAAAGTGTGTGAATTTGATCGGCAGAAAGACCGTTTGCTTCTTTCATCAAAAGATCGGCGGCACCTTTAATCACCGAAAGGGGGGACCTTAATTCATGGACGAGAATGGGTAAAAAATCTCCCATTTTAGCCTCATTTTTAGCTTTCATTTTTATAATCTCTTCTTCATACTTCTTTAACTTAGTAAGATTTCTAGTTTTGGAAAAAAGAATAAAAGATATAACCAGAAGAAGAATAGACTCCAAAATCACTAAAATATTCAATACTGTTGTTTGTTCCATAATGGCAGTTAAAGTTCTGTTACTTTAATATTAAAATTCGGATCTTCTCCCAAAAAAGAAGCTATCTTATCGGGAAGTTCGGATGGCACTATGTTGTATTTCATCAAATAATCATTAGCGCCGTATTCCATAGCCTTTGATATGTTTTCATCATTTCCGAAGTTAGTTAACATTACAACAAATACCGATTTGGTTTCCTCTCTTTCTCTAAGTTCTTTTAAGACATCCAAACCGCTGGTACCGGGTAAGACAATGTCCAAAAGGACTAAATCGGGTTTTTCACAATAACTTTATCAACTGCAGAACTTCCATCGCTGACTCTTAATACATCATATCCCTTCATTTTTAAGGGAACAGAAAATATGTTGTAAAAACCTTCGTCGTCTTCAACGAACAAAATCTTCTTAGACATATAAACATATATTACAAGAAATAAATAAGCAAGTAAATCGTAGAACAAAAAGAGCAAATTCTCAAATACTCTCCAAAACATCCGAATAGTGAGAAATAACAATTCCTTTTTTCTTATTGGGATTCCTGCTTACACAAATAAGATCAACCTGATAATCCGGCATCGGCAAATCCGGAGGATAATTTTTTAATAGAAAGTTATTGATAGCTCTGATTAAATTCTTTTTCTTTCTAAAGTTAAACTGTTCGCAGGGGCTACAAAATCCGCTGAAAGCGGATTTAACCTCTATAAACGTGATCCTTTCCTTGTAAGCTACTATGTCTATTTCGCCGGCATAACAAGTCCAGTTGGTACACAAAATTTTGTAGCCCCTGCTTTTGAGATATTTAACAGCGCGTCGTTCCGCTCCCCAACCTATATCTCTCGTATTCACAAATAAAAGATATTACAAAAGAGATAGAAAACAAGATATTAATATCTACTCAAAATAGAAATTAGTGATTTTTTCCAATTTTTAGCCAAAAATATAATTAACAGATCCGGTTTCTACTAAAATTATTGTGTAAATTTATTCTTTAGATGTGGCTTTAATTAAATTATCAGGAGTTATTTCATAAAACTTCATTAATTCAGATGCAATATCCATCCATAAAGGGACAGCAGTTTCGGAAGCATATATAGATTCCTTTGGCTCTTCCAGACGTACTATCATTGAAAAAGATTTTGAAACAGTAGGGAAACCTGCAAAAGTGGCTATTGTCCTATCTTCGGAATATTTCCCTTCCTCAGGAATCTGTGCAGTCCCCGTTTTACCTGAAATTCTATAATCCTTTAAGATGAAAAATTTAGCTTCCCCTCCTTCTGCCGCCTCTTCAAGAAGATTTACCATAGTATCAGAAGTTTCTTTTGAAATCACCTTTCTAACACTTTTAGCAGGAATTTCAATTTCTCTTTCCCCGTCAACTATTTTTGAAATAATTTTCGGTTTCACAAGATAACCTCCGTTAGCAATAGCATTAAAAGCATTAAGAACTTGCAATGGAGTGGCAGAGACTCCCTGACCAAAGGAAATATTTGCAAGATCTATATCAGTCCACTCTTTTTTATCTCTTAGTATTCCGGTATCTTCCCCTTGTAAATCAATCCCGGTTTTTGAACCTATGCCAAAATCCGACAAATATTTATACAGATTATCTTTTCCAACCTGATGGCCCACCCATGCCGCCCCAATATTATTTGATTTCTGGAGAAGCTGAACTATATTTTGAACTCCGTAGTGTTCATGATTCCAGTTATCAATATAATAACCTGAATAATTAACAGGACCATTATCAACGAAGGTGGTTTCAGGAGTTACAATTCCTAAATCTATTGCGGCAGAGATTGTTAAAGGTTTCATAACTGAACCGGGTTCATAAGTATCAGCGATAGCTAAGTTCTTTTTTTCTATATTTTTCCTGCCCGTTTTCTCATCAATTTTCTCTTCCTCATTAAAATTTTCGGGGTTATACGTAGGATAGTTTGCCAAAGCAATTACATCACCTGTTGATGGGTTCATTACTATAACTGTACCCGTAAGAGCATTATATTTTTCAACACCCTCTTTTAACTTCTTTTCCACCATGTACTGAATTGCTCTGTTTATTGTAAGTACAACATCTCTTCCCTGGACGGGATCTACTCTTTTATATTTCCCCATCAAAATCGGTCTCCCCAAGGCATCTGTTTCTTCCATTAATTTACCCGGTTTTCCCTTTAAATCTTCATTCAACTCTCCCTCAACTCCGGAATAACCGACTTTCTCACCACTTTCCTCGCTCCCAACAAACCCAAGAACATGGCTTGCTAAATTTCCTTCGGGGTAAAATCTAACCGGATATTCTTCAAAACCCAAACCTTCTAAATTACTATTTTCAATCAATATCTTTTCTTCGGGGGTTACATCTCTGACAAGAGGAACCCAAAACAAATCTGACGATAAAGCACTATTAAAATCTTCAAAATATTTTTTAAACATCTCCTCCTTACTCATCTCTAAATGCCCATCGCCGTTATCTTCTTTTTCTAAACTAACTTCCAAAGCGCTTTCCTCTGATAAATTTTCCAAATTCTCAGGACTCTTAAATCTCATGGAAGTAAATAATTCAGCAAGTTCATTGGCGATTTTTTCAGGATCCTCAAGTTTTTTCGGTTCTCCAAACAGCAAATAATTACTCCTAGCCCCCGCTAAAATATATCCATCTGAACTTAATATATCCCCCCTTTTTGCCGGTATATCCGATTGGTATGAATACTGATTTTCGGCAAGGGTTTTATAATTTCCATGTTGGAGAATCTGAATTTGGAAAAGTCTTAAAACTACCAAAACAAAACAAAACAAGAAAAACAAAAAAGAAATTTCAATACGCCAATTTTCCGATTTTTTCCCTTTTTTTCTCTTAGGACTCATATCTTCAATATTTTACATTATTTAAAGGAAACATTTTAAAAAAGAAAAATTCAAGAGCAAAACCTGCATCATTCAAACAAAATTTAAAAAACCGGAAAGAATTACTGTAAAACTGCAACCTGATCGGAGGTTGATAATTCTAAGGAAGCCAGCCGTTCGCTCATTTCAACAAAACCCAATTCCTTTGCTCTTTTTTCAATAGAACCAATACTGGATAAATAAGCGTTTTGAGATCTCAATTTGTTTATATCTTCTTCAAGTTCTTTTTTTCTCAAAAAGGCCTGTTCAAACTCACTATTTTTTATAGTAACAACACTACACAGGTAAAATTTAAAACCGACACTTGAAATGAAAATAAATATGGAAAAAAGAAATATCAATTTAAATTTTTTTTCTAACTTTTTTCTAAGCATTTTTTCTAAAAACTCTCAATTTTGCGCTTCTACTGCGAGGATTTCTTTCGATCTCCTCTTCAGAAGGTCTGAGAGGCTTTTCATAAACCTCTTTTATACTAGGCCGCGCGCGGCGGCTAAATTCCTTAGCCACTTTATCTTCCAAAGAATGGAAGGTGATCAGTATGATCACACTACCAGGCAGCAATAGGCGCGCGGCCTGAGGCAGTGATTTTTTCAGGTTCTCTATTTCGTCATTAACGACGATTCTGAGAGCCTGAAAGGTTCTTGTGGCAGGATTTATCCTACCTCGTTCGTAGCCTGGATAAGAAACAGAATTTATTATTTCCACAAGATCTTTTGTGGTCTGTATCCTCTTCAAACTACGAGTTTTTACTATCTCCCGGGCAATTTTTCTAGACATCTTTTCGTCAGAGTACTCATATATTAACTTTGCAATGTCCTTCTCATTAAGGGAATTGAGCAAATCCGCAGCTGTTACGCCTAAAGAATTGCTTAATCTCATGTCCAAAATCTCATCGGTTTGAAAACTTAATCCCAAACCCAGCTCTTCTAATTCATACGAGCTGTAGCCAAGGTCGTAAACAATTCCGTTTACTTTTTCAAAACCGTTTTCCTTCCCTATTTTTTCTATATTTTTAAAGTTCCCTAAAACACCCTTAAATCTCTCATCAAGACCTTCCTTTTTTATTCTAAGTCGAGCTCTCTTTAAAGATTTTTCGTTAACATCTAATCCAAGTACATATCCGCCTCTTTTAAGTATTTCTAACGAATGTCCTCCATCTCCTAAAGTGGCATCAATGTATTTTCCCCCCTCCTTAACATTTAGGTTTTCTATCGTTTCTTTTAAAAGTACGGGCTCGTGGTACTTCATTACCTTTTAGGCAGATAAAATTTGCGAAATTCTTTGCGAATAATCTTCCCAAGTATCAAAATCCCATATTTCTATATGATCCCCCGCTCCTATTACCACCGCTTTTTTATCTATTTTCGCGTAATCTTTTAGATTTCCGGGTATAACTATTCTTCCCTGAGAGTCTATATTTGTTTCAGAGGCGCCCGAAAACATGTATCTTTTCAATTCTCTTGTTTTGTAGTCAGTTATAGGGTTTTCAACCTGCTTTTGAGCTTCTAATAGCCAATCTTCTTTATCGTAAACAAAGATGCATCTCTCAAACCCTTTGGAAAGAATTACTTCGTCCCCTTCTATTTGCTCGCGAAGTTTCTTGGGCAGAGATATTCTTGATCCATCAGTTATATTGGGTTGGTATTCCCCAAGAAACATTTTCATTTTGTTCTCCTTTTTCAAGTCTTTACTCACATGGCTTCACCATGTTTCACCATGTTATGTCCAATATCCACCATTTATTATCCGTTGTCAATACAAATAAAACCCGAAATGGAGATAAATGATTAAAAAATAACAAGGAAAAATTAAGATGGGACAACAAAAAAGCGATGATAGAAATTAAAGTGAAAAACAAAAAGAAAAAATCAATAATCAATAATCAAAACTAAACAATTACTAATTCACTATATTTTGTAAGGGATTTCCTGTATTTTTACTCTTTCCTGTTTCATAGTATCTCTGTCTCTGATAGTTACAGTATCGTTTTCCAAAGTTTCATAATCTACAGTCACACAATAGGGAGTTCCTATCTCATCCTGAGCAAAATATCTTTTACCTATATTTCCCCTGTCATCCCAATCGACAGAGAAACCTTTTTTCATAAGATTTTCATAAATCTCTTTCGCTTTTTTTACCAATTCTTCTTTATTTTTTACAAGAGGAAAAACAGCCACTCTATACGGAGCAACTTTTTTGTCCAATTTTAAAACCACTCTTTCCTTTTCTTCGGAGTATCCTTCAGTTAAAAGCGCTAAGAATATTCTTGAAGAGCCGAAAGTCGGTTCCACAACGTGCGGAATAAACTTTTCTCCCGTTTCCGAGTCAAAATATCTCAAATCAGCTCCGGATTTTTCCATATGATTTTTTAAATCAAAATCCGTTCTGTAAGCAATACCAAACATTTCCTTAAATCCTACAGCAAACTCAAAGTCCAAATCTTCTGTCTTTTTAGAATAGTGAGCCCTTTCCTCATCAGTATGAGTTCTCCATCGTAATCTATTTTCTGAAATTCCCAGAGAAACGATCCAATCTTTCATTTCTTTCTTCCAATAATCAAACAACTCTTCCCACTTTTGAGCGTTCGGGTTGAAAAAATATTCAAACTCCATAAGGGTAAATTCTAAGGTCCTGAAAATGAAATTTCCCTTGGTAATCTCATTTCTAAAAACTTTCCCCACTTGCGCAAGCCCAAATGGAAGTTTTGGCCGTTGAGAATCTAATACATTCTTAAAATTTACGAACATACCTTGAGCCAACTCCCCTCTCAAATAAACAAGAGATTGATTTTCAGGAACGATTCCAATATGAGTTTCAAAAAGATTGTTAAATTTTCTTGGTTTTGTCCAATTTATACTTCCGCATTCAGGACAGGGGATTTTATTTTCTAAAATTATTTTTTCTAATTCCTCGGGTGTTTTTCCCTCAACGATAACGGTTTTCCCTGATTCCTCAAAAAAAGCTTGAATTAACTTTTCTGCTCCTGTTCTCTGCTTGCAATTCTTGCAATCCACCAAAACTTCATTGAAATTCGCTGTATGCCCGGAAGCAACCCAAACCTCCGGAGCCATGAGAATTGCAGTGTCTAAACCATACATATCAGATCTTTTTGTAATAAAATTTTCCCACCAAAGATTTTGTATATTCCTCATCATCAAAGACCCCAAAGGACCATAGTCATAAGTATTGGCCAAACCACCATAAATCTCCGATCCGGGATAGACAAATCCTCTTCTTTTACACAAAGAGATTATTTTTTGCTGTAAATCTTCAACGTCTTTCATATTAAAAGTATATCATCATATTAATCTTCCATTTCCAAACTTTTAAATTTTCTCTCTAATTTTCTTCCAATATACATTTTCATTAGTTTATCAACTGCTTCTGTTGATTTTTTCATTTTTTTATCTAATTTCCCGTCAAATATGGGTTGCATATATAAGGCTGTTTCCATGGATATTTCAACTCCATTTTTAGAACAATTCTCACACTCCAAACCTCCGTTCTCAATATCAAAGTAATATTTTTTCCACGAATCATCTAAAACTCTCCGGCATTTTTCGCATTTATCAGTAGTCATCTGGTAACCTATTAATTTCATTAAATTCATTTCAAAATAACTGACGAAAAGATCTCCTGAATAACCGTTTTTTTCAAGAGCTCTTAAACACTTCAATAATAAATCAAAAACTTCGGGGGATTGCTCTCCCTCTTCCATGGATTTATGAACTAATTCAATAATGTAATAAGCTTTTGTGGATTTTCCTAAATTTCGCTTCAAATTCCTAAAAGATTCTATTACTTTTACTTCTTCAATATTTTTAAACTCAAGATTATTTTCGTAAATACCTACCGACACATAGTTTAGAGTATCAAGATTACCGCTTCTCCTTGAGTTTATTTTTCTGACTCCTCTTCCAATAGCAGATATTTTTCCGTATTCCTTAGTAAAAAGAGTGAAGATCTTATCGGCGTCTTTGTACTTAACACTTTTCAAAACTATCGCCTTGGTATTATATTTTTTCATACCCCTAATGTTACTGTTTTTTTATCTCAACAACAGTGTCCTTGCCTAACTCTATTTCTTTTGTTTCATTTCCATAGGTAATTGTATGCTTCTCCTTGTCTATCCCGGATTGTTTCTGAATGTTCAATTTATAAACATCCCCTACAACTTCATTGGGAATATAGTATTTGAATGTAATTTCTTTCGATTCTCCGGGACCCAATTCAAGATAACCGCTAAACCACACCTTATTCCTTTCCTGATCACTCAGGTTGTATGCAACAGCTTCGGATCCCTCTACTGAAACAGGCTCCGAACCTACGGGAGCATAAACTCTAACCCAATCTTTAAATCTTTTTACCAGAGCGCCATATTCCGGATCGGGTTCGTTGTAATGATACTTGATTTTCACAGTTCTTAACCATTTATCACCTTGCTTTTCCAATGTGTGAGAAACTTCTTTCGTTGTAAACCAGTTGGTTTTATCTCCGCCAAGGTTAGTTGAAACAACCATAGAATAATCCCCATCAACATTTTCTTTTATACGTCCCCCCAAATTGTATTCTTCAATTAAAGCTTGCGCTTCCGGATCAAATATATAAATCGAGATGTGTTTTCTGATGGCTAAATCTACACCTTTATCAATCAACTTCGGCCATATATTACTTTCGGATTCAAAAACATTTTTTAACATTCCCTCCATCAAATCTCCAAGAACCCTTTTTCTATTAGCTTGCTCAGCTAAAGCAAGAGAAGCAATTTTTTCAAGTTCTAAAACAACATTATCTTTTGTATATGTAGTCCCATTCACTGTTACAGGCCCGGTTACCTCTAAAAGCTCGGAGATAACATAAGTATCAATAGCAAAAATTCCATCTACGGGTTTAATCTCTACATATCCATTAATCCTACCTGCCATATTGTAATACGTCATGAACTGATCCATTGAAGTTACAAAATCAGGAGAAAAATTCATGTCTCTGGCATACCATCTCTCAACTTTCAATAAATCTCCATAAGGTGCAGGCGGATCAGGAAAATCAGTGTAGGAATCTATCTTGTCCAATTCTAAATCAATGCTATACATATCCTTGGAAGTAAAATCGGAATCCAAAAGACCATTTGTCATTTTGAAAGTAGCGTAATTAGTCATAAAACCTCCTGTCGGCCTTATTTCTTTGTCATTTTGCATAATAATCATGTATCTTTTAGTAGGGGTTCCCACAGCCAAAACACCGGGAACAATCTGCAGAGCTTTTTTTATGTCCGGAGCGTACTCATCAGCTTGGGATAAAGTATTTTTAATTAGAAGAATATTTGATTTCACTTCAAAACCCCGTATTTTTTCCGGGTACTTATCAACATTTATCGGTTCCAATTCCTCTCCTATTTTGCTAACTTTTTCAATCACACCATCCATTTGATCTGCTACCTGAGGCATAATAGATACCCAGCCTTGAAATGCTTCCATAAGACCCTCTGACTTAGGTAATTCCTGATCGGGAGAAACTTTCAAACCGGCAGCTTCCGAAAACGGAGTTATAATTTTCGAAGTTTCCCTTAACGCATCTATAGCGTAGAGTCCGGCATTAGCAAATCTATCTATATCGGAATAATACTCATTAGCTTTGAAAAGTTTTAGATCTTTAGCCCAGGAAAGTTTTTTATCCCGCTCAGATTTCAACTCATTTATATCTTTTTCACTTTTATCCAAAACTTCATTTAATGCTACTAAATCTCTGTTTTTAAATGCTTCTCCGACCAGAGAAACATCGTCTTTTAAAACAACTGCTTTGGAATACACATCTAAAGCAGGTTTGGCAAAAACAAAATAGACCAAACCTACCAAAAAAATTAAAATTAAAACGACTACAAGAACACCTACTTTAACTTTCTTTTTTGATTTAGAATTATTTTTTTTAGCACCACTGCTATTGGTCGTAGCACCATTTGCAGGGGGCATTCCCCAAAATTTAGAATTTGCCATTTTATATAGCTCCTTTTCCTGTTAAAACTACATACGGAGTTTTCAATATTATCATTAAATCATACAACAAGGACATCTTTTTTGCATATTCCGCGTCCAGCTTGACTCTATCAACAAATCCGATATCTGATCTACCGCTTACTTGCCATAAACCGGTTATTCCCGGCTTTATTTTCATAACCTCATCTATATATTTTTTTGCCTCCGGAAACCTTTTTAACTGGTTTTCAATTTCATCAAAATAGTATGCTCTGGGACCGACTATACTCATTTCTCCTTTTAAGACATTAAAAAATTGGGGAGTTTCATCAATACTTGATTTCCTTAAAAACTTACCTCCTTTTATCAATCGAGGGTCTTCATCAGCACTTAACTTATAATTATTTTTTACATATTTATCGTAAAGTTCAGCATCTTTCTTTAACAACTCATGGGCATTTGGGTACATTGATCTAAATTTGTAAAATCTAAAGGGTTTCTTATCCTTCCCTACCCTGTTAGGAATATCGGCAAGAACAGGACCATTAGGAGAAACTATTTTTATCCAAATGGATGTGAGAATCATAATAGGGGAAAACAAAACTATCCCGAGTAAGGATCCAAGTATATCAATAATTCTTTTTATATATTTTCTATAAATCATAACTCGGGCTTAGGTTGAAAATCATTATACATTAATTGCTTTCTTAATTTCCATCTCAAAAATTTTCTTATCAAATTTCTTTGCCTGTAGCTTGCAATCTTGAGGAGAATAAAAAGACGGATCAAACTTCTTCAACACCTTTTCCAAAGAGAAAGAACTCTGCTCCTCAAAAAATTCTCCTGTTTTACAGGGCATCACAGTTTCTAAAACACCGCCTTTCCCAAAAGCTATTACAGGTTTTCCACAAGCCATTGCTTCAAGCGGAACAATTCCAAAATCTTCACTTTGGGTAATTATTACTGCCTTGCATTTTCTAATTTCTTCAATTTTTCTTTCCTCACTGACATAACCCAAAAACTCTATGGAAGAATCAGAAATGGATCTTAACCTTCCAATATCAGGACCGCTTCCGATTATTTTCAATTTCAATCCAAGATTCTTGCAAGCCTCGATAGCAATATCCACTTTTTTCCAAGGAGCTAAACGGGTTACTACCAAAAAATAATCCCCATCCTCAGGTTTAACTTTTTCAAATTTTTTATAGTCAATAAACGGGTGTATTATCCGAGAATCTCTCCCATAATATTTTTTAATTCTCATCTGAGAAACTTTGGAATTTGCAATAAAAAAATCCACTTTTTTTGAAGCTTCAAAATCTATCATGCGCAAGTAAGAAAGAGGAAATCTTAAAAACTTTCCTGAAAAGCGTTTAAAAGGCTTTAAAATACCAAAATTTTCATTTTCAAAATAATCAAAAGGCTCCCAAAACATTCTTCCCGGAGAATGCATATAACAAAAGTGTACATTTTCGGGCTTTGTTAAGGAAAAATGAGCAAATCTTGAAGAAGAAGATAAAACAATGTCAAAATCGGAAAAATCAAAACTTTGAAAAGCCAAAACGTGAAGAAGAAAAGGAGAATAGTATCTATTCAACTTCACGGAAAGAGGAAATTTTTGAAGAAAAGAAGTCTTTACAACCCTATTTTTCTTTTTAAACTTCCGCATCCATTCCTTAGAAGCCAAACTTGTGTATATAGGAGAATCAGGAAACATGTCGGAAAACTCCTCCACTATTCTCTCCGCACCACCTTTTTGAATTAAATCATCACAAACTATAGCTAATTTCATTTACTTACATTATACCTATATAATATCTCCAAGATGAAAATAGGTTTGAACGGTCAAAAAATTTTAGATGAAAATCCTGCGGGTCCGGAAATTTTTACAATAAATCTTTTTGAAAACTTAGCAAAAATAGATTTGAAAAACGAATATTTTATATACACTACAAAAAAACCCGAAAAAGATTTGGAAAATAAAATAAAGCAAGGAAATGAAAAATTTCACTTTAAAGAAATAGAATACAGAAAACTTTGGACTCAATACGGATTAGCAAAAGAACTAATAAAAAATCCGGTAGATGTATTTTTCACTGCAATTCATTCAATACCCATGATAAGAAGCAGTAAAACAAAATTTGTGGTAATGATACACGGATTGGAATATCAATATACTTTGGGATACAAAAATCCGTTAAACAGATTTTTCATTGAAAGACCTATTAGATATGCGATAAAACACTCTGATAAAATAATCACGCCTAGTTTAGCCACAAAAGAAGAAATATTAAAAAGAAACTGGAATGTAGATGAGAAAAAAATTGAAGTAGTTTACGAAGGAGTATCCGAAGAATTCTATCCCAAAAGTGAGGAGGAAGTAGATAAAATCAGAAAAAAATATGAAATAGGAAAAAACCCATATCTTCTTTTTGTCTCAACTATACAACCAAGAAAAAATATACCAAACATGATAAGAGCGTTTAGTCAGTTTATAAGCGAGAACGAAAACATGAAAAACACTCTTTTGCTGATTGCCGGAAAAAAAGGTTGGGATTATGAAAAATCTTTGGAAGCGCCGCAAAAATACGGGGTAGAAAAAAATGTAAAATTTCTAGGAAGAGTTCCTGAAGAAGATTTACCTATACTATATTCGGGAGCAAAAGGGTACATAAACGTTTCCTTTGAAGAGGGCTTTGGGCTTCCATTATTGGAATCAATGGCCTGCGGGGTACCGAGCGTTGTTTCTAATATACCGGCTCACAAAGAAGTAGGAGACTATCTTCCGGTATATGTAGACCCAAATAATATTGAAAACATTAAAGACGGGATTTTTGAAATAATGACAAGATATTTTGATAAAAAAGATTTTATAGAAAGGTCAAAGAATTTTTCTTGGAAAAACACAGCGGAAAAAACTTTGGAAGTGTTGGAGAAAACCCTAAAAGAAAATTAAAAACTATTTCGCGGATACTTTCACTCCGAGCACCTGATTAAAAGTATCCAAAGTTTTTTCCGCCGTATGTACCCAGCTATAAATTTTCGTTCTTTCATATCCTCTTTTTATCAATTCCTCCCGCAGTTCATTATCATGCAAAACACGAATAATTTTTTCAGCAATATCCTCAGCATCATAAGGATTAAAATACAGAACAGAATCTCCATAGACTTCTCTATGACAAGGGATATCTGAAATAACACAGGGAAGACCGAAATATTGAGCTTCTAAAGGAGTTAAGCTGAAACCTTCTTTTAAAGCAGTAAAAACATAAACTTCAGCCTCTTTTCTTAAAGCAACTGTTTCCTCATCTGAAACAAAACCCTGCATCCCCGGCATAGAAACTCTGCTCTCTAAGTTCATTTCCTTAACTAAATCCCAAATACGCTCGGAAAATTTATCTTTTTTCCCAACCAAAACCAGATTTCCTTCAAAATCATATTTTTCAATAAGTATTTTAAAAGCCTCTAAAAGTCTTGGAACATTTTTATGCTCATACATACTGCTTAAGTAAAGCAGAAATGGTTTTTTAATTTTGTATTTTTCCAAAACCTGTTCTGAGTTTTTGACTTCAATATTCATAAGATCAGGATCTACCCCTTCGGTAGCGATAACAAACTTTTCGTTAGGAATTTTTGGATAAACGGATTTAAAATCATTAAAAACTTCGCGGGTAGGAACTATTATTTTGCCGGACCTTACTACTGACCACTTAAAAACTAACTTATAAACCAATTTTTTAAATCTAAAATACGGTTTCCAAAGTGTTGTTCCTTTTTCAGTGCTAAATGTATGCATAATCATATCGGGAATAGCGGTAACAATTTTCTTAGGATAAAGAACGGGAATATTAAAATGGGGGACATAAAAAAGATCTAAATGCAGACTCAAAACTTTAAAAAGAAATGCTGTTTGTTCTGACCAAGAATACCACGGATAATCAGCAAGGACTTTTTGAAAATTAGGATTTTGCGGAATATATTCTTCAAAATTATCTTTTCTTAAAAGAATAAAGTATTTATTTTTTTGATCTATCTTTTCAAGGTGTTTTATAATATTTTTTGCGTAACGGCCGGGACCTGCTTTTCCATAAAATCTTGCATCAATTCCAATTTTATTAGACCTTTCTTTTTGCTTCTCGTTTTTATCACTCATTTTAAATTAATTTTCCCTAAAAAATTTTTCAATTCCACCTTCAAAAATCTTAATTGCTGGTTTACCCATATTCCTCCTAAAACAAGCCAATTTACATAAAAAGGATAATTTTTGGCCATGTGTTTCAAATAAAAAGTTTTCATGGCTGATGTGGATTCTTTTGAAATTTTAACTTTCATCCACTCTTTGGTATTCAATTTTTCAGTAGATTTACCATCAAAAACCTGACCTTTAAAAGATATTTTCTCATAACTAGTATTCATTGCGTTTTCAATATCTTTTGCAGTATCTCTGCCAACCGAAGCTCCCTTGTAATGAAGAACGGCAATGTTTCCCAAATACATTATTTTAAACCCGGCTTTTTTTGCCCTATAACAAAAATCAATATCTTCTCCATAAAGAAAATAATCTTCATCCCACTTTCCAATTTTTCCGTGAACTTCCGGTCTTACGCACATAAAATGAGATATGCACACATCTATTTCGTGAACCGAATCAAAATCTTCATATCCCCTTGTGTATTGATTAAAAACTTTTGACTTGGAAAATAATCTATCAAAATATAAAAAATGGGTAATTGAAGCCCAGGGAGTCGGAAAACCTCTATGAGCATCCAAATCTATCTTTCCGTCGCGCGTAAAAAGTTTGGGAGTAGAAATACCAACGTCGGGATTTTCATCCATAAATTTTACAATTTTCTCCAAAGCTTCTTTTGTCGGAAATGCATCAGTTCCAAGATAAATATAATAATCCCCCGAAGCTTTTTTTAAACCTAAATTGTAACCTGCTGAAAGTCCGTTGTTTTGACTTCTTATCAAAATTACACGAGGATCTTTTCCGAACCTTTTCTCTACATAATCAGCCGAACCATCAGGAGAATCACTATCCACAAATATTACTTCGCAATTACTCCAGGAATTCAGCAAATTAGTTATATTTTTTTCTATCAAACCCTTAGTAGCGTAATTTACAATAATAAACGAGAGTTTCTTTTGATTCATATGGCTACAAGATTATAACAATCATCCAAAAAGGCTTCAATCTGATAACATATATATGCTGTGAAAAAATCATTGAAGAAAATAATTTTCGTAGGATTTGGGAATATCTTTAACGCTGTTCTGGGATTTGCATTTCTTTCGGCAGTGGCAAAAACGCTGGATCTGGAGTCATTCGGAAAGTATGCTCTTATAACTACACTTTTAGTTGCGGTTTCAAAAATAATTGACTTTGGAACCAATTCAGTTTATGTAGCTGAAGCCATATCTACAGAAGATAAATCTCTGATTAATAAATTTTACACGCAAAAACTACTGCTTTTGGGAATATCAATTCCAATATCACTGATGCTTTTATTTATTTTAAAACTGAATACCGGAAAGTTAGTTTTATATTTCATACTTGGGCTTGTGGCCTACGCTATAAATTACACTTTAAATGCCTTCTTTCAAAAAGATGAGAAATTCGTTCACTTAGTTTCTTTGAATACACTGCCTGCACTAATAAAAGGAATATTCGCATTTTTAATATTTTCGGGTTCAATACACTTAAATTTGGAACAGGTTTTCATGATTTTTTCTTTATCTATATTCTCCTGTATTGCGCTGATAATTTTTCTTCCAAACGAATACAAAAAATTCAAACTTGATTTTTCGGAAATAAAAAAATATTTAGAAAAATGCACTCCCGCAGGAATTTCTCTTTTGATATACGAAGGATGGCCTTCAATAGCAAATTCTATCGCAAAAATATCCAAAGATTTTTCAAATGTCGGTATTTTTTCAATAGCAGAAAAAATTGCCAATATAATGCTTTTAGGCGCAATATCTATTTTTACTGTTCTTTTGCCAAAAAACGCCTACGCCAAGAAAAGGAACGAAAAATTTGATTTTAAAGAAGTTTTCATAATATCAATTTTCATTATAATTTTGGCGTTTTTTGGCACCCTTATTGCGAGAATATTTGTTGATAGGTTTTTCGGAGATAAGTTTTCTGAATCTTTGCCGCTTTTAGGATTTTTAATATTTGCCAGCGCTTTTACTTCAATTCATACATTTATGGAACATTATTTTTTCATAGAAGAGGTCACAAAATATATTATGTACATTAATATAGGAAAACTGGCAATTTTTTTAACTTTATCGTATTTACTTGTACCGACCATGGCGCTAAAAGGATTGTCTTTGGCAAGTTTGATATCGGCCGTAGTAGCTGTGATCGCTACAACAATTTTTATTAAAATTAATCAGAAGAATAGTTATTTAAATCAAACTACTGAGAAGTTAAAAATTAATTAGACAAAATAAAATTCAGACTAAAATATTAACTTATTGGTCCAAAACTTCAGCAGGAGACTTAACTTCAGCCGGAACGTACCACAGAACCCACGGATCTTCTTCCTTAATTACCACAGATTTATTACTATAACCGGCTACATTCTCCCTGTACCTTCCCTTTTTGCTTATTATTATCAACGGATCATTTTCAGAAACATCGGGAACTTCATCGGGGTCAGAAGCATCTAAATCAATTACTTCAAACGGACCGTCTGTGTAAAAAAGAGCTGTAGGAATTTCTATATTAGAAAGATAAACTTTTTTCTCTACGCCAAAAACCTCGTCTTTTAATTTTAATAAAGATGCCTGAGGTCCGTTCAAATCCGATGTGTAAACCATTTCCCTATTCAAAAAAAGATAAAACAAGGAAAATATAACAAGAATATAAACAGAAACAAACTTAAACGACCAACTATTTAATTTTTTAATTTTTTTCATCACAAAATCCAAACATCTTTCAATAAAACTTCCCACCATTAAGCAGACAGCGGGATAAATAGGAATTATGTACCAAATAAGTTTTGACTCAGCAGCTGAAAAGAATAAAAAGATACTTACTGCCCAAATTGACAAAAATACATATCTCTTGTCCTTTTTAAAAGCCTTAAAAATCGCGTGAGGAAAAGCTCCAAGTAAAGCCACAAACCAGATTCTCATACTTACTTTCATAACTACAACATACCAAAAAAACGGATTTCCTTTTCCTTCTATAGCCGATGTGGCTCTATCCCATACGTGATAAAGAAAATATTTATCAACGAAAGATTTTCCAAAGTTTTTGAACATAAAGTAATGCCAGGGAAACGCTACCAAAAAAGCAGAGAAA
>Ga0209604_1001572_pt1 | contig 18170 bp, 15 predicted proteins | sample AD_UKC097_MetaG_FD_184405 | JGI IMG/M metagenome (GOLD analysis project Ga0209604, IMG submission 184405) | Active sludge microbial communities of municipal wastewater-treating anaerobic digesters from USA - AD_UKC097_MetaG (SPAdes) (version 2) | ecosystem: Engineered > Bioreactor > Anaerobic >... | reverse complement strand
CGGGGTGATGACGCCCCGGCGCGCAGATCCGCAGGACGGCATTGAAGGCCGCGGCTTCTTCCTGTGGACGGACAAGAGCCAGTACACCAATTCGCGCGGCCGGTCGGTGCCCTATGTGTTCAAGTGGTCCTACGACTTCATTGTGGAGTCAGAACCATGAACACGCGGCGATGGGTGTCGATTGGTTTGCTGCTGGCCCTGGTGTTGCTGGCGGGGCTGTGGTTATGGAACTGGTTTGTTTCCGGTTCGCCGGATGTGGGGTCCCCGGGGCCTGCGGATCTCTCTCCGGCCGGTGCCGTGACGTCAGCTCTGGTTGCGACGGACCAGTGGCCGGATGCCTCCCTGCCGGAGGAAGACGCCAGCAAGAAAGTGTCTGGGGCGGCGGAGGTTGATTCCGGAGAGGAATGGCAGCCGGAAGAAGTTGTGGAAGAAGAACCGCCCACGCCCCGCGAACAGGCGCTGTCGGCCTGGGAGTCCGCTGTTGATCAGGTGCTTGCACAACCCGATGTGCCGGCGGCCGCACAGGCCCCCCTCGTCAAGCAGGCTTTCGACAACCTGGATCCGGAAGACCAGATGGATGGCATCCATCTGGCATTAAATCTTCTGCCCGATGAACAGTTTGCCGCGTTGCAATCCATCCTCTACGATAAAGCGGAACCGCCCGATGTTCTGGATGCAATTTTCAGCGATGCTCTGAATCGTGCGGAGGAAATAAAAATTCCGCTTATGCAAAAACTTCGCAAGGATCGGGCTCATCCCATGTTCCCCGAGTCGCTCCGCATTCTGGAAGTCATCGAATCTCAGGACTAATCTTTCCGGATTTGGTTCTGGATTCATTACTGGTAAAGCGGTCTCGAATTCGTCGCCCGGGGGGGCGAAAAAGGGAGACGGCGGCATGATAATCGCCTATTTCCCTTCCCAGCAATTTAATATGCCGAACAGCCAGCGCCAAATTCTGGAATTCGGATAATCATTGGCTACAAAATCTTTATCAATATATTAATATTAGGTTAATTTTTGATCCTTCGCTGGTACGATCTGGGATATCCTGCAGAAATCGGCATTGGATTCTCTTGAAATAGATCGGAATAGATATCGTATATCATGTTGTATATTATGATGATATGATAATAAATCCGTCGAAATATCCGCATGATTCATGAAGTCTTGAAACCAGTTCGCGCAACCCGAACAAGATCCAGGACAAGGGGTGGTCTCAGGCCAAAATGGTTAAAAAAGAGTTCATAATATTAAAATTATGTTTGACATGAAATAGCGTTATGTTAATTTTGCGTCATAAACATGGAGCCGCAGTCGTAGAGACTTGCCATGAGAATGACGCAAAGCAAGATTATCAACTTCATCGGGCAGGTATTCCGGTGTCTTCCGCAAGGGGTGGGGATCGGCCTGGTGATCTGGGCCATAGGGGCAACCGCAACGGCGCAAGATGCGGAATATCAATACACCTCTATTCGGGTTACCGAAAATCCTCGCGGCGGCGTTGCGCTTGAATGGATGAGAGAACCCGGCCCCGCCCCGCTCCTGGGCTGGCATGTCGAGCGTCTGCAGCCGGATGGCGGCATGGTCCGCCTCAACACGGCGCGGGTGGAAGCAGGTTTGTTTGATCCGCCTGCCACCATCTATCGGATCGACGATCCAGCCGTGGCCGCAATCGCTGGAGACATATTGACCTATCGATTGGTGACCATCGATCCGGAACTGAACGAATGGCCATCGCCTTTCACGACGTGCCAGGTTGAACCGTCGGCCCCACCGGTTGCCTTGAAGAGGACCAAGACTGCGCCGGCCCAATCCGTGCGGACCGTGCGGAGTGTTGCCCCGGCCGCACCCGGTGCACGGATGCGCATCATGATTGCCGAGGACGGACTGTACCGACTGACCGCTGCGCAAATTGCCCAGATGCTGGCTGGTTTTACCGAAGACCAGGCCAGGCAGGCCATCGCCCAGGCCCAACTGGCGCTGTCGTGCGGGGGCGAAAGCGTGGCCTGGCGTGGAGAACCCGGGGGGGCGGGCCTGTTCTTTTTCGGCCAGGCCTATCGCGACACCTATGCCGATCGCAATGTCTATTTTCTGGAGCCCGGAACGGGACTGGCCATGGGATCTGCGAACCGAGCCACGGCCGCAGTGGCGCATGATCCGTGGTTCTGGGAGACGGCCCGGGCCGAGCAGAATCTGTTCTTCCGGCCCCACGTGCCGGGCAGCGCGGATGATGATTATTTTATCTGGGCGGGGAAGCAGCTGACCTCGCCGGAAGTATCCTGGCAATGGACAGCCAATGTCCCGGTGCCCGATCTGCATCCCGCCGTCAAACAAGGAGCCGTCACGGCCTATCTGGTCAGTTCCTACAACGGGGCGCCGGCGCTCGACAACCACACGATCCTTTCCGCGGCCGGACAGACACTCGATGACCGGCGCTGGGCGGGCAACGTGCGCGCGGCGCAGTCGGGGTCCGCAACGAATCTGACCGGTACCCAGGTGCCAGTGACGGTGGAACTCCGGCGGGATTCGGATGTGACCACCACCACGGTGCTCATCGATGCCCTGGAAGTGCGTTATGCCCGGCGGATGCGGGCCGTCAATGATCGCCTGCTGTTCCAGCCCGCCGGCGCCACGAACGCCATCACAGTTCGGGGATTTTCCAATTCCGCCATCCGAGTGTTGGACGTCACGGATCCCCTGCGCCCGGTGGAAATCATTCCGACGATTGCCCAGGAAGGAACACAAGCTTGGCGGGTTTCCTGGTCGGGGAACTTCTCTGCCTCCAATCGCTTTTTGGCCGCCGCGGCCTGGTCGGGACCGGAGCGCATCGAGGGCGCAGCCAAGCCGGCCTGGGACGGGGATCGCGATGGAGCCGTCTATCTGGTCATCGCGCCGCAGGTCATGGCTCCGGCGGCGGCGGAATTGGTTGCGCACCGGCGGCAACAGGGCCTCGCGTCCCTGCTGGTTCCGTTGGAGGAGTTGTACGACAATTTCGCCTTCGGTCGCCGTGATCCGCGGGCGATTCCCCGCTTTCTGGCCTTTGCCCGGGCAAATTGGAGGATTCCGCCCGCCTATGTCTGCCTGGCCGGGGATGGCCATCTGGACTATCATGATCACTTCCAGCAGTCGCAGTCGCGTCCCAATCATGTGCCCCCCCTGCTGGACCGCATCTACAGCGCCAAGTCCTGCGGCCTGCGGTCCACGGTGGGCGTAGACATTCCGCTGGCGGATATCAGCGGAGATGGATATCCCGATCTCGCGATCGGCCGCCTGCCGGCCCAAACGCCGGCGGCATTGGAGCACATGATCAACCGGATCAAGATTCACGAAGCGTCAGATTACTGGAAAAACAAAATCCTGATGGTCTCCGATCGGGAGTCCAATAATGCGTTTCAACAGGTCTGCGGACGCCTCGCCAGCCGGGTGTCGCCGGACATGAGCATCCAGTATTTGCACCACACCTTTGCCAAATCCACCGACGCGATGAAGAAGGACTTCATCCGGGGGTTCAACTCCGGTGTTCTGTTTTCGATTTATGTCGGCCATGCCAACAACATCGGCATGAGTTCCCCGTATTTCTTCACTCACAGCGCCGCCGAGTCCTGCATGCCCAGCCTGACCAATCTGGTCAAAACTCCGGTCATGCTGGCCGGGGCCTGCATGGCCAATGACTTTTCCGAACCTCATCCTGACAGCCGTTGCCTGGGGAAAGGATTCATGGATACCGCGCCGGGCGGGGCGGTTGCCGTCTGGGGGTTTGCCACCGAAACCACTCTGTCGGTCGTCGAACCAGCCTTGGGCGCCATGGTGGATGAAACGTTCAACGGCACCGACGTTCTTCTGGGCGACCTGGTTCGGGCGGCGAATGAGTTGCAGGTCAAGGGAGTGGCCCCCTGGATGGTCCGGGCAAGCGTCTTGATGGGTGATCCGGGGACAAAAATCCGGACCGCCCAGGGCCTGGCCCCGCCGTTGCCCACCATCCGGATTACGAAGCCCGAGCCCACAGCCTATTCGACGGCCACTCTGCAGGATTCATCGTCCAGTCTCAAGGACGGTTGCGAGGTGAAGACCGACCGTCTCGATCTGGAAGGAGTTGCCGCGGCGCCTTATCCGGTGACGCAAGTAGTGATTCGCAACCACCGGTTTTCTGGATCAAGCCAGGCCATGGGGACCACCAACTGGAACCTCCCGGGACTGGTCCTGGCCGCAGGATCAAATCGGATCACGGCAATTGCCTATGATGCGGCGGGCCATTCGGCGACGGCTACTCTCAGCGTTGTCTGCAACGTGCTCCCTGTTCTGTCGGTGTTGCCAGCCAGCCAGTCCGTCAGTTCCGCGGCCGGAGAAACAGCCTTCACCATTACCAATGCGGGCAATGGGACCCTGGTTTATGCCGCCAGCGAATCTGTCTCGTGGCTGACCGTGACCGGCGGGGCGCGTGGAACCAATGGAGGAACGCTCGTCATCGCCTGTGCCGCCAACACCAAGGCGGCCGCTCGCGCGGCATCGGTGAAGATCACGGCTTCCGGGGTCCAGGGCAGTCCCGTGACCGTCCGGGTGACCCAGGCGGGGAATCCGGTCCTGACAGTGTCTCCCGCCAGCGCCAATTTCGGGACAATCGGGCTGGGCACAACCGGAGAGCGGATTTTCACGGTGAAGAATACCGGAGGCGGCCCCTTGGCGGGTGCGGCCAGTGTTGCGGCGCCGTTCCTGATTGTGTCCGGAGGCAGCTACAATTTGGCGCCCGGGGAGAGCCAGGCGGTCAGGATTCGATACAGTCCTGCCACGGCGGGCAGCGACCGGCAGGTCGTCAGGTTCACCGGGGGCCGCGGGGCGACCCGGGCGGTCAGGGGCCTCACCAAGGTGCGCCTGACGGCAGACGTGCCCGGCGGCGGTGGGCGGGTGATCGGGACAGGGCTCTACACCCCCGGCGCAAAGGCGAAGCTGAAGGCGCTGGCCGGTCCCGGCTTTTCGTTTTTGCATTGGGAGGATGGCTCCCAGGCGGCGACGCGCAGCCTGATCATGCCGGGCAGCAACCTGGCGGTATCGGCTACATTTAAATTGAGCGCGCAGGTGCCGCCGCCGGTGATCGGAGATCCCGGACATGCCCGGGCCATGGTGGGGGTGCCCTTTGTCCTGCCGCTGGACATCACCTCGGAAAGCCTGCCGACCGTGACGGTGACCGGGTTGCCGGCGGGGCTGAAATACAATGCGGCGAGCAAGTCGATCCTCGGCACGCCCGCGACGCCGGTGGCGGGCAAGGCCGTGACAATCAGGGCGAAGAATACCGCGAGCCGGACAATCGTAACCCGGGTGTTTTCGCTGACGGTGGAACCGCTGCCGGCGTGGGCCTGGGGTTCGTACAACGGCTGGTGCCTCATTGCGGGCAATCCGGACATCGGGCTGGCGGTCATGACCGTGAGCCGGCAGGGCAAAATCAGCGGGAAGCTGTCGGCGGGGGGCGTCCATTACAGTTTCCGCGCCTCGTCGTATGCCGCCGGGAGCAATCCGGCAGACGGTTTCTCGTTTGCGGGCAACGCCGTGGCCGGTCGTTCGACCCTGCCGCTGACCATCGTGGTGGAGCCGGCGGGAGGCATCAGCAGCCCGGCCGGGCTGGGGGTGGCTGACAACCGGGCCGTCGGGGTGGATGCGGTGATGTACCGCAATGTTTGGAGCGATGCGGACATGCGGGCTTCGGCCACGAATTTCAACGGGTACTACACCGTGACCCTGCCGGACATGGCGGCACCGTGCGCCGCATCGGATCTTTTCGGCAGCGGATACCTGACGATCACGCTGAACCGGGGGGCGGTGAAGGCGGCCGGCAAGTTGGCCGATGGCACGGCGGTGTCGATGAGCAGCACGTTGCTGGTGGATGCCTCGAACCGGATTTTCACCGTGCTGTACAGCGCGCCGGCCACATACAAGGGCGGCTGTTTGTTCGGCATGGCGGAGTTCCTGGCACCTGTAGAGGCGGGGGCGGGGGCGGTTCTGGTGCCGATGGATGGCGAGTCCTTTGTTTGGGAGAGCCGTAATCCGCTGGCCACCGGCACCTACGGAGAAGGATTCGTGCGGGACCTGGACCTGGCGGGGGGCTGGTACAACAAGCTGGACAATCTGTATGCGTATTACACGAATATGCCCTTGAACATCGGCACCGGCGCCCTTGCGCCGGCCCCGGAACTGCTGGTGGGGGCCAACCGGGTTGAGTCGGGGTGGTGGAATCCCGGCGGATTGCCGTTGTCGGTGGTCTTCGACCGGCGCGGAGTGCCGGCGGGCCTGGCGGCGCCCAAGGCGGCGAAACCGGTCAAGGTGGATGGCGCGTATGCCTACGAGGCGGCGACCAACACGGTCGGATTGACCTTCTCGGCCGTCAAGACGACCGGCCTGTTCAAAGGAGCGTTCAAAGCCTGGTTTGATTATGGCACCAAGCACACGGCGAAAAGCATTTCCTTTGCCGGGGTGATGACGCCCCGGCGCGCAGATCCGCAGGACGGCATTGAAGGCCGCGGCTTCTTCCTGTGGACGGACAAGAGCCAGTACACCAATTCGCGCGGCCGGGCGGTGCCCTATGCGTTCAAGTGGTCCTACGACTTTGTCATTCAATCCGAGGAACCAGTGGAGATCACTCCTGCCCCCATCCGCATGAGCGGCAAAAGTGATTCTGGAGGTGAACCATGATGCGAGCAGAAAACACGATGGATGCCGTTGCCGTTTCCTCGGATGGTTCCGCCTGTTGCATCTCGCCAATAACCAAGGTGCGCCGCCAAGTCGGGGTGGTGTTGTGCCATGTCAACGAGAAACACATGCTTGTTCCCGCCATGACCAACAAGGTCGACCTCGACAGCCTGTTTCTGTTGAATGAAACCGGGGCCTTCATCTGGGAACAACTCAATGGATACCGGCATGTGGAGGAGCTTGGCAAAGCCATGGCCAAGGCCTTTGGCATCGAGTGCGATGCCGCCACCCAGGATGTAGTTCTTTTCCTGTCGTCTCTGCATGAACACCGGCTGGTGGAACTGGCCGGGGGATGGTAGGGCTATTTCCGGCCTCAACCCCCTGCCCGGCCCGGGGCGGGGCATTGTTCCGGAAAGGGGGCGCGGCGCGATCCCGGCCATCGGTGCTGCTTGCTTTCACTCCCGGAGGGGATATAGTGATGTCCTTGAACATTCAGGTTGATTCCGCGGCTGGTTGAAGGCGGATTCCAACGGAGAAATCGCCGCGGTTTTCCCCGACCAGTATTGGACGGAGGGTAGTCATGTCGGAGCGGGCTCTGGAACCGGAAATGCGTTTGCGCCGGCGGGCAGGCGTGGTTCTGCGGCATGTCGCCGGGGAACACATGCTGGTGCCGACTATGACCCGGATAGTCGATCTTGAAAGCCTGTTTCTCCTGAATGCCACGGGGGTTGCCGTCTGGGAGCATTTGAATGGGGGCGAAAGAATCGGCGACGCCTGTCAGTACATTGCCGATACTTTCGCGATTGATCCCCAAGCGGCTCAGGCCGATGTCACAGCCTTCCTCGCAGATCTGCTGCAATCGAACCTGGTCGAGATCGTCGCGGCGCATGGCTCCTGACTGCGAACCCTTGTCCGGCCCCGCTCGCATCAAGGCATTGCGCCGGCGCGCCCGGGAGGAACGCATTCCGCTGAAAGTCACGCTGGCCTTGACCCATCGCTGCAACCTGCGATGCCTCCACTGCTATGTGCTGCCCAATGCCCGGTCGCCGGAACTCGAACTGTCCTCCGGCGACTGGCTGGCCTTGGCGCAGGAAGCCGCCGAGGCCGGATGTTTTTCCATGCTGCTGACCGGCGGGGAGCCTCTGTTGCGGCGCGATTTTGCCGACATCTACCTGGGCATTCGCCAGATGGGCATCCATGTCACATTGTTTACGAATGCCACGCTGGTCGATGAGCTCACCATTGAGACGCTTTGTGCCGCCCCCCCGAGGCTGATCGAAGTGACCGTGTATGGGGCCACTCCAGAGACCTACCGGCGGGTAACCGGCCGCGCTTCCGCCTATGCCGAGGCCATGCGGGGCATTGGGCTGCTGCGGGCGGCAGGCTTGCGGGTCGGTTTGAAAACGATCTTAATGACCTGCAACCAGCACGAATTTCTGGCTATCCGTGCCATGGCCGCCGCAGGTGAACCGAATGTCCGCTATGACCCGGCCGTTCATCCGCGCTTTCCGGGTGACAAGGAAGTGGACCATCTGCGGTTGCCGCCCGCAGAAGTCGCGGACTTGGAGTTTTGCCACGTTTCCGACCTGCCGCGCCAATTGCTTCTGCAGAAGGCGCGGGAAGCAACCATCAAGCCGTCAGATTCCAAGCCGCTGTATCGGTGCGGGGCGGGCCTGACGTCCTGCTATGTGACCGCCGAAGGCATGGTGCAGCCCTGCACCAGCACCACCCGCTACGGCGTTCCCTATGCCAGGGGGGGGCTGCGGGCGGCCTTCCGGGAGGGACGGCGAGCCTTGGAAGCCCGGCATGCCCCCGCAGGCTTTCTATGCGCCAGTTGCGCCGACCGGCCCATCTGCAACTCCTGCCCGCCCCTGGCCGAGATGGATTGCGGCGATGAAGCCGGCCGCTTTGCCTATGCCTGTTCTCTGGCGAAGGAGCGGAGTCGCCGGTTGGCAGAGGTTGAAGAAAGAGAAAAAAACGCGAAATAGGGCTTTCCAGTGGGGGACAGATGTGACTAAGATTGAAATAGAAGGGACGGCTATGAAGACAAACGACACACAGGATTAGAAAGCCCAACAGGCTTACGAACCGCCGCGTCTGGAAGTCATGTCCTTGCAAGGCGATGAAGTGCTGGAAACCAACTGCAAGACCGCCAATCGCGATGGGTTGGAAGATCAGGCTTGCCTGCTTGCGGAAGGCGGACTGTGCGAGGTTGAGGGCTCCTGATGCCGGCGGGCGGCGCGGCCGCATCCCTTTTGCAAGGCAATCCAACTCTTTCCCTGGGGGATATTACCGTGGGCATGGCGGATGCGCTGTGCCCCCCCTTTTCCAGTTGGCCTGGCGTGTATCAGGCTTTTCTGTCCGATGGGCTTCGTCAAGCCTCTGAGGTGACGTTCGCCTGTGGATCGGAGCAGCATCGCCCCGCGGATGACCGGTTTGTCTGCGCTTGCGACCTTGATATATGGCGCTATGGCCATGTGGATGGGACCGGTGCGTATCGCTTCCATCATCGCGACGGGAGCAGTTATCTCTGGGCCGTGCCCGGTCCGGAATATGGCCGGGTTGATATCTGGACTCATGCGGAAGCCGGGCGGCGCCCTGTGCCGTTGCGGTATCCCGTGGACAAAGTCTTGTTCATGGGCGTGCTGGCGCACCGGAGCGGATGCATCGTCCATTCCTGTGGCTGGAACTGCCAGGGCCATGCCATTGTCTTTCCCGGGGTGTCCGGAGCCGGCAAGAGCACGCTGAGCCGGCAGTTGATGGCGGCCGGCGCAGGTGCCGTGCTGTCCGATGACCGCATGGTCCTGCGGAATGGGCCGGATGGTTTCCGCGCCTGGGGTACCCCTTGGCCGGGGGATGCTCTCCAGGCTCGGAACGAATCTGCCCCATTGGCCGCGTTGTGCTTCATTGAAAAGTCCCCGGTGAATTATGTGCGTCCGATCCAGCCGGCCGATGCCCTGCGCCGGCTGGCCGCGACAACTTCTATCCCCTGGTATTTGCCTGAACTGCGTGACCGGGTCTTGCCGTTGCTGGAACAACTGGTGTTTGCGGTGCCCGTGTTTCGGCTGGGATTCCGTCCGGAACCGGACGTGGTGGATTGCCTGCTTCCCCTGCTGGAGGACGCCGGCCGGCGACCCACATAAAGAGCCACGGGGAATATTGCGCATGGACGAGGTATTGCGGATGCGGTCCACCGAAAAGATGCGTGATCACGATTTGTTTTGCGGCGTGATTGCGGATGCGCTCGCGCGCGGAGAGACCGTTCAGATGCGGGTACGGGGTGTCAGCATGCTCCCCTGGCTGCGCGCCAACACCCGGGTCCGCATTGTTCCGGCGGCGGGCCGGACAATCCGCCGCGGGGATATCGCCCTGTTCTGGCGCAAGCCGGGGCGGCCCATCCTGCACCGGGTTGTGGGGATCGGCCGGGGGGAGGGGCCGGCGATCTACGAATGCTACGGCGACGCCGATCTGGCTGCGCCCGAAGATGTGCCAGCATCCGCCGTGATGGGAGTGGTCGAACTTTCGGCCATTTCCCGGTGGATCTATCTGGCCCTGCAGGCTCCGCGCCGGTTCGTCAATCGGTTTTGTTCGACGTATGGCATCTGCCTGCGCCATGGATGAAGCCATCGACAGCCGCGAGATTCTGCCGCAATTGTGTGCCGCTGTCGTTACAGGCCGGCTGGCAAGCCCGAGGGATCTTTCCCTGTCGCTGGACGGCGTCAACGCGGTGCAATGGGCGGAGGGCCAGCGCGTAGTGCCATTGCTGGCTGCCGGACTCATCCTGGCAGACCAGGCCGGAGTCTTTCCCGAAGCGATTGACCGCGAACAACTGCGCCGCCGCGTGCGGGCGCTGGCCCGGCAGGTTGCTCATGCCGAAGAGGAACTGGCGTTTATCTCCGGATTGCTGGCAAGCGCGGGCGTGCGATTCCTCGTGTGCAAAGGTCCGGCCCTGGCGCGCCAAGCCTATCCGGTGCCCGAATGGCGGGTCTATGACGATTTGGATCTCTGGGTTGAATCCAGGGATCTGGTGTCAGCGCTGCACGCCTTGGAGAAAGGCGGTTACCAACGCTGGCAGTCCTTGGGTAGCCGCATCGCGGCCTGCGCGCATCGCGCCGGGATTGAAGTCGCCATGAGGCATCCTGAACGCGGACGGCTGATCGAACTGGCCCACGGCTGGCGCGCGCTCGGGCCGACCCGTCCGGCCGCGCGGGCCATCCGGGATTCTGCCGTGAGCCTGGAAATCGCGGGCACGCGGATTCAGGCCCCGGCCGCCGTTCACGCGCTTCTGTTGGCCTGCGCGCATGGCGCGCACCATGGCTGGGACCGGTTCATCTGGCTGGCGGATGTGGCCGGGCTCTGGCTGCGGTTGTCCCGGTCCGAGCGCGACACGGCTTGCCGGTTGGCGCGGCACTGGCACATGGAGACCACGCTGGGCCTGGGGTTGCGGTTCATGACGCATGATTTCGGCATTCCTTTGGAGCAGGGCCCGCTGAAATTGGCGGAGCATGCCCGTGTCCGGAACTTGGCGCATCGCGTGAACCGGCCCGGAACCACGATGATGGTCACCGCCACTCCGATGATTGCCCGGTTGCGGTTTGAAAAAGATGCGCAGGATTCTCTGTGGCGGCGTCTGCGTATGATGTTGGGTTGGGTGTTTTGGCCGACGCTGGGGGATCTTCAGGCCGTACCGCTGCCGGCCGCCCTGTTTCCGCTGTATTGGGTGATTCGGCCGGTGCGGCTCCTGCGGCATCCCTGGCGGCGCGACTGGCGCAACCTGGCTGAATTCAGCCGGTAGTGGGTCTGGATGCGAGCCGCGTGCCGGAGGAGAATCCGGAATTGCGCGGCCCACTTCCCGCCAGTGCCAGGGCCAGGGAACTCTTTGGGTCCCGCCAAGAGCAGATGCGTGCCCGGGTGTCGTCGGACAGCCAGGGGGATATGGACAAGAAGACGCATCCAGCGGTTGAAAGGCATACCGCAAGCACCAGGGCGGCTCCAGCGGTCTGGTTCATTTGAACCTTCTGATGTGGAATTTAGGTTGGCGGTGGAATCTTCATCATGTGCCCGAAGCCGGCTCTTCCCACTGCGCGGCTCGGGATATGGCCTTGTGCCACCCCGCCAGCAGCCGGCTGCGCACGGCCGGCGACATGGCGGGCGTGAAGATTCGGGCCGCGGGCCGCGCGGCCAGATTTTGAGGGGTCTGCCAGCCGAGCGCCAACGCGGCGAGCGCGGCCGCCCCGAGGGCCGTGGTCTCCATGCAGGCCGGTCGTTCAATGCGGCAATTCAGCACGTCGGCCTGGAATTGCATCAGGAAGTCATTGCTGGCGGCCCCGCCGTCCGCCCGCAGTACGGTCAACGGGCGGCCCCGGTCCGCCTGCATGGCGTCGGCAACGTCCCCGCACTGGTAGGCGATGGATTCCAGCGCGGCGCGGATGACCTGGGCCCGGCCGGTGCCCCGGGTCAGGCCCAGCAGCGCACCCCGGGCATACATGTCCCAGTGGGGCGCGCCCAGGCCGGCGAACGCGGGTACGAAATACACTCCGCCCGTGTCCGGAATCGAGGCGGCGATGCTTTCCGAGTCCGGGGTTTGGGCGAGGATTTGCAGTTCGTCGCGCAGCCATTGCATGACGGCGCCGGCGATGAATACGCTGCCCTCCAGTGCGTAGTTCGGCGCGCCGGGCCGGGATTGGGCCGTGAGTGTGGTCAACAGTCCGTGCCGGGAAAGAACCGGGACGGTTCCCGTGTTCATCAGCAGGAAGCAGCCCGTGCCATATGTGTTTTTCACCTGACCGGGCTCCAGGCATCCCTGGCCGAACAGCGCGGCCTGCTGGTCGCCGGCGAGACCGGCAACGGGGGGGCGGTGCGAACCGAATTCAGACAACTGGCAGGCGGCGGACAGGCCGGAGGACGGCACGACTTCCGGGAGCATCCCGGCCGGAATGTCGAACAGGGCGAGCAACTCCTCATCCCATTGCAGCGAGTGGATGTTGAACAGCATGGTGCGAGAGGCGTTGGTGAAGTCCGTGACATGCCGCGTCCCGCCGGAAAGGTTCCAGACCAGCCAGGTATCGATCGTGCCGCACAGCAGGTCGCCGCGGCGGGCGGATTCGCGCGCGCCGGCGACGTGGTCGAGGATCCATTGGATTTTGGTTGCGGACAGATATGCATCGAGAAGCAGCCCCGTCTTTTCGCGGATGCGGGTTTCCAAGCCCTGTTGCCGGAGCGCCTCGCACCGGTCCGCCGTGCGCCGGCACTGCCAGACGATGGCGTTGTGGATGGGTTTTCCGGTGCGGCGGTTCCAGACCACGACGGTTTCGCGCTGGTTGGCCAGCGCCAGGGCCGCCACACGGTCCGCTTTGCAGTCGGCGCGCCGCAGAACCTCGATCATCACGGTTCGTTGCGATTCCCAAAGGGTTTCCGGATCGTGTTCGACCCAGCCGGGGCGCGGATACATCTGGGGGAATTCCTGCTGCACCGCTGCGCAGCACTGCAATTCGCGGTTGAAAAGCAGCGCGCGCGAACTGGTCGTGCCTTGGTCGAGGGCAAGGATGTATTCCTGCATGGCGTTCTCCGGTGGCAGGGTGGCGGATTTGCCCCGCACGCGGCCACTATCGATCCAGAGCCGGTCCAAGGCGAGGAAAAACCGCAGCGGATGCTAGGGTTTGCGGACGGAGAGGAGGGCGACGGCAACCAGAAGCGCACCGGCGAGGAAGCTCCGGAGGTCGGCGGCTTCGCGGAACACGAACAACGACACCGCGACCCCAAGCGGGATCTTGAGGTTGTTCATCACCGCGAGCTGACCAGCGGAAACGAAGCGGGCCCCGCGGTTCCACAGGAAGAAACATATCCCCGACGCCATGACGCCGAGGTAGGCGAGTATGGCCCATTGCATGGGCGTCGGGACGGGCAGCTCCTGCCCGAGGCGGTCCGTCAGGATCATGGGGGTCAGAACCGCAAAGCCGCCCAGATGCATCCAGAAGAAAATCCGGTGGTCAGGCATGGCGGGAACAAGGCGGGCCATGAGCACGCGGTAGGCTAGTTGGCCTGCGGCAAAGCACAAGTTGGAGGCTTGCACGAGCAGGAACCCGATGAGCGGCGCGGTGCTTTCCAGTTCAACCCACTGGAGGATGGCGGCTCCGCCCACCGCCAGCGATGCGGCCAGGAAATTGCACGGCCGCCAGCGCCGGGCGCCAAGATCGCTGAGCAACGCGACCAGGATGGGCGTCGTCACGGTGAAGAGCGCGACTTCATGGGATTTGAGAAAGCGGAAACTGGTCAGATAGGCCAGGTACATCAGGCCGAACTGGACCGCGCCGGTGGCAAACAGGCCGAGGCCGATTTTCCACGGCACGCGGCGGACAAACGGCAGGAAGACCCCCGCCGACAGCGCCAGGCGGATCCAGCCCACCCAGGCCGGCGGCAAGCCGGCAAGATGGTTGCCGATCAGGCCAAAGGAAAAGGCCCACACCAGCGACACCATCACCAAATAGCTCATGGATAAAAAGTATGGCGGATGAAATGGTCCGGAAAAGCCCAATTCCCGGAAAAATGAAGGCCCCGCCGCGGAGCGGGGCCGGATGCGTGGCGGAGTTTACTCCACGGCGGACGGAGGCAAGTCGTCTGGCATCTCGCCGGGCGGGGGCGGCGCCGGTTCGTCGCTGGCCTCGTCCGGCGGCGGGGCCGGGCCGCCTGCGGGACCGGGACCGTAGCCGCGCCGGCCACTCTTGGCATAGGGGAATTGCCGGAAGGCGTCGGGGACCGGAGGCCGCTCCCCGGATAGAATGCGCTGGATCTGTTCTTCGATGCGGGCGTCGCGATTGGCCTGGCCGTCGGCCACACGCTCCTTGAGCCCGGCAAGGCGTTCCTCGGCCTGCGCCAGGCGCTCTTCCTGGTGCGCCTGCATGCGATCGGCCGCTTCGCCGAGTTTGGCGCGGAGTTGTTCGACCAGTTCGGCTTTCTTGGTTTCGTCGGTCTCGGCGCGGGCGGCAGCGCCGAGCTGGCGGATGGCGCGGTGTTCGGCCCGCATCTGTTCTTTCATTTCGGGGGACATCGGGCCGCCGGAGCGGTCCCGGTCACCGCGCGTGGCCTGCTTGGCTCCGCCATGCGGACTGGTCATGCCGCACATGCCCGGGCGGGCGGGCGGCAGAGGATACGATTCGGAAACGTCTTCCTGGGCAAAGACGGCGCCAGCCGCAAGAGCGGCGACGATCATCAGTGTGGTGCATTTCATGGTCTTCTCCTGTTTCGGGATTCTTGTTTCAAAACTCCGTGATTTGGAATTCAATGTCCGCGGCAACGGCCAGAAGCAGTGTTTCAAGTTCGGTGAAATCGGCATCGAGAGGATCCGTCCATTCCTCTTCTTCTCCGGCGATGGCGGTGACGGCGAGAACAGGTGGTGCCTCGGTTGCGTGGAAAGCGCGAATGCCCAGCAGGAGGGCCAGGACGGCGGCGGCGGCCAACAGGGGCTTCCATGCGGGGGGACACGAGACAACCGGTTTTTCCGGGGGCGGCCGGAGCCGTGCGGCGATTTTCAGGGCGGCATCGGGCGCGGGATGGATGGCGGGTGGTGGAAGAACGCGGGCAAGGGTGTGCAGTTCCTGCCGGAGTTGGCGCGCCGAATCCGAGCGGGCCAGCTCGGCATCCAGGCGGCGGCGTTGCTGCGGGGAGAGTTCGCCGGACTGTTCGAGAAGAAGGAGTCGGTTGAGTAGTATGGTGTTCATGGACGGAGATCCTGCAATTCGCGGTAAATGGGGCCGAGGGCGGCGCGGAGCTTGTCGAGGGCGTATTGCATGCGGGCGAGGGCGGTATTGACGGAGCAGCGCTGGATGCGCGCGATTTCCTTGAAGGGCAGGCCAGCGTCCATGCGGAGCCAGAAGACCTCGCGCTGCTCGACGGGGAGCTTCGTGGTGGCGGTTTGGATCTGTTGTCCGAGGTCGCGGCCGGCAGCTTCGTCGGCGGGGGAGAGGGCGGCGGAGGGAACGGGCTCGGTGCCGGGTTCGTCGAGCGAACCGTCGGGTTTTTTACGGCGCGCCTGGTCGATGATCAGGTTGTGGGCGATGCGGAACAACCAGCCGGGCAGATTCTTCTGGCGAAAATAATTCATGTGTTGGATGGCGCGCACCCAGGTTTCCTGGAACCAGTCATCGGCTTCGCCGGGGTGGGTGGCAAAGCGTTGCAAGAACCCGAAGAGCGGGTGCTGGTACTTGGCAACAAGTTGGCCAAGGGCTTCGGCGTTGCCGCGGCGATAGGCTGCCAGGAGTTTCGCATTGTCGTCATCCATCACGGGCTTCTTTGGAACGGGGCCTTTCATGACGGACAACGGATCAGGGGCGGGTTTTATTGTCCGGGCGGCTCACGGGATGCCGAGGCGGTAGTAGCTGTGGGCCTGATCGGCGGGCAGGGTGACGGGGTTGTTGGTGCAGTCGGCGATCAGGGGCACGAAGCCGCTGCCGCCGGCGGCCAGGTCGGATGAGGCGCTCAGGACGACGGGCCGCTCGGGCACGGCATCGAAATGCAGCGCGACGGACGAGGTGCTGGGGCGGGTGATGGAGGTGATGGCGAAGGGCGGGCCGTTCCAGATGCGCACGCAGGCCTGGGTGGATGTCTGGGAAAGGATGCGGACGTTCCAGCCGTGAGGAGTGGCCGTTGCACCGGGGTTTCCGGAGCCGGCCAGCGCGGTTCCTCCGGCGACGCGGTTGGTGATGAAGTGCATGTACTGGTTGGTGCCGCTGGTGGCTTTCTGCTGGTAGAGGTACCAAATATCGCTGCCGGCGGGATACTGGCGAGCGCGGACGCCGTAGTCGGTGGCGGAAGGAACGATCGCGCTGGCGTCCCATTGCACGGTCATCCAGCGGTTGGTGTCGCTGCCGGGCTGAAGCGCCCGCTCGAGTCCGGGGTAGTACCCCAGGGCATCGCTGAACAGCGGCACGGCGGGCCGACCGGCGAAATCCTCCGCGGCGCGCACGTATGGCGGCTGCAGGGAGAAAGGGGCGGCGTCGGACAGGCCGAACGGGGCGTCCCGCATCAGCAGGCGGCTGCTGACATTGGCCCGTTCGCAGGCGATGCCTTCCGCAAGTGCGGCCGGGTCGCGATAGGGCTCGGGATGCGCATCCATGACCAGCAGGCGGCCTTTCGGGCCGAAGGAAGGCGGGTTGGTCAGGTACGTGGCGATTTCGTTGTCTTTGTAGAAGGAATTGTAGTGCCAGACCAGCAGGCCGCCGTTCACGGGCCCGAAGCGCCAGTTGGAGATTCCCAGGCTGTGGTCGTAGCCGCCGTCGGCCTCGGTATTGCGCCATTGCAGGTAATAGGCCTGGGGATAGCGAACGAACCCGTCCGTGCACGCCCACGGGGCATAATAAGTCCAAAGGCCCGAGTTGGTTTCGGCATCGTCGTGCAGGAGGAGGGCGGAACCGGAGATGACGCGCACGTCATCGACAAAAGCCCCTGCGCCCAGAATCGCGTAGTCGGTGGTGTACTGGAAGGCGAGTTGGACGTTCTGGCCGGCGAAGGCGGCGAGGTTGTTGGTCCGGATCTGGTAGGCGGGATATCCAGGGTTTTTGCCGCTGGAGGACCCGAGCACAACCCAGTCGGCGCCTGTGTTGGTGGTGGCCAGCACCCGGAAGAAGTCATAGCCCGCCTCCGTGTCATAGGCGGCGGCATAGACGAGATCCGCGCCCTCCGCCGGAATGGCCAGCGGGAGGGACAGCACCATGCTGCCGTTGATGTTGACACCTGTGCCGCTCCACCAACTGCGCATGCCGCGCGGGGGAACCGCCAGCGGCGCCAGATGATCCGGAAGTTCGATCTTGGCGGCCCGGTGCACTCCGGGGCCGCCGGGAAAACGACTGGCCTGGCCCAGATGGATTTCATGAACCACGGCCGGATCGGAGATCACGCAGGGATCCAGCCAGCCCCAATTATCGAGGTGAAGCGGATCGGGTGCCTGCGGCAGGAACCCGAGAGGGAAGCCGGTCCAATCGTCGGCCATCAGGGTCCAGAAGCCGGCGGAGGTGTCGCCGTAGCCGTAGGCGTAGAGATCATCCGCGCCCAGATTGTGGGCGTATTCGTGGGCCAGGACGCTGATCCCGCAGTTTTCGGGCATGATGATGAACCGGGAGGCGTAGAGGCCTTCGGCGACCGGATATTTGCTGGTCAGGCTGGAGGACTGGGACCAGATCGCGGACTCGCCGTAGGAAGTCCGGTTGAGGAGGATGGCGCTGTCCTCTTCGCCATAGCCGGCGTGGATGATCCACAGGCGGTCGATGATTGTGTCGCCATTGAGATCATAGGGGGCCCAATCGAAGTCGGGATAGGCGGCATTGACCGCGTCGATCGCGTCCATGACCAGGCGGCGGGTGTTGCCTGCGCCGGGAATAGCCCCGTTGTGGGCGGCGGACGTGGCGCCCGATTTGCGGCCGGGAATCGCGTCCGCCCCGTAGTACCAGATGGAGTTGGTCACCTGGACCCAGCCGACCACGTCACCAATGATCTCGTAG